>ERZ1034865.1064-NODE-1064-length-13467-cov-3.579556_pt1 | contig 13467 bp, 23 predicted proteins | sample MGYA00520632_ERZ1034865 | MGnify/ENA primary metagenome ERZ1034865 (study PRJEB33766, sample SAMN09781738) | gut metagenome | biome: gut microbiome | host: Homo sapiens | place: Madagascar | study: EMG produced TPA metagenomics assembly of the PRJNA485056 data...
AAAAATGTAAATATCTTTTTTTTCTGCCGGGGGGGGGGGCCGTAAGACAGCCTTGTGCAGTTCGCACAGGTGCAGCTTATGAGTGCAGCACAGAACCCCTATTATCAGTTACTTGGCGGGGTTGACCTGCCCGGCGACGTTCGTGTGAGCGATACGGCAGACGCTACTAAAACTGCTGCGGGTGGATGGGCGGCTAGCCCGGCAGCGGTGGCAGCAGCTACAAAAGTCGAAACTGGGACAATCGACGGCGCCAGTAATGTGCACTGGACACGATACGGTCGGCTTGTACTCATTGAGTGCAGCTCATCAAACGCGTTCGTGACAACGATTCCCGAGTGGGGAAATGTCCGCATCGGCAAGCTCCCGTTTGAAGCCGTAGATAATGATGCGTGTGTGAGTGTGGTTATAGCGCGCACCGGCATTGGCAAAACGTTATTTAATGGTGTACTCGCGAGAATTGTTGACGGATATATTATCATTAGCAACTGGGGCGATGGGAATTTAACGGATGCCAATATTGTATTTAGCTTAAGTTATATTTGTAAATAATCCCCGCCCCTGCGGGGAGAAAGGACGAAAAAGTGAAACAAACCGGAATCTTTAAGGGCCGCGCCCAGGTGGTGTACCCCTATGGCCGCTTCGGCTGGACGCGGAACTATGGCAAGACCTGGCACGGCGGGCTGGACCTGGTGGGGCTGGACGACACCACCGTGCGGATGCCCTATTATAAGGGTAAGTGCATCACCGGCACGGTCACGCGGGCACGCATCGTGACGAACCGCGCCGATAAAACGTGGGAGTGGGGCTGGTACGTCTGCGTGCAGCTGGACAGCGCCCAGACGCCCGACGCCGTCAACTTCCTGTATTTCTGCCACTGCGCCAAGCTGCTGGTATCTGTGGGCCGGAAGGTCAGCAGCGGCGACGCGCTGGGCATTATGGGCAACACCGGCAACGCGGCGGGCGGCTACATACACTGCCACTTTGAGGCCCGGGCCACAGCGGGCGGCACAGGCGTTGACCCCACGGCTTACGCCGGGTGTGAGAACGCGGTGGGAATCTACGGCGCGGCGGACGACGGAAAGACCGAGCAAATCAGCGAGACGCCTACCGGGAAAACGATGCAGTGCCTGATGATCGGACCGCTGGACACGCAGGGCATGAACAAATGCGACACGCTGGCCGTTAAGTTGCGGCTTATCAGCGCTAGCCGCTACTATGTGCTGCCGGTCGGCACGGAGACGTACTGCGTCTGCGTCGGTGCAGTGAGCAACGGTGACGCGGTGAGCTTCTACCAGTTGGCCGAGGCCGAGGGCTGGACGAAGGACAACAAATACATGGCCCGGTATGTGGGCTGATGGAGGGCAAAGATATGGAAAACAGCAATAATACCTTTTTGGCGGCGAAAGCGGCTATTGCGGCGGTCTGTGGGGCGTTCACGGCGGCGTTTGGCTGGCTTGGATGGCTGGTGGTGGCCTGGGCCGTCTGCATGGTGCTGGATTGGCTCAGCGGCAGTGCAGCGGCGGCAAGCCGCGGCGAGTGGTCAAGTGCCGTAGCCCGCGCGGGAATTTGGCACAAAGCGGGGATGCTGGTGGTGGTCGTAGTGGCCGCGCTGACGGACGCAGTATTGAGCATTGCCGTGGCAAACCTGCCGGGGCTGGGGCTGACGTACTCGAGCCTGATTCTGCCGGTGGTGCTGGTGTGGTACATTTTTACCGAGTTAGCCAGCATTGCCGAAAATGCCGCCGAAATGGGCGCAAACGTGCCGGAGTGGCTGCTGAAGCTGCTTGCCGCTGGGAAAAGCGCAGCGGACAAGAGCGCGGGCGGTATTACCGTGGAAACCGGGAAAAATGCGGACGGCTCCCCTATTGGGCATCTGGAGGCAACACAACTGGATGAATTGAAAATGGAAGATTTGGAGCAGTTGGCAATCGACATGGGGCTGACTGTGCAGGACGGCGCGAAGCGTGCGGATTTAATTGCGCAGATCAGTGCAGAGCCGGTGAAGGTGCCGAACGGTAGGAAGTAAAACAAGCGGCAGGCTGCCCGGTGTGGGCGGCCTGCCGCTTGTTTTGCGGTGTTTTGGGGGCGAATCACTACGAACTTTTTACGAACTTTTGGCCGATTACGAACCATTTACGAAGCATTATCTGCCAGTATTTAACAGTATCTAACACTATCTGATAAATGAAAAACCGCGATACATCAACCTTTGCAGGCTGTATCGCGGTTTTTACATTGGCGGAGTAAGAGAGATTTGAATTTGTTACAATATGCGCTATGATGTGGAAGATTGATTATTTACGAAAATTATACGAACTAAGGCGATTTATGCGGTGAAGTGCGCGTTGAGGATCCGTGCGGCTTCATCGACTGCGCTGGCCTTGGCCTCGGCGTACCAGCGCTGGGTTGTCAGGATGTCTGCGTGGCCCATCAGCTCCTTGGCAACCTGCGGGCTGATCTGGCACTCGACCAGCACACTGGCGAACTCGTGCCGGAGCTGGTGCGCGGTGAAGTCGGCCTCCAGCACGGCCTTGTAAAGTGCCTCGCCGGTGACACTGGTCTTGCCGGTTTTGTAGCGCTTGCCGCTGTCGTGGGCGTGGCCGATGCCGATGCAGTATTGCAGCCATGCGTTTTGGTATCGGCTTTTCGTCATGGGCTTTTTGCCGCCAAAGATGAAATCCTCATCGTCCAGATCGTCCAGCCGGCTGCCGAGCGCATCCTGCAGGGGCCTGAGGATCGGCACGGTGCGGTAGGCGCTGTCGGTTTTCGGCTCCTCCAGCTCGGGGTAATTGTTGTGCCAGACCACGGCCTTGCACACGCGGATCGCGCCGTCAGCGAGGTCCTTCTTTTGCAGCGCCATCACCTCGCCCAGACGCAGGCCGGCGTACATCATGATGGCCGGGCAGAGGCCGAAGCCCTCGGGGTGGGCCTTAACATCGGCGATCTCCTGCTCTGTGGGGGCGCGGCGCTTGGTCTGGGGCAGGCCCTGCGGCAGCTTGAGCAGCGTGCAGGGGTTCGCGTCGCCGTGCATCTCGGCGCACCAATACTGCCAGATCAGGGAGAGCACCGACTTCTGTCCGGCAATGCTTTTGTAGGCATAGCCCTGCGCGGCCATGTGCATCAGCTCGCGGTTGATGTCGGTGCTGGTGATCTCGCGCATGCCCTGCCCCTCAAACCAGCCCTTGGCAAGCTCCACCTTGTGGCGGTAGCCCCGGCGGGAGCCATACTTGATGCACGGCTCCTTGGCGCGCCAGAACGCCTCTGCGACCTCGCAGAAGGGGTCTCCCCTGTCCCGGCGGGTGCTGGCCTCGATGAGGGCCGCATCGATCTTGGCCTGCACCTCCTTTGCGGTGCGGCCGTAGAAGTGGCGGGTCTTGCCATCAATGACGCGGCAGCGCTCGATCAGGCCGTCCGCGCGTTTTTTCGTTTTTGCCATGTGGAAACCTCCTTAAAGTACACTTTGACAAGTGCGGCTAAAAGAGGTATAATCGCAAATGCTAGGTGTGCGATGACCCCGTTTGGGCGAGCCGCTTTTCTGAACGCTCCACGGTTGCAGCCGTGGAGCGTTTTTTTTACTTCAGGCGATCCAGATTGAGTTTATAATACTTTTCCTTGCCGATTCTTTGAATAATCAGGTAATTGTTTTCCTCGAGATCATGCAGCCGCGTGACGATTGTCGATTTTGAAACGCCTACCAGCGCAATCAAGTCTTTCCTTGCAATGCCAGCTTCTGAAAATAAGCTGGCTTGCACAAGATAGAAAGCAAGCTCATTATTTTTCTTGGAGTTAAGAATTTCATCCTGACTGGCGCGTTGGCTGTAAATCTGCAAATCGTCTGCACGCTGCACAAGCGCTTGCTGAAGTTTATTGATGGCTTCTAAAACGATTTCCAAAAACCATAACACAAAAGGGGTCATATCTGCACGATTTCTTGGGTCATTACATAACTTGAAGCTGTCGCCGTATTGCTTTAGGTTTTCTTTTATCGTATATGACAATCTGTAACCAACCAGCGGATCGAGTTCCTGTGCGAGCAAAAAACTGCTGATAAAACGCGAGAGGCGCCCATTCCCGTTATAAAATGGGTGTATATAGCCAATCAGGTAGTGCGCCCCCGCAATCCGTATCAACAAATCAACGGAATCATCTTTAAGAAATGCGAGAACTTTTTCAACTGCATCATGGATTGCGCTTTCAGGTACAAGCCCATGGTGGATTTCCTTTTGTGCGGCATTTGTAACAGAGACGGATTCTTTCCGAAACAATTTTCCATCAGGCATATCGTGAGGATTCTCTTCAATGACCTCTTTCAAAACGAGATCATCATAAATATTGCGCACATCCTCGCAAGTATCCAGCTTTATGCTTTCCCTGTTAGAAAGCATTGCATACTTCATTACCAATCCATAAAAACGCTTATCAGATTTCTTGTTGTCCAGTTTTTCAATAACTTCCCGTATTTCGTGCCGGGTGCTGTTTACGCCTTCGATGTCGTTTGTTAATACAATTTCATCAACTAAGCATCTGCTTGTAAACTGCTGAATAGCTACTCCCGGAAGTTCATTACGCAGTGCCCGAACTTGTTTATCTGTTTTATGAATTTTGACAATCAGCTGCATTATTTCCAATGTAGGACAAATAAATGCCGGATTATCGTGTATGCAGAAATCTAAATGTATTGTATCAGCGTCCTGAAACCGATTACGATAAATGGATTCGTACTGTCCGGGTTGTGAGTATTTCAATTTATATAACGATTCATAAGGCATTGCTAGCGCCTCCCTTCTAAATAAAAATACGCGATTTTCATGTGAAAAATATGCAAATCCATGGGAACAAGTCCAAAAAGTGACTTTATTTGGACTTGTTTATTTGATTATACCTGTTTTACACACAAAATCAAGGTGTTTTTGTTTTTTGAGGCTTTTTACAGTTTGCGGCACAGGCCGACGGCTTTGCCTTCGATGGTAATGGTGTTCATATCCTCGCCGATGCGCAGGATAGTCGGAAATGTGGGGTTTTCCGACCTCGGTTTGCAACTGTCACTCCAGTTTTTCAAATACCATAGTTGCCTGGATACGGTCGCCACCCATCAGGCCTTTGCTGCCGCTGCTGGTAGTAGAAATCGTGTGCAGGCGATACCCCTTTGCAGCCTGCTCATTGATGACATTTTCCTATTCCGTCAGATTGCCGGAGCCGGTTCCGATAAATTTTTCTTTCAGAATGACTTGCAGCACAACGTAGTGGTAGTTATTGCCGGATGCCCTAGAAAATGTGGATTCCTCCTGAAGTGTGTCAAAAATGCCCATAATAAGTACCTCCTATTTTATACCGCCGTTGCGGTTTGTTACAACTTCCTGCACAGGCCCACTGTACATCTTTGGCCGGTAGGCACTGTTGACGGGGACTAATGTGATGGTGCTGCCGTCATAATATACGCGCTTGAGGGTGGCCTCTTCCCCGATGCGAACCGCGGCGATCTCACCGTCCTCTACTTTGGACTGGCTGCGGTGCGCCAACACTGCAGGCATTTTTATTTAGTTTATTTGTGAATGACCTCAACGCCGTCGATTGAAAGATTAGATACGTGCCACTGTTCGGCATCGCTGTCGTACACGGCCAGACCTTCAACAGAGTGGCCTGCGTAGATGCCGCTATCGTCCGCAACCTGAACCGTGCAAGAGGCCGCATAGCTGTTATTTTCGGATCTAACCTGCCAATCGTCCAGATCGGGCCATTTGGCATCACCGGCAATATAATTGTTTTCCGCCACATACTTCACGGCCAGTGCAGCCATCTGCTCTTGCGTGTACTGCTTCTTCGGAGCGGGTATCGCCAAAACAACGACCAACACAACCAGAAGCGCAGCAACGATGATACCCAGAACTTTAATCTGCTTTTTGTCCTTTGCTGTAACATTTGATGCCATAGGAGGCCTCCTTACAATTTGCGGCAGAGGCCAACGGCCTTGCCTTCGATGGTGATGGTGTTCATATCCTCGCCGATGCGCAGGATAGTCGGAAATGTGGGGTTTTCGGCGCGGAGCTCGATGTGATCCGCGAACAGAAACACGCGCTTGAGGGTGGCTTCGCCATCGATCAGGACGGCAGCGACCTCGCCGTTCTCGACCATCGGCTGGCTGTGGATGGCTACGACATCACCGTCTTTGATTTTTGGCTCCATGCTGTCGCCCTGGCATAGCAGCGTGAAGTCGGCATGCCAATCGCTGGGGACTTCATCGTAGGCCTCAACATTCTCCTCCGCGAGGATGGGTGTGCCGCAGGCAATCTGCCCCACACGCGGGATGCGGTCCCGCTTCGGCAGCGGCTGGAACCCGGCGGGGATGGGTGCGACGCGTTCGACCTTCCCGACCAGATAATCGATACTTGTATCATAAAACTTGGCTAATTTGATTAGGACCTCCGAACTCGGTTCTCGAGTACCTTTTTCGTAATTGACATACGTTGTGTACGGCATACTCAGCGCCTGGGCGGCCTCTTTCATATTTATGCCTTTTTCGGTACGCAACGCTTGCAGTCTATTCATGACGGTGCCTCCTTCCTTTATAACTATGATACACATTTTGAGTAAATAGTCAATTGAAAATACCCGAAATGGGCAATATGCACAAATAATGAATACCCATTTCGGGCACTTTTTTACTTTACAATTACTCAAAATGAGTATATTATAATATACAGATACCCAATACGGGTATTACACGAGAAAAGTCTTAGAGGGGGTGAATTTGATGCCTTATCCAAATATCAATGCTGAACGTAGCAGAAAAGGCATGACGATAGCAGACCTTGCGAATGCGCTGGGGGTAACAAGGAAAACGATTTATAATTGGATGGCGCATGGAAGCATCCCGCAGAGTGCGCTTGAAAAAATGGCGACGCTATTCGATTGCTCGATAGATTATCTACTCAAACAATAGTATTGTGTCCACTTTGGACACGTAAAGGGGGTGGTGCATTGGACTGGTTCAGCTTTTTTATGGGTGCCGCGTTTGGTGCACAAATATTAAGTCTGGTGCAGGCGGTATTTTGGCGCAATAACAAAAGATGAGGAAGCAATCGGCTTCCTCATGCGGTTATTTGTCAGAACTTTTGGGTGGCGGTGGTGGTGGAGTCGGCGCGCGGTACGTAGGCTGCGGGGCGTGATTCCTGTAATCACTTGGCGGGGGTGCTGCTGGTACATTTGGTTTGGGCATCATTGTTCACCTCCTCTGTTTCCTTATCGTAAAATGCGAAAAATGCTTTTTGGTCTTTGGTTGCTTTGTTTTTACACAAAAAACTTTGTGCCATATCAAGGCTGGAAAGATACTGGTTTACAATGTCCTGAATGTTATGCTCATAGTTTTGGATTGCATCGGAGATATCGGAATCAGTAAGTTTTCCTTGGTCAATTTCATCCCATGTATGTGTAATATCAATCATAAGCTTGTTCATTTGCGGAATAGCAAAATCCAAGCAAATGATGTCTTTTGAGTAAGGCAGATTCGTCTGAAGGATGGAAGCTACCTGTGCGCATGCAAGGATGAAGGCCCACGCAGCTGGGAACTGCGTCCAAATGCTCCATGCAGCTATGCTGCCGCAGGATACCAAAGCCAAGACGATTTTAATTGTACGCAAGATGAATTTGCAATGTTCCTGATATCTCTCGTAGTAAAAGACTGAGTATTTTGCACGATTGAAAAAAGACCAGTACCGTCGCCGCATAATAACACCTCATCAAAACTTTATCACTATATTGAAGAAATTTCAAGTTCCAATTACACAACGGCATATTCACCCCGAACACACGCAGGAGATGAACACCAATGCACAACGACGACAAAGAAAAGCGCAGACGCCGCAGCTTGCGCTGGCTGAATCTGTACAGCGCAGTTGTGTCTACGCTGGCGGTGCTGCTGGCGATTATGCACGCATTACAGAAAATGTAGAACAATCTCGACAATAATGGCAATCGTTGCCATTATTGCGGCGTAGACCGCGACGACATGTGTGAGAAAAAAATCCCAATCATTGCGGCGGCGCGATTCAAACGCCTCTGCGGCGGGGTTGGTTAAGGTGACGATGGTTTTCTCATCCATTTCACAATCAGAGAAGTCCAGCATCCCAACTCCGGCATCTTCCTGCAAGGTGAGATAATCCGAGATTCCCGTGGCGGTCAGTATTTCGGGCAGGGTGCGGTATTTCCGCACGGCCTTAAAGATTTTGTACTGATTATCAGTCAATTTACACACGCCCTTTCTGCCCCGATTGTACCACGCCGGGCGGATGCAGGCAACAAGGAGGTAAGTATGGCACGAGAAAAAGAGGGCTACCGGGACGCGCTGGAGCGCATCCGGCACGAGGCTGCGGGCGAGCTGGTGACAGTGCCCGAGGCCGCACACATCGTTTACGGCACAGACCCCTACGCCGCGCGCAAGGTCTGCCGCAACTTTGAGGGCTGGATCGGGGCCGGGCGCGACAAGCGCATCCCGGCCACCGCGCTGGCAAGGCAAATTTGCTGATGACAACGGATGATCTGGCCTGGGTGCAATCCAGGCTTAGGAACTGCACCAACGCCCGCCGCCAGTTGAGAATCTGCGCCGAATGTCTGAGCGTGGCCGAGGACACGCTGCTGGAGCGCCTGGGCTATACAAGCCTTGACACATTCCGCGCGGCGCACCCTCAAAACAAGCAACCCGTCGGCCCGCCTGTTGAGCGCATCTACAACCCTGTGCCGCTGGAGGTGATGCTGGAAAGCATCCTGTACTACTACGGCGGCGCGCGGATCAGCAGCGTGTGCAGGATGATGGGCTACACTCAGACCGTGACGCCGGAGGCGATCCGACATAGGGTGTGCAGTTGGAAGAAGAAACACCCGGCGCTTGCCGCCGGTATGCCGCGCAAGCGGCCAAAACCGAAAAAGGAGACCAAGCCCATGAAAATGACCTATGATGAGGCGGGGCTGCCCGCCTATGCCTACGCCAAAAGCCCCTACACCGGTGCCGTGGTTCGTATCGTGCGCGGGGAGCGTGCCCTGTTTGGCATAAACAGCCAGACATGTATAGACGAACTGAACACCGCTGCTGGTGTTAGCCGTGCCCAAGCCGCCGCTATGTACAATGGCGCGATGTGCGGTTGGGGCACACCCTACTCAGATCCTAGCAATTATAATGAGGTCGGTGTCTACATCGGCCCGGAAATGGAGGATAAACATGGAGAAGAATGAGACCCCCAAAAACCTCGCCCTGCTGACAGCTGACGAGGTCACGCTCAGCATCCTGGAGGTGGACGCCGAGGGCGTGCGCATCAAGCTGTGGCCGGATGTCAACGCCGTGCGCGCCCATCTGGAGGAGTGCTGTGAGCGTATGCCCGGCGGGCTGGCTGGCTACAGTGTACGGCACTACGTTTGTGGGCGGTATCTGTACTGCGCCGTGGCCCTGGCTGACATCACAAAGGACGCCCCCTGCCCCAGCACCTACCGCGTGAGCAGCGACGCGCCCACCAACGAGGCAGATGGCAGCTTTTTCGCCGCTGCTGCCGCCTGGAGCATCGGCGCGGGCGTGCTGAACCTGCCGCCGCTGCGCATCCCGGCCAGCAAGGTCCACATCGTCCCCCAGGGCAAGCCTGGCACTAACATCATTGAGCGCTACGTTCTGGACGATGCCCTCACCCTGGACGACATCACCTACAACGGTGACGGCAGCGTGGCATCGCTGAGGGTGCGCAAGCGTGATGGGAGCGTGATCACATGGCAAGCCAGCTGATCGCCCATGTGGCCGCCTGGTACATCCCAACGGGCCAGCCCTTAGTCAACGACATGGACGGGCTAACGATTGACGGTGCGTATCGCCTGGAGGCCCAGCGGATGCACGCCGAACTGGAGCGCCGTGCGCGGGGGCAGCCCCTATGCGTGGAGATCGACATCCGCCCGGTGAAGAACAAGCGCACACTGGATCAGAACCGCCTCATGTGGGCGCTGCTGAACAGGCTGGCACTGGCGTTGAGCGGCGACACGCCCGGCAGTGTGACTGCCGAACAGTGCTATCTTGACCTGTTGGCCGAGTTCGGCGCAGAGGTCGAGACCTGGCGCGTGCCGGTCAAGGCCCTGCCCGCCCTGCGCAACACATACCGCGTTGTGCAGATGGTGGAGCTGCTGGACAACGGCTATTGCATGGCCCGGCTCGGCCTGGGCAGCAGCAGCTTTACCCGGCAGCAGATGCACGACTTCCTTGAGCGCATCTTTGACCGCCTGAGCGAGGCCGGCGTGGACGATGCCGAGACAACCGAGCAGTACCGGGACTGGAGGCGTGCCGATGAATTGCGTTAAGTGCAACAGCAGCCAGGTGCGCGTCGTCGACACCCGCGCCAAGGGGACCCGGCGGATATACCGCCGCCGCGTCTGCATGATGTGCGGCTGCCGCTGGACGACGGTGGAGCTGCCTGTAGGTGATGTGCACCAGGCGGTGGATGCCGTCAACGGACTGGAGGAGCGCCATGGCAAAAAGCATACTGCAAAACGATAAAGAGTGCTACCTCTGCCGCCGGTTCTACAACCTGCGCACGGTGCGGGGGCTGGAAGAGCACCACATCCTGTACGGCCGCGGGCGGCGGGAGCTGAGCGAGCGGTACGGCCTCAAGGTCTGGCTGTGCCATAACCATCACAATGAGCCGCCCCTGGGCGTGCATTTTGACCCGGCGGCCCGGCGCGTGTTGGAACAGGCGGCACAATTTGCTTTTGATGAGCTCCACGGCCCCGGCAGCTTTGCCAAGGTGTTTGGAGAAGAAATTTAGTTTTTAGGAGGATGCAAACGATGAATGTATGGTATAAGCCCAGACTGCAAAGCGTCGATAACATTATTAAGACGCAAGTTCTGGGCGGAGAAGTAAGCTCCAAACAGATTGATGCCGTCCATGATGAGGCGCTGGAGGTCATCCTCACGGCGCTGAACGGCGAGGTGGGAATGTCTGGCCCGGATATCCCTTTTTTGTGCGCGGCTCTGCATTTCTGGCGCGATGAACTGATCGAGAGGATGCGTAGAGAACACCCTGACGACCTTGAGGCCGAGAAGGCCGCTTATATTTTGATGAAGCGGCATTATCAGGGCGAGGACGTAAAAGTTGGAGGTGATGAGTAATGCCCCAGATCGTAAACAAAAAGAGTGTGCTGGAGATGGCGATGGGCGCGATTGCCGAGATCACAGACTATGAGGTTGAGCGGGTCGTGGCGAACATCATGGACCCCAACACCGCGGCAACCGCCAAGCGTAAGATCACCATCACGCTGACCTTTGCACCGGATGACTACCGCCAGCAGATCGGCATGGACGCGCAGGCAAAGACCACCCTCGCACCGATCCAGCCGGTGTGCACGTCCCTGTTCATTACCAAGGCGCGGGACGGCAGCCTGCTGCTGGCCGAGATGACGCCGCAGGTCCCCGGACAGGTGGACATGGACGGCGATGAAGCCCCGATGCCCGCCATGGCCCGCGTAGGCCGTGCCGGGTATTAACACACAGAAAGGACAAAGAAAATGGAAAGCAGCTTTTTGAAGGATGCCATCAACCGCATTGTCGAACTGGCAAGGCCCTACACCATCACGACCGATGACGGTCGCTGGTATTGCTCCACCTCCCTGCAAGAGGTCAAGCCGGAGGTTAAACTCCCGGCACGGTACTCGGTGGATACTCTGGAGGCGCTGGTCAAGCTGATCCGCACCGAGGGTATCAACCACTCGCCCCAGCTGTATGTGCGTGTGGACAGCGCCCGGCGGGTCGTGGTGGATACAACCTACACGCATAAAGAATACGCAGAGTTCAGCCGTTTGCCGCTGTATGAGGCCGTGAGTGATGTGCCGAACATTTCCGTCAACCAGAGCATCCGTCTGGAGAGGGCCATTGTGGAGCTGCAGAGCCTGTATGCCGTCACCCCCGACCGTGACTACCTGCTGGCCCTGCTGAGCCGCATTGACGTGAATCAGGGCGTGTCCAGTGTGGACAACGGGATCAGTCAGGAGGTCAGCGTCCGTACCGGCGCGGTGCTGAAGGAACAACAGACGGTGCAGCCCATCGTCCATCTGCAGCCCTACCGCACGTTCCTGGAGGTGGAACAGCCCGCCAGCGCCTTCCTGCTGCGCCTTGACAAAGAGGGCCACCCGGCACTGTACGAGGCTGACGGCGGTGCATGGAAGCTGGAGGCAAAGCGCAACATCGCCGCCTATCTGGGCGAGCAGCTGGCCGACCTGGTGGTGAGCGGCAGTGTGGTGGTGATGATCTGATGCTGAATGTCTGTGCATTGCAAGGCCGACTGGCCCGGGACCCGGAGCTGCGGCAGACGACCACCGGCAAGCAAGTGGCGACGTTTACCATGGCCGTGGACCGTGGGCGCAAGGACGCCAACGGCAAGAGCGTGGCGGACTGGATTCCCGTCATTGCATGGGAGCGCGCTGCCGAGTTCGCCTATAAATGGCTCACTAAGGGCCAGATGGTAGCGGTGGACGGACGGCTCCAGAGCCGCACCTACACAGCCAAGGACGGCACCAACCGCACCGTGCTGGAGGTTGTGGCCAACAACATCAACTTCTGCGGCAGCAAGGCGGACAACGCCGCCCAGGGCTCCCCTGCCCCGGCGGGCCAGCCCAGCGTCACCGGTTCGGCACCGGCCTACAACCAGGGGCCGGGTGACGACTTCGCCATGATCGAGGATGAGGGAGACCTCCCCTTTTAAACGTTGAAAAATTGAAAAATGACCTTGCAGGGATGCGCCGAAAAGAGCGCGGCGCACCCCTGTGTTAAGGTCAGCCATTTTTAGAAAGGCAGAGCCTATGGACAATCCTGGATTTTTCGCCATTCTCCCCGCCTCGGTGCGGTATGATCGGCGGCTGAAGCCCGCCGAAAAGATTTTTTACGCAGAGATCACCTCTCTGGCTGACAAGACGGGCTACTGCTACGCGAGCAACGCCTACTTCTGCCCGCTGTACGACACAACGGAGCGCACAGTCCAGCGCTGGGTGAAGCACCTGCAGGAGCTGGGCTATGTGGCCGTTAGCTACGCCCGGGACGGCGCAGCTAATCAGCGGTACATTTCCCCGCTGGTCGGCGGCGTGGCTGACCTCCGCGCCGAAAATCTCCCCGACAAAAATGTCGGTGAGCGACACCCGGTGTCGGTAGGCGACAAAAATGTCGCCTACCCCCCGACAAAAATGTCGCCTACCCCCCGACAAAAATGTCACCCAGAACAATACAAGAATAATAATACAAGAGAGAATAATACGCGTGCGGGCGCGCGCGAGAGGGAGACTGCCGCGGAAATACTGCAGGAGGCCTTCCCCGGGGATGCGCGGCTGACCGCTGCGCTGCTCTCCTTTGCTGAGAGCCGGGCGGCCGGCAAGCACCCCCTGACGGCTAACGCCGCCAAGCTGGCCTGCAGCAAGCTCATCCAGCTGGCCGATGAGGCGGGCGTGCGTGACCGC
>ERZ1034865.1068-NODE-1068-length-13428-cov-4.754356_pt1 | contig 13428 bp, 14 predicted proteins | sample MGYA00520632_ERZ1034865 | MGnify/ENA primary metagenome ERZ1034865 (study PRJEB33766, sample SAMN09781738) | gut metagenome | biome: gut microbiome | host: Homo sapiens | place: Madagascar | study: EMG produced TPA metagenomics assembly of the PRJNA485056 data...
GAGTAATTTTATCTTACATCAGTTTGGAGGTTTACACAAACTTTGGGATGTTCCCTCTCGCCCCTCCCATTGAACCGTACGTACGGATCTCGTATACGGCTCTACAACTTATATTCCAACTTTTGCTAAATAATAGGATAAGGGATTGAGCAGACCAGCTCCATCTTTTATCCTATTTTCAAGTAAATCTTTACTGATAATGAAATTCACCACGTTCATTCCACTTCTTCTATACCACCCAAGTCTTGAATTCGCAACTTTATGAATATCTTCCTGACTGTATCCGTTTCGGTTCTTCCAGTTTAGATAACTTAGGTTTCTGTAGATGGTTTTCGGCTTCTTCCATTGCTTCATGACTATCATTCTTATTTTGTGTCTTAGCCACTGTCCAAGCTCTTCCACAAATTGCTTCATCAACCCGATTCTAAAGTAATTAATCCATCCTCGCACAATCTCATTTACTCGCTTGATTGTAACCACAAGAGGTCTTGCTATTGCTTTCCCTCTCTTCAGATATTCACACAGCTTCTTTTTAAGCTTCTTTTTCTTTTCATTGGTAGGTTTTACTTTCCACTCTCCACCGTTTTTCAGAAATGTGAATCCTAGGTATTTGCTTCGCATCGGTCTGACTACTTTCGTTTTTGCTGCATTTACTTTTAGAAATAGTTTCCGTTCCAGCCAATCACTTATGGAGTTCATCACCCGGTTAGCCGCCATTTCACTTTTAGTGAAAATTAATACATCATCTGCATACCTTGTAAAGCGGAGTCCTCTATGTTCCAGTTCTTTGTCCAGCTTGTCCAAGTAGACATTTGAACATACGACTGAAAGAGGACCTCCTTGCGGCACGCCGGTAATAGTTGCTTTTTCCAAGCCGTTTTCCATTACACCTGCTTTCAGATATTTCCGAATCAGATTTAATGTGGTACTGTCATTTACTTGTTCTCTTAGTATCTGAATTAATTTGTCGTGATTTACCTTGTCAAAAAACTGTTCTATATCTATATCCACTACCCATTCATACCCATCATTCAAGTATTCCAATGCCTGTCGAATGGCATCATGACAACTTCTTCCGGCTCTGAATCCATAACTATAGTCACTGAATATCTCTTCATAAATATCAGATATAGGCTGTGCTATTGCCTGCTGGATAGTTCTGTCAAGTGCTGTGGGTATTCCCAATGGTCTTTTCTTACCATTGTCTTTCGGAATGTATACTCTTCGGACTGGTTTCGGTATATATGTTCTGTTTCTAAGAGATGTAACGATTTTCTCTCTGTTCTTCCTTATATAATCTCCCAGTTCTTCTACAGTAACTCCATCAACACCACTCGCACCTTTATTGGCAACTACCTTTTTATAGGCTCTGTTCAGATTTTCTTTTGACAAGATCACTTCAATCAATTCCATTGTTGTTACTCCTCTGACTTATCCTAAAATTCATACATAACACCCCTCTAAGTATAAACAGTATTCCTCGGTTACGTTCCTACTTTTCCTGTCCACTCGATTTCTGGCTCATGTATTATTTTAAACATAACGATTCGTACTATAAATCGTTTCAGTCCTTCGGCTTTCGCCTACTATGACATCATCTGACTCCCTCTCTAAACCTTTTTCGACCATACCTTTCAGTATGTGAGTAGGGTCTCCCGAGGTAAGACGCTAATCTTTCGTTCCACAACCTCTTGATTTACAACTTCGGTTTACGTTTACCTTTTGGGCTTTGGTTTGTCTAGCAACCATACCCACCTAATCGCCTTATCAAGTTTCTGTACGTAGGCTCAAGAACTTTGTTACACCACTTCCTTCATCCATACCATTACTGGTACCGACTTGTGGTTCACTACACTTGGCGGTAAATACCCGTGACTGGACTTTCACCAGTAAGATTAGTGCCATGCTCGGCACACTAGAAGAAAAGCGGTCTGCCTTCCGGCAAACCGCTTTCTCTTTTTCAACTATTCAGAACCCGCCAATTGAAATCCGCGCATACACTTAATGGCCCCAATATCTTCCATTGCGTTTACCATGCGGTAAACAGTGGCTACGCCGATTTTTGGATCTACCTTTGATGCCTTGAAATAGATTTCCTTACAGCAGGAACAATCTTCCTCAAGGATAATATCCAGCAGCATCAGCCGCTGCTTGGTAATCCTACAGCCGGATTCCTTCAGTTTTTGAATAATCATTTCTCTCTGCATCATTTGGCATCTCTTCTTTTTCTATTTTGCTGACACAGTTTTCTTTGCGTCAAAGTTTAATGTGTTACTCTCCTTATAAGGACGGAACAGCAGATAAATAAATCCGATGATCAGTAAGAATGCTACAACGGTACCAACACCGAATGTACCAACTGTGATCAGTGTACCGATCTGGTAGATACACAGGGAAACAATGTAAGCTAAGATACACTGATATCCGATCGCAAACCAGAACCACTTCACGTTGTTCATCTCACGCTTGATCGCACCCATAGCTGCGAAACATGGTGCACATAACAGGTTGAATACCAGGAAACCATAAGCGGCAACCGGAGTCATAACCAAAGACAGTGACTTCCAGATTTCGGAACCATCTTCTGCAACTTCTGCAAAACCGAATAACTGTCCGAACGTAGCTACAACGTTCTCTTTTGCGATCAGACCGGATACAGCAGCAACTGCCATCTTCCAGCCGTTACCAGCCCTGGTCCAGCCAAGTGGTGCGAAGATCCATGCGATTGCAGAACCAACTTTTGCAAGAACACATTCTGCCTGGGCAGCCTCAAGAGCAGCACCCTCTAATCCATCGAAATCAAGCATTCCAAAGGTTCCGTTGCTCCATCCGAAGTTCATTAAGAACCATAAAACAATTGTTGATAACAGGATAATTGTACCTGCTTTCTTGATGAAAGACCATCCACGCTCCCACATGCTGCGGAGTACGTTTCCAACGGTTGGCCAGTGATATGCAGGAAGCTCCATAACGAATGGTGCAGGCTCTCCTGCGAACATCTTTGTTTTCTTTAAGATAATACCGGAACAGATAATTGCTGCAACACCTACAAAGTAAGCACTCCATGCAACCCATCCGGAATTATGGAAGAATGCACCTGCGATCAAAGCAATAATCGGAAGCTTTGCTCCACAAGGTACGAATGTTGTTGTCATGATTGTCATCTTGCGGTCACGGTCGTTCTCGATCGTACGGGAAGCCATAACACCAGGAACACCGCATCCACTACCAATCAGCATTGGGATGAATGATTTTCCGGATAATCCGAATTTACGGAAAATACGGTCCATGATAAATGCGATACGTGACATATATCCACAGGACTCAAGGAATGCCAGGAAAATGAACAGTACCAGCATCTGCGGTACGAATCCAAGTACGGCACCCACACCGGAGATGATACCATCTACGACAAGTCCTGTCAGCCAGCCGGCACAGTGAATATTCTCAAGTAAGGTTCTTGCTCCCGGAACAATCCACTCGCCAAACAATGTATCATTTGTCCAATCGGTAAGGAATCCACCAACTGTTGTGATAGATACATAATATACGATAAACATAACTACTGCAAAAATCGGAAGTGCAAGGAAACGGTTCGTAACAATACGGTCAATCTTATCCGAAGTGGAAAGTTTCTCACCCTTCTTTGCTTTTGTAAGACACTCTCCAATGATGGAAGAAATGTATACATAACGCTCATTGGTAATGATTGACTCGGTATCATCATCAAAATGATCCTCAAGTTCCTTGATCTCTGCAGATACATCTGGCATCAGACTTAAGAGTTCAGAAATCTTATCGTCTTTTTCCAGAAGTTTGATTGCGAAAAACCGCTTCTGTTCCTGTGGAATATCCGAGCTGATCTTATCCTCTACCTTTGCAATGATATCCTCAACCTCTGATGAGAACGCATGTGCAGGTGTGACTTTCTTCTTCTGCTGTGCGAGAGCAACGGCCTTTTCTGCTGCCTTTGTAATTCCTGTTCCTTTCAGAGCGGAAATCTCAACAACTTCGCAGCCCAGTTTCTGGCTCAGCTTATCGATATGTATCACATCACCATTCTTGGCAACGATATCCATCATGTTTACTGCCATGATTACCGGAATACCAAGTTCCATGATCTGTGTAGAAAGATATAAGTTACGCTCAATATTTGTACCGTCCACAATATTGATGATTGCATCCGGTCTGTCCGCAACAAGATAATTTCTTGCAACCACTTCCTCCAATGTGTATGGGGAAAGAGAATAAATACCCGGAAGATCCATGATGGTAACATCTTTATGACCCTTCAGACGTCCTTCCTTTTTTTCTACTGTTACACCCGGCCAGTTACCAACAAACTGATTGGAACCGGTCAATGCATTGAACAATGTCGTTTTTCCGCAGTTTGGGTTTCCTGCCAATGCAATTTTCACTGCCATAATTCTCCTCTTTTCTGTGCTGGCGCACCTTTGTTTTATCAGTCTTGCTAAAATTTGATATTGCTAGTTTTTGTGAGTCGCTACTAACCTTATGGTAAAAAAATTACTCTACCTGGATCATTTCAGCATCTGCTTTACGCAGGGACAGTTCATACCCTCTGACCGTAACTTCCACCGGATCTCCGAGTGGGGCTACTTTACGGACATAAATCTCTACGCCCTTGGTAATTCCCATGTCCATGATACGACGTTTTACAGGTCCTTCGCCTGTCAGTTTTGTAGCTTTGACAGTCTCGCCAACTTTTGCATCTTTTAATGTCTTCATCGCTGCTCCCTTTCTAAATCATTATTTTATTTGCCATATCCTTACCGATAGCAACACGCGCTTCTTTCACATTCACAATCATGTTTCCATCCGTTTCAGATATCACAGCCACTTTTCCCCCGACAACAAAACCAAGATTCTCAAGATGGCGTCTTGTTTCTTCTTTTCCACCGATCTTCTTGATCTCATTCTCTTCTCCTGCTTTGCACATTGTTAAAGGCATCATAAAAACATCCTCCTGATTTCCGCCGCGTGCAAGCGACTTTATTGAGAATCATTTCCATCTCTTACGTCAGTTAGTATATGCTAACGACCATAAGTTGTCAATAACAAAATAATATTTTTTCAGCTTATCCGACATTTTTCTCCCTAAAATAATCAGGTGCCAGCACACAAAATTTTTCTGTTATTAAGCGTTTGCAAGCGCTTTTCCAAGTGCCTTGCACTGTTCAATCGCATCTGCATCCGGAGCTTCCTGACAGATGACACCTTCTCCTCCTACGATCGTTGCGCCGGCTCCGCTCATACGTGCTTCCCAGTCACGCATCCACTGGCCGTCACCCCATCCGTAAGAACCAAACAGTCCAATCTTCTTTCCGGAAGCAAATCCTTCCACGTCTGCAACAAACGGCTCCATCTCACTCTCTTCGAGTACTTCTGCTCCCATGGCAGGACATCCTAATGCAAATACACCCTCTCCCTTTAACTCATCAATGTTCATATCACTGACAAATACAGCTTCCGCCTCTTTTCCAGCCTCTTTGATTCCTTCTACAATGGCATTTGCCATGCTTTCTGTGTTTCCACCCTGTGTCCAAAATACAACTGAAATCTTACTCATTTTAAATTCTCCTTTTCTTTTTATAATGTTATGATGCATATTGACAGTCACAATCAACCAGCTGCCAGATTTCCGTATTGCTGCAAATCGCAATAATCTCTTCAATGCGCATTCCATATGACAAAAGCTGGATCAGTTTTTCTCTGGAATGTTCATATTTTTTAAACAGCCGGATTTTTTCATGTGGTCTGTCGTATACTTTCCAGTACCCCGAATACAAATAGTTTTTCCCCTGATTGCGGATGAATCCTTTTACATCCTCCGGCGGATATCCAAGCAACAGTCCCATCTCATGCGGAAAAACTTTCTTTTCCCTCAGATACTGCTGGTAATGTGCACGAAACACCGGTAATACCTGTTTTAAGTTTGTGTCAGTATAGCCAATCTCATGCAACAATGCCTGCACGCTTTCTTTGGAAAAAAATGCTTCCAGACGATCCGGATGATACAAAAACACTGTAATCTTCCCCGCATGAATTCCCAGCGGATAAATCGTCAGTTCACTTTCTTTAAAAATATCTTTCATCCGCTGGTAATCCTGTTTTTCGATATTCAACAGATTCGATTCTTTCAGTCCGGTGATCAGCGGTGCACACTGAAATGCTATCTGAAGTTCGATTTCATCGCCACGCAGTTTCCGTATGATCTCCCATGTTTCGCTGCTCAAGTCCGTCACCCCTCCCTGAAGTTAGTTATGTCTAACTCAAGAAAAGAATACACGAAAAAACAGGCTCTCGTCAAGAGCCTGTTGTGATATTTTTTATCAATTATATTTTCTGTTGCGTATACCGTACCAATGCCTCCCGATAAATCGCCCCCAGACGGCTTGGCAGAACTTTTTTATGGGTCACCATGCCAATATGCATATTTCCCTGCGCCTGCAGCGGAACCGAGACAATATTTTCTCCATTCAGTTCCTCATCGATCACTCCACTGCAAACCGTATATCCGTTCAGACCGATCAACAGATTAAACAATGTCGCCCGATCTCTGACACGGATGTTTTTCGGCCGGTCCACGGTACTGAATATCTCCTCGGAGAAGTAAAAAGAATTGTGTTCTCCCTGTTCAAAAGAAAGATAAGGGTATGGCTCTAACTCCTCAATCGTCACAGACTTTTTGCCCGCAAGCGGATTTTTCGTGCTCACAAAAATATGCGGTTTTGCCACAAAAAGCTCGGTAAACACAAGGTCATGTTCCTTGAGCAGTTTCTCAAGTACGGTACGGTTAAAATCGTTCAGATAAAGAATTCCGATCTCGCTTTTCATCTGCGCGACATCCTCTATGATTTCATACGTCTGGGTTTCCCGCAGACAGAAATCATACTTTTCGCTTCCATACTGCTCGATCAGTTCCACAAATGCATTGACTGCAAACGAATAATGCTGGGTGGAAACACTAAATTCCTGTTTCCGCCCGGCTTTTTTCTTGTATGTTTCCTCCAGCAGTGCCGCCTGTTCCAGAACCTGTCTGGCATACCCTAAAAAAGTCTCCCCCTCTTTGGATATGACAATTCCGCGGTTTGTCCGTTCAAAAATGGTAATCCCCATCTCTTTTTCCAGTTCCCTGACTGCCTTTGTCAGACTCGGCTGAGAAATAAATAATTTCTTTGCCGCATCACTGATCGTCCCGGTCTGTGCAACGGTCGTAACATATTTCAACTGCTGTAAGGTCATAAAGCATCCTCCTATAAGATGTCAATATACTCTCCGTTTAATGCTTTATTCATGCTGCGGACAGCGCAGAATTTACCGCACATGGAACAGGTATCCTCCTGTTCCGGTGCCCGGTCCGCACGAATGGCTTTGGCGGTCTCCGGATCCATGGCACATGCCCACTGTGCTTCCCAGTCCAGTACTCTTCTGGCATCCGCCATCTTATTGTCCATCTCCATGGCTCCCGGTACATGCTTTGCGATATCTGCCGCGTGCGCTGCAATCTTTGATGCCATAATTCCCTGCTTTACATCGTCCACATTCGGAAGTGCCAGATGCTCAGCTGGTGTCACATAGCAGAGGAATGCCGCACCGTTGGCAGCAGCGATCGCACCACCGATGGCAGAAGTGATATGATCATATCCCGGCGCAATATCGGTCACCAGAGGCCCCAGTACATAAAACGGTGCACCCATGCAGATGGTCTGCTGGATCTTCATATTTGCAGCAATCTGATCCATCGGCATATGTCCCGGTCCCTCCACCATAACCTGGACATCCTTTTCCCAGGCACGTTTTGTCAGTTCTCCCAGACGGACAAGTTCTTCAATCTGACAGACATCCGAAGCATCTGCAAGACATCCCGGACGACAGGCATCTCCCAGTGAGATTGTCACATCATATTCCCGGCAGATGTCAAGAATTTCATCATAATATTCATAAAACGGATTTTCTTCCCCGGTCATTGTCATCCACGCAAATACTAAAGAACCGCCACGGGATACAATGTTCATCTTCCGCTTGTGGTTTTTGATCTGATCGATGGTTTTTCTGGTAATGCCACAGTGCAGGGTAACAAAATCCACACCATCCTCTGCATGCAGACGTACAACATCAATAAAATCTTTTGCCGTGAGTGTTGCCAGGTCTCTCTGATAGTGTATCACAGAATCGTATACCGGTACAGTTCCAATCATCGCCGGACATTCCGAAGTCAGTTTTCTCCGGAATCCGGTAGTATCTCCATGGGAAGACAGATCCATGATTGCGTCCGCCCCCATATCCACTGCTGCCGTAACTTTCTGCATTTCAATATCATAATCTTTCCAGTCTCTGGATACTCCGAGATTGACATTGATTTTGGTCCGGAGCATGGAGCCCACACCCTGCGGGTCCAGACATTTATGGTTTTTATTTGCGCAGATGGCAACCTTTCCGGCTGCCACCAGAGGAATCAACTCTTCCACACGCATGTGTTCCTTCTGTGCAACTTTCTTTAATTCTTCTGTTACGATTCCTTTTCTTGCAGCTTCCATCTGCGTTTTGTATTCTCTCATTGGTTTCTCCCTTCCTTGTATAAAATAAAAAAACACACGTATAATGCTTATACGTGTGTGGTAACTTTCATTTTTCCCTACGTTGGCATTATCCAAATCAGGTTACAGGTCAAAGCAATACAGCTTACTCTCAGCCTTCTTTTTGAAAGCTCCCTTTTTCTTATTTTAAATATAGTTCATTATTATACAATCCATGGATGCTGTCAAGATTTTCCCTGTAAGTTCCGATAAAAATACATAAATTTGCCAGGAAGTAGATTGTCATTTTCTGTGTTTTACGATATGATGAAATTATTAGGCAAATTTAAAGGAACCTCTTATTACGGAGAATACATGTCATGAAAAAACCTGATTTAACCAAATACAAAACTACAAGCACGCTTTATCTGCTTATTCTTATTATTGCAGCTGTTGCCCTGATCTTCGGATGGCGGTGTACCTCAAGCAGTCTCAGCAACCGCAGTGCGGATCTGCACATCCGGATGCTCCCGTCCCGGTGTGTTAAGGTATCCAAAACAACTACTGTTTACCGGATTTCCGATGTCCGATGGACCAAAAAGGCTTCTACCCTGATGTTTTACAGCCAGCATCAGACCGTGGTTGTGGAAGCAGACGGAAAACTGCTTTATACGCGCAGCCTTAAACCGGACAGTATTCTGCATACAACCGGACGTAATTGTGAAATGGTCTCTGTCCCGGAAAATACACGCAGCATCCTCGTCACACTCACCAACTGCAACCCGGACAAACAGGTGTCTGATCCGGTTTTCTATCAGGGCGATGGTGTCCATATGTTTCGCCATGAACTTTTAAAAGCAGGGATCCCCATGCTCCTCGGCATTATGAATGTGGCACTTGGTATTCTGATGCTCACCTACTGGCTGTTCGTACATCATTGGGCATATGTAAGCAAATCCATGCTGTATCTTGGAATTCTTACAACGGATCTCGGTGCATGGTTCTGTCTGGAAACAGGCTCTTCCATTCTTCTGTCACAGAACCCGGTGTTCCGTTCCTATGCTTCCCGCATTCTTCTTCTGCTGCTGCCCATTCCTTTTACGATGTTCGTCCGGCATTATTTAAAAGCAAAGGATCAGTATCTTTGCCGGATTTTTGTCTGGCTGGATGTGGCAGAGATTGCAGTTGTTTTATTCCTGCAGCTTATGGATATCCGTGACCTAACGCAGACACTCTGGATGACCCATGTCATGATCGGCCTTGCAGTTTTATATTTTATCTATACCATCTGCAACAAATTTTATCACCACACGGCGACACATGCGCTGTGGATCTGTACCATAGGGTCCATTATTCTGATCGGTGCTCTTTTTTCCGACATGTACAATTATTATCAGGGGGCACAGGACATCGGACCTGCCGGACGCATCGCCATGCTGCTGTTTATTGTAACCCTTGCCTGCGACACTGCATTCGTATCCCTAAAGGAAATCGATGCCGGCCGCCGCGCGGCTCTCTACCGCGAACTTGCGGAAAAGGATCTCCTGACCGGCTGCTACAACCGGAATGCTTACTACGAAGATACCAGCCGGTGCAAAAAACTGACAAATCTTCTGTTGTTTGCATTTGACCTGAACAACCTGAAATACTACAATGATAAATTCGGACATGACTGTGGGGATCAGTATATTACGGATGCCTCACATATTCTCCGGAAAATTTTCTCCCGTTACGGAAAACTGTACCGCATCGGCGGGGATGAATTCTGTGTTTTGATTGACGACCATAATACCTGTGATATCAGCCATCTGATCTCCTGTCTGCGAAAAGAGGAATCCATTTACAACGCCTCCTCCCGAAACATCCATCTGCAGATTTCCTGTGGATATGCTGTCTTTGATCCACGGACAGATGCGGATCTGGATGCCCTTCAAAAGCGGGCAGATCAGAATATGTACGAAAACAAAAAACAGTTAAAAACATTTTCTTACCGCTGAGGCTCTGCCTGCAGCGGTATTTTTGTGGAATCTGTTCTAAATCTCTTCACTCTCTCCGGAATCCTCGATAATCCGAAGTCCGGCTGTGCTGGTAACCGGAAGAGAAAACGCAATGGTTCCCGCTTTTGTCCCGATTCCGGCTTTTTCCATGATGGATTTCATAATCGCATTTTTCTGTTCCGTTTTCGTAACAATAAATATAATTTCTTTTTCGGAAACCAGCGATACGCCGAGAAACTGTTCTGCCCGTTTCATTCCGACACCTTTCCCGTGAAAAACCGTTCCCCCGGTGGCTCCGCCTTCTTCTGCCGCACGCATCACCTGCGTATTGTATCCGTAATTGGCAATTGCAATGATCAGCTCATGTTTTGTCTCCTTCAACGTTGTCTCCTCCCCTTTCTCGAATTCCTGTTCTCCCAGCATAAATTTCAGCTGATGTTTTCCGCCAATACTGCTAAGCGGTATCAGAAAGACAATTCCCGTCCCGGGCACATCAATTTTCAGTTCCGTCTGCAATCCCTTTTTTACGGTTTTCCAGGTAGGACGTGTGACCAGACAAAAATGAATGCCTTTCTCATCCTCCTCGAGTCCGAAGTAATCCAGCACATCGCTGGCCGCTGTTCCCATGGCAAGAGAAATATTTCCAGTATCCACGTGATTTTGCTTATAAAACTTCACAAATTTCTGCATCTGTTTTCGATTGCAGATCGTAACCATCATATAGATCTCACTCATTTGTCCGCTCCTCTTTCCTGTTTTTCTATAATTCTATAATTGCATCATCCGCATACCCGGCAAACACATCCTCTGCCTGCAGGAATGGCTGTTCTGCCATTTCTTCCTTTTTATCACTCTTAATCTTATAGATCAGCCCGAGAACCTGCAGCGTAATCAGCGGAGTCATGGCAACCATCGCTACCACGCCGAAGGCATCCTTTACCACATCGCCGCCTACTGCCGTACAAGCGCCCTGTGCCAGTGGCAGCAGAAAAGTTGCCGTCATCGGACCGGATGCCACGCCTCCGGAGTCAAACGCAATCGCGGTAAAGATTTTCGGAACAAATAACGTCAGAAACAGTGCAATGGCATAGCCCGGAATTAAAAAATACATAATCGGAATTCCGGTAAGCACCCGCAGCATGGAAAGCCCGACCGAAGCAGCCACACCAACCGAAAGGCTGATCTGCATCGCTTTTCCGGAAATATCCCCATCGGTCAGTTCTTCTACCTGTTTCATCAGGACATAGACGGCCGGCTCTGCCTTGACAATGAAATATCCGATCACCATTCCGACCGGGACTAAAATCCACGGACACGGCAGTGATGCCATAACGGTTCCAAGATAGTTTCCTGCGGGAATAAATCCGACATTGGCACCGGTCAGGAAAAGTACCAGTCCGACATACGTGTAAAGCAGTCCCACACAGATTTTAATCAATGTCTTTTTATGTAGTTGAATGGAAACAAGCTGGAAAATTCCAAAAAAGAAAACGATTGGAAGCAGGGAACCTGCAATTTCTTTGAGATAATAGGGAATTTCGGATAAAAACAGAATTGAAAGCTTCCGGCACGCCCGCTGCCACATAACTTCCCTGGGCAGGATATACCAGTCCCAGGAGCAATACCGCAAGAACAGGACCGATCGAACACAGTGCAACCAGTCCGAAACTGTCATTTTCCGCATGCTTATCATTTCGGATTGCAGAAATACCAACACCAAGTGCCATAATAAACGGAACCGTCATCGGTCCGGTCGTCACACCTCCGGAATCAAACGCCACCGCCAGAAAATTATCCGGAACAAACCTTGCGATCACAAATATCACACCATAGAACACAACTAATAACGGGGCTAACGCTATTCCAAATAAAATACGAAGCAGTGCTACAACAAGAAATGCGCCAACCCCGGCTGCCACCGAAAGAATCAGCACCATATTCGGCACCGACGGCACCTGAGCGGCAAGCACCTGCAGATCCGGTTCTGAAATGGTAATGATGACCCCGAGAAAAAAGCCCAGAAGGAGGATCACCCATAATTTTTTGGTTTTAAGCATGCTGCCTCCTACACGTTCCCCCATAGGAGACATTGACATTTCGGCACCCATGGGAAAAAACAGCATGCCTATAATTACAAACACCGCACCGATCATAAATTCCAGCAGAATACTGGCGGACACCGGTGCCACTGTAAAACTCAGTAACAATACAATGAACAGAATCGGCAATACTGCCTGTATGGATTCTTTTGCTTATTCTTTTCTCTTTTCCAAACAATCCCTCCTTCTTCCTGTATATTTTCATACAAGCCTGTACACACAAAATAAACCGGATACCCTGCTCTGAGCCATCTGCCATATTCAGACGCAAATTTTATCATCTCTTCGGACTTTGAAACCTCATCTATTCCTACAAGTATCTTCTTCCCCTTTTTCTGTGCAGCCTGTATCATTGTCTCAACTTCTACACCGATATCAAAGAAATTATTATTGTTTTCTGCCGTATAACCGATTCCACCACCTGTTCCCGTCACTGTTGCAGAGAGGTTTATCCCTGTTGTTTTCTTATCCTGTGAACCAAAACCGGCCTTTACAAGCATTGCCGCTATCTGTCCCAGTATATCTCTTGCAGGATTTACATCAAAAACAAGCCAGTTTATATATCTGCTTTCATTGGTTCTTAATTCTTCCTCCACCTTTGCAAGTATAACGGTTTTACCGGAGCCTCTGACACCGGTTATCTTATATACCGACTCCGACGGATTATCGTAAATAAAGTTTTCCAGTATCTCCTCTGTTTTCTCTGTATGGATATATGTGTATTCCGGAGTCTTACTGAAGGTTGTAGTTAATGGATTCTGCATAAATTCACCTCAATATATTATGATATGA
>ERZ1034865.1070-NODE-1070-length-13421-cov-6.013916_pt1 | contig 13421 bp, 9 predicted proteins | sample MGYA00520632_ERZ1034865 | MGnify/ENA primary metagenome ERZ1034865 (study PRJEB33766, sample SAMN09781738) | gut metagenome | biome: gut microbiome | host: Homo sapiens | place: Madagascar | study: EMG produced TPA metagenomics assembly of the PRJNA485056 data...
ATGAAAAATCGCTGACGCGATGCGGGTGCGTAGGTTATACATCAGATAGATGTATAACAGGAGTCGTACCGTCTGGGCAAAAGATAAAAAACCCAGGCGGTTTTTTGCGTTCATTTATATTTTCCGATTTTTGGTAAATATATTGTACGAAAATAAAGACATGCGTGGGTATTGACAAAATGATGAACGTTAGTGTAATCTATCAATGATTAGAGAATACTAACCAATAAGAGAAGGAGGATCACCATGTTAGAAATGAAAGAGTGGGATGGATTCGAAGGACGTCTTTGGAAAGAAGAGATTAATGTCCGCCAGTTCATTCAGGATAACTACACACCATATGATGGTAACGAGGATTTCCTTGCAGAACCTACAGAGGCTACCAATAAGCTTTGGGGAGCACTGCAGAAACTGCAGAAGCAAGAGCGCGCAAAAGGCGGAGTCCTCGATATGGAGACCGAGGTTGTAACCGGTATTACAGCTTATGGTCCGGGATATATTGATGAATCTTTAAAGGATTTAGAGACAATTGTAGGTTTACAGACAGACAAGCCGTTAAAGCGTGCATTCATGCCTTACGGTGGAATCAAGATGGCTGTTCAAGCATGTGAGACATATGGATATCAGGTAAGTGACCAATTAAAGGAGATTTTTACCAAGTATCACAAGACGCACAACACAGCCGTATTCGATGCTTACACACCGGAGATGATGAAAGTACGTCACAATAAGATCTTAACAGGTCTGCCAGATACATACGGACGCGGACGTATTGTTGGTGATTACCGCCGTGTTGCTTTATACGGTATCGACCACCTCATCGAGGAGAAGAAGAAAGATAAGGCAAACTGTGGCTGTGGTGAGATGACAGACAATGTGATCCGTTTAAGAGAAGAGATCGCCGAGCAGATCAAGTGTTTAGAGGATATGAAGAAGCTTGCAGAGATCTACGGATACGATATTTCCAGACCTGCAACAAACGCAAAGGAAGCCGTACAGTGGTTATACTTCGGATATCTTGCAGCAATCAAGACACAGAACGGTGCAGCAATGTCCGTTGGTCGTGTTTCCACCTTCCTTGATATCTACTTCGAGAGAGACTTAAAGAAAGGCATCATCACAGAGCAGGAAGTACAGGAATTGGTTGACCACTTTACCATGAAGCTTCGTATGGTAAAATTCGCGCGTATTCCTTCTTACAACCAGCTGTTCTCAGGTGACCCTGTCTGGGCAACACTTGACGTTGCGGGTACAGGCGTAGACGGACGTTCCATGGTTACAAAGTCCGACTTCCGTTTCCTGCACACCTTAGAGAACATGGGACCGGCTCCGGAGCCAAACCTTACCGTATTATATTCTTCCAGACTTCCGGAAGCATTCAAGGATTATGCAGCACGTATCTCTATTGATACAAGTTCCATCCAGTATGAGAACGATGACGCTATGAAGCCTGTATGGGGCGATGATTATGCCATCTGCTGCTGTGTATCTGCTACACAGACAGGTAAGGAGATGCAGTTCTTCGGTGCCCGTGCAAACCTTGCAAAGTGTCTCCTCTACGCGATCAACGGTGGTGTGGATGAGAAGACAGGCCAGCAGGTAGGACCGGATTACAAGCCAATTACATCTGAGTACCTTGATTATGATGAAGTCATGGAGAAGTACGATAAGATGATGGACTGGTTAGTAGATATTTATGTAAATACCTTAAACCTGATCCAGTATATGCATGACAAATATTACTATGAAGCAGCAGAACTTTCTCTGATGGATACTGATCTGAAGAGAACGTTCGCAACCGGTATTGCAGGATTTTCACACGTAATCGATTCTCTTTCTGCAATCAAGTACGCAAAGGTTAAAGTTATCCGTGACGAGAACGGAATTGCAAAAGACTTCGAGATCGAGGGAGACTTCCCAAGATACGGTAACGATGATGACCGTGCCGATGATATCGGAGTATGGCTGTTACAGACATTCATGGATAAGTTAAAGAAGCATCACACTTACCGTGATTCTGAGCCTACAACTTCTATCCTTACCATTACTTCCAACGTTGTATATGGTAAAGCTACAGGAGCAATGCCAGACGGACGTAAGGCTGGCGAGCCACTTTCACCGGGAGCTAACCCAAGCTACGGCGCAGAGAAGAGCGGACTTCTTGCTTCCCTGAACTCTCTGACAAAGATCCCGTATGAGTGGGCACTTGACGGAATTTCCAACACCCAGACCATCAACCCTGGTGCACTTGGAAATGAAGAAGGCGAGCGTATTGAGAACCTTGTAAACGTTATGGACGGATATTTTGACCAGGGTGCGCATCACCTCAATGTTAACGTGTTTGGCAAGGAGAAGCTTATCGACGCTATGGAGCATCCGGAGAAAGAAGAGTACGCAAACTTCACCATCCGTGTATCCGGTTACGCTGTGAAGTTCATTGATCTGACCAAAGAGCAGCAGATGGATGTTATCGCACGTACCTGCCACGATCATATGTAAAATAAATCGGAGAGCAGCAAAGCTTTGGATATGTCCAATTTAAAGAGGTGACAGGTTTTTACCTGTTGCCTCTTTATATTTTTGCGTATTTGCTCATTTATAGTTGATGTATTAAAACAGCTTAAACTAATGGCACAATATCCAAAACCATGCTATCATAAAAAGCATATAGATTTTAAGAAACATCCAGACATAGATAGAAATGCGTGTAACATAAAATCCAGTCGAAGAAATGAGGTAAAAATTATGTTAGGAAATATCCATTCTATAGAAACATTCGGTTCCGCAGACGGTCCGGGTGTACGCTATCTGATTTTTTTAAAGGGCTGCAATATGCGCTGCAAATACTGCCATAATCCCGATACATGGGCAAAAACCGAGGGGGAAATGAAAAGCGCAGAAGAAATTTTACAACAGGCGCTGCGGTATAAAAGATACTGGGGCAAAAAGGGCGGTATTACCGTAAGTGGTGGAGAAGCACTGTTGCAGATTGATTTTGTCACAGAATTGTTTACGCTTGCCAAAGAAAAAGGCGTCAATACCTGTCTGGATACATCGGGCAACCCATTTACCCGTGAGGAACCATTCTATTCTAAGTTTGAAAAACTGATGGAAGTGACGGATCTGTTTATGCTCGACATAAAGGAAATTGATGAGGACGAGCATAAACAACTGACCGGCCAGACGAATAAAAATATTCTGGATATGGCAACCTGTCTGTCGGATCACGGTAAAGCGATGTGGATCCGACACGTGCTTGTGCCGGGCATTACCGATGATGATGGGCAGTTACACAGGCTCCGTGCATTTATTGATACGTTAAAAACCGTGGAACGTGTGGAAATTTTGCCATATCACACGCTGGGGGTATTTAAATGGAAAGAACTTGGGATTCCTTATGCACTGGAAGATGTAGAGCCGCCGACCAAAGAGCAGGTGGAACATGCACGGGAAATCATTATTCCCGGTTATAAATCCTGATTGTATGAACAGGAGGGACATAGAAGCAAGGAAAAAATGTATATGTCCCAACAGTATAGATGGGCGGGACATAAAGATAAAGAAAACATAAGGAAAAACAAATCATGACACAACCGGAAATTTTATACGAAGATGCACAGCTGATCGTCTGTTACAAACCGGCAGGCATTGCAACGCAGACAAAAAAACTGGGACAAAAAGACATGGTCAGCATACTTTTAAATCACATAGCACAGGAAGGAACCGGACAGCCGTTTATCGGTGTAGTCCATCGGCTGGACCAGCCGGTGGAAGGCGTGATGGTGTTTGCAAAAACAAAACAGGCGGCAGCAAAATTGTCGGCACAGATGAAAGACCATTCCTTCGGGAAAAAATATTATGCCAGAGTACAGCTTACGGAAGGAAAAACTTTTGCGGAAGCTACCGGTCATGCCACAGAGGGAACGCTGCGGGACTGGATGCAGTTTGACCGGAAAGAGAATAAATCCTGTGTGGTGGAGCAGCCACGGAAGGAGCAGAAGAATGTAAACAGTAAAAACGGGGTGCAGGAAGCCTTACTGGATTACCGTGTCATAAAGGAAGAAGAAAAAACAGCGTTGCTGGATATCACGCTGCATACCGGACGACATCATCAGATCCGTGTGCAGCTGGCACATCTCGGAACGCCCATCTGCGGGGATCATAAGTATGGGAATGCTGCAGGCGGTATGCCGGAATTGTGCAGTTATCATATCGATTTTATACATCCGGTCAGCGGAAAAACGATGACGTATGATATAAAACCGAAAAATTTCGGAATCGCATTTTAGAATAGGTGGGATGCTCTGCTCAACCTTGACAATCGGCTGTGTTCGTCATATTATATATTCGGGCTTTTCTGCGCGTTTTGTGGGCAGAAAAGGAAAACTCTTACACGAGTATAACGTAAAAAATGACCGCACAGTGGTCGCAGAAAAGGAGAAAGACATGGCGAAAGAGAAGAAACTTGTTGAAGCCATTACTTCCATGGAGGAAGATTTTGCACAATGGTATACCGACGTCGTAAAGAAAGCAGAGCTGATCGATTATTCCGCAGTAAAGGGCTGCATGATCATCAAGCCCGATGGGTATGCTATCTGGGAAAATATACAGCATGAATTAGACCGCAGATTCAAAGAAACAGGCGTAGAGAATGTATATATGCCGATGTTTATTCCGGAGAGCCTTCTGGAAAAAGAGAAGGATCATGTGGAAGGATTTGCACCGGAAGTCGCATGGGTAACTTACGGCGGACTCAATCAGCTACCGGAGCGTCTGTGCGTCAGACCTACTTCTGAGACACTGTTCTGCGATTTTTATAAAAATCTGATCCAGTCTTACCGTGATCTGCCAAAGGTGTACAACCAGTGGTGTTCCGTAGTACGCTGGGAAAAGGAAACCCGTCCGTTTCTGCGTTCCAGAGAATTCCTGTGGCAGGAGGGGCATACAGCGCATGCAACCGCAGAGGAGGCACAGGCACGTACCATCCAGATGCTGAATCTGTATGCAGATTTCTGTGAAGAGTTCCTTGCCATGCCGGTTGTCCGCGGACAGAAGACAGAAAAAGAAAAATTTGCCGGTGCGGAAGACACCTATACCATCGAGGCACTGATGCATGATGGAAAAGCCCTGCAGTCTGGAACCAGTCACAATTTCGGAGATGGATTTGCAAAGGCATTTGGTATCCAGTATACCGATAAACAGAATAAATTACAGTATGTACACCAGACTTCGTGGGGAATGACAACACGTCTGATCGGAGCCATCATCATGGTTCACGGCGACAATGATGGTCTGGTTCTGCCACCTAAGGTAGCACCGACACAGGTAATGGTTATCCCGATCCAGATGCAGAAGGATGGCGTACTGGATAAGGCAAACGAAGTGCGTGAGCGTCTGGGAAAAGTCTGCCGTGCAAAACTGGACGATTCCGATAAGAGTCCGGGATGGAAATTCTCTGAGCAGGAGATGCGTGGAATTCCGCTTCGTGTGGAACTGGGACCGAAAGATATTGCGGCAAATAAATGTGTGGTTGTCCGCAGAGATACCAGAGAGAAAATTGAGGTTTCCCTGGATGAGATCGAGACAAAGATTCCGGAACTGTTAGAGACCGTTCAGAAAGATATGTTTGCGCGTGCAAAGGCACATCGTGATGCACATATCTGGGATGCACATAATTACGAAGAATTTAAGGATATTGCAGAAAATAAACCGGGATTCATCCGTGGTATGTGGTGCGGAGATCAGGCATGTGAGGACAAGATCAAAGAAGATCTGGCAGTAACCTCACGCTGTATGCCGTTTAATGATCAAGAACAGATTTCAGATGTTTGTGTATGCTGTGGAAAACCGGCACATAAGCTGGTATATTGGGGAAAGGCATATTAAAAATCAGCCGGGATTATGGATTTCAAATAGGGGGTTGGAGCCATGATTGAAAAATACTTTAATGGTGTCATAGAACAGGTATATCACAGAATCGGAAATACAGAAAAAAACATTGTTATGGCAAGCTATAACAATGACTTTTCTGTGTCCGGGCTGGAGAATAAAAAACGTTATCAGGAAGACGATAACGTTTTTTTTGCCTGTTGTGAATTGCAATATGAGACATTGTCCGGGGCATATGCGCCTTTTCTGGACATTATCTGTGACATGTTCCGCAAATTTGTAAAGGGAGATTTTGAAGCTTTTTTGCGCGAATGCGGAACTTATGAACTGCACCGGTCTTTGTTTTTAGGGTACTATGAAGATGGTATCTGCAAAAGGGAAGAAGGGGTGCTGTTAAATGAAGTGGAATATGAGCAGCGGCGCATGACAGAAGCCATCGTTGCCATGCTGAAAAAACTCACGGAATACCGGCCGATTATGATTGTAATTAACCGTTTCCAGCTGGCAGGACGCAGTTCCATGGAACTTATTTACCGGCTGCTGACAGAACCGTGTACGGAAATCGGGATTGTGCTTGGAGTAAACGAAATGCAGCCGCGGCTGGATATGGCCGTCAACATGTGGGATGCAATCGTGGAAAAACTTGAAGACAGCAGCCAGATTTATCATATTGGAAGTTCTGGGAAACACAGAAACCGGGAGAATGCGGAGGATGTGGCAGAAGAGAAAAATTACAGCCACATGCTTGCAAAGGTAGAGACAATCATTACGTTTCTGGATTGTGACCAGGCAAAATGGTACTTGCAGAAACTTGAATATAAACTTAAATTTGAAGATATTTTTGTGGATGATATAACCCTGCGGGAATTTTATCTATTGTATACCCGTACCGCTATTTTGCGTGCAGAGCTTTCTAAGGCACTGGAGATGGTTGATTCAGCAATGCGTCTGCCATCCGTTCGGAAAGATCTGTTTTACCGCAGTGAATGTTCCTTTTTAAAGGGAACGTGCCTGATGTATCAGGGCAAACTGCAACAGGCGGAAATGTATGCACAGTATGCCCGGGAGGAAGCACAAAAAAGTGGGAATGAGAAACAGATATTCAAGGCGGAACTCTTGTCTGTTATGGCGCGTATGTCCGGCTGGTACAATATTTTTTTCTGTATACAGGATATCCCGATTCATGAAGGGCTGATTGAAAAGCTGATGCAGAACAATTACCGGAATCATCTGGCACATATTTATATTTATGCATATGATAATCGGCCGGAGATGGTTGCAAGGGCCTACCGTTCCGAGGCATCTCTTTTATATTTCAGTAAAGGGGTGGCACTGGCAAAAGAGATTGGAAATGAGCAGCTGGTATATGATGCATATCAGAAAAACATTATGCTTGCATCAACGAATGGTATGAATGAGATTGCCATGCTGTATTCCGTGCGTACATACCAGTTCATGAAATCAAGGGATGATGTTTATGAGGGCAGAATTCTGTCCGGCATCGGATATAATCTGAGTGCCATGGGAAAAAACCGGCTTGCGGAGCATTATTATAACCGTGCCATTGAGGTGTTTTACCATTTGCGTCTTCCGGAGGATATTGCGGAAGTGTTTTACAACCGTGCACTGAATTATATTATGCAGGAGAACTATGCGAAGGCGGAACATGATCTGCTGATGGCGATGAAGGTAATAGAAAAACTGCATCTTAACAGTCTGCGTGTATGTAATCTGTCAAAATTATATGGTCTTTTAGCACTTGTGAGCATCATGCAGAAAGACCGGTTTAACTGTGAACGTTACTTGCTTAACTGCCGGCAGTTCCTGAATTATATTATTGAGAAAGAAAAAGAAAATGAAAACGAGGAAATCATCCATGACTATGCCAAGTGTGATGAGGATATGTTTCTATACACATTTTCCATGGCAATGCTTAACCGCATGGATGGAAAGAAGGAAGAGGTACTGGTCAGTTTTGAACAGGCAGAGCGTTTCCTGCTTCAGGCAGAGGGAAATGAGTTTTTCAGTTATCGTTTATTCCGGAAAGAGAGAATGAAGCTGTTTGAGGAAATGGGGCGCAGTGAGCGCTGCCAGATGGAACGCGCAACGCTTTTGCAGCATGAGGAGATTAATTCTCAGGCGGCACGGCTGCTTCCTATGAATCTCCTGAAGGAAATTGATCTGGGAGAGCATCCGCAAACGTGTGCCGTGCGGGAGGAAGAAATTGAAGCCCTGATCAAACAGGAAGGTCTTTTACAGGATTATGCAACGTCCCGGAGACAGATGGAGTTTATTTCCACATGGCAGAAGCTGATTGACGTGAACGGAAGCAACGTAGAGGGTATGGTGCAGAATGCGTTTAATACGTTTATGAATCATTTCAGTCTGGATTGTGCGTTGTATATCTGTTACCATGAAGACGGTGCACATGTACTTTATAACGATACGAAATGTGAGATGACGGAAGAAGTCATTGAGGCGATCGGAAATACCATGCTGGAATATCCGCAGGGGTTTGCAGTATCGAAAATCAGTGACAGTTTTCTGGAACATCAGGATACGATCGGTTATTTCGGAATAGATGATGTATGTTCGTTTGTGGCAGCACCGTTTCTCAAGAACGGAAAGCTGACCAGCCTTCTGATTACATATGTCCGCATGAAGGATAACTGGCATGGTTCGATCGAACGCTACATGCTGAACGAGGATGACCTGAGAATCTATTCCCTGCTCTTTCGGGAGATGGAGTATTCGATCAATCGCATGGAGGCAAACGACAAGATTTATATGATGAACCGCAAGCTGCAGGAAGCTGCGGTTACGGACATGCTTACCGGTATTTATAACCGTGCCGGCATGTATGAAGAGATCCAGCAGATGATCAAGTGTTACAGTATGTCAGAGGAGACACATCATGTAGGACTGATGTTTATCGATCTGGACAATTTCAAGCATTATAATGATACGTTCGGGCATGATGTCGGAGATCTGATTTTAAAGGAAATGGCAAAGATTTTCCGCAAGGCGGTAAAGGGAAGAGGATTTGTCGCCAGATATGGCGGGGATGAATTTATTATGATCTTAAATACCGATGACCGGGGAATCCTTGAACAGATCGCAAAAGGAATCTATGAGAAAATCAATTCCACGCAGGGATTCCAGCGGCAGATTGAAAATTATCTCGGCCATGCGATCACGACGACCGAAAAATCGCGGATTACCTGTTCCATTGGAATTGCAAGCGCAGGGGATGTGAGAAAAGAGGAAGATATTAATGAATTAATCCGCAGCGCAGATGAGATTTTATATAAAGTCAAAACAGGGGAAAAAGGACACTACGCATTTTTATGAAAATTCAATTACCAGAACACGTAAAGCAAATTATACACAGACTCCAGCAGGAGGGATATGATGCCTATGCCGTGGGTGGATGTGTCAGGGATACCCTTTTAGGACGCAGCCCACAGGACTGGGATATTACAACTTCCGCGAAGCCGCAGGAGGTGAAAGCCCTGTTTTCCCATACGGTTGATACGGGTATTGCACATGGAACTGTTACGGTTATGCTGGATCATACAGGGTATGAAGTGACAACTTACCGGATCGATGGGGAATATGAAGATGCCAGACATCCGAAGACAGTGACTTTTACGGGAAATCTGGTAGAGGATTTAAAACGCCGGGATTTTACGATCAATGCCATGGCATATAATGATACCGCAGGACTGGTGGATGCATTTGACGGGATTGGGGATCTCAAACGGCACGTGATCCGTTGTGTGGGGATACCGCATGACCGGTTTGGAGAGGACGCGCTGCGTATGCTGCGCGCCGTGCGTTTTGCCGCACAGCTTGGATTTTCCATTGAGGAGAAAACCAGACAGGCTGTGGCAGATCTGGCAGACAATTTACAGAAAGTCAGTGCGGAGAGAATCCAGACCGAAATGGTGAAATTGCTCACCTCTGCACATCCGGAGGAGATGCGTACGGTATATGAGCTGGGACTTTCCAGAGTATTTCTCCCGGAGTTTGACAGGATGATGGAAACCCCGCAGATTACGAAACATCATTGTTACAGTGTGGGGGAACATACCATTCATGCCATGCAGGAAGTCCAACAGGACCGGATTCTGCGCCTGACCATGCTGCTTCATGATGTGGCCAAACCGGTGTGTGTAACGACAGATGAAAAAGGGCAGAATCATTTTAAAGGACATCCGGCAGAAGGTGCGGAAATGGCACGGGTTATTTTGCGGCGGTTGAAGTTTGACAACGAAACAATAAAACGCGTATGCCTGCTCGTGCGCTATCATGATGACCGTCCGGCCGTGACACCGCGCAATGTGCGCCGTGCGATCAGCAGGATCGGAGTGGAAAATATGGAGGCTCTGTTTGCGGTAAAGCGTGCAGATACACTGGCGCAGAGCATGTATGAGCGGCAGAAAAAGCTTTCCTATATTGATGCCTACGAAGAAACTTATCGTGAGATATTAAAAGAACACCAGTGTGTGCAGAAAAAGGATCTTGCCATAAACGGCAGGGATCTGATTGCACAGGGAATGAAAACGGGCAAAGAAATGGGAGAAGTGTTGCAGGCGCTGTATGAACAGGTTCTTGATGAACCGCAACTGAATAATAAAGAGACGCTGCTTGCACTTGCTTTGCAATTGCAACAGACAAAACAGGAATAAATAAGACACCCTTTCCATATGATGAAAATAGATTCAAGTCATGTGGGAGGGGTTTCATTTTGTATTATCAGCCGGAAGCAATGTTGGAGCAATATGACATAGAAATAAAACAGATCACGAAAGGCAGAGGTGTGTTTTGCTGTGAGACGGATCAGGGGAAAAAAGTACTTGCACCGTTTCGGGGATCTGCAGAACGCGCAAAATTTGTGCGCGAAATATTATGCAGCATGCAGGAAAAGGGATATCCGGTGGAACAGGTCAGTCTGACAAAAGACGGGCAGTGTGTGGTAACGGATGAAAGTGGCATGCGTTTCTGGCTGAAAGATCTGGTAGAGGGAAATGAATGCCAGACAGGTCGGGAGAAAGATGTAGCTGCCGGTGCCCAGGCGCTGGCAGGGTTTCATTGCTGTGTTTCATCCTGTGTTACGGAAATTCCGGATTTTATGAAAAATACAAAGAATGAACCGGCAGTGCTCTATTACCGGCATTACCGGGAACTGATCCTGGTAAAAAATTTTGTGCAGTCAAGAAAAACCCGAAACGAGTTTGAGCGGTCATTCTGGGAACAGTATACGCATTATATCGCACAGGCGAAAGAAGCGGTCGGGATGCTGCAGGAGCGAAAAGACCAGGGGAGAACCAGGGGGTTTTGTCACGGGGATTGTAACCAGCATAATATGCTTCGTACAGCACAGGGAGTCCGGCTCGTAAATTATGAAAATCTGTTTTACGGAGAACAGATGGTGGATCTGGCAAACTATCTGCGTAAGATTCTGGAAAAAAACAGTTGGAGTACGGACATGGGAAAACATATTCTGGAAGCCTATGAAAAGCAGAGAAAATTGTGCAAGGAAGAAAAACAGCTGCTGCATGTGCTGCTTCTGTTTCCAGAGAAATTCTGGAAAGTATCCAATCACTACAGTAACTCGCATAAAGCATGGGTATCCGGCAGAGATATTGAAAAATTAAACCGGCTGATTGCAGCGGAGCCGGCAAGGGAACATTTTCTGGAAAATTTGTTTTCTTTTCTGTGAAGAATGAGCTATACTAAGGATATGAGAAGAGACAGAATTAAAAAAACAATTACATATTTGAGTCTGCTTTTTTGGCTGTGTCTGCTTGTGGCATGTGGACAGCAGGAGGAGACGACAGATGACGGAGTTACCTATTTTCATCATTCCATCGCAGACCGGAATACACAGGAAACACAGGAGAATTCCACGGAAACGGAAAAGTCCGAAGAGTTTCTGCTGACCGCAGTCGATCAGATTCAGGAAAGTCTCCAGCTGTACCGGTATGCGGATGGAATGGAATACCGGTATTATTACGGAACAGGCACCCGTTTTTATGACAAATACGGAAACCGGACACCTGTGACAAGTTTTGAACCCGGTCTGCTTGTGACCATCGGGGATGTAGACAGCGAAGGAATCCTCACGGAAGCCCGGATTTCGGATCAGGCATGGGTATACGACAATATCACCCGGTTTTCGGTAAATCCGGATCTGGACATGCTAAAGATCGGAGATGGAAAATATCGCTATACGGATGACACGATTGTGTTTTCCGGAGATAAAAGAATCCAGATGACAGATTTGTCGGATGGGGATACGTTAAGCGTTGTCGGCAGGGATAAAAACATTCTTGCGGTGCGTGTGACAACCGCACAGGGAACGCTTGCACTGTCCAACACCAAACTGTTTGAAGAAAGTTTTTTGCAGCTGGGCACAAAGATTTTTGCGGAAATTACACCGGATATGGAGATTCAGGTGCCGGAAGGAACCTATGAACTTCGCGTAGCCAATGACGGATGGGGCGGCAGTACGGAAGTGACGATTACGCGTGGCGAGACTACAAATGTGGATCTTGACACCTTAAAAGGCGAAGGACCGTCTTACGGAAAGGTGCAGTTTGTCATCGATGCAAAAGATGCGGTGCTGTCAATTGACGGAAAAGAAACGGACTATGAGAAGCCGGTGAAATTAACCTATGGAAGCCATACAATTACGGTATATTCTTCGGATTATGATACCTGGAAGCGGAACTTATATGTCAACTCGGAGAAATCGACAATTGTTATCAATCTCGCGGATGAAGATTCCAGTGAGACAGGAAACAGTCAGAGCAGTTCAGAAAGCAGCAGCCACAGCAGTGCCAAGGGGAGCAGCCAGAGCAGCTCAGAAAGCAGCAGCCAGAGCAGTTCCCAGGAGAGTTCCGGCAGTCAGAGCGAGTACAAGAACCGGCAGGAAGAGCTTGATACACTCAAGGATCTGATTTCCAGTATGACATCCTCCAGTTCGCCCAAAAGCCCGAAAATATCGCATTTTTCCTTGACAAAAGGATGGAAAACAAGTATAAATAGATTTGTAAGTAATTTGAGAGAAGGAACTCGAATTATATAATATAGGAATCCATAGGAGGAATTTTAACATGAACAAAGCAGAGTTAGTTGCAGCAGTAGCTGAGAAGGCAGAGATTTCAAAGAAAGACGCTGAAGCAGCAGTTAAGGCATTCACAGATGTTGTTGCTGAGGAGCTGAAGAAGGGTGAGAAGATCCAGTTAGTTGGATTCGGTACTTTCGAGGTTTCTGAGAGAGCAGCAAGAGTTGGAAGAAACCCACAGACAAAGCAGGAAATCACAATCCCAGCTTCTAAGGCACCGAAGTTTAAAGCAGGTAAGGCTTTAAAGGATTCCCTGAACTAATTCTGGTGGAATATGTGGGAGAGCGTCATTGGACGCTCTCTTTTCTGTTATAAGGAGAAATAATATGAGATTAGATAAATTTTTAAAAGTATCACGCCTGATCAAGCGAAGAACGGTCGCCAATGAAGCCTGTGATGC
>ERZ1034865.1075-NODE-1075-length-13382-cov-5.361072_pt1 | contig 13382 bp, 10 predicted proteins | sample MGYA00520632_ERZ1034865 | MGnify/ENA primary metagenome ERZ1034865 (study PRJEB33766, sample SAMN09781738) | gut metagenome | biome: gut microbiome | host: Homo sapiens | place: Madagascar | study: EMG produced TPA metagenomics assembly of the PRJNA485056 data...
TCCAGAACTGCGTGCCGATGATGCGGCGCTTCTCCTCGGGCTCGGTCACGCCGGCGAGAAGCTCGGCGTAGCGGTCCTCGGCGTGAACGTGGATGAAGTCGACGTCGAACTGCTTGGTGAAGACCTCCTCGACCTGCTCGGGCTCGTTCTTGCGCAGCAGGCCGTGGTTGATGAAGACGCAGGTCATCTGCTTGCCGATGGCGCGGGCGCCAAGGGCGGCCACCACGGAGGAGTCCACACCGCCGGAGAGGGCCAGAATGACGCGGTCGTCGCCGACCTTCTCGCGGAACTCGTTGGTCATGGTCTCAACGAGGTTGTCCATGCTCCAGTTCTTCTCCAGCCCGCAGATGGAGAAGAGGAAGTTGGAGAGGATCTGCTGGCCGTGCTCGGTGTGCTTGACCTCGGGGTGGAACTGGGTGGTGTAGATCCTGCGCTCGGCGTTCTCCATGGCAGCCACGGGGCAGACGTCGGTGGAGGCGGTGACGGTAAAGCCCTCCGGGACCTCGCAGACGGAGTCGCGGTGGCTCATCCAGACGGTCTGCTTGAGCGGCGTGGAGTTGAAGAGGGCGGAGTCGTGGTCGCGCTCGATGGTGGCCGGACCGTACTCGCCGATCTCGGAGTGGGCGACCTTGCCGCCCAGCGTGACGGCTGTGATCTGGTGGCCGTAGCAGAAGCCGAGCACGGGCACGCCCAGCTCGAAGATGGCCGGGTCGACGCGCGGGGCGTCCTCGGCGTAGACAGAGGCGGGGCCGCCGGAGAGGATAAGCGCAGACGGGGCCATCTCGCGCAGCTCATCGGCAGAGATGTCGCACGGGACGATCTCAGAGTAGACGTTGAGGTCGCGCACGCGACGCGCGATCAGCTGGCCGTACTGGGCGCCAAAGTCCAGGACGGCCACGAACTGCTTGGTGCTTGCTTGGCTCATGTATCCTCCGCTTTCGAAGACCAAATGCTCCAATCGGGCTTTTTCCTTAGTCATCATACGTTACTCCAGTTAGGCATTTTTTGGGCGATAGCTGCTTTTTTGTCCACCTTCACGCCCTGCACACTCCCCTCCCCTATTCTTGTTGGGTTTACTGAACAGCAGCGACCCCGAGCCGCACTGACAGGAAGGGCCTCTTTTGGCTGGCAGAAGACCCCACAAGCGCATGACCGGCGCCGAGCAGGCGCGTCTTTCTCGCAGTAGGTTCGAGCAACCCCAGGGAGGCGTCGGCCGCCACGCGGCCGCTGGCGTCCCGCCCACCACGCGCGCGCCTCAGGGAGCCGCCGGCTACCAGGAGGTTGGCACGGCGAGAAGCGCCCGCCAGCAGCGCAGCCAGCGCGATTCTCGTCGAGCGGGCGTCGCGCAGCACGCGACCTCTCGCGCCGAGGGCGTGGCGGCCTACAGCGCTCGCCGCAAGAAGGGCGGAGCCGGCAAGGTCGTGCGCACCGTGCTCATTGCGGTGGGCATCATTCTGGCGACGGCCGGCGGCGCGTTTGCCTGGTACGTCAACAACATCAACAGCCGCCTGGGCGAGGGCATCACCGCAGAGCTAAGGCAGCAGCTCGTCGAGGTCAAGCCGCAGGACCCGTTCTACATGCTGCTTCTTGGCGTGGACAAAGACGAGGCACGCGCCGAGGACTGGGGCAGCTCCACGGCCAACTTCCGCTCCGACACCATCATCCTTGCGCGCGTCGACCCGCCCGCGCAGAAGGTGACGCTGGTCTCCATTCCGCGCGACACCCTCGTTGACATGGGCGAGCACGGCGAGCAGAAGATCAACGCGGCCTACTCGTACGGCGGCGCGGCATACATGACCGAGGTCGTCTCCAAGTTTGCCGGCGTCAAGATTTCCCACTACGCCGAGCTGGACTTCGAGCAGTTCACGTCCATCGTGGATACCATCGGCGGAGTCGAGGTTGACCTGCCCGTTGCCATCTCGGACCCCGACTACGCGGAGATCGAGCTGCCCGCCGGCGTGCAGACGCTCAACGGCACGCAGGCCCTGGGCCTTTGCCGCAGCCGCCACGCCTACGACGAGTACGGCGGCGGAGACTTCTATCGCGCCGCCAACCAGCGCATGGTCATTGGCGCCATCGTCAAGAAGGTGCTGAAGCTCGATGTGCTCAGCATGTCCAGCACCGTCTCCGAGCTGGCCAACAGTGTGACCACGGACTTCAGCGCAACGGACATCCTGGGCCTTGCCATGCAGTTCAAGGACTTTGACGTTGACACCGGCTTCTACTCCGGCCAGACGCCTACCATCTCCAGCTATATCAACAAGGGCTGGTACGAACTGCCCGACACCGATGCGTGGAAGACCATGATGGAGCGCGTCAACCAGGGCCTTCCTCCCTATGAGAGCTCCGATCAGGACTTCACCGCCGGCGTTGCCGGCTCCATTGGCGTAAGCTCTGGCAACGGCGCCAGCAGCAGCGGGTTTGCCGCCAACAAGGCAAACGTCCTTAACAGCAAGGGCTTCACCGCCACCGCCGACAACGCCGAAGCCTCCGATGCCAAGACGACCAAGATTGTCTACAACAGCGACTCCAAGGCCAAGGCCGTTGGCGTGGCCGAGACCCTGGGCGTCGACGCCGCCAATATCAGCGAGAACGATGGCAGCTATTCCACAAAGTACGACGTTGTCGTCCTGTTGGGATCCGACCTCGCATAGCAAGCTCTGACAGAGAGCGTGCCAAGACCCGCCCCGCAGCCCGAAACCAGGCTCCGGGGCGGGTCCTTTTGTTAACGTGCAAGGACCTGCCGTGACTCAGCGTCTGCTTGGGCCCCAAAGCCTGTGCAGAACTGGCCTTGGTGTGAGCCGTCCAGGAACGGCTGTGCAAAAGCGACCTTCGTGTGAGTGCCTCCGGGAGCCTCCCGCCGGAGGCCAGGCAGTTTTATCCAGGGCGCACACCGCAATCCTGCGGTTTTGCCACCGGAATATTCACTGAAATTTTGATATTCCCCTCAACCTAAGAAATAGGGCTCACACCAAGCCCGCTTCTGCACAACGACCAGCGAATCACTCACACCAAGGCCAGTTCCGCGCAACCGCTTCTCGGCACCAGCCTCAGCGAACCACAAATCGGTGCGACATTAAGAACAGGGCGCTTATAACCAGGCAGCTTGAATGACCCAAGAGCTCGACCATGTACCTGCCCAACAAGACTCCTGTGCCAAACGCCATCACAATGGCCAGGTATCTAAGGGCGCGGTGCCGCTCATGCTCATTCCCGCAGGCAAAGCCCTCGTACAGGCTATTTCCGAGCGACCTAAGATTTCCGGTGATGAACACCCCCGCATACGCCGACTTGGTTCCAAACTGCCTGAACGTTTGAAACGTCATCGCCGCAAGGAAGGAGACGACGCTGTTTGCAAACAGGTCAGTCAGGCCGCCGGAGAGGAGCGACAACAGGGCAAATCCCAATGCCTCAAAATCCGCAACCCAGTGCTGCGCACGAAAACGATCTCCTCCGCACAGTGCAGCCGTCACGTGTCGTGCCATGACAATGCCCGCAAGGAAGGCGCCTATGGGAACGAGGTAGCGAACGGCACCGCGGATATCTCCAGCCGCAAGCGAGAGCACCAAGAGAACGTAGTTTCCCGTCTGCCCGTTTGCAAACACGCCGCCATGCAGCAAATAAGAAAACGAATCCATATGCCCGCCAGCAAGGGAGACGACCAGTCCAAGGGCGACCCTCTCAGAGGCGGGCTCGGCTGGTGTCTCCCCACCGACAGGCCTACTCGTCGTCTTCCCCAACCTCGGCCGCATAGGTGTTCACGAGAACCATGGCGGCTCGCGCCTGCTCAAGCGCTGCGCTGATAATCTCTGTGGAAAGGGGTTCTGCAGAGAGGGCAAGCTCAAGGCACAGAGCAACATTGACACCCGCCACCAGGAAGACTCGGTCGCTAATATAGGGAGCAAACGCCTGGTTAACGCTCCCCTGGAGGATGTCGGTGAGGACAAGGACCTCGTCCTCCGGAGCAACCGCCGCAAATGCCTCGGCGGCCTGCTCCTCCAGCGGCGTCTCGTCAACGTACGCGCACACCGCCCTCATGTTCTCGACGCCCCCGATGAACTCAAGCGTGTCTGCAAGACCCTCGGCAAACCGATGGTGCGATGCAATGATGACGTGCCTCATAACTGCTCCTCAAATGCGTCAAGAACCTTCTCGATGCCGCCCGGGGGCAGCTTGGTGACAAAGGATTCGTAGCCAAGTCCAAAATCGCCCTCGGGAACGAAATAACCCTGAGAATCGTTTGCATAGCCTATGACTATGCAGGTCTTTCCGGGGAACATCCCCTTAATCCGCATCCCCAAGGTACTGCCAAGCTCGCCTGGGAAGGTCACGAAGACGATATCCCCCAGCTCGATGATTCTCATGGCGATGGGAAACGTCACGCGCTCGACATCGAGCTTCGCCGAGAGCTTGGAGACCTCGGTCGCAGCAAGCTTGCGCGCGTCGGTCGAAGACCCCTCGTCCGAAAGCACCGCCTTCGCCTCAGCGAGCTGTGCTCTGTAGCTGGGAAAATACTGCGTGTTATCGTAGTCCACCCGATAGACGAACTCCCTCGCAGAGGGCGCATCCAGATGCAGGGGCTCAAAGCTGCCCTTCATGAGCTCGGCGGCAATGCCGCAAGAGACCCTCTTGAGCTCGGCAAAGTCGTTGCCCTGTCGGAACTGCCGGTTTCCAAGGTCTCCCGAGGCTCCCGTGAAGGCATACGGCACCACGCCCAACCACTCTGCCAGCTCGGCACGCACGGCACCCTGCAGGTCCGAGGTGATGAGCATGTTGGTGGGACCCACCACGGTCGAGTGGCAGTTGAAGTTCTGCATTGCCGCAACAACCTTGCCTCCCGCATCAACAAACCGGATGACGAAGGCCTCGTCGTCAAATGGCTTCTCGATGCTGTTGCGGTTTGAATACCATCCGCGCACGTGCGTGGCAAGAATCTGCGGCGTCACCTCAACCAGCCCGTCAGGCAGCTTCGAGGCCGCCTGGACCACAAGACCCGTCACCAGGTCGGCATAGCCGGGCGTGTCATGGTCGATGAGGCTGTCATCTCGAAGTCCGTTGGGACACGAATGGGAGTGGATCGTACTGGTGACTAGCAGCTCGTCCTCGAGCCCGAGCAGCTCGCACAGCTGACGGCGCATCCCCCCTATGCGAGAAAGGCTCATGAGGCACACGTCCACACCCACAAAGAGGGCTCGCCTTCCCGCCTCCTCGATGAGGAGAAGGACGGCAAGAGGCTCGTCGTGCACGCCCTGGCCCGGCTGTTGCCGCAGGTCGTTTAGATAGCCGTCCAGGTAGAAGACGCCGGGCGGCGTTATGGAAACGGTTGTGGTTGAGACCTTCATGCTTCCCCCAAACAGGGCCGCCGGGATGCCCCCGCACCCCGGCGGCTAAAGCCTATCCCAGGATGCCAAAGGCGGCGCAAACCCAGGAGACGACGATGATTCCAATGATGAGGACGTTCGTGGAGACCTTCTTCTTGAGGAGCTGATAGACCAGCACGGTCGCCATCACGGGAAGGAAACCGGTCAGAATCTTGTCGAAGAGCTGCTCCTGGAGGCCGAAGCTCGCATCACCGATAGCAATGGCAAGCGGCGTGGAGATCTTGATGACCGACGGGATGAGGGCGCCGACCACCGTGAGACCCAGGACGGACATGGCCTCGGAGAGCGCAGCAACCTTGTCCGCCAGCGTGGTGATGATCGCGGAGCCAAACTTATAGCCCCAGCTCCAGCTCTTGACCTTGAGGCCAAGGCTGCACACAAGCATGACCAAGGCAAAGATGATGGCACCGAGCGGATTGCCCTCCTGGCCCATGTAGGCGGCCATGGAACCAAAGATCGTGGGAATCATGACCCACAGCAGGGCGTCACCGATGCCGGAGATGGAGCCCATAAGGCCAACCTTGAGGTCCTGGACGGCGTCGAGGGCATCCGTCTTGCCCTCCTCCTCGATGGCCAGGCCGGCGCCCAGCAGGAAGCCAGAGACGGGCGGCGTGGCATTGAAGTACTTGCCGGCGTTTGCAAGGGACTTGCGATAGGCCTCGTCGTCATCGCCGTAAATCTTCTTCAGGGCGTCTGCCTCGGCAAAGACGACGGACGGGGCGAGCTGGGTCTCGTAGTTGAAGCCGTTGACGGACATGCACCAGCGACGTCCGCACTTGTTGAGGTCCTTCTCGGTCAGGACCTTGCCCTCGGTCTTCTCGGGCGCGACAGTGGCGTTACTCATCTTCAAGAACCCCCTCATTGGTGGTCGTGGCAACAGAGGCGCTGGTCAGCTTCTTGTAGACCTCGTAGGCGGCAGCTCCGCCCAGAATGGCGATGGGCAGGATGGCAAGGCCCAGGTAGGCGGAGAGCACGAAGCCCACGGCAAGGAAGCTGAAGTACTGCTTGACGGGCATGTAGGAGAGAAGCGCAGCCATGCCGATGACGGGAAGGATGCCGCCGGCAATGGAGAGGCCGGTGGTGAACCAGGCGGGCATGGCAGAGATGACGCCGTTGACTACGGCCTCGCCAAAGAGGAGAACCAGGAACATGGGGATGGCGTCGGTCAGGCCAAAGAACAGGGGGCCAAGGAAGGTGACGTGCTTCATCTTGGAGTACTCACCGGCCTGGGCGTAGGCAGCCTGCTTGCGGGCCATGAAGCCGTTCAGGACCTTGGCGACCACGTCAAGCTGAACGCCCAGGGTGCCGACGGCGATGCCGGCCGCAAGGCCAACGCCCATGTCCTGGCCCGTGGTGATGGTGATGACGGTTCCGACCATAGCGCCGAGGGGCCAGTCGGGAACGGAAGAGCCGGCAATGGCGGCAACGCCTAGGGACATCAGCTGGACGGAGGCGCCAATGGTGAGGCCGGTCAGGCCGTCACCCAGAATGAGGCCGACGATCCAGGCATACAGGACGGCGTTGTAGTTGAGGACCTGCGTTCCATAGCGCTCGATACGATAGAGAAACGCCAGGACGGTGATGATGACGATCTGCCAGACGGCAATCTGCATGGAAGCTCACTCCTCTCAGAGAGAGACGTACTTGGAAAGGGGCTCGCACTTGTCGGCGCACACGTACTGGACGGTGATGTCGCAGCCGTGGCCGGCGATGGCGGAGTAGGTGGGAACCTGGGAGTCCAGGACGTAGGCCCGGCGACTCACCTGAGTGGCGCCAACGCCCTCGGCCGGATCGACGGTGCCGCCCACGGTCAGGCGCGGAACCTTCTGTCCCGCCTCCTGGAGGTCAAGGACAACCTGTGGGTCCCTGACCACGACGAAGACGGTGTGGTCATCGTACTTGCCCGCCGCAAAGTTGGCATAGGCGGTCTCGCGATTGATGATGGAGAGCGCCACGCCCGCGGGCTTGGCCATCCTCATGCCGGCCTTCTTGGTGGGATCGTTTGCGTACTCGTCATCGATGATCATGAGGCGCTGCGGATGGAACTCAGGGACCCACTGGGTCGCAACGATGCCGTGAAGCAGGCGATTGTCGATGCGTGCTGCGATGATGCTCATCGCGCCCCCTCCTTTCGGGATGCGTGTTCTTCTCGCCGCCTGCGTCTGCGGACGGCGCGGCTCCTACTCGTCTTGCTGAGAGGAGCCTTCTACCTGGCCCGAGGCGTGCTCGCGCGTTGCACTCTTCGAGCTGATGTAGTCGTATACGTAGGCGATCTCGGTCGCGGGGACCTCGACGCGGTAGTGGTCGGTGATGCTGGAGAAGCTCGTGCGGAAGGCGTCGATAAACGCGGCGTGCGCCGTGCGGAACTCCCGCTCGTTGGCATAGGCCTCGATGGGCGTCTTGGTGACCAGACGCTCGACCAGGCAGCAGAGGTGCACGTAGAGGCCAATGGTCGCCGCGGGGGCGATGGGCTGGCCCATGAGGTCGGCCAGCCGGCTTACGGCCTGGGAGACCTCGGCATAGAGCTTCTCGGGGTTGAGAATGGTGATGGACTCAATGACGTTCTGGAGCGTGAGGTGCTTGAGGAGGCTGGCATGGAAGCTGGCGAGAGCCGCCGCGTCCATGCAGCGCGAGAAGGCCTTGTCAAGGCGACGGGTCGGGCCCTCGTAGAGGATGTCCTCCAGCGCAAGGAACGGAATGCCCTCGACGCCCGGGTCCATGGTGCCGACGATGGCACGAACGTTGCCGCGCTGGAACGCAGGATCGGCAAGACCGTGCTCGGCGAGCTCGCGATAGTCTGCGACCACCAGCTCGACGGGAGTATCTGCGGGAAGGCTCTCGGAGAAGAGCCGGCGAATTTTGTCGGCGGCCTCGATTCCACTCTCGGAGCAGAAGACCACGGTGTCAACGTGATTGCTCGCGTGAGTGACACTGAACGCCGGGGCGCAGAGCTGCGCCATCTCGGCAAGACGCGCCTCAGGGGACTCGTTGGCCCGGAGGGCGGAACCGACCTCAAGGGCGAGGCCCGTCGAGACGTTGCTCACCACGATGAGCTCCATGTCGGTTGCCTGGGAGATGGCGGACGCGATGTCGGTCAGCGAGCCCATATCGACCAGGAGCACGGCACCCTTGCAGTATGAGTAGCGCTCCAGCAGGCGGCGCAGCGGGAGAAGGACGTCCGTGACCTGCTGGTCGTACGTCATGTTGACGGCGTCAAAGACGTGGGCGTGAAGGATCCTGTTGGCCGCATCGGCGATGCTCGTTGCGGTGGAATAACCGTGGCAGCAGATGATGCCCATGTACTCGCGGTTGCGCTTTGCCATGACCGAGGAGTTGATGTCGAGCATCATGACGGTGCGGCACAGCAGGTCGGGCTCGGCGCCCAGGGCCGTCCTGGTCTCTGCAGAGAGCTGGTCGATGATGGCCGCCGTAGCCCTGAGGTGACGCGAGAGGGTGGCATGGAGCCGTCCGAGCTTCTCGACCTGGTCGGGACGAAGCTGCTCGACGCCATTGCCACGAAGCTGGACCGTGAGGCACTGGGCGAGCAGGCGCGAGCTTTTGCGGGTCAGCTCAACGTCATGGGCGGAGCCAACCTCCTCCAGAACGGGGTTGAGGACCCGCTCGCAGGAAAGGGCGCGCGGGTTGACGGCAGCCCCTCCAAAGTTGAGGTGGTCCTGGTACTCGCGGACATGGCCAACCGCCTCCGAGGTGAACTCGCCAAAGGAGGTGACGCTGCTCTCCAGACGGTCGAAGGCCTGGAGCAGGCCCTCTATCATGCTCGCCCGGTGGGAGGAGTCCGCCTGGCCGGAGGAGCCCTTCTCGCAGCTCAGCAGGACGTCGTCGTTCTTCTGGGCAGTGGAGGCGCCGAGCACGTTGGCCGGGAGGTCATAGGTCCTGACGACGAGCTCGTCCTTGCTTCCGGGAACGTAGGCGTGCGAGCAGCAGTTGATGACGCAGCTCTTGAGGCCGTCGACGTTCTCGGCGAAGTTTGCCTCGACAAGAGAGCGCAGGGCGCCGCGGCTGATGCGCACGTTGGCAGAGACGCGGCGACCCTCGGCGCGCAGGAAGTGCATCGCAAGGTCAATCCGCTCGCTTACGCTGCGCTCGGAAAGGGACGGCACGTTGACCACGATGGGAACGACGCGACCAAAGGGGCTGGCTTTCGAGGCGCTTGCCGGAGTCGAGCAGGCCAGGATAAGACGGGCACGCTCTTTTGCCTGGGTTCCGGCAACGGCGCGACCATACTCGCCCAGAAGGGAGATGACGACGTCGCGCTGGCGTGCTCCCAGAGAGTCGACGCCATCGAGGAAGACGCACCCTCCGCCAACCCGCTCCAGAATGCCGGGCGTGGAGGCGTCGCCAAACAGGCGGGCTTTCAAACCCACAAGGTCCGACGCAAACGCGGCGCAGTCAAGGCGCGCATAGCCAGCTTCCGACGACACGATTCCCTGGTTACGGCAGTACTCAAAGGCCAAGCGAGAGAGGCGGGCCTTTCCACACCCATGCTCACCACAAAGCAAGACGGGCAAGCCACAGGGTGGATAGCTCATTGCGGCCTTGAGCTGATCGATGCAGGGAGCCAGGGAGAGATCGTGACCGATAGCCTTTTGAAAGTCCTTGGCCTCACCCACGCCAACGCTCTTGAGCAGTGCCGTCATGGACGGATACTCGCTTGCGTGAAGGCCATGCTGAAGAAAGCGCTCGAAGGCTGCCTTGTGGAGGTAGATAACCGGACGGGAGTTCACCTTGACGATGAGGCCATCGCGAACCAGTTCGTTGAGATACTGGCTGGCAAGGCTACGAGATACGTTGATGTCCGCCGCAATCTGCATGGTCGTAAATGAGCCGACCGTTTCCGGAGTTGCCGCACGTGTGAGCCTATCGAGGTGCTCAAGAAGCTCTTGTTTGGTGCCTGACGTGGACATTTGACGTACCCCCTTTCCAAAACGAAGGTTACGTGCACGTCGAAGCCCATGGGGCCCTCGAAGTCTGAATCAACAGTCTAGGGGGCGTTTCGACACTTCAAGTTGAAATCCTCAGCCAATTTAGTCCCCACTCGACACCTTGTAGACGGGCATTTAATAACTTACAGACGCACGGAACGACTTGTTGTCTGCTTGGACCCCAAAACCTGTGCAGAACTGGCCTTGGTGTGAGCCGTCCGGGAACGGCTGTGCAAAAGCGACCTTCGTGTGAGTGCCTCCGGGAGCCTCCCGCCGGAGGAGCGACAGTTTTATGCAGGACAGTCACCTCAATCCTGCGGATTCACGGCCAAAGTATTCACTAGATTTTTGATATCGCTGCCAAACCACGAAAACCCACTCGCACGAAGCGGACTTCTGCACAACGACCAGCAAATCACTCACACCAAGGTCAGTTCCGCACAACCGCAACCTCAAATTTGAGGCTTTCTGAAGTCTGAGACGCGTAGGCTCCTCACAAGAAAGGCCCGCCCCGCCGCTCCCCGTGTTTCCTAAGCAGGTTCTTTGCGAAGCGTAACCTGCGTGGAAACACGGGGAGCGGCGGGGCGGGCCCGTCACATGTGGAACAGCCTACACGTTGAAGCGGAAGTGCATGATGTCGCCGTCCTGGACGACGTACTCCTTGCCCTCGATGCGAAGCTTGCCGGCGTTCTTGCAGCCGTTCTCGCCACCGAGCTCGACGTAGTCCTCATAGCTGGCGACCTCAGCCTTGATGAAGCCGCGCTCGAAGTCGGAGTGAATGACGCCGGCCGCCTCGGGGGCCTTGGCACCAATGCGGACGGTCCAGGCCTTGACTTCCATCTCACCCGCGGTGAAGTAGCTCTGCAGACCAAGCAGGCGATAGGCGGCCTGAGCAAGCGTCTCGAGTCCGCTCTTCTCCAGGCCCAGGTCAGACAGGTACTCGGCAGCCTCGTCAGCGTCGAGCTCGGAGAGCTCGGCCTCCACCTTGGCGCAGATGGGAATGGGCTTCACGCCGTCAATGGGGGCAAGCTCATCGCCAAGCATGTCCTCGTCGACGTTGGCCACATAGAGGATGGGCTTCATCGTGAGCAGGAAGAGCCCCTTGGCCGCCAGGCGCTCGTCGTCGGACATCTCCATGGTGGCGGCGCGCTTGCCGTCGTTCAGCCAGTCGACAAGGCGCTTGGCAACGCCCAGCTTGACCTGCAGCTCCTTGTCGCGCTTGGCATCCTTCTCAAGCTTGGGAAGCTGCTTCTCGAGCGTGCCCAGGTCGGCCAGGATGAGCTCGGTCATGATGGTGTCGGCGTCGCCAGCGGGGTCAACGAAGTCGCCCGTGCGACCGACCTCGCGCATGACGTTGGGGTCCTTGAAGTAGCGCACGACCTCGCAGATGGCGTCGGTCTCGCGGATGTTGGCCAGGAACTGGTTGCCCAGGCCCTCGCCCTCGTTGGCACCCTTGACCAGGCCAGCGATGTCGACGAACTCAACCGTGGCAGGCACGATGCGGCCGGGGTTCACGATGTCGGCAAGCTTCCGCAGGCGCTCATCCGGCACGTCCACGATACCCACGTTGGGGTCGATGGTCGCAAACGGGTAGTTGGCCGCAAGGCCGCCCTTCTTGGTCAGGGCCGTGAACAGGGTCGACTTGCCAACGTTGGGCAGGCCAACGATGCCGATGGAAAGAGACACGATCTTCTCCTCTACTTGTCAGTCTGGTCAGTGGCGGCCTCGATGGCGTCCGCCACGCGACCGAGCTGCTTCTTGCCTTGCTCGATGTACTTCTGCGCCTCCGCCTTGGCCTTGGCCTTCTGGGCGCGGATCCTCTCGGTGACCTCGTCCGGGACGATAAGCTCCTCGGTGTCCATGCGCTCCATGGTGAGGGCGCCCTCCTCGCAGACCTTGGCGCACGCGCCGCAGCTCACGCAGAAGGCGTTCTGGATGGTGACCATGCCGTTGGTGTCCAGGTCAAGGGCTCGCGTGGTGCAGACGCGGGCGCACTCGCCACAGGCCGTGCAGCGAGCGGAATCAAACACGGGGGCCTGCAGGTCAACGTACTTGGCCAGGCCGGGATCGTGCTGCAGCGCACCCATGACCAGCTTGCGGCTCTGCGTGAGCATGCGCTGGCGGTTGTTGGAGGTCTTGGCGCCGACGGCGGCCTCCAGCTGGCGCTGCATCTCGTCGATGCGCTTGGTGTGGTCGGAAATCTTCTTTGCGACCGCCTGGGCGCCAGCGAGGGCCGGCGTGGTACGGCTGACCAGGCGCTCCGCGGAGTGGATGGCACTGGAGACAAACTGGCTGCGCTTGTAGTCTCGCGTGAGCTCGTGCGTCATCTGGCGCTGATCAACCTCGAGGCCCACGGACGCCTTGGCCCACTCCTCGGCGGTACCGATGGCGTCCACGTACGTGGCCTCGCCCGTAGTGGTCTTGCAGCGGTCGCAGATGCCCACGGGCAGGTAGACGCTGATGTTGTCGTAGTCGGTGAGCAGCGAGAACCACAGGTCGCGGGAGAGGTCTCCCACGCAGGCAAGAACCACCTCGTTGCCCTTGGGGATGCGCTTGAGGGCGCGAGTGCAGGTGACGTAGCACTGCTCGTAGGCGCTGGCCACGCGGGCGATTTGGTCGTACACTTGTCGCGGCATGTGCCTACGCGTAGAAAGCGTCTCGGTCGGGCAGACGGCCGAGCACAGGCCGCACTTGCGGCAGTCGTCGCCAATCAGGACGGACTGCTTGTGCACCGTGATTGCCGCGGTGGGGCAGACGTCGACGCAGCGGGTGCAGACCTCGGTGTTGTTGGAGGCGGTGCACAGGCAGCGGTTGGAGTTGGCGAAGGGCTTCTCCTTGTAGTCAGCGGGGTTGAAGACCTTGCGCTGCTCGGGGTCAAGGGACTCCACCATGCCCTCGAAGGGGTTGGAAAGAGCCTGCCAGTCACTCTGTATGTCAATCAGATCGTCAAGAAGATCACGCTTCTGGGCCACGGGCATTCCCTCTCTCTAAGCCAGTAGTCAGAACCTCCATTGTACGACCACCTGGGAGGGGCGGGCCGTTTGTTTGTGCTCGGAGT
>ERZ1034865.1078-NODE-1078-length-13334-cov-4.861661_pt1 | contig 13334 bp, 10 predicted proteins | sample MGYA00520632_ERZ1034865 | MGnify/ENA primary metagenome ERZ1034865 (study PRJEB33766, sample SAMN09781738) | gut metagenome | biome: gut microbiome | host: Homo sapiens | place: Madagascar | study: EMG produced TPA metagenomics assembly of the PRJNA485056 data...
CAAGAGAAATTTCATGCAATCTTTTCTTTTAGGAAAAAACTTATCCAAAAATAGTAACTCTGGCTTGCCTTGTGCTGCGATAAAATCAAAATCTCTAGACATTACATCTAAAACATCTTGATTACCAGCAAAAAATCCTTCTATAAAAGCTTGTGTCAGGATAGAAGTAATGTGTACTGGCACACCAAGTGTATCAAGACGTTTCATATTGTCATTCCAGTATCCAAGACTTCGTTCTGTAAATCTGTACTTGATATCCCAACTTGTGCCTATAAGGACTTTTTCTTGTATGTTTATACCATATTCCTGAAACTTGTCAAGTGTTAATCGTAAAAGACTAGTTTCATATGGGTATTTTAAACTAGTGATAAGAAACACTTTTTTAATAGTACCATTTTTTACAAGTTCTGCTATCCTTTTGAGGAATGTCTCATACTTTGGCACGATAGTTGCATCATATTCGTTGAACACTTCTCCGCCACGTATAAGAAGCATATCGTATAAAGACCAATCAACATTATATGTAAATTCTATGGCTCTATCAAGAAAAACTTCTTTTTGAGATGGTGACAGAATAATATTTGGATTACTGTGTTGTCCATTTCCTCTCATTTCACTTGATAGAACCAAATTACAGAATTTACATCTATTGCATTTACATTCGGGCCACAGTTCAATCTGTACTTGTCTATTCATATTAGTCTAGTGCATAGAATGCAATATACATTGAAGACGAAGAAGATGATGAACAGCATGATGCTACACTCAACGTTCCCCATGATACATTACATGCTTGCGTCTTATAACTATCTACAGTGTCTTTGATATTTTCTAGCATTGTTGTGATATCAGCAGCTTTAATAGGCTCCATTTCAGAAATATCAGTCAATACAGGAACTTCGTTTGCTACGAAAAATCGTGCTGTAGTTTGGTCAATCGGATTTGTTACAATCACAAAACGCGTAGATACGTACATAGACAATGCAGTAAGGAATTGAATCAAAGTTTTGATAGTTACTAGCTGATTCAGCTTTGAAGTGAAGCCTATTTCTTCAATCCATGCATCCCATGCCGCTTTGAAATCTTCTGACGTAACAACAGGAGGCTTTCCAGTGAAAGTAAGCGTCAAACTTGCTGTAGCATATCCTTGTTTGTTTGCAGTAGCAGAAGTTTTTCCTGTTATTTCTTCTGTTCTTTCGTTGAAATATTCATTTTCTGCATTGTTAGTGTATGCATCAATATTGTCAACAGATGATTTTAACAATGTAAATGCATTATCAACAATATCACCCATTGTAATTTGAGCGCCTGGTAAAATAGCCATTACTTATAATCTCCTACAGAATATTTAAATATGATGCTACAAATGCATGACTATTGAATAATCTTGACAAAATAGTAAAAGCACCACGCACCTTATGTAGTTTACTCATATCAATTGCAGTCATATCAACACTGTTCATCAGTGATGACATCATAGGTAGAGTTGCACTTGCAAAGATACCATAAATCAATAGTGGAATATCAACTTTTACATCATCGCTATCATCAGTCTTGATATCACATGACGCAAGAATAGAAAGATACCATGTAACTAGCTGCAAAGAAAATTCTTTTAGTTCTTCTTCTAGTGATATTTTGATATCAATAAATTCTGAAATGTCAGAAATGTAACTATCCTTATGTTCAAAAAAGTCATCATCAAACGTATTGTATGTGTTTATTAGACGGAAAACGTTAAGAATATCAGTTTCATTCTGTGTATCCATAGTTTTTAGAATGTTACGAAAATATTCAATCTTGTCAGTTACGTTCATGCTTTTGATTTCATTTACCATCATAATATGTACTCCTAATGTTTATGTGTATAGTATTTATCCAGCAAACTGCGTATATGCATATTCCCATGGGCCCCATGTCGTGCCTGTACAGCATCTAGCAAGGTAGTTTGCCACTCCAGACGTTGCACTGCTTGACGTTGTGCTGTGCATTCTTGCCTCTTGTATTATTTTCTTTGTAGAGCCTTCGCCATACGTAAAAACATCAATCCACCAATCAGCAGTTACATTAATTGGTGCATTTGTTGTAGTATCTTTTACTGTTGAAATAAAGTATCTGCCTGCTGTTGTGAGATTATTGAAATCATTATTTACTACTGTTGTACCATCTAATGTTCCGAGTGTTTTTGCAGATATTACACCGTCTTTAACTGTAATAGTTGTATTATCTGGTTGTACGATGCCAGAGGTGGAGGCGGTGGCGAGGTCGGTTTCATCAATAACCTTTACCCAAGAACTCCATTCGCCATCTAGCAGATATCGTCTCCACATTCTATTCTTATTGTAAGCGAATGCCACCTGCATTCGATTACCGAGAACCGTAGGTGAGGTTCTCGAATAATAGTATTGTCGTATATATAAAAACCCAGTAAAATTCGGAAATGTGCCCGGCCTATTTTCGGCTTCGGCGACAGTATTTATAAGAATCAGGTCAAAGTCATCGGTATCTATGTTAAAAGACTGACTAGAAGCAATATACCTCGCCTTTCCAAGTAAACCACTAGATGTCAATGAAATACTATTATTAAACAAAACATCCTTCACGACAATTTCGCCAGCTATAACATTGGTGGTCTCCCCATCACCACGAACGTGTCCATAATTGAGATTACTTCCAAGACCATATATATCATTTGGTGAATCGTGTTTTTTAGGCGCAGCACTTTCAGCTTTTTCTATTGCCTCATTTGCTTTGTTTATAGCTTCTTCAGCGTTTGCTGTTGCAGTATTAGAAGCATCAATAGTTGCATTGAATTTTTCTGCCCACACTCTAAACGTATCAGTTAGATATAATTTTTCAATCGCCATATCAATACCTTTCTATGATTAATATAGAAATACTATATAAATTTTATATATTTATTACAAAGAAAGGGGCTACAACTATTGTAGCCCCTTAATATTTATCTAGTTTTCAGCCATTTCAACAAATCAATCAGAGCTTCTTCCAATACATCTACACGCTGTTCTAAGGTATCAACACGCGTGCGTAATGCCGCATTTTCTTGTTCCAATTGACGGCGGCGCTGTTGAACACGTTTACGTGCTTTTGCTTGTTCGTATCCTTCCTTGTCATAATTAACAAGAGCGCCTGATTGTGAATCACGATGTATGTTATTCATTTGTTTATACTGTTGCGATTACTCTTAAATTACGCACACGAGGCACGTTTACTTTGTCTTTTGACTTCAATACCAATTTAACACTGAACGTCTGAAACTCTGATTCCATAACTAACTCAGGATAATATGTGTATTCAATGAATTTACTTTGACGTTCTAATGTACTATTGCTTGTTGATTGAACCTTTTTCATTGGTCGCCATGTTACTTCGTCATCAGTCTTTACTGTACTGATAGTTTTTAGGCATTCCACTTTTTGCCAAGAAATACCATTTGTTGACGGAATCTGATTTTGTTCTACATTACGTAGTGCCACCCATATGGAACCATTATAGATTACATACTGACCGGGCGTGTAAGACGTTGAGTTATTCCAAGTATCTATTGAAATGTTGCTTTCTGAATATACAGGAAGCAATATCAAATCCTTGTACTTTGTATCAAGCCCTACATATTGTGATTCTGTAACAGAAGCACTAGCTACGCTTTTAAATTCATCAGGATTTCCAACAGCTTTTAGGTATATCTTTCTTCCATCAAGCTTGTAACCAGCCATTTCTACAGATGACTTTGGCTCTAAGCGTTTATCTGACGTATTGTGATAGTACAATTGCAGAACTTTGCCAGTCAAAGCATCACCAGCTGCTGTGTCTACACCAAGCGTTCCTTTTGACGATTGCACAACATATATTGGATTATACGTATTTGTCTTTATATATGCGTCTACTTCTGAATTATTTGGAAGTATAGCATCCAACATTATACGAATATCCTCAGAAGCATATTTCAATGTAGTAGCTTTTGAAATATACGTCCCTGCTGTATATGGGTATGCTTGGTTGTCATTTGTTTTTACTATGTTATTGCAGAAAATACCGTAGACTTGTTCTGTATCAATCACAGGAGAAATAAATGCATTACTTGTTTTCATCTTCATGCGTATTTGCAAAGAAGGAACACTAGCATCATCACTTGCTAGAATATTTTTAAGCTCTGTCAAAAATATATCTTCTCTGTTATTGAACTGTTTAAACAGTGAATCAGTATCCCATTTGTATTCGTATATTACTTCAGTTCCATCCAAAATAAAATCATTTGCCACTAATGTTTGAATGGCAACTTCCATTGCCGTTTCTGGGTGTTGCAAATTGAAAATTGCTGTACCAGTAGAATTAGTGTCAAATACACAGCAATTCATAACAAATGTTATATCTGATTGCTGTTCTGCTGTCCATGTGGTAGCATTTTGTGACAAAAACAATGAACCAAGAAATGGCTGTTCATAAATTCCTATACCGCTATGTAAGTCAGCTTGACCTAACGTAGAAATGAATATTGAATACTCATAAGAGTTTGTAGCTACTACAAATGCGTATTCTGCATTTCCTTGTAGATAGATTGGACAATCAAATGAGAACTTAGTTGCAGCTGTTGCATCATCTGACAGTACAACTTCAGATGATTTCTTTGTTACATGAGAAAAAGGAACCATTCTATTTGTTGGATATCCGTTTTCTACTTCAACAATATACAGAAACACTGGTTCTTTTGCATCTTTCGTCTTGAAATAGATATCCACAGAATCAAGATAGATACCTTGTGGTTCAGACACTAAGAATGACTGTGCAACTGGGTCTAAGTATCTTGATACCGTATTAGATGAACTACTTGTTGACGTTGTAGACGTTGTAGTTGTAACTGGTGTCCAATTGCGAATATAGTTGTTTGTTACTTCAGTCCAAATCGTTTTACCATTAGCCGTATAGTATGCCGTTGCATTAGACGTGTTCTGTACATCATAAAAATATACAGTTTTTGTACCAACTGGCATATTTTCTGGAACAGTAAATGTTCCTGATAAGTTTCCATCATTGTCTACTGTGTCGTTAGAAAGCACAAGTTCAACATTATCCATGAATCCCTTTACTTTCATACCTTGACGCATACCTGACAAAGAATAAGCAACACTGCGTTGACGCATAAATTCGTCTTGGCGTTCCATATCATTAAATGATTGTGAAAGCACCCAAGAGCCGTTCCATGACGTTGTTTCAGTGTAATTTGTTGTAGTGGTTGTAGTAGTTGTAGTGGTATGTCTGTTTAGGTTACTACCTGCCCTTCCTGTATAACGTGTGCTAGAAGACGTTGACGTTGAGCTTGTGCTCCAAGTTCTAAACGTTGTAGGCGGCTTTGGTGTTTCTGTGTACGTTGTATCGACCACAAACTGCCCCAAATCGTTTACCCATGTATCAACGCTAGGAACTAGCTTCAATGCGCCATTCCAGACATAAAACATCAATTTTTGTACATTTACAGTATCAGATGCAAGTTCATTTTTTGCATAAACTTTTGTTGTATATGGCAAATGAACAAGCGTGTCTGACTTTTTAACTCCAATTGATTCAGTATCAGAATACGTAAATGAATAGTTTTCTGCATTAAAGTTTGGTCGCAATGATTGCTCAACACTATCAATAGTGCAATCCCATTCACTGTTTGTATAGTCAGAATTATCAAACGAAGCAAAATTATCAGTAAATATACCTGTTTTGTACTTGTTTAGACCATCAGAATCTAGTATTTGCATGTTCATCGCAGACATTTCTAATTGTGAAATGCTAACTGCATCTTCAACATTCATTAGACGCGTATCTAATTTAGCAATATCTCTCATAGTATATCTACGATTATCAATATATGACAATGTAATACTATCCAAGTTTGTGCCATAAGCAGCATTATAAATGTTGTATAACGTCATACTTCCTTCTTTTGGTGTTGGCACAACTGGTGTTTCAGATGGTATTCCTTCCAAGATACCAAAATCACCACTCTTAGTTACATATACACTATCCCATCGTGGAAGGTAAATATCTGCATTTACACGCAATTCTGTTTTACCTAATGGATTGAGCTGTGTATTTGTAGCATCAGATTTCTTGATACGAAAATCCAAACAATCCGCTAACTTGTATGTTCTACCAGATGAAGAGGTAAATGTTGGAATGTTTGAATATAAATCAACATCTTCCCCAACAGCTCCCTTGTTACCTTCAGAAATATATGAATTTACAGTAAAGGGCCCAACACCACTATGTTCAAAGTATCTATACGTCACTGAATAAGTGGTATTAGCTGTAGTTGTAGCTATAAACGTCTTTAATACAGCACTGTTTAGACCAGTTATTGCACCTTTATCATACAAATAATCGGTTTGCCCATTATCAAATCCTACGTATGAAACAAGATTTGCTGGTGTTTTATCATTTGTATTTGTTGTTTGTGTTACTGATATAATGTCAAAAATATCTTCTTTTGCAAGGTTTACTATTCCACTATCAGAAGGCTGTACAGTAATTGTTTCTGTATTTGTCTGAAGGACTTTTGTTTTTGAAGACATTCCCTCTAAACGAATACGCAAAATGACTGTATATTCTGTTCCATTAACAATAGAACTACCTTGAATAGTAGCAGAGCTAACAGAACTTGAGTTATTAGGAATAACAGAAAGTGCTGTTATATCAATCTGCTGACCTTCGTTATTATAGATAGCAATTAGTGATTCTGTAGTCAAAAAGTCAACATTTGCATTTGAATCTATAACATTAATCGTGTTGTTTGCTGCTTCTGACGTAACTGTATAACGTTTTATAGATTCATATTCTATTCCTGTTGCAGTTAATGATTTAACATAAGAATATCCAAGATTTATGATGCTAGGATTTTCTTCGCCAAGTAATACAGCAAAATTGTTTTCATCTACGTATAGGTTAATGTAGTTTGCTGGTGTTTGCTTTGAACGTATAGAACGTGCGCCGTTGAAGCCATTGCTTACACCAGCAGCATTATACAAATAAATCAACATTCTATTTGATTCTTTGTACAAACTACGAATATAACATTCACCGATAACAGTGCCAGTACCATTTTTTCCTGTTGTGACTTCTACAACTTCTGTATTGAATTGAGGAATTGCAGTTGCACTAAGGATATTGTTTTCATAAAGGGCATATGTGTACAGTCCATCATTATTAAACACGTTGATATCGTCTTTCGTTAATGATGAACGTGATTTATTAGCTTCTATATCAGTTGATATTCTGGTTTCTACATTATAACCATGTATATAACCAGAGCCCTCTTGCACTGATACAATATACTTAGATGAATCTGTTTTGTGTTCTTTCAACTGTATCTTCCAAGGATTAACAGTATATGAACCTGATTCATCGTAAGTTCTTTTTGCAAGTAAGTCCATTAGTGCGCTGTCTTTTAATGGGTCGTCTTGCTCTTTAATAACTATTTTATTTTGAATTGCGATACCAGCAATGAATTTAATTCCCTCTGGTGCTTCAGAACCTTTGAAGGAATACAAACTTGCTGTTAATTGGTAACGGTCAGCGCCTGGTGCGTTTGCGTTTGTTGAACCAGATGCATTATCATTCAAAGATGGGTCAGTTGCAGACGTTACAAACTGTTCTTCGATTTTATAACCAATGTTATACAATGCATCTTGGTCATCAGCAGCTACTACAATATCACCTGAAGGAATCGTGATATAAAAACCATTGATAAACAATGTTCCTGAATCACAGTGTGCAATAATAGCTGTATCAACACTCCCTGCTTCCATATAAAATGTTTTTGTTGGTGTTGTAGTGCTGATAAATGATTCACCTTCAACTAATGCACCACCAAGATATGAGAAAAAGATATATCGCTTTTCAGTATCGCAATCTGTTACATTGATTTTCTGACCAGATGAATTACCTGTAAACGTCTTTCCAACCAATAAACGGACATCAATTGGCTGCCCTTCTGTGTCTGTTGGTGCAACTTTCATAAATGGTTGTACAAGTGACATAGTAATACGCCCACCACTGATAGGCGTACCATCTTTATAGAAAAATGCACCAGCTGACGCTATCTGATTCTGCAATGATGTTTGACACTGTGTCAATTCACGTGCCTGAACTGCGCGCCCAGGATTGTACATGATGCGCATATAGTTCTTTTCTGCATTGAAATCATCATAGTATGGAGGCTCAGAGCCAATATGTGTATAAGGATTTTTCACTTTGTTTTCTCCCTAGAATGATAAAAGCACATGCAGAAGTTCTGTTTGCCCTTCCTCACGTTTGATTACACGCTTGTTTTCAAGATAAAACAAACGTCCAGATTGTGCATTAAAATCAGCTTTTGCATATGATGAACCAGCAATAAAGTTTCCTTCTGCGTCTTGTGGGTCGTATAACAGTCCTACTTGACGAAATTCTATATCATAAGGAATAACTTCGCCTTCATCTGCTAATTCAATCGTAATAAGCACACGAAATGCACCAAGCGTCCAGTTAGCATTTACATCACCATAAGAATTTTGGTCTTCGGTAATAGTACCGCCGGGATACACACCGTGTTTATTATATGGTACTGGCATCCAATCGTCAACTAACATACCATCGTTTACCATTTTTGTTGTAATGTTGTAAAGAAATTTCCATGTATAGCCATCTGCTGTTTCCATTGAATCAATCTTCAAGTCTGGTTCTGAACCAATTGTTGTTATGATATTGTTATCTCTTTTGCCAATACATTGATAGACAAAATTATTGGAAGTCAAACAGTAATAGTCAGTTGCCTTTCTTGGAGCTGGATTTGTTTCAGATAACACATTGAAAGTCATACCAGGCGCCCATTCTATACGAGGCACCATAAGCATCACGTTTGCAACGTTTACACGCTTGATACCTATAAGGTTTTCACGGAATGTCTTTTCATCTTTAATGCTATCAACAGGAATAGGAGGAATGTTTTCATTATCCCAAGGATGACTTGCATCTCCACCGACTGCTATATAGATGTTTGATTCATCGTTTAGTATGTTATTAACAAATTGTGCTGCTGAAATAGCACTTATGCTTGAAGTCAAAATAGCTGGCATAATATATAAATCCTCTATTATATAGATTTGTAGTAATAGTATTTAGCACACTATTACTACATTAAATAAACTAGATTTGTTTTATTGTTACTCTCCCAAATGTGTATCTAACCTTGTTTGGAAGAATACAAAACAACGTATTGTTATCATTATTTTTGATATTATAGTCCTTTATCAAAAGCAATTCATTATCTTGGAGTTCATATAGTTCCATATATCCATTGTTTTGAGGTAAAGTAACAATACCATCATTGTACTCTAGAGAATCACTTACATATATGCCATCTATAAACACCAAAATACGATTCTTTTTTGAACCTTTCAGCTCTACTGTATTTTTTGACAACTCTGTTTTCACAGAACGTGTTACGGTATCATTTGTCAGAAAGTATAACGTAGCATCACCAGTTACACCAGACGAAATACTGTATCCTGTTTCTGTTTTTGTTACTTGACTTTCTTGTATTTTTATGCCATTAACAAAAATGAATGAATTATCAGACGGAATTTCATCATTATTGAGTATTATTTCCCCATTAGTACAGGTGGTTCTTATTACTGGATACTTTGCAAATATTCCTACTATATTATAATGTGTTATAGAAGAAGATAATAAATTATAATTAGCCCAATCAACATTTATTTGCTTACCAGAAGAAAAAACTAATCTATTACTATCAGTTGTTTCATTATATAGTTGATTTGGTGTCATATCTCTAAAACTTTCAACATTTCCATAGTCTTTGAAGTAGTATTGTGTATCAGCTGTCCAAGGAAAGCCATATACAGCTGGATTGTTCTTTATTGTCCATGCATTGCTAATAATGTATCTTTCTTCAGCAAGTACATGCATAAACATGTTAATAATCCACCATCTCAAGAAAGTAGTAGCTGGCTTGCTGATTTCTTCATCTTTTTCAGCCAGTTGTACCTTACCAAACATCTTCAATCCAGCTGGATGAAACAATTTTTCAACAATTTCACGATATTCAGCAATAGGAACTAATGATGTTATTTCATAAGAAAAGTTTTGATAGTAATATCCATCCTGAAGTAGCTTATCAGAACTGATAAAACCATCAGTATTTTCCCAATATCCTTTTGAAAACTCAGTTTGTGTTATTTCATACGTCTGTGATTCATCTTCCCCATAGATACGAAGTGTGTTACCTGCTGTAAATTGCTTTAAGTTATCAATAATAACCAAGCAATATTTTAACTCTTCTTCGTCTTTAAAATAGTGAGGAACAGCTGCATTTACAACACCAGTCAATCCTGTTTCAACTTCAATAACAGTCTTGTTTACAAAAGAACTAATGTTTTCGCGTATGATATCAGCTGAATAGATATAGTATCCTTGTATCCATTTGCCATCAGAAGCTTTCAGGATATTTACACGCGGATAAGTTACGTTACAGAATGAGTTATAAACAGCTCTGAAAAAGAATTTCAGAGAATTTATAGTACCTTTTGATTGATACAGCATTACAAGATGCTTCATAATATAACGCAAATCACCTGCGTATTCAAGAGGAAAATCAAGCATCAGCTCATATTTCAAGTGTTCAATGTACTTATCTATAGAACCATCTATATCAGTAAAATCATGTATATTGTCAATAGTCCAGTATGGATTATCTTCCTGTTCCATCCATTCAAGATAATATCTGAAGAACTCTATTAGTTTTGGTGCTTCAGTTTCATAAAAAGATGGAAAAAAACGTCGTTTTAGGATTGATAAATTACCCATTGTTATTCACCATTTAATGTTACGTCTATTGTATCAATAGAAAATATATAATTCTGTGATACAGACATATTTTTATTTGCAGGCTTGACACTAACAGGAATTTGTGTAACAACGTCTGTATTGAAACGGTAACTCTTCAACGTAATCATACCAGTTGTGTAATTAACAGTTCCGACATTTTCCAAATAATTGTCTGAACGCACTCTAATAGTGCCATTACCGTCATCATCCATATAATACATAGAAGATGATGTTCCTAATACTGCATAGGGCCCAATATATACAGTTCCGGGCTCTATTGCGTTTTTGAAATCAATCAAATATGATGTTTCAGCATTTACAGCTGGTGTGATATACTGATATATGTTGACATTTGTATCTATATCTGTGATACTTGAATCAACACCAAACAAAGCAGCAAGGAACTTTGAATAACGAAAATCTATGTTAAACGATGATAACGAATTATTGAAAAATGATTTTGCAACTTCTGTCAACTGTTCTTTTATTGTTACTGGTGACTGAAGTGTCTGCAACTTGTTATATGATGCGTTTATTTCCATATTGACATAAAGAACGTTTGGGTCAACAATCTTTGGTGTGATACCTATAACTGAAGATTGTAAAACTGTTGCAATAATATTGTTCTTTTGTGTAGATGACAATGATAGTGCGTTTTTTGGCTTGATAGAAATAAAAACGCTTCCATATTCTGGTGGTGTGTTGTTTTCTCCGCCCCATACGCTTATAGCATCAATGATGGAACCATAGTGTTTCATCACGTCAGCACGATAATCTTCTGCAATCACGTCTCTGCCTTGACGTTGAAAGAATCGTGGTGCATTAAGTTTGATTGATTCTATACTTTCTCTATCTCCGCCAGAATTTGAAACGGATACTGTTGTGACTATCCATCTTTGTTTGTCATATCCTTCGCCGGGAATGCTCACAAGCTGAAATACTGCTATACCATTAGCTTCAGAACCAGACGTTGCAACGTATTTACATTCTACTATATTTCCCGGTACAATTTTTTTGCCAAGAATACCATCTCCAAAAACAAGTTGTATATTCTCTTCTGTGTTTTCTTCTACTGTATAAATCGCAGCATCGGGCCCAAACTGGGCGATTGATTCTATTTTATTATACGTTACACCAGTAGTATCAGATTCATTTTCATACACTTTTACTGTAATTGTAGATAAATCGACTTTTGGATTTGACAAAATGAATTGTATATTGCTTTCTTTGTTTTGTGTCCATTTATTTGTAACTTCTGTTCCTTCGCGAACATTGACTTGTGCCCAATAACGCCCTGATTGTGTTTTTTGAACAGCAGCAGGTTCATACGTCCTAAAATAGTAAGTTGTACCATTATTTGTTGCTGCAAAAGTCGTGCCAACAGGAATCACAAATCCATCCAAATTCACACTACCAGTGTAGTCAAGCTTTAATGATGCAACAGATGTTTTATACTGTTCTGGATAATATCCAATATTATGCGCTTTTGATACTACAGAGCTACGTTTTTGTGCTGTATCAAGAAACGATTCATTAAGAGCAAAATTTGCATACGTACATAGATAATACGCAAGATATGCTTGTGCATCTATCAACGTTGTAATTGCTGGTGCTGTCCAGTTAAAATCCTTAAATTCATCCTGTGATGAATAATACTCTATAAGTGACTGTTTTATACCTTCAAACGTTATGTTTTGCATTTTATTCTTCCTTATCGCACTTTATTGATAGTGTATATAAAAGTATCTGTTTTATCAAGCATTATAATGCGATAAACAATTTTGACAGTTACTGAAAACGAATTATCAGAAGTACACTTGACCTCTTGCAGTTCTATACGAGGTTCATATTTTTTAATAATAGTCTTCAACGTTTCCTCTGTAGAAAATAACTGGAAAGCATCAAGTTGACCAAACAGTAATTCATTCAAATTGCATCCAATTTGTGGCTGCCATTTTCTATCATAAAAAACAGTTTGCAGTAATAAGCGTAATGATTGACGTACAGATTGCTCATTTGTCTTTTTAATGATATCCTTTGTTATTGGATGCATATTAAACTGTACATCAAAATCAGAATATATTGTTCTTTCCATAGTTTTCACCTATGCTAATACGTTTACAGAACCAGCTCCTGCTATATCTCCGTTTGATAAAACAGTACCAGTAGTAACAACAGCTAGACCATTTATAAGAACTGTTGGATTTCCCGGCATACCTAATTCGATATGACAACCATCATCACAGTGTGTTCCCCAATAACTTGCGGCAACAATAGGTGGTCTTCCGTTCACTAGTACCATTTTAGCTAATGATGATACAGCAGGGATTGCTGGTTTACCACAAGCCCCTAATGATATGTCACCTACACGGCATACTGATTTTGTTCCCATAATAGCATAATCCTCTTATATTATAGTATATTTATATAAATTAAAAGGG
>ERZ1034865.1084-NODE-1084-length-13251-cov-7.468400_pt1 | contig 13251 bp, 10 predicted proteins | sample MGYA00520632_ERZ1034865 | MGnify/ENA primary metagenome ERZ1034865 (study PRJEB33766, sample SAMN09781738) | gut metagenome | biome: gut microbiome | host: Homo sapiens | place: Madagascar | study: EMG produced TPA metagenomics assembly of the PRJNA485056 data...
CATCTGTTCGCCGTCTGGTATGTGCTGGCACGGTGCGGGATGCTGGCGCAGGGACAGAGCGGCAGCCTGGCCCCGCTGGACGCGCTGGCCGGGTTTGTCCTCCTGCCGTTCGGAAATTTCTTCCTGCGGGCGCGTACTGTCTTTGCTGCGCTGCGCACCCGCCTGCAGGACCGCACGGGGGCACAAAAAGTTCTGCGCCTCCTCGTTACGGCAGCGGTGACGCTGGCGCTGTGCGGTGTGGCATGGGGCCTGCTGGCAGCTGCCGATGCCAACTTTGCCGCGCTGGGGCAGCAGGTGTCCGACTGGTGGGGCAGACTGCTGAACAATGTGGGATTCATCGACCGGCTGATGTATATTCTGCTCTCGCTGCCCGTGGGCGCGTGGCTGTACGGGCTGGTGGGCGGTTCCCTGCGCCGCGAAGCCCCGCCCGCCACGGCGCAGCAGTGTGCCGCTGTGCTGGAAAACTGCCGCATTGTGCCGCGCACCACGGCGGTGGCGGCTGTAATGGCGCTGTGCGGCGTCTATGCGTTGTTCTTTGCCGTGCAGGCAGGGGAGTGGCTCGCCGCTGCGCCGCTGGGGCTGGACGCACCGGACACCGCCGCTTTTGCGGTGAACGGCTTTTGGGAGCTGCTGAAAATCCTGTTGCTCAATTTTGCGGTGCTGGCGGGCATACAGTTCTTTGGCCGTGCGCCGCTGCCCAAAGCGTTGGCCGCCGTGTTCTGCGGGTTCGGCGTGGCTTTTGCTGCGCTGGCAGCGGGCAAGCTGGCTGTCTATGTGACGCTCTGCGCCCTGACGCCCCGGCGGTTCACGGCGGCATGGTGCCTGTTTGTGCTGGCCGTCTGTGCGGTGCTGGCGCTGGTGCGGGTGTTCAAGCCGATCCCGGCGGCGAAGCTCGCGATTTTTGCGGCAGCAGTCAGCTTTACACTGCTCTGCTGCGTGAATGTGAAGCAGCGGGTCATTGATGTAAATCTGGCACGGTATGAAGCCGGGATAGATGAGGAGCTGGATTGGGGCGTGCTGTGGGAGTGCGGGTATAAGGAGAACGCAGCGCGGTAGGAGCCGGGCATGCCCGGCCCGCGCGCGTAAGGCAAACAGGCGCTTGCGGGAAAGCCGCACGGAGGGGTCAAGACCCCTCCCTACAGGATGACGATAACGGGTGCTTTGTAGGGAGCGGTCTTGACCCCTCCGCGGGATGTGTACGGCAGACGACTGCCTGCCGGAAGGCCACAGGCCGGGCATGCCCGGCCCCTACAAGGCAGCAAAAACAGGGACACCAGCCCTTGCGGGTCGGTGTCCCTGCTTCTTATGCGATTTTACGCCTTCTTAAAGCCCACGCTCTGCATGAACCTGACAAAGGCGGCCTGACCGGCGGCGTCCTGCTTAAAGACACCGGCATTCTCCAAAACATGGCTGAACACGGTACCGATCTCGGCCTTGACGGCCTTGTTGGCGTCCTGCGGCTTCATGTGGGTGCCGTACTTTGCAATCAGCTCGTCGATCCAGTCGGCATGGACGGCCAGCGTGTCGCCTGCCTCGCGGCTGGTGTTCGGGCGCTGCCCGGCCAGAATTTCCGCGATCTGCGCGCCCTGATCCTTCAGGCGGGCGGGCAGGATAGCCAGACCCATGACCTCGATCAGGCCGATGTTTTCCTTTTTAATGTTGTGGTATTCCCTGTGCGGGTGGAAGATGCCGTCGGGGTACTCCTCGCTCGTGCGGTTGTTGCGCAGGGCCAGGTCAAGGATGTAGCCCTCGGTCTCGTCGTAGTGCAGGATCGGCGTCACGGTGTTGTGGGGCGTGCCGTCGGTCTCGGCCAGGATGCCGACGCTCTCGTCGGTGTAGCTGCGCCAGGCGGACAGGATGTTGTTGGCAACATTCTGCATCTGCTGGCTGCTGCGGCCCACCAGACGCACGGCGGAGACAGGCCAGTTCAGGATGCCCGCCTTGACGCCGGGGTAGCGGATGTCGGTCATCGGCACGGCGATGTCAGCCTTCTGCATCGGGAAAACATACCGCCCGCCCTGGAAGTGGCTGTGGCTCAGGATGCTGCCGCCGACGATGGGCAGGTCGGCGTTGGAGCCGCAGGTATAGTGGGGGAACTGCCCGACGAAGTCGAAAATCTCGGCCAGCGTCTGCTTGTTCATCTCCATCGGCTTGTGCTGCTCGTGCAGCATGATGCAGTGCTCATGGAAGTAGGCGTAGGGGCTGTACTGCAGATAGAACTGCTCACCCGCCAGCGTGATGGGCACAATGCGGTGGGTCTGGCGCGCCGGGAAGTTGATGCGGCCCGCGTAGCCGATGTTCTCCTTGCAGAGCATGCAGGCGGGGTAGCCGGATTTGGGCTGCAGGCGCTCGAGGGCAATCGTCTTGGGGTCCTTCTCGGGCTTCGTCAGGTTGATGGTGATCTCCAGCTCGCCGTAGGGGGTGGCGGTGTTCCACTGAATGTTCTTGGCGATCTGCGCGGTGCGGATGTAGTTCGTGTCGACGCAGAGCTGATAGAACCAGTCGGTAGCGGCCTTGGCGCCCTGCTTGACGTAGAGCTTGCGGAACTTCTTGCAGACCTCGCTCTCGCGGGGCATCAGGGCGCCCATCAGGCGGGTCTCAAAGTTGATGCGGTACTGGTTGACCGCGCCGTCGAACAGCTCCTTCTGCGCGGCCAGCTCGACCATCTCGTCCAGCAGGGCAGCGGGGGTCTCGGGGTCCTCCTTCGGGGGCTTGGCCTCGCTGGGGGCGGCCAGGGCCAGCAGATCCAGCAGGGTGTTGCGCGCCACCAGAATGTCCAGATCTTTGATGAGCTTGTGCTTGCGGCCAAAGCGCAGCAGACGCTCCACGTCCAACGCCAGGCGTGCGTCGCGCTGCTCCGGGGTCAGGGATGTGATGTCAAATTCATTCTTTGCCATGATTGCCCTCCTGTAACGGTGTATGCGGTGTGATTCTGCTTCTGTTATAGTAACCATACCGCGTTTTGCCTCCGCTTTCCATAGCGTTGTGTGCCAGTCTTTTGCAATTTTCAACCAAAAGCGAAGCCCCGCTGTGCTGTCCGTCAGGACCTGCCGCAGCGGGGCGTTTTTGGCTGTTTTACTTCTTCAGATCGCTGAACAGATCCTTCTTGTACACGCCGTCGGCGACGAGCCGGGCAAAGCTGTCAATGACGGTCTGCTTGTCCTCGGCGTAGGTGACGCCGAACCACTTGTCGTGGGTGGGCAGCACCTTGACGCTGACCTTGTCGGCGTGCAGCAGTTCATCAATGTAGATGGGCAGCAGGTACTCGGCCTTCAGCGGGTTGGCGGGGGCGGCCTTCTCGAAGAACTCCACAAAGCCGGATTCCAGCAGCTCCACGAACTCGGGGGTCAGCGCCCACATGTTCATCGAAACAAGGCTGTCGATGTCGATGCTTTTGCCGCCTGCGGCTGCGCCGTCGGCGGTCTTTTCAATGCCGCCGGTCTCCAGCACGCCGGTCAGGTAGTGGGCGTCGTTCATCTGGCAGATGCCGCGGGTGACCGCGCCGTTGTCACTCAGGGTGTTTTTCAGCACAAAGCCTGCCATGGCAAGGTCGCCCGGCTTGTCGGGCGTGTAGCCCTGCAGGAAGTCGTGCAGCCGGACGAACGCCTCCTTGCCGTAGTAGTCGTCGGCGTTGATGACGGCGAACGGCTCCTTAATAATGCCCTTGCAGGCCAGCACGGCCTGGCCGGTGCCCCAGGGCTTGGAGCGGCCCTCGGGCACGGAGAAGCCCTCCGGCACGTTCTCGAGTGCCTGGAACGCATAGTCGATCTCAACGCCCAGCCCGGCGCAGATCTTCTCAATGCGGTCACCGATGGCCTCTTTAAACGCCTCCTCAATGTCGTGGCGGATGATAAAGACGATCTTGTCAAAACCGGCCTCGATGGCGTCATGAATGGAATAGTCCATGATGATCTCGCCGTTGGGACCGACGGCAGCCAGCTGTTTGATGCCGCCGCCGAAGCGGGAGCCGATACCGGCGGCCATAATCACCAGTGCAGTTTTCATAGTTTCCTCCTAAATTAAACACCCTGCGTTGGGGTGTGGTGTTGCCTTAATACCCGGCCATGGCCATGGCGTACTGAACAAAGCCCGGCCCGGCCAGATTGATGACCAGCGAGGAGAGCAGCAGCACGATGCCAAAGTAGAGCAGCGCCGCCCAGATGCTGGTGCCGCCCTTTTGCAGCAGGGCATCGGTGCGGGCGTCGCCCTCGGGGTATTCGCTGTAGATTTTATCAATATTTTTCTTTGAGGTGTTGCGGTACAGCCAGACCGAGAAAAGCCCAAGCAAAATCCTGATGATCCAGTCCGCAATGGCACAGACGTCGGCGGCCACGGGCACCCAATGCAGCGGCATACTGCCGAACAGCGACGGGTTGAAGGTCGCCACAATGGCGATGAGCGACGGCACGCTCAAAACGAGGGACAGCAGGGCTGTCAGCAGACCCTCCTTCCACATCTTGCGGTAAAGCAGATAGGCAGGCCCGAACAGGAATGCCGACAGGCAGACTGTGACCTTCTGCTTCGTGATGCTCATGCGGAAAAACTGCATCAGGTAATACATCGGGCTGCGGCCCACGTAGGCGGCCCAGTCCTTGGCCTTGATGCCGTCGATGGTATCCTCGGGGCCGATCTCGCGGCGGCAGATGCCGCCGTTGTCGTCGGCGGTGTAGGTGTCGATGCGGGGGCCGGGGGTCGTGCGGCTGTTGTCGGGCTTATGCACGGTGGACGGGTCGCGGGCGTAAATCGGCACCTGCGCGTCCTCGTCCTTCGGGTCGGGTCGGGGTCCGTCGTCCTTCGGCAGGGGACAGCCGCAGTGGCTGCACTGCGCCGCGCCCGGCTGGTTGTGGGTGCCGCAGTTCGGGCAGGTGGCCTCGTGCGCGGCTTTTTCGGCATCGGGACCGAACTCGGGCTGCCATTCAAACCCGGCGGCGTGCTCCGACTTGTGCATACAGGCCCCGACCTTCTGCCAGCAGGCCCGGTGGTAGGGCGTGCCGCAGTCGGGGCAGACGACGATGTCATCCTCGTCGGTAAATGCCTGTTCACAGACAGGGCAATGGTTTCCTGTGTAACGTGTCATGTGTGGTATCCTTTCCGTAACATAAGGCCATTATACCGCATCAAATGGATAAATGCAAAGAAAACATAAAAACTTTACAAGATAAACGGAAAAACGGGCTTTTACAGCGGAGTTGTAGGGGCCGGGCATGCCCGGCCCGCGGTCTTACGTGGGCGGATGCCCGCGGGGAAGGCTGTAGTGGAGGGATTTGTCCCTCCCGCGGGACCTGGTAGCGGCCACAGCGTCCCCGGGCGGATATGGAATCCGCCCCTACACCGTAGGGGTCGGCGTCCTCGACGACCCGGGCTGTTTGCGCCGCTGTACACGGCCCGGGAGATAAATCCCTCCCCACAAATATTATGAATCTGCCGCTGCCCCTCTTTACAACGCCCGCCAATTCGCTTATAATGGTACTATGTAATTTTATGCCAACTTATGTGTGACGAGGGAAACGATATATGATTACGATTGACGAACTGAAAGCAAAGCTCGGCGGTATGAAGACCGCCGTGGATGACCTGCGCGACGCATTGTCCATCGAGGCCAGCGAAAAGCGCCTGGCCGAGCTGGAGCACCAGATGACGATGCCCGGCTTCTACGATGACCAGGCCCGCAGCCAGAAGGTCATCAGCGAGATGGGCGAGGTCAAGAACAAGCTCGAGCGCTTCGGCAAGCTGTCCACCCAGTATGAGGAGGCCGAGACGCTGCTGCTCATGATCGAGGAGGAGAACGACCCGTCCCTGGCCGCCGAGGGTGAGGAGGCCGTCAACGGCGTCGAGAAGTCCATCGACGAGCTGCAGCTCATGACGATGCTCAACGGCGAGTACGACCACAACAACGCCATCCTGACCTTCCACGCCGGTACCGGCGGCACCGAGGCCCAGGACTGGGCCGAGATGCTCTACCGCATGTACACCCGCTGGGCCGAGGCCCACGGCTACAGCGTCGAGGTGCTCGACGTGCTGGACGGCGACGAGGCCGGCATCAAGTCCGCGTCGATGATGGTCAAGGGCTCCAACGCCTACGGCATGCTCAAGAGCGAGCACGGCGTCCACCGTCTGGTGCGCATCAGCCCGTTTGACGCCAACGCCCGCCGCCAGACCAGCTTCTCCAGCCTGGAGGTTATGCCCGAGCTGGACAACAACATCAACATTGAGATCAACCCCGCCGACATCGAGATGCAGGTCTACCGCTCCTCCGGCGCAGGCGGCCAGCACATCAACAAGACGTCCTCCGCCGTCCGCCTGATCCACAAGCCCACCGGCATCGTGACGAGCTGCCAGACCCAGCGCAGCCAGCTGCAGAACCGCGAGTACGCCATGGAGATGATGAAGGCCAAGCTGTACCAGATCGCTTTGCAGCAGCACAAGGACAAGATCGACGACATCAAGGGCGTGCAGAATGAGATCGCCTGGGGCCACCAGATCCGCAGCTACGTCTTTATGCCCTACACGCTGGTCAAGGACAACCGCACCGGCTACGAGAGCAGCAACGTACAGGCTGTCATGGACGGCGACCTGGACGGCTTCATCTTTGCCTACCTGAAGGCGGCCTCCCGCGGCGAACTGAAGGAAGATTGATATGAATGACCGTTTTATCCGGCTGTCCATCTCGCTGGCCCGGCTGCAAAAGGTCATCCAGCGCATCAAGGCGAGCGGCATGAGCCGCATTGAGCTGAAGGCCGGGCACACGCTGGTGCTCTGCCGGCTGGCCGCCGCGTCGGAGGGCCTGCACTTCTCGGAGCTGACAGAACGGTGCGGTCTGGACCCGGCCATGATCTCCCGCGTGCTGGCAGAACTGGTGCGCAGCGGCCTGGTGGAAAAGCGCGCCGAGAGCGGCAAGTACAATGCCCTCTACCTGCTGACCAACGCAGGCCATGACCGCGCCGCCCGCGTGGGAGCTGTTGTGGCCGACGTAGAGCGCCGCGCCGACGAGGGAATAGACCCAGACGATTTAGCAACATTTTATAAGGTGCTCGACCAGCTGACGAGGAATCTTGAGGCTGTCGATGCCGACCCGGCGGAGTCGTTTGAACCGCTGGAAATTCAATAATGTACAAAACTGCCCGGCTGCCCCAAAACGCAGCCGGGCACTTGTTTTGTTCATATTTGGTGGGTATACTGAGGAAAATATAAGCAGCGGGCGTTATAATAGGCTGCCGTAAATCGTCTGTACTGTAGGGAGGGGTCTTGACCCCTCCGCGGGGCTGTGCGGTTGCCGCATAGTTGCGCGGAATGTATATATGCCGCCTGGTGCGGTTTCCGTCACCCGCAACCTTCCCGGAGCGGTCAAGACCGCTCCCTACAAGCCGTTTTAAACAATTCCGCCGCCCTGTAGGGGCCGGGCGTGCCCGGCCCGCGGCCTTCCCATAACCGCTTGTTTGCCATACACGCCCGGGCCGGGTATGTCCGGCCCCTGCCGCCATTTGATCCACCCCCGAAAGGAGCACCCCTTACTATGCCATCCATCACCGGCCTGACCGCCGCCGAGGTCGAAGCGCGCCGCGCGGCGGGGCAGACGAACCAGCCGCCCAAATCACAGACCAAAACCACCGGCGAGATCGTGCGGGATAACGTCTGTACCTACTTCAACCTTGTGTTTCTGGTGCTGGCCGTCATGCTGGCGCTCGTGCATTCCTGGCTGAATATGGGATTTCTGGGCATCGTGTTCTGGAATACCCTCATCGGCATTGTGCAGCAGCTTCGCGCCAAGCGTACCATCGACAAGCTGACGCTTGTCTCAGCGCAGAAGCTCCGCTGCCTGCGCGACGGCCGGTGGTGCGAGGTGCTGTCCGACGACCTTGTGCAGGACGATGTTGTCGAGTTCGGCGCGGGCGACCAGATCGCAGCGGACGCCGTCGTGCTGGACGGCAGCGCCCAGGCGAACGAATCCCTCATCACGGGCGAGGCACGGGCCATTCCCAAGGAGTGCGGCGCGGAGCTGAAATCCGGCAGCTTTCTGATGGCGGGCCGCTGCGTGGCGCGGCTGACCCGTGTCGGGGCCGAGAGCTACGCCAGCCGCCTGACCGCTGAGGCGCAGGCCGACGGTCACAGGGTCGCGCGCGGCGAGATGATGCGCAGCCTGGACAGGCTGATAAAATTCATCGGTGTGGCGCTGATCCCAATCGGCGCGGTGCTGATCTGGAAGCAGCATTGGGTACTGGAGCTGTCCATGAAGGACACTGTCGACGCCACGGTGGCAGCACTCATCGGTATGATCCCGGAGGGACTGTACCTGCTGACGAGCGTTGCGCTGGCCGTGAGCATGATGCGGCTGGCCCGCCGCAAGGTGCTGACCCGCGACATGAACTGCATTGAAACGCTGGCCCGGGTGGACACCCTCTGCGTGGACAAGACCGGCACGATCACCGAAAGCACCATGCAGGCGGACGACCCGCTGCCGCTGGCGGAAAATACACCCATCACCGAGATTTTATCGGCGTTCTACGCGGGAGGGCAGCCAGATAACGATACGGCCCGCGCCCTGACAGCCCGCTTCGGGCAGGGCGTCACGGCATGGGCTGCCGTGCGCACCATCCCGTTCAACACGGCGTACAAGTACAGCGCCAAAGACTTTGGCGCGCAGGGGTGCTACGTCGTCGGTGCGCCCGACGTGCTGGCGGGCAGCAGGGCGGGGGAGCTTGCCGACAGGCTGACCCCACTGCTGGCCCAGGGCCGCCGCGTGCTGCTGCTGGCAAAATACAACGGCGCACTGCCGGAGCCACCCGCAGCGCTCGACCCCGCACAGCTGGAATTTTTGGCCTTACTGCCGCTGCAGAACCGCATCCGCGAGAGTGCGCCCGAGACGTTCCGCTTCTTTGCGAAGCAGGGCGTGAAGATCAAGGTCATTTCGGGCGACGACCCGCAGGCTGTCAGTCATGTGGCCGCCAACGCGGGTATTGCCGGGGCCGAGCAATGGGTCGATGCCGCCACGCTGCAAAGTGAGGCGGCGCTGGCCGAGGCTGCCGAAAAATGCACGGTCTTTGGCCGCGTCACGCCCGAGCAGAAGCGCCAGCTCGTCCATGCTTTGCAGGCAAAGGGCCACACGGTGGCCATGACCGGAGATGGAGTAAATGACGTACTGGCGTTAAAAGATGCCGACTGCGGCATCGCGATGGCGTCGGGCGCGCAGGCGGCCAGCCAGGTCGCGCAGCTTGTGCTGCTGGACTCGGACTTTGCCGCGCTGCCCGGCGTTGTGGCCGAGGGGCGGCGGGTCATCAACAACATCCAACGCTCGGCATCGCTGTTTCTGGTCAAGAACATCTTCTCGTTTTTGCTCAGCATCGTCGCGCTGGCCCTGCCGCTGGCCTACCCGTTCCAGCCGCTGCAGCTGTCGCTCGTCACGTTTGCCACCATCGGCGCACCGGCGTTCTTTCTGGCGCTTGAGCCGAACCACGAGCTTGTCCACGGCAAATTCATGCGGAACGTGTTGCGCAAGGCGCTGCCCGGCGGGCTGACGGATTTCCTGCTTGTGTTCTGCGCACAGGGGTTCGGCTATGCGTTCGACATCCCGTCCGACATGGTCGGTACGATCTGCACGTTGGTGATTTTGTGCGTTGGCTTGCAGATTTTGTGGGGTGTCTGCATCCCGTTCACGCCGCTGCACTGGGCCATCTGGGGCAGTATGACCGTGGCGGGCGTCGGCGGGGTGTTCCTGCTGGCGCGCTGGCTGCCGCTGGTGCGGCTGGATCTGGGCGGCACGCTGGTGCTGGTCGTTCTGCTGGCCCTGAGCGCCCCGACTCTGGCCGGGCTTGTCTTTATGGGCAAGCGGCTGCACGGCATGGTCAACGATTGGAAAAATAAAAAAGCACGAAAACACGTATAAAACGACAGCCCCGCCCGCAGAAAAACGGGTGGGGCTGTCGTTTTATCAAAATTATAATTGTAATAGGGGAATTATGAGAAATGGAAATCGCAGGGAGGGGTCTTGACCCCTCCGCGGGGCCTGGCGGCGGCCACGGTGTTCCCGGGCGGATATGTCCGGCCCCTACAGCCATTCCGGCAGGGAAGATGCGTTATTTTTTCAGCTCATCCTCGATCTCCGGCAGATCCTCTTTGATAAACATAAAGCACAGGCTCACCAGCAGCAGCGCGCAGGAAAGCCAGATCGTCCTCTCGCCGAAGATGCCGACGCACTGTGTGCCGATGCCCGCACCCAGCGCAAAGATAAAGATAATGGCAAAGTAGTGCAGGGACTTCCACAGCGCGCTTTTATCGTGGCTGTGTCCGAATGCGACCAGCGCGTCCATGCCGCTGCGCAGGTTGCCGATGCACATGGTACTGGCAAACGGGTAGCCATGCACCTTGCGGAACGCCTGCACCTGCATGGCGCAGGAAAACGAGACCAGCGCGTTTGCGCCAATATCCCACCCGGCAGGGAAGAAGCCCACCGCGAACAGCAGCACGATCTCGGCCAGCACGACGAGCTGACGCCAGTGGATGCGGCGGGCCTGCCGCCAGCGCAGGCGGATGCACTCCGCCGCGGCCACACCCAGCGCAAAGGACAGAACGGGGATAAAATAGTGGGCAAACCGCGATAAATCGCCATCAAACAGGCTCTGGCTCATCAGCACGATGTTGCCGGTCTGGGCGTTGGCAAACACCTTGCCGCGCCCAATGTAGGTGTAGGCGTCCTGCAGGCCGCCCGACGCCGACAAGAACATGACCGTGCGGAATGCCTCCGACATCTGGCCGCGGTGATGCGGGAATAATTTTGACATGACTTTCCGACCTCTCTATTACGTATAAACACCGCCATTATAGCGCGCCGCGCCGCCGCTGTAAAGTTTGCAGCAACACATGCGGCGTTTTGTACCAAAGTGACGCTGCAAAACGGAGAAAGATTTTATACAAAGTGCAGAAATTTGTGCAGGAGTATTACATGAGCGCAACTTTTGCGGTATACTGACTTCACTTTCCAACGCAGTGAGACAACAGCCGCAGGGCGTCGCAACGAGTTGAGCGACACCCCTGCGGCTGTTTTTGTTTTGGAGAAAATAACGTATATATAAGGAGTAATTACAATGCCGCAAACAAAGAAACAGGAAATCGTCTACACCGTCATGATGGTCTGCGTCATGGTCTACGGAATGGTCTGCTACAATATCGCACTGGATGTGGGCGGGATGCAGAATTTCATCTTCGCCGCTGCCCTCAGTGAGCTGCCCATCATGGGCGTCATTGGCTTTTTGCTGGACACGTTCCTGGTCGGCCCCACGGCCATGCGCATCGCCACGGGCTGGTTCACCCCAGGCGAGGACAAGCAGGTGTTCCTGGTGGCCGCTATCTCCTGTCTGTCCGCGTGGATGATGTGCCCGTTGATGAGCTTTTTCGCCACGCTGTTCTTCAAGGACAGCCACAACGCGAACTTTTTCGCCATGTGGGTGCAGACCACAGTGATGAACTATCCCGCGGCATTTTTGTGGCAGCTGTGCGGTGCGGGCCCGCTGGTGCGGTTCGTGTTTGGCAAGGGTCTGGCCGCTATGAAAAAGAAGTGATAACGATTTCGTAATACATCGACAGAAAAAACACAAACTCGATTTTGTACCAATAAAACTGCACAAAAACCACTTGCTATATTTGGTAATAGTGCTATAATACGGCTGAACCTGAAAATTGGGTGTACCTATTAATATAGAGAAAAGCCCCTTGGCCCCCTCGCAGAGGGAGGCAGGGAACCCAACCCAGGTAAAGCTCCCAAAGAGTGAGGTGCATTGCATGAAAGATGTCAACGACCTGATGCAGGCCATTTTGGAGATGGATGCCGCCCAGCGCCGCGAAAGCGAGAAGGCCCGGCTCGAGCGCTCTGCCCGGCTGGCTGCTCTGGACGAGCAGAAGCAGAAGATCATCGCGGAGTGTGACGCCCGCGAGAAGTCCGAGTCCGAAGCCGCCGCAAGAGCTGCCGAGGAGGGCAACGCCGCCGCACTGGCCGCGCTGGAAACCCAGCGCAGCCAGGCAGCCGAGGCCATGACCGCCGCCGCAAAGGCCCATGAGGCCGAATGGTGCGCTGCGCTTGTACAGCGCACCCTGGGCGGGGAGGCCGCACAATGATGCCCACGGGCAAGGCAAGCGGCAACGCCGTGTTGGCCAAGGCCCGCGCCCTGTACGGCAGCCGCCTGCGGGCCGACGATTACCGCCGCCTGATGGCCTGCCGCACGATGACCGAGCTGGCCGCGGCCTTGAAAGAATACCCGCTGTACAGCGAAGCGCTGGCCGAGGTCAACCCCCAGTACGCCCGCCGCGTCCAGCTGGAAAACCTGCTGCGCCAGAGCCTGTACACCCGGTACGACAGCCTTTGCCGCTATGACCGCAGCGCGGGCAGCAAAGTGTATGAGTATTTCACCCTCTGCTGTGAGGTCGATGAGCTGACTGCCGCCATGCGGTGTCTGGACGCAGGCCGCCCGGGCGATTACCTGTTCCGCCTGCCGGAGTTCATGCAGCAGCGCTGCTGCATCGACCTCTACGCGCTGGCCAAGGCCACGAGTTTGGACGGTATCCTGGCCGCTGTGGCCGGTACGCGGTGGGAAAAGGTCCTGGCACCGCTGCAGAGCGCCAAGCCGGACCGCGGTCTGACCGCCCAGGCCGAGCCGCTTCTGCAGGACTTCCGCCACCGCGCACTGGTGGCGCTGGCCCCCGCTAAGGGCGGCACAAGCGCTGCGCCGAACCTGCGCGACCTCGTCGAGCTGGAATGCGACACCTCCGCTGTTTCCAACGCCGCGCGGCTCATCCGCATCGGTGCGCCGGACTCGGTGGTGCGCACCAACGCCCGCCGCGACTGCACGGCCCTGACGAACGACGAGTGGGAATACCTGCTCGCCGCCCGCGATCTGGACACGTTCAAGGCGCGGTTTGCCAGGACGAAGTACGGCCCGCTGCTGGGACACCATGAGTACAGCGTTTTGAAGGAGGGCTTCTTCCACTACCGATGCGACTGGTGCCGCAAGTGGCTGCGGTTCTCCACTGACCCGACGCTGGTCATGCTGTGCTACGTCTGGCTGGCCCGGTGTGAGGTGCAGGATCTGGATCACATCATAGAGGGCGTGCATTACAAGCTGCCGCCCGAGGATGTCCAGCCGCTGCTGGTGGGGTTTGATGAGAAGGATTGAGTGACCCTTGGCCCCCTCTGGGAGGGGGCTCCGCCCGCAGGCGGTGGGGGAGAGAGCTTCGCGGCAGCCCGAAATATTTCGGGTGATGGCA
>ERZ1034865.1088-NODE-1088-length-13236-cov-10.715803_pt1 | contig 13236 bp, 12 predicted proteins | sample MGYA00520632_ERZ1034865 | MGnify/ENA primary metagenome ERZ1034865 (study PRJEB33766, sample SAMN09781738) | gut metagenome | biome: gut microbiome | host: Homo sapiens | place: Madagascar | study: EMG produced TPA metagenomics assembly of the PRJNA485056 data...
GTGTTATAATAATAATATAAATAAGATATAATTACAACTGAGGAGGTATAAACATGAAGAATTTTATTAATAACGTTCCTTCATTGAAGGACATAATTAATCAAAAACATCAGCAACTGATTAATGATGGGTACGTATTAGATGATACAACCCTATCATATAGTAAAGATGAAATCACTATAAAATATAGTGAATTCATTCGTAACTGTGAGGCTACGCTTGAGGTTGATGGTCTCGCTCCTGCACTTCATCATAATGTTAGTAAGATTAATAGCATTATTGATGAGTGGGATATAACAGAGGATGTTAAAGAGGTCAACACTGGTTCACTTCTGTATTGGACATCTGATGTTACTATTAATGTGCTTGGCTGGGACAAGCACAACTTTAACAGTGATCGTGTCAACGGTTATTGTTGTATAGAAGGCTTGTCTGACAGGGCAAGCAACATTGTCAACCTTATACTGTCCGATATAAATACCGGGTTGTCTAAGGTGGACTTACGTAATAGTAATGTAAATACATTACTAAGTTACCTTGGTCCTGTTCTTGGACGGGATCTCATTGCTGACATAAAGTCAGCACGTCAACATCAACATGATATACATGTTAATGAATTATTTACAACTGAGGATGAGGAGGTATAAACATGAAAAATAAATTTCTAGAACATGCAGTTCAAGGTACTGCACTTGAGGATGCATTGAGGGTAAGTCAGCAGATCATGGAGGCAAGATTAAAAATGCCTTATGCATCAAATAATAAGAAAGATATAGGTGCTGGACTTAAATCGTTCAGCAAAAAAATCTTGTCAAGTAAACAACTTGACAAGTTTATAAACCTCGTAAATAAATATGAGGGACAAGTAAATAATAAGACTGATGCATCTAACATTGATGCATTTGTCATATATTATATGACAAATAAACCCAAGTATATCAGCATGCCTGGATATACTGATGGATTCAAAAAAATAGCCAAGGCATCATATACAAAAAAAGAGGCTGAGGCATTATACGTTCAGTATTGGACATCTAAAATAATAACTGAACATAATGCGCGAGTTTCTACTGCGGAGACTCTCGCTAAAAAATACAGCGAGAGTTATTACGGACAACGTATTGATATACGTCAACCTGTTAACCGTGATGGTGTCATAGTTGGTAAAACTATTGACATTAAACAACTGCAGGATGCAACTCAACATGAGGGTCGTCTACAGTTAAGATCTAAGAAGGCTACGTACAAACTGCCTTCTTCAACATCTGAGGAGATTCGTGGTGATATCATTGACAATAATAGACACTCATTGTCAAAATTTAACAACCTTAAATTATTATTCCTTAGTAATTTGATGGTTGCACTACAGAAGTCTCATTGGGATGAGGCTTATGAGGTTGCTAGTTTACTTATTAAACATGGTAAATTAGCAGCAGTATACAACAGTTACATTAAGTCAAACATCGCCGTTGTATTTGAATACAATGAGGGGATATCTGATGGCAATAGTGACCAACAGATATTCATTGATAAATTAAAGAGAGAGGCCGAGAAGGCTGGGCTGGAGGTATAAACATGGACACTTCTTCTTCTTACACACTTGACGTGATCACACGTCAAGATACAAACAACACAAGCATCTGCTTCGGATGCTTGTGCAATATAAGTAATTCATCATTACTTATTATCAATAGTATTGATGACCTTATCGGTACTATAGTATACAATAAGATTAGAAATATATACATACAAGATTTTTCGTATGTAGCATCATATATTTATTACTACATTATTAGTAATAATATAAAGTATAATACATCTGCAAAGTTTAATTTTGCAGGTCGGATTGCTTATACTGCATTTAGCAGTGAGGGTGGAGCCATGTATTATATTAAACTCTTCTTCAAAAATGATATAAACTTCTGTTGCGAGATTAAATCATCTCGCAACAAGTCAATGTCATTGTTGAGGGATTTACAAACATCTTTCAATATTGATATTGACTACAATATAATAGACGATGACAATACGCTTCAATTATCATCATCTGATGTATTGACTGATGACATAATGGAGAATACATGTGCACGGTCTGTTGCACTTGCTCATGTGATGAAAAAGTTATTGTCATCAGGTAATACTAAACTGACTATCGGTTCTGATGCAATGCGTCAGTGGCAGAAGTTAGATGGCATGCATTTTCCTAGCATGCCTCGTATTGATGATGACCTTGATGCTAAATTTAGGTTGGCATACCGTGGTGGCTTCACTTGGTTAAACCCTAACTTTAAAGATAAAGTGTTGGGTCATGGATTTGTCATGGATGTCAATAGTTTATATCCTTATGTAATGAGGTACTTCGCATTACCTTGTGGTGTACCTCATCATACATACGAGGTGCCTCATAATAAATTATATATTGCTCATGTTATTATATACAACGCAACACTTAAACAAGGTGGTATACCTTGTATTAGTAATATGAATCGTTGTGATGGTACTAAAGGCAGTATAATTAGTAACGAATACCTTGATACCGTGGGAAACATGGAGGCTTGGTTTACAAACTTTGATTTGGACCTGATACTCCTTAACTACGATGTAAATATTCAACCTGTTGAATATTACTACTTCGATAAAATAGAGGGATGCTTCAATAATTTTATCGATACAAACTACGAAATTAAACGTACATCCTCTGGTGCAAGACGGCAGATTGCAAAATTAAACTTGGACAGTTTATATGGACGTTTCGGGATTAAAATAGGACGCCATAAGACGGTCCCTGTTATTAACGAGGATGGCATATTAAAATTCATACCTGGCGATGTACTTAAGGATGATACAATACGTTATTTGCCGATGGCAATATTCATAACTAGTATAGCACGTTATTTAGTTATAAGATCAGCACTTGAGATAATTGACCGCGTTGTATACATTGATACTGATGGTATACATATTGTTGGAGATGATATACCTGATGTATTCGACATCAGCAGTGACCTTGGTGCTTGGAAGGTGGAGGCAGAGTTCAATAAAGCCAAATACATTGGCTTAAAGACTTATATACATGATGAGGTTGATGGTACTACTATTGTAAAAATGTCTGGGGCACCTGAGGAGGTACGTAATAATATAAACTGGGACAACTTTCAAACCGGTACTGTGGTACCTGGTAAGATCATGATGCATTCAATACCTGGTGGTTATGTTAGATATAAAACTAAATACAAGATATATGGCTGTTAGCATTACAAAATAAACCCTGCATGTCGGGGTTTATTTTTTTTGAAATTTTCATGTAGTATTAAAAACTATGTGTTGTAATATTTTAGATTATGTGTTATAATATTGATGTAAGAAGAAGTGGTTTTCATTGTCTGTTCTCCTTGTAACCTACGCGTTGGGATGACTAGTTGGGAGATCTGACTAGTCATCCCATTACAAGTAGATACAGGAGGTATTATTTATGAAGGCATCAGCTTACAAAGAGATCATTAATTTAATAAGTGACCCTGATACGATGACAGATGGCTTGTCTAAACTTCAGGCTCAGCTTGATATTGACGAGGAGGACTACAATAAAGTTCTCCAGCGTAATAACAATTTATTAAAAGAGAATAATAAATTAGTTCTCAAAAATACAAACTTGATCAGCACTGAAAAATCTCCTGAGGAGATTGAGGCTGATTATAATAAACAGTTAGAAACAGAGTTTCTAGCAATGTTCAAAAAAGAGGAGGCGTAAAATTATGGCATTAACAAACGCGCAACTTTGGGATTTGATACGTTCAAAATTTCCAACATTCAAGTCTCATACTAGTAAAGCGACAGCTGACATGTTTACTGATGCTGGATTTGAGGCATTGAAGGCTGGTGAGTACCCTAACATCCTCAACGATTTCTTTGAGTTGACTCTACGTGTATTTTTACAGCAGATCAACGTGTCTCGTGCTGAGGATACTCTTAGCCGTGATGGCTTTGGTGAGTATTATGCTCAGCCTAACGGTGGATACATTCAGCGTATGTCTATTGACAGTATTAAACCAATTAGTTCTGCATATAAAGGACTAAAGGATGGCGATTCACCTGATCCATTTGTTGTAAGAAAACCTACAGTGGCTGAAAGATTCTGGCGTCAGAATTTCGACTATGCATCATTGCTTACTATACCTGATGATTTTCAGTTTAAACAGATATTCATCAGTGACTTCGGCATGAGTGAATACATGGGTGGATTGATGACTGCATTACAAAATGGTTACACCATTCAGTTATATGAAAATAAACTTGAGGCAATTAATGCTGGACTTAACAGTACTAAATATCCTCTTCAGGATACTCAGATGATGACAGTGGAGATGTCTGCTGATCCTACAACTGAGGAACTTAAACAGTTTATTTTAAGTATACGCAACCTTGTTGATGCTATGTGCATGGGTCCTCAAAACAACGGCTTTAATGCGATGCATTTCGGGACTATGCAAGATAAGTCTCGACTTAAATTATTAGTTCGTCCTGGACTAAAGAATGCAATAGCAGTTAAACTTTTAGCGAACTCATATAACATCGAGGAGTTAAACCTTCCTATTGACGTTATTGAGGTACCTCACTTTGGTGGACTTAAACCTTTCAAGGAGGCTGCATTTACTACACCTCTGTACCCTGTATATGATAAACTTGGATCATGTATAGGATATGCAGAGACAGAGGATGCTGCAGCGGTTACAGTTGAGGAGGTTGATGTACATTGGCAAGATCCTAACAGTAATGTGTTTGCTCTTATTGCTGATAAAGGATGGCTTTTCTATAATGTTCAGAATCCTTACCGTGTTGAGCCAATACGTAACCCTCGTGGTTTATATACTAACTACTGGGCATCTTCACCAAACAACACCGTTAGTATAGATCCAATATACAATGTTGTTGAAATAAAAAACTCCTGAGGCCTTCCCCTGCATTGTGGGCAAAGTACGGGTCCGGTGATGTGGGGGTCGGCTTCGGATTTAGAAATACTACAGGTCAATACGTAGGATGGGCCGATAGCTGGGAAATGGGTACATTCTAATATAGAATGTACCCTTATTTTTTAAGGAGGTTGACATGATTGCAACAGTGCGATGCTATTATAATACTGGATTGACAGTGTCAAACTGTCTTGACAGTTATTTAAGCCTTGATACATTAGGATTTGATTATAAGGACTTTACTAACGTAGCAATTAAACAAGATCGTGGTCTTGTAGATATAAGATTGTCTACAAATTATGAAAATATAAAAGACGCTGATTATTGTAGGATAAATAATATTTGTTATTGGGTTACATCTGTTGTAATGTTAAATGATAATGTTGCTGATGTTCAATTACAGCAAGATTATTTAACTACTGTTGGTGTTAGCAATTTTGACATAGTGGCTGGTTGGTGTAAACGTCGTTGTGTTACTGATGATACCCCTTTCAGTAACACTATTGATGAACCTTTTACTCCTCAAAATATTTTGGAGGTGGATTTTGGTTCTGAAATTAAACCTTCAACGGGTTCAGAAAATAGTTTACAGATCGTTGTTGCAACGGTGGATTTATTAAACCTTGATAAATTAGCTGATGCTTATGAAGAGAACACTTTTGGTGAACATGTACTTGTTCCGAAGTTACCTGTACTTGGTTCTAATAATACTACATATGTCATGAATATTGATGGCACTGAAAAATCTGCTGACATTCCAGCAACTTGTGCATACAATGCATTAAACAGTACTGTGCGTGATGCGATGGGTCAACTACGTTCACTTGGTATTGAAAGCGCTATAGTTCAAAGTTACAACCTTCCTGCTAACTACTGTGGTGGTGTCAGTGCATCTGATACAAAATTTGGGTCCATAAAAGGTATACATGAACAGAAGGCCTCATCACTACAACCTATGTATAATAAAGGTGTATACAAAAATAATAAAGTTTACTCTGGTCAATTTCAACGTTTTGTCATCGGTTCTAAGATAACGGGCATTAATAAAGAATTTAGGCCTGAGGATGTGGCAGAAAATGTTTTAAGTGATCTTTATTCTGTTACTTGGGTACTCGACTCTAATCCGATGTACAATGGTTACCCTATATTGAGGCCTGCTAACTACCACGGTTCAAAAAACAGTTTTTATATTGCAGCAGTCAATGGGGCACAGTGGCTTAACGCTCCAATTTCATACAACGGTGTGTCTGGACAAGACCTTATAATACGAGGTTGGGAACAACAAACTGCTAGTACGATGCTTAGTGGTTTATTACCTTCTTTTGCACAGAACGTTAGTTCTGGATATAATGCTTATAATAATAATGCTGTTGCTAATAATATTAATAGTACAGCATTTTGGGGTGATTTATCTGACATTAAATTAAAAACGGTTACTACTCCAGTACAACCTGTAAATTTTTCTGTTCCTAACATTAGTAACATGGTTTTTGGACAGATGGGTAATAACATGGCATTGACTAATTCAATGACCGTTAGACCTGACGTTCAATTTTCAGTAATACCTACTTTACAAAATTATGTTGGCAATTATTTTATTGAATACAGATATAGATTATCAGCGTCAGATATGTCAAGATTTGATGACTTCTTAACACAATTTGGATACGCTGTTGATGAACCACTGACAAAGGATTGTTTCACTGGACGTACTAATTTTAATTATATTGTTGCAGACAGCGTTAATATAAAATCATCATGTCCTTTATATTTGAGGGAAGGTGTCATTAATCAGATACAGTCTGGTGTTCGTATTTGGCATGTCAAACCATCACGTGACAAACTTATTAATAACCCGATTTCATAAGGAGGTATACCATGTGGCTTTCAAACATGTTTCCTTGGTTCGATTATAGTAAACTTTCTCAAAAGAAAGTGGCATTATACGAGAATAATATAGAATTTCAAAATATGTTCTACAACCTTTTAAATATATTGATGTATAGTTTCAGTGTTGAGGGTCTACCTGACTCTTGCAACGAGAGGTTTTTCAAACTAAACCTTATATTTAACGGATACGCTGCATTAATTAAAGATCCTGACCTTGGTTATTTAAGTCTTGGAGTAAGACCGACTATTGATAGCAGTGAATTAAATATCTACGGCGAGTTTCCTGATGTGTTTGCATTTGGATGGAACGGATTCAATAAACACTACACTAATTATATGTATGGTACCGATAACACTGATGCGGAGGCTGTAATTTGTAGGGACAACGACATGATGTACCCTATGATAAACATTGTGTGGATGTACGCTAAACGTTTAACTGATACGATGCGTACACTTGATATTACTGCACGTAAATTAAAAACTCCTTACTTCATAACTTGTGATGAGGCACAGAAGTCCAGCATTAAAAAAATACTTGAGGACGTAGATTTTAATCAAGATAGCATTATAGCAAATAGGTCTACAATGCCTAACGAGTTCAACGTATTACAAACAGGTGTTCAGCCTGAATCTGTACGTGTATTGTGGGAACACTACTCTAACTTGGAAAGTGAGATACGTACATTTTTAGGTATAAACAGTGCAGCAAACCTTGATAAAAAAGAGAGGCTTGTTGTTGATGAGGCTGAGGCAAATGATATATTAACTGACATTAATATAAAATATAGATTAAAAAACTATGAGACATTCTGTGATACTGTAAACAACATGTGGGGTTTAAATATAAAATTTGTTTCTAATATTGAGGCAGTTGAAAAAGAAGCAGAGATCAGTAACAGCATAACTCAACATGAATACGTTAATGGGGGTGACACTGATGAGGAATAAACCTGACATACAATATAGTCCTGATACACCTAAAAATAGTAACATGACATTATATGAAATGGCTGTGTCTATGTCTGAGGATGGTGATGCACAGGCTGCTTTTCCTTACCTCATTAATTGGTTATTGAAGGACTTTTGGTCAAATTATCAATACAACGGTGTTAAATATACTGACGAGTACGCTTATAATGTGGCGTATTTCTTGGTTTATAATTTTATAAACCGTGAGGTGTGTAGCCCTAAAGTTGATGTGTTTCGTACAAAATTATTAGCACAACTTGTCAACATGAATCTGGATCATGATTTTAATAAGATAATACATGACTTAAAAGATGCTACAGTAGATCTTACACGTGATGAGAAAGTGAAGGACACTAAAAACACAGATCATACATCAACTACTACTAACGATCTTCAAACAAAAAGAACGGGCACTGAAACTGTTGATGGCACTAATGTATTAACACATGACATTACATCAACTAATACACTTGCTACTAAAGATTTGACTACATTCGATGATACAAACACTCAATCTGCAACATCTAACGGTACAGGTAGTTCTAATACTAATGCGTCTGGTACAAATGATAATACATCAAGTAATACAACTGACTCTTCTGGACGCACTGTTAATTCTGACTACCCTCAGTCAACTGTTGATACTACAACACCTTTGGATTGGGATTATGCTTCGGGTGCTCAAGATACTAGTAATAAAAGTACTACTACTAGTACTTCTAAAGATACTACATCAAATACAGGTACTTCATCATCAACATCAGAAAGTACTACATCTGGTTCTAACAAACATACAGGTACAGAAACTTTAGATCGTAGTGGTACTGTTACTGACACTAAAACCGGTACTGACACCACTAAAGATGATTCTACAGTAACTACTGATATGACTACAACTAACACAGGTACAACTACCTTGGATGACAACATTAGTTCTGTTGGAGATCTTAGTAGATTAGAAACCTGGTCTGGTATGTCTGGCATAGAATTAAATAATTTACAGTTAGATATATATAATAAATATGGATCTTTTTATAGACGTCTAATAAACAAGTTAGAAAACTGTTTCATCTCTGTATATATTGATGATGACAGGGACGGCTATTTAGATCCTACAATAAATTTAATGTCTGCATGGATGCAATAAGGAGGGTCATAACATGGATATTTCAGCATTAATTCAAGCAATCTCTACAGTAGGTTTCCCAATTGTCATGTGTTTATTGTGTATGTACTACATTAAATACGTAAATGACCAGCATAAAAGTGAAATCGATAAACTTTCACAGAGTATTAATAACAATACTTTGGTTATGCAGAAACTTCTAAATAAATTAGGAGGGGAGGTTGATGTTAATGAAGAATAACGCGGGATTAGTATTATATGCAAAGGATCAAGTAGGAAAGCCTTACTGGTTCGGCACGTTCGGACAGACATCTAGTTTGGATTTATTAAAAAATAAAAAGAAGCAGTATCCTTCTTATTATAAGGATACTGACTTCAATAAACAACTTGGACAGCGTGTTCACGACTGCGTCGGATTGATTAAAGGATACCTTTGGTCAGATAGTTCTACAAGTGCTCCTAAGTATAATGCATCTCAGGATTGCAGTGCAGCAATGATGTATAATAGATCTACAACTCGTGGAGATATGTCTACATTTCCTGCTATCAACGGTACTTTAGTATATAAGAAGTCTGGCAATAAAATTAATCATGTTGGCATATATTGTGTTGACGGATACGTATATGAGGCAAAGGGGCATAGATTTGGTGTTGTTCGTACACCTTATAAACAAACTGCATGGTCTCTTTGGTCACTGTGCCCTTATATTGAATACTGTGAGCATGTAAACAGTGATGATGCAAAAGTGAAATCTAATACAACATTAGCTCGTGAAGTAATACAAGGACTTTGGGGCAACGGTGCAGATCGTAAGAAGAGGCTGACCGATGCTGGATATGATTATACAGCAATACAAAAGATTGTAAACAGTATATTATAGGAGGTTGACATGGGATTTCGAGGATACTGGTTTAATAATAGTGGTACATATCGTACAAATAAGTATCCTCATTGCTATGTCGGCATTAAAAAATTAGATGCTGGGGCAATCTGGGGAGGCTTTAGTAAATATGATGGTACTAAACGTGTTGGATACGGAGGCTTTAGTAAATATGATGGTACTAAACGTGTTGGATACGGAGGCTTTAGTAAATATAACGGATCAATTAAACCCGCTTGGGGTATTTTTGGAGGTGAGATTATGACTCATAACGTTACAACTTTTGCTCAAGCAGAGGGCACTAGTTTCAGAATTGAAACACAGTGGCATAAATTAGAAGGCATTGCAACTGCTAATGCAACTCCTTTGTATGATGCTACAGGACATAAGATGGAAAACCCTAATTATGTTATTGACTTATATTATAAAGTTATTGTACCTGCTGTTGGTAAAACTGCAACTGAGGTATTTTTCAGCAGCAGATTAAGAACTGACCTTACATTATTATGTAAAGAACTACAAGGTTCTGCTACATTTATTAATGAAGATGGTTACGGTAATAACACAGTGAAGGGTGCAATATTTGGTAGTAACCCTGCACGAGGTATCATGTTCTTACCTTCATTTACTGACATTGATGGTTTACCTGGTGGTACAGTAATTAATAATCTTACATCTGATTATTTTTGGGCTTATAAATTTCAAGGCATGGTAAGTAACTACTCATCTCTTGACAAACCTTTTCTTAATACAATAGGTAAAGAGTCTGGCACACCTCATAATTTATTGTTGTCAGGTGTTTCATATACAGATACATCTATAACTTACTCAATAAACCCTAGTTTTGCAGCTTGTGGCATACCTGTTACCGCTAATGACAATAATAAATACATAATGCCTGAATTAAGATCTGGTTTTGTATTAATTGACAATTTTGTTGCAACAAATACATTACCTTACTTTGGTGCTCTTTACATGTGTCTTGATGTACATAAAATATAATAGGAGGTACAACTATGTTAGCTACACACTCATTAAAATTAAATAAGGATGACTTTAACTACGATTTGACACCTGGATTCGAGATGGGTGTCGAGAAGCAGTGGCATGTTATAGATCCAACTGCAGTAATAAAAAATATAAACCTCTTTGACAGTGACCTTAATAAATTATACAACGATGACCGATATGGCATACGTGTATTTTATAAATTAGTTCTGCCTCTATCTTACTTCAGTGACTCTGGCATAACTAAAAATCAATTGTTAGATACTGATGGCAAATTTACTTTTGATGATGGACTTGCTATAGGTAACCCTGCATTATCGATGGACTTTGGTGGCAATAAAATTAAACAGCGTGGCTTAATTATAAGTGATAATACATATAAAAATAATAGTAACTACCTATTACCTGATGAGTGGACACTTAACCATACTTATACTAAACGTTCTGCTTTTGCAACGGGCAGTTCAATTAATAGTTTATTTGTACGTAATAACAATGAAAATTATATACAACAGCAAGATACTACTGTGGGCAGTGTTGCTGAGGGAATTACATCTGCTCAATATCCTTATCTGTTTGCATCTGGTTATAATAGAGGAGGCATTGCTTCAATAAACATCAACGATACTAACGTTGCTTACACAGTTACTACTGAGGGTAATAGCATGAATGTTCCTAACGGTACACCTTCAACAACACTTGGTAACAATAAACTGATGCCTTTACTCTTTCAACCTTTTGGGATGTCATGGTGTTCTGATGATGCTAATCCTGATGTTGTTGGTTGGGTTTATTGTGTTTTAGGTGTAAAGCAGATGATGGGAGAGGCTACATATACTGTTAGATTCTTGGACTATAATGGTACTGTTCTTAAACAACAAACTGTTCAGGAGGGCACTGCTGCTACACCTCCTGCAAATCCTGTTCGTGAGGGTTATAAATTTACCGGATGGCTACCTACAACTTACCTTGATGTACTTGAGGATCAAGATATATATGCTCAATATACTGAGGATTCATCTACTACTGAACCAGTTACATTTGTAAACGGAGACGGTGACATATGTATTAGAGATATACCTGATGTTGGAACTGGATCTGCAACTGTATTAGTAACTTTTGGCCAGCCTTTATCAACTGTTACATATGATCAATTTAATGTACGAGAATTTGGTGCTGGTGGAGGCGAGAAAACAGACGTTGTTGTCAATAATAATACAGTTCAATTTACTGATGATGACGTTGCAACACACGACTTCTATGCATTTCAATTATTTAACGGAGGCCAGCGTGTTGGACAGGCTGCATGGGATGCTGGTGTGGTACCTAACAAAATAAAGTTTACACTTTCTGACAGCAGTATAAAAGAATTCAACGTTAAACACTATTAAGGAGGCATAAGACATGAGTGACCTTGAGCATCAAAATATATACTACGACCTTAATAAATTATTGTCGTTCAATAAATTTCTTAATATAAGCATTGGTGCTCGAGGTCTCGGCAAGTCTTACGCAGCTAAACGTTGGGCAATTAATAACTGGCTTAAAAATAAGAAACAGTTCGTGTATATAAGACGTTATAAAACTGAGTTCAACAATATAAAAAATTATTTCAGCGATATTGCTGACAGATACCCTGATCATAAATTTGAGGTAAAGAAGGGATGCTTTTATATTGATGATGAGATTGCTGGTTATTATATTGGACTTTCAACTTCTCAAACTCAGAAGTCAAACTCATTCCCTGACGTGTCAATAATAATTTTTGATGAGTTTATTATTGATAAAGGACGTATAACTTACCTTAAAGGCGAGGTTCAATTATTTCTTGACATGATTGAGACGATTGCACGTATGCGTGAAGATGTGAGGGTCCTGATGATTAGTAACGCTATCTCTTCAATTAATCCTTATTTCCTATATTTTAATGTGTACCCTCATGACGGAGATAAGTTTATTTGTAAAGATCAAGTTGTTGTCGAAATAAATAAGAATACTGACTTTGTTAATTATAAGAAGGCAACTAAATTTGGTCAATTAATAGCAGATACTGACTATGGTCGTTACAGTATTGACAACGAGTTTCTACGTGATGATAAGAGCTTTGTATTAAAAATGTCTGGCAAGTCAATTTGTTGGTATGGGCTTAGATACGAGGACGTTGAGTATTCTGTTTGGTACAATCAACCTTCAGGATTTGTATTCATCACTAAAAAGCAGACACCTAACAATATAGATATATACGCTATAACAACTGATGACCATAAACCTAATATGATACTACTTTCTCGTTCTAACGAGATCTTTAAGAGATTAAAATTAGCATATGATTATGGACAAGTTAGATTTGATTGTATACAATCTAAGACAGCATTTTTAAATATAATAC
>ERZ1034865.1091-NODE-1091-length-13206-cov-11.100297_pt1 | contig 13206 bp, 18 predicted proteins | sample MGYA00520632_ERZ1034865 | MGnify/ENA primary metagenome ERZ1034865 (study PRJEB33766, sample SAMN09781738) | gut metagenome | biome: gut microbiome | host: Homo sapiens | place: Madagascar | study: EMG produced TPA metagenomics assembly of the PRJNA485056 data...
CAGTTATTCTTTCCTCTATTTCTGTTTCTTCTCCGTTATCATCTATAACAGTTTTTTTGCTTCCTAATGGGACTAATCTTGTTATTATAGATGTTGGGTCCTTTTCTTCTTCTAATGTAACTAAATTTTTTGCTAATCTTATTTCAGTAGGTGAAACACTTCCTATTTCCTCTAAGTAATCTAAATATCTAACTCCATTTATATACCTTATTCTTAATTCTCCACCTAATCGGTCAATTAGCTTGTCTTGAATAGTATTAAATGTTTTTTCATATCCAATAAACCTGTACAGGCTATCATTGTTATCTGTCACAGTAACTTGTCCTACTTTAAATTGCTTATCTTCACTAACTTGTTTGTTATGCTGCTCTATTATTATTTCTAAAAATTCTCTAACAGTAACATTATGATATTCTCCATACCTTTGTGTACTATCCATCAAATAACCTAATTCACTTTCACATACAACTGTTTTAGTGAATAATCCTAAATTACTCATTTTTTGTTTAGGCAATAACACTCGTCCTTTAAATTCAACTTTATTAGTCTTAGTATTAATTACCTCTATTTTAGTTTTCAGAGATTTAATTAAATCATAACCTTGATTATTTTTATAAATATTGAATGTAAAACTATCAATAGTATTTATTCCTAATTTTATTGTTCCAGTTATCCTTGGAGCATCTATATGAGTACTTACTGCATTAATAATAGTTTCTTTATCATCATTTATTAATTTAACTTCATACACTTATATCAGCTCCTTTTTAAATTTAAATTCTATATTCCCATTTCCCTTTACAGTTAATTTGTTTTCGCCTTTATTTAATGCAAAATTCCATGAATTTGATATTCCCTTTGAAACTTTATAAGTTATATTATCCTTTATTATCTCCATTTCTGAATCAGAAATAATAGTAGGGTAAACTTTTATTATTCCATTATTAACTAAATTTATATCTTTCGAACCACTTATATCAAACACAACTTCTTGTGCTACATCTATTTCAAAATTAAATTTATCCCAAATATCATTTCCCTCATAATAATCTGAAATCTTAAAAGGATATGCTGTAAAAGTAATAGCTATTTCACCTATATAATCATCATCAATTACACTTATATCAGTACATTCAGCTTTAAAATACAAGTTTTTATAATCATCATCATATAGTTTTTCTTGCCCTGTACCTAGTAACCAGTTTTGCAATTCAGATAATTTATACATTAATAACTCATGATTGGAATGTGAAACATCAAATTTATATTTTAAAGTCCTTTCCCCAAAAGATTGCTCACCGTATAATTCACTAAAGTCATATGATCCATTCATAAAAGGAACACTACTTTTTATTTTATTCTTAGAAGGTGGACTAATCTCCCTTTCTAATAAAATTAGTCCAAACTCATTAGTATGCTTATTATTAAATTTAAATCCAGCCATTATACTAAAACCCCCCTACCCGCTAAACTTAATCTTGTTCCATTTTCTCTGTCAAAGTCATTAGCAGTTGTACTTGCCATTACTTGTCCATTAATTAATAATTGTACAGGCCTCATTGCCACTTCTTTAATCCAAGCCTCTAATTTATCTAAAGGTACTACAACCTCATTTTGGCTACTCTTCCCTTTGTTCTTCTCCCCAGCCATTACATTGTTATTAAGCATTGTAGGTTGTGTTAAAATACCACCATTTTCTAAGTAACTTATTGTAGGAATATTTACTCCGAATGTCTTACCTCCAACTCCTGGAATCCAATCAGGTATATCAACACTTATCTTATTTAATTGTCCTATAGCCTTATTAACTAATCCTATAACTGCATTTAATGGTGCTTTTATAACCGTTCCTAATCCACTCATTATCCCACCAAAGGCACTTACTATACCTTGCCATGCTTGGCTCCAATTTCCACTAAATACTCCTGTTATGAAGTCTATAATTCCTGTAAATATTGGCTTTAATGAGCCATTCCACAACTCACCTATACCTCTAAATACTGCTCCTACTACTGGAAGTATTCCATTTTCAAATACAGCCTTAAATGTAGGTAATAAGTATGTACTAAGGAAATTTCCTATAGCTTGTATACAAGGTTGTAAATTATTAGTCCAAAAGCCCGATATATCTGTAACAAACCCTCCGAAAATATCTCTCATGCTACCGAAATTTTCTTCAAAGTATTGTTTTGTGGTTTGAATTATGTCAATTATAAATTCAAAAACAGGCTTAAAAATGCTTTCCCATACTGTTTGTATATAACTACTTACTATTTCAAATGCAGTGCCTATAGCTCCAAAAACAATATCACTATTAGCCTGTAAATCTAACCATATAGCCTTAATTCCATCAAATATAGGCACACCAACTGTATTCCATACATCTAATATAACTTGCCATAAAGTATCGAATGACCCTAATATAGAACTAACCATATTTAAAGCACTATCTGGCAATTGAATCCCGAAAACATCTTGAAATACAAACCAAAGATTATCTACTGCATCTTCTCCTTGGAGCATTCCCTCTTTAAAAGAATTTATTGCATCACCTATCTTAGTAACAAAATCTATTGCTCCATCAACCATATTCCCAAACCAAGTAACAACCTTAGTTGCCATAGGCAACATATATGTCCCTAATGTTTCAGTAAATTCAGTTATTTTAGATTGAGTTCTTCTAATTTGATTTGCATAACTGTCCGAACTTCTTTCAGCATCTCCAATTGCATTTACTGATTGTTTCAATGCTTCTTGATAATAAGCTTCTGCTTTTTCAGCCTGTGTCATAGCTGACCACTTTTTACCTAAAGATTTAACATATTCAGAGTTTTCCATTGTAGTAGCACTTAAGTTTAATCCTAATTGCTTAGCCATTTCAGTTTCTCCAAACATAGCCTTGGTCATAGCTTCAAGTGCAGTTGCATCATTAACATTGTTAAAGCTCGCAAGGTCATAAGCTAACTCAGTATACTTTTGAGATAAATCCCCAGCAACTTCTTCACTCATACCCATACCAATCATTAAGTCTGATTGATTAGATATAGCGGTTTTAATTTCTGTCTTACTTCTGCCAATTGCATCAGCATAGTTGTCTGCCCATTCATCCATGGCCTTAGATGTATTCTTAAATACAACGTTGAATTTATTCTCCATTTCTTCAACTTCACTTGCAGCACTTAAACATTGCACTCCAAAATCAGCAATCTTTTTTACTGCAAATGCTCCAGCTATAGCTTTACCTATTTTCCCAAAAACTCCAGTCATTGAATTTCCGCTATTATCTACTTGCTTATCAACTTTTTCAAGCGATTTAATTGCATCATCTATATTTACATAAACCGCACCTTCTAATATAAAAGCATCACTACTCATTTATCTCACCCCTTTTCTTTTTGAGATTTAATAAACTGTTGTAAAGCCTTATCAGTTTTTCTTTTTACCTCTACAACATCTATTTCTTTTTTATCTTTCTTAAATGTCTTTTCTTTATAATCATTGAAATTACACTTTTCATTAGAAAATAAATTTTCTAGTTTATAAATTTCGAATAACCTATCATCATAATACTGCTCATAAACTTGTAAAAATATATAATTACTTTCTTCTAAGCTTAACTCTTTAATACTCAAGTAAAGGTTGTACTTTAAGAGAATACCTATTAAACTATCCCCATTATTCTCTACTTGAATATAGATAAAAAACCCTGTTGTATTTCCTCATTCTTTATTACTTTAAATATACTTTCAAGCATTTCATTAAATCCAAGTTCTTTATACTCTTCATAAGAAACCCCATACATATCAGCTAATATTTTAAATATCTCTTCTTCTCCATTTGAAGCCTTTTCTAATATAAAAAATGCAATATCAAGTATTAAATCTTGTTGTTGTTCCTGCACTTCTGAAAGTTCTTTATCTAATTCTTTATTTTCTAAACATACCTTTTCTACATTTTTAGCCGTTGCTTCTAAATCACCTAATGCTAATCTTAGTTTTAAAGTTGCATTAGTTTTTTTCTTAGCATTATTTTTATAGGCCTTAAAAAAATCTTTTATTTCTTTCTTTACATTCATTTTGCTTATTAATCTAGCTATCGAAAAAATGTGTTTCCCTTTTAAATTTAATTCCATGATATAAACTCCTTTTCTTCTAATAATAAAGAGATAGTATTTCTACTACCTCTATTCAGTTTCTTTCGGTAAATAAACTGCAACTGGTACTTCTTTATTTTTCTTTGGATCATAGGCACTTTCAAAGTTAACTTTAATCTTACCTTCTTCTTTATCCTTAGTATCTAAAGGTAATTCAGTATTATAAGTATTTTGAATATGCACAATTACAGGCACATCACCTGTAGTTGTTCCAACTACTAATAAATCACCGTACATATCATCTTCTATTACCCCAGTATGCGGTACATACTTCTCATATTTTGTTGATGTTATAGTTTCTTTCTTATATAAAGACATTTCTAAAACACTCTTATTTAAAGCTAATATCTCGCCCTCTACTTTTCCGTCTACTTTTATAATTCTTTCAAAGCCTTTTAACTTTCTATCTAAATGCCCCTGTACAGGTATTTGTCTAATCTCTGGTGTTGAAGTAAATGTCACTCCACCATCACTTAGTCCTAATTCTTTCCCCTCTAATTGAGCAGTTAAAGTATCTATATTAGTTAAATCAAACTTTCCATAATATAACGTAGCTGAATCCCACACTATGTGATTTAAATCCATTAATACACCCCCTTAAAAAATATTTATATCATATTGTAATACTATATTTTCTTTACTATCTTCATCTACAAATCTTACTAGCCATGCATTTTTTCTATTTATTCTTGCATTTGTTAATTTAGTTTTATTTAGTTTAGAATCTATTTCTAAACCTATCTTTTGAGCAATAAACTTATTAACCTTATTTGTAATAACTTGTACCTCTAAATCGTAAATATCTTTATAACTTCTATCACTACTGTTTCCAATTTTATAAGTTACATAGCTATTATTTAAATAATCTAATTCTTCTCCAAATTCATCCTTTAAAGGCAATTCATCAGCATATGTGTTATAACATGATAAAATTTTATAAATATCCTTTACTAACTGCTCCATAATTCCCCCTATATTTTAGATAAATTCTTTTTTATAGTTTTATTTACACTTCCTTGGATAGTTTTCATTGAACTTCTAAAAAAACCTTGACTTCTTCCTGGTTTAAATTCAACATAAATAGAATAATCAATTGTATTTCCAAACGTTACTCTATATTTTTTGTTTTTCTTATCCTTTTCAAAAGTCCAAGCCCTTTTTAAAGTACCAGTATCAACAGGTGTGTTAGCTTGAATTTCAGCTACTCCCTTTACTCCTATTTCTTCTAGTGAATTTTCAACAGCACTTTCTAACTGTTTTATTTTCTTTTTCATATTATTTGTTTTCTTTATTGCCATTTAATATCAACTCTTTTCAATGCAATAATGTCATAACTTTTCCAAGAAACTTTCTTTTCAACTTCATAAGCAAGATTTTCAAATACTACTACATCACCTATACAAAAATTCATTTCTTTTTCAGTATAAGCTTGTAATGTACTTGAAATATCTTCTCCAAAAGTATATTTAACTGACTTTTCTTCTATAGGCTGGATATTAACCATATATGGTAATTGCTCTTTAGTATAAGTTGTCACTACTTGCCCAAATTCATTTTTAATCTTATTTTGAATCACTTTATATAATTCATCATCTGCAAAAAATACCATGTTAATATCCTCCTTAGAATAACCTTATACTCGGTTTTGGTAATAAAGCCTTTACACTTTCGTTTACCCTAAAAGCCTGTACAGTAGAATCATAAGAAATACTTTGTGAACCTTGAGAAATAGATGAAATCCCACTTTTAGTATTTTTCAATATTTCTTTAGCTTCTTCAATCATGTACATCAAAGCTACTCTATATTCACTTTTAACCTCTTCATCTGTTAAAGGCTTATTTAAATATTCTTTAATAGCCTGTACGCAAATATTTTCTATATCTAAATCTGAAAATTTCATCTATTCACCAACTTTCTTTATTTTCTTCTAAGCTGAACAATTTCTGCTGGAGAAATTTCATATAATAATCCAGCTATACCTTTTGTTCTTAAAGCTTTTCTTCCGAAAACTGCTAATCCTCTTACTGCATCAGAGAATGAATTTTCAAGTCTTAAAGCTTCAGTTTCATTTAATTGTGCTGCATATCCAAACGCTGATTTATGTACACATAAAACTGTATTAGCTGGCAAATCTTCACATTGAATTACTGTCATCCCGTTAATTGTTGCCCCTTGTACAATTCCATTAGGTAAAACATTGAAGTTGTCTGCAAATCTCTTATCCTTTGCCATTAAATTAATAAACTCTGCTTTTGCTATAACAAATCTGTTAGCCATAGGACACTTATTAGTTGATAAAATAGTTCCTAAATCAACAACAAAGTCATAAGCTTGACTAGGTTCAGTTATAGATTTTTTTGTCTCTGTTTCCCCTATTAACTGTTTGTTGCTCTTAGTTGGTATTTTAGCCATTTCTTTTAATAAATCAGTATCAATGGCTTCTTTTAGATCTAATGCTTTTTCTTGTGCTAATACTGTTAATACTGGTCCAGCTGCTTGAACCTTATCAACATCATCTAATTTAATTGCCCAATATTTCTTTTGGTCAAATGCTAATTCAATTGGAGTAGTAGTAGCATCTTCATAATTTATAGTACCATCATAGTCTTTAACAGTCCCACCAGATACAGTATTAAATATTGCCTTTTCCCCTTCTACTCTTGTTGGTGGAGTTGTAATTACATCTGCAACTGATACACCTCTCCACGCAGTCATTAATGCAGTTTCCCAAACTGTTTTCTTAAAACCTGTGATTGCCATATTTTATTCCCCCTTGTTTTGTTCTAAATATGTGTTATATAATGAAGGATTATCAATTACCTGCTCCCAAGTAACTTTCCCTACATTCCCTCCTCCTGTTGGTGGAGTATACTCTGAATCTCCTAACTTTGCTTTTATTCCTGTTTCTATGTATTGTTTCATAGAATTTTCAAATAACTCAATGTTAGCTCCTGTTGTTTCATCATCTTGAGCCAATAAGAAATCAATCATATTAGAAGGTATTTTCTTTTCAGTTAATACATCCTTATACTTACTAATCATTTCTGCTTTAGCTTTTTCCTTATCAGCCTTATCAAGTCTTTCCTTTAGTTCTCTAATTTCTTTTTGTTCTGGTGTTTCATTCTTACCAGTACGTTTAAGAACTTCTGCTTCAATTAACTTTTGCATACCATTCTTTTTAAAATTTTCTATTCCAGTAGTTACCTTCTTATCAAATAACCCCTGTAAAGATTTGTCGCTCTCGAGTAGCTTATTTAAGCCTTCAACATCTGTAATAGGCTTTGCAAAACCATTACTTAATATAATTTCATCTATATCGGCATTATCATCAACTTCATTGATTAATGCTAATAATTCAGTTTTATTCATTTTTAATTCCCCCTTTTATAGTTGCTATTGCCCCTACAAAGTAATTCTTCTACTATTCTTATCGACTAAATTCATATTTTGTGTGAAATTATATGCAAAATAAAAAAGAAGGCCTATTTATTAGCCTTCCATTCCTTATAAGTTGTGTATGGTATATGTTCCTTAGTTTCATTGTCCATCTTAGTTTTAGGTCTATAATCTTTACTAGGTAGGGCTATTAAACATGACCTACAACATATATGTGTATTTACGTTAGGTATAGGTTTATTAGCATCATCTTTTCTAAATACTTGCCCATCATACCTTTGACATATTTCGGTAGTTTTACTATCTAAAGTAGCATCAAATAGTTGCCACTCAATATTATGTTCTTCAGCCCACAATTCATTTACTCCAGCTTGTACTCTTCCAATTTCATTTCTAACTAAAATCTTAGTTGCCTTAGCATTATTATTGTATAGGTCCTTTATTTTTTTTCTTATATCATTTACACTTATTTTACCTTCTAAAAAATCTTTAATATCTTTCCTTAAGATCTTAGCAATTTTTTCTTTATTTCCTTTTATTCTATCAGAATAATTTTTCCCTTTAATAGTTTTATTAATTATTCTCTCTAAATCTTTAGATTCTATTTTTTTTAAAGCAAAATCAATTCCTAAAGATAAAAGATAACTGCTATTATCCCAAGTTCCATTACCTACATATTTTAAAAAGCTTTTTGTATTTTCTATTTCTTTTATACTTTCATCTGTAAATGTATAATTTATCAACTCGCCTAATTTATCAAATTCCATTTTTATTTGTCCTGGAGTTAAACTCATATGTTCTTTTAAAATATCATAATCAAGCAGTATTCTTCCTACCTCTACAAGTAAAGAGTTTTGATTATCAGCCATACTCTTAAGCATAGCCAATAATTCCTTTTCTCCCTCTTCTGCTAATTTTTCTGCATATTTAAGTAACTTCTTAGCAAAATCAAGCTGATATTTGTTCGGTTTCATCTTTTATCACATCCAAATCCAACTCACCTAAAGCTTGTTCCTGTTCTTCCATCATCTTGTTATACTCTTCTTCTGCATTAGTAACAAAGCTTAATTGGCTTAATCCTGTACGAATACTTAACTTTCCTGTAAGTTGGCTTAATATTTGAGCCATTTCTAAATCATTATTAGGTAAATTCAACGTAAATTTAATACTTACATCTTTGTAATTATAATCAGTACCTTCTACAATATTTAAGTATTTAAATAAGCATCTTAATCTAGTCTTAATACAATTATTTAAACATTGATGTATAGTAGTTAATTTTATTCTTAAACAGTTTAGTCTAGTAGCTAACATTGTACCACTTGTATTACTCTGAATTGCAACTTGATTTTTTAAATGATGTGTTACCTTATACATTTCATCTTCTAAAGTTTCTCTATATGTCTTTATAAAATCACTTGGTATATTTTTTACAAGCCATTCAATTTTTCCAGCTGGATCCGGACATTGCATTATTCCCATAGACTTCATTGTTTTAGCAACTTCATCATCTAAAGTCATTCCTGTAATAAGCATATACGCTAATCTAGTATCTGCTATTTCATTGCTCCAATCACTTAAAGTACTTTCATAACTATCCTGTAAGTCTTTTATAGAATTATAAATAGTATCTGCTGCACCATTATTTAATTCTGCTACCCCTACAGGACAAATGCCAAAATAATGTTTTGTTGGTGGAGCTATTTCAGTAAATCCTTCATCAAAATGATATATATAATTATCATCGTAACAATCTATGTAATATTTATTATCCTCAAGTTCCTTTGTATAAAAATATAAAAATAATTCAGCTTTTCCCTCTACATTTCTATATGCTATACCTTGCAATGGATTTATAACCTTTGCTTTAAACTCTCCTTCATACAAATAATATAATTCATATGCAGTTCCATATATTAATAGAGTTGTTGCCAAATCTGTATCTAAGCAGCTATTTATATTATTTAAGTTATATTCTATAACATTTGTAATATCTGCATTATTCTCGCATGAATAAGTTAACTTATTACCTGTTAAATATGCTACTTCTTCATCAATAAACATCTTTATATGATTAGTTTTTACTTTTCTATTACTTCTATCAGTTATAGGATATTGCTCAAAAGCATCTGTTTTACCTTGATAGTATCTTTCCATTTTATTATAAGTAATTTTTCTTTTGTCAAATTCCTGTTTTAACTTTAAAGCTATTCCTCTATTGTAATTCATCATCTCACCTCTACAATCCTATTTTTGTTCTATCAAATAAACTAATTACATTGTTCTTAACAATCTTATCTAATCTATTTACACATTCAGCAGTTATATCGGCACTATCATCATGCAAGGTATATTTTTGCCCTTGGAAATCAAGCAATAAGTCCACAAATTCCTTATTATTATCCACAAAAATAACTTGCCCATTGTTTACATTGTCAATAATAGTACTAATTTTTTCATCTTTATTAGTTCTTTGCATTTCATTAAGCCATTCATACCTTTTATTTCTTAGCTTAGGCTCTTTAGCAATCAATTCTTTAATTTTTACTACATCAGCACCTTGATATGTGTTCTTTTCAATATAAATATGAGTTATATCCTCATACATAAGTAATAATTCAACTACTTTCTCACAATATTTATTAAATTCAAACTTATCTAGTACCAATTCCCTCATGTATTTAAAACTATTAGTAGCTTGTGAACCTACTACCATAGCAGTAAAGTCAGATTTTTTATTAGTAGTAGAAGCTGGATCTATTGCAATCATTGTTTTTATAAAAATATGATTTTCAATTTCTTCTTTAGTTTGAGTTCTTACTGACTTAAACCATTTTTCTCCTATACTTGTAGCATCATTCATCATTTCCGACATGAAAGCTTGTCTATTTTCCCAATAAGGAATAGCAAGGTCATTAAAACAATCCCATTTTTCTTCCCATAGTACAGGGAAATGCATTTCTTTCTTATGTTCTTCATAAAAAGCTTTAGCAACTGATTTACTATCTTCAAATTTATCATTAAAGTAAAGCCTTTTACATTCGCTCCATAATTCTGAATCAAATATTTCATCAACAGTTTGCCCATCTTCTAAAATTATTGCTCTTCTTAAAAAAGTTTTATAATCCTTATTTCTTATTAACCTAGAAATTAAGCAATCTATGTGCAATACAGTCAATTTTGTTACCCATAAGGCTTTTTATCCCTATGTTCTTATAGTTTCCTATAAGTTCGGCGTACATTTTCAACCTAAAGGTTGTCGAGCACTCTTGGAGGGATTATATTTATTCACCCTCTACGCTCTACGGTGTTCTTTAGCCTTTCGCAATCTAAAGACTTACCTCGGTATTAGCATACATTATTTATAAATATTGCTTAGCCTTCACCGATTTTACTCGATTTTACATCGGCACTATTCTACCGATACTAACAATCTTAGTTGCACTCTTTATCTTCTTGCCATTTCTATAAACTGCTTTATCACCGCACTGTTCTACTTCTTTGGTCCACTTATTATATTGTTTTATTCTTGCATCATCAGTAAGGATATTAATTTCTGATTGGAAGTCATCCATCACTAACATAGTTGGTCTTACACTTTCCCAGTTGATACCTCTAAGAGAGGTACCTGAACTTATTGCTCTTATACAAGTTCCATTTGTTAATTCAATCATATTTGCATTTAGTTTTAATTCCTTATTGCTAGAATCTATAAGTTTGCCAAAAGTTTTTATTATCTTTAAAACATTTCTAATACTTGCAATAAATTGTGCCGCATCTGTATCGGTCTTTGCTCCAACTACTGTAAAAATACTTTTCTTATAGCATTTTGCCCATACGGTTAAACTTAAATCTCCTGTAGTAGTTTTAGCCCATCCTCTTGATACGACTATATTAATTTTATCATATAGGTCCTTTACAAAAGTATCATTAAGCAACTCAAACATTTCATAATGGCTATTTGAAAGTGTTCTAGCAACATTGCCATCTTGAGGAACAAATATTTCACTTAAAAAATAAAGATTAAAGAAAGTAATATCTTTCTCCCCTAAACTTTTCGCTAGATCATCAAGCCTATTGGAATACTTTTTAATTAATGCTACTGCTTTATCCTCTCCATAATGTTTAGCTAAAAACTTGCGGAGCACATAAACTTCATACTTTAACTGTGTATCAAATTCTCTATTATCATAGTAAAGGATAGTATCACCTCCCTAGTCAATAAATATTCCTAATTCTTTAAGAGTTTCTATATCTCCTGTGCAATCACCAACTTTAAAGTTTTCCCATTTCTTATAAGCATCTACATACATCTCTTTTTTATCTCCATTATATGTACACTCATAATACATTCCATCAAATAAAGTTGTACTAAGTAATGCTTTATTATTCTGCAATGTTTTGCAACACCACACCATAAATACATCATCTATTGTTATTTGTTTATTATCTGTCTTATCTAAATGTCTGTTAGTATAATCACATACTTCTTGTTTGCACCATTGTAAAAATTCTTGTTCATTCATAATTAATCACCATTACTCCTCTATTATTTTAATTCCGTATTTATCTGCTACTTCATACTCTATTTTACAACCTCTTGCATTTCTCCAATCGCCACCAAAGTATGCAACATCAGCTTGCGATAAAAACTGTATTGATTTTCCAAGATACCAAACTGGTATAGATTTATTGATTTCTCCTGGATAATCTTCAATAAAAGAATCTATTAACTCTACTGGTTCTCCTATTGTTTTTTCTGCTCTAATTCTAATTTCTTCTCTAACTTTTAAAATTTCTTCATCTGTTAATCCTCTCATTGGTTGCGATATAAATAACTTTTTCATTGTTAAAACTCCCCTCAACTTAAAAATTGGTATAAAATTTTGTGTAGCTTACCGCCATATAACCCCAAAATACCAAAATAGAAGCATACCCCCTATTTATCATATAAAGTATAGAATTACTAAACTTTAGCTTAAAAAATAGCATTTTACCTATACAAATATGATTTTCAGCTTAATTTATTTCATTTACCTTAAATTTATTTCGCTAAATTTTGATTTTGCGAAATTATTGCGCTTCTTTTAGCTCTATTTCTTCCAGTACACTATCAATATCTATGCTGTTATTCTCTTTAGTTTCTTCCCCTGTTATATCCTGTTGTACCCTTGTTGGAGTGCCTAGAACTCTATTTAATAAATAAGTACTTGCTTCTATTCTTGCCTTCTCTGATTGGCTTGTAGTAGCTATTTCATGTAGTTGTGATATATATATCCCGATATTGGCATTAATTCTTTCTTTAGCTGAATCTTTTATTTCTTGACGTTGCCTGTTAAGCTCCGCTTTAAATTCCTCTTCTTCTAACCAATTATATAAAGCCGTCCTACTTACCCCTGTAATTCTCGCTACATTAGATAAATTCTCACCTTTGATAATATACTCTATTGCTTTAAAGTGTTTTTCTCCTAACTGCATTGTCATTCACCACCCTATTTACAAGTTTACACTTTATATTTAATATATCGACTTTTGTTAGTGTTTTAGTGATATGCTCCGCAAGTTCTTATCATTATCTTAATAATACCTCTTGGGACACAAGGGACACGGGGACACCTTTTTTCTATAAAGTACTATTATATATATAATATATATA
>ERZ1034865.1096-NODE-1096-length-13150-cov-21.815120_pt1 | contig 13150 bp, 10 predicted proteins | sample MGYA00520632_ERZ1034865 | MGnify/ENA primary metagenome ERZ1034865 (study PRJEB33766, sample SAMN09781738) | gut metagenome | biome: gut microbiome | host: Homo sapiens | place: Madagascar | study: EMG produced TPA metagenomics assembly of the PRJNA485056 data...
ACCGTTTGAAGAACGGAAGAAACGCAACAACGTAGAAGCAGCCATGTTCCAGTATGGCTTCCATACAAGAAACAACAAGACCAGATACCGCTCACTTTTTAAGCACGGCTTGCAAGATGCGCTTGGATGAACATGCGCCGTCTTTTCTGGTTTGACAATAAATTAAGTCTCCAAATTGCAAAATAAGTAGTTCAAAGAGCGAATAGCCCCATTTTGAGGCATTTTTAAGGTTGTAGTTGCGTGCTAAAGTTGTTTGCTCAACTAATGAACACTAACTATTCGCCAGAGTTAGTTAACGCCAAGGGCAGAATATAACAGCCCAAGGTTATCGTTTGGTTTAAATAGAATCCACTTTTTCAAGTTGACTCAAATATTAAGATTATGATAGATTTTTTAGTTGGTCCTCAATTGCTAACTCCTTTAGCTCAAAAGGTTACTGATGCTATTGTGAAAATATGCAAGGATTTTAAGGCTGATGTAAGACAGCAATTACGTGATGATATAAATAGTTATATAGGAAATTTTGTTAATAAGTTTTCAAAAATAAAGACCTTTCTCTATAGCGATCAGCGTAAAGACTTTTATGAGGTTTATTTTCCTCTGTATCTTTGTCATCTTGCGCATAGAGATAAGAGAATCCTAGTTCCCGATAATCCTGATAATTTGTTTGCCCATAATAATTATGTTACAATATTGGGGCATGCTGGATGTGGTAAGACTATGATTTTGCGTCATCTCTTTCTTTCTGCTTGTAATAAATCTGCTAAGATTCCTTTGGTTGTAGAATTGCGGAAACTAAAAGATTTTGATGGCAGTTTTGCAGATTACATTTCTGACAAGGTCTTTCATTTTAAGATTTCTCAGAATTCTAATATAGCCCAGAGAATGTTAAAGTCTGGAGAGTTCTTATTTTTACTTGATGGGTACGATGAGATTGCTTTTGCTCAAAAAGACAAAATTACTCATGAATTGGAGGATTTTGTTGACCAATATCCTGACAATTATTATTTTCTGACTTCAAGACCTGGTTCTGGTGCAGAAACTTTAGAGCGTTTTGACAATTTACTTGTATGTGGTTTAACGGAAAAACAGGTGATGGCTTTTATTGATAAACAGTTTGCTACAGCCGATGGGGAAGATAAGGAATTGGCTGCAAAAATTAAAGTAGTTTTAGCAGAATCGAACAATAATCCTTATATTCGGTATATGAGCAGTCCTTTGTTGTTATCAATGTTTATTCTAACTTACAATGAGCATCCAGAATTGCCTAGACATAAGAGCAGCTTTTATTATAATGTTTTTGATACACTACATTCAAAGCATGATGCAAAGAGCAAAGCTGGTGGATATCAGCATGAAAAGAAGTCTAAATTGAGCCAAGATGATATAAAACGCGTGTTGGAAGCTTTTTGCTTCATATCGTATATGCAATCTACTTATGAATTCTCAGAAGAGTATTTGTATGGTACTTTGTCTAAGATTCTCAAGTTGCTGAAAATAGATTGTAATGCAGAGAATTTGATTTATGATTTGAATGTTGCGGTTTCATTGTTGGTGCAAGATGGTACAAGCTATGTGTTTCCTCATCGCTCTCTTCAGGAATATTTTGCTGCTTCCTATATAGCAAATTCTAGAGAAGAAAGTAAAAGAAAAATATATGCAGATAACTTCGTTAAGTCAGACCTCTCTGAAGGAATTAATTTTTGGGAATTGTGTGAGGAACTAGATCAAAGTTGCTTTACTCAGTATTTTTTAATACCAAAACTAAATGATTTTATAAGAGATTTGACTGTGCTTAAAGATAAATCTTTGGATCTTCCTACTAATGAATTATTAAATTATTTAGCTCTTACAGGTACAGCGGTTTTTAGGAGTGCTGAAGGCCGATATTTGTTAGTTCGAAGACCTATATTTTATTGCAATTTTATGAGATACTTGAAAATTAAAAGTTTTCCTACTCGTAAATTAGTTTCAGCTTTTAATAAAGAAGCAAAATTTATAGTGCATTTTTTTGAAAAATCACGATTTCATTTTGATGATAAGTCGTCTGAAATTATAGATTTCTATAGAAAAAATGGTATTTTGGATGCCACACAAGAATTTGTCGAAATGTTGCGAGGTTTGGTTAAGGAAAAGGAGGAATCTTTAGAGGAAATGGAAAAAAATTCAGATGCCTTGATAGGGTTAATATAAACTCATAAGAGAGAATGGGTGACAGATTTATATGTAGGCTAAATATTTGTTATGTGTGGCTATAACTCAGGAACACTTTGATAAGTTGAATCTGAGTTCACTAAAAAAATGGGATATTGTGACTGTTGATTAAAATGTTTTGAAATTTACGATATGTTTCTAATAAATAAATTATATCGACATGATGGATACAATTGATATTTCACAAAATATTCAAGACTTCAAGCAGGTGTTTGAGCAAGAGAATAGAATCATTTTCTCTGCTAGGTTTGGAGATGGTAAGTCTTACTTTCTGAATGAGTTCATGAAGAGCTATGATGAAAAGAAAAATGATTACTATTTCATTACTCTCCATCCAGTAAACTACGTGGTTGAGGAGAATCGGGATGTCATTGAGTATATCAAGCGTGACATTCTGTTTCAACTCATAAAGGATAATCGTATCTATGACTTTAAAGAGGGGTATGATAAGATATTCGATGCGGTATGCAATGTTGAGTCTTTGTTTAAGCTGACAGACTTTGCTGCTTCAATCATTCCTGTAAATGGTTTGAAAGAAGGGTATAAGGCTCTGAAGGGTCTTGTTTCTACGATTGAAGAAAAACGTAAAGAACAAGATGTTCTTCATGTAGTAGATGATTACCTCAATGGATTCTATGGAAAGATGGGTAGTATCAGCGAATGTGATGCTTTTACTTATCTTATCCAGAAGTCTTTAGAGCAGATGATGGCTAAGTCTGTTTTGATTATTGAAGATTTGGACAGAATAGATCCAGCTCATCTCTTCCGCATCATGAATGTCTTGTCCTCTCAGGTAGATAATCCCTATTATTCGGAGGTTCCTCATGGTAACAAGTTCGGTTTTGATAAGATAATCCTTGTGATGGATTATGAGATAGCAAAGCATCTTTTCCACCATTTCTATGGTAAAGAGGCGAACTATGAGGGATATATGAATAAGTTTCTGAATACATTACCATTTAAGTTCTCTATCTCGGACGAAGCTCAAAAGCAAGTTGAAAATAAACTAGTCCAAACTTTCGGGATTACTGATATTCTCAATATCAGGGGAGCCTTGTATCCTCATAAGTTTGAATCGGATACATTCTACTTACTTGTTGCGATAAAAGAACTTTCTGTTCGGAGGTGTAAGGAATTTATTGACGATAATATTGGAACTCATATAAAGTCAACTTGGGCAAATGATAAGATAAAGATTCCTACGAATATTGAATTTGTAAAACTCCTGTATTGTATCCGTTTTTTTACGAGATTATCGCTTGGTACTATTTTCGAAATGTTAATTGAGAACTTACAGGGAGAATTAGCAGTAAGAATGTTCATGCCATTATTTTGCATCAGCAGTAAGAGAAATACTTTTTCTGTACGTGTGGGTAATGAAATCTATTATTGTCATTATGGAGAAAGTGACTTATCATTTAGTGTTGAGCGGATTAATACTTGGGATGATGACCTAGTGGTGGACTTCGATAAAATTAAGGGTTCTGCTAGAAATATGAAAGATGCTGTGCTTGACTTGATAATTGGGGATTTGTAGAAAAAATGTTTGAACAATGAAGATATTACATATAGGTCAGATGATAGGAGGATTGGATATTTATATCCGAAACTCTATAATATATAATAAGGTAGAAGATAATGAGTATGTCATTGTCTGTGGTAAGGATGATAAGCATCAGCCTGTTATCAGAAATGGTGTAGAGGTGAAGGAATATCCTATATCATTGTTCCGCTCGCTTAATCCTTTGAATGATTTGAAGGCTTTGGTAGAAGCTGTCAAGATTATAAGGAAGGAGAAGCCGGATGTGATTCATTGCCATAGTGCAAAAGGTGGCATCATTGGAAGAACTGCGGGATGGATTACAGGTGTGAAGACATTTTATACGCCTCATGCTTTTTCTTATCTCTGTACTCCTTCGAAGATGAAACGATGGGTATTTATGACTATAGAACGATTGACTCGTTTCAAGACATACGTATTAGCTTGTTCGGAGTCCGAACAGGAAATGGCAATCAAGGAGGTTGGCTATTCTGAAGAGCATGCATTGGTTTGGCACAATGCCGTGCCAGATTCATCTCTTGAAAGGGGAAAAATGGTTGATATATCTGAGCCTTATACTTGCTATATCGGGCGACCATGCTACCAGAAGAATCCTTTGTTTTTGCTTGATGTCATCAAGAAGGTAAAGGATAGAGGATGCAATCTCAAATTTATCTTGCTTGGTGTTGGCTATCATTCTCCAGAATTAGATGCAATGAAAGCCAAAATGCATGAGTTAGGATTGGAAGATTCCATTCGTCTGGAACCTTGGATAAATCATGCAGATTGCCAAGAGTTTGTGCGTAAGTCGCTGTTCTATATATCTACAGCTCTTTATGAAGGTTTGCCTTTGGCTATCATTGAAGCTATGGCGAATGGTAAGGCGATTATAGCTAGTGATGTAGTTGGAAATAAGGATTGTGTAAGAAATGGCGAGAATGGTTATCTCTCGCCTTTGGATGAAGATGCCTACGCTGATAAGATTATTCAACTCGTAAATGACAAGGAATTAAGAACATCTATGGAAGAGAAATCCAGAGCTTTATTCCTGGAAGAATTCTTCATAGAAAATAGAATTAAATACTTGCAAAATCAATATAATATGGTTTATAATCTGAGATATGGGGGCAAATCTTGTCCTCCTAAAGACTAACATTGATAATGTAATTCTGGTATCTACACAGAGCAAGCTGGTGAGATGCGTGAAGGGTAGAGTGATAACTTCTATCACCCAGAGGCTGATGGGGGGTATCTCGATATTGGATGAATCACTCGGGATTGACTGGCGCATTCCTACGGAACATGCTAATCTTTCGGAAAAGGATACAAAGCATGAGGTATTGAAGGACTTTGAAAGTCCTTTTGAATACTAAATGTAGATTTATACAAATAAAACAACAAATACTAATCATTTAACATTAAGACAATGTAGGGAATAGTATTAGCAGGTGGTAGCGGTACACGCTTGTACCCAATCACCAGTCTTCGGTTATCGAGTAAGCGACCCAGAGCGATATGGTGTGGCTGAGTTTGATGAGCAAGGCAATTGCCTCAGCATTGAAGAGAAGCCTCAGCATCCAAAGAGCAACTATGCTGTGGTAGGCTTATACTTCTATCCTAACAAGGTAGTAGAAGTAGCCAAGCATACCCATGATTCCCTTTCTGAGGCATCTACCTTTATCGAAGTCTTGGAGAAGCGTTAGGGCTTGAAGGTAGCTTGTCTGGAAGATATCTGCTTTCGATATTGGATGAAGGTCATCAAACATTAAAGGAGAATGATGTGAAAGCCATCGTAAATTGTGCAGCATGGACCAATGTGGATGCCTGCGAGACAGATGAGAAACTGGCAGCATTGGCAGAAAAACTCAATGCGGAGGCTCCAGAGAATCTGGCTAAGGCGATGAAGGAGGTGGACCTACATACGCACTTGATTTGGCTAATGCCATTATCACCATATTGGATAAGGTAAAGGCTGCCCAGAGCAAGGATGAATATGTTGGAGTATATCATTTCTCAAACGAGGGTGTCTGCTCCTGGTATGATTTCACCCAGATGATTGCAAGAATCGCCGGTCATACTGAATGTGATATCCAACCATGTTATAGCTCGGAGTATCCTTCTCCTGTAAATCGTCCTGCTTATTCCGTATTGGATAAGCGAACCATCAAGGAGACCTTCGGAGTTAAGGTTCCTTATTGGGTGGATTCTCTGGAGAAGTGTATAGCTAATCTTAAGCAGGATTGTTAGAAGTCTGCTCAAAAATACTAATCATAAAGTTTAAAGTTCAATTTTCAAAGTTCAAAGTTAATGAAGAATATCATTATCACGGGCGGTGCTGGTTTCATCGGCTCACACGTAGTAAGACTTTTCGTGAACAAATATCCTGAGTATCACATCATCAACCTCGACAAGTTGACATACGCAGGTAACTTGGCTAACCTCAAGGACATTGAGGACAAGCCTAACTATACTTTCGTTAAGGGCGATATCTGCGATTTCGACCTGATGTTGAAGCTGATGCAGGACTACAAGGTGGATGGCATCATCCATCTCGCTGCCGAGAGCCACGTAGATAGAAGTATCAAGGATCCATTCACTTTCGCTCAGACCAACGTGATGGGTACCCTGTCTCTGCTCCAGGCGGCAAAGATTTACTGGGAGAGTCTGCCAGAGGGATATGAGGGCAAGCGTTTCTACCACATCTCTACCGATGAGGTTTACGGTGCATTGCAGATGACTCACCCTGAGGGCATTCCTGCTCCTTTCACTACCAAGGCATCCAGCGATAAGAACCACGAGGCTTACGGCGAGGAGTTCTTCCTGGAGACTACCAAGTACAATCCTCATTCTCCATACTCTGCATCCAAGGCAAGCTCAGACCACTTCGTTCGTGCTTTCCACGATACATACGGTATGCCTACCATCGTGACCAACTGCTCTAACAACTATGGTCCATACCAGTTCCCAGAGAAGTTGATTCCGTTGTTCATCAACAACATCCGTCATCGCAAGCCATTGCCAGTATATGGTAAGGGTGAGAATGTGCGAGACTGGTTGTATGTAGTGGATCATGCCCGTGCCATCGATATGATTTTCCACAAGGGAAAGGTGGCTGAGACTTACAATATCGGCGGTTTCAACGAGTGGAAGAACATCGATATCATCAAGGTGGTCATCAAGACCGTTGACCGTCTGCTCGGCAGAAAGGAAGGTGAGGATATGGACCTCATCACTTACGTAACTGACAGAAAGGGTCACGATATGCGTTATGCCATCGACTCTCGCAAGTTGCAGAAGGAATTGGGTTGGGAGCCATCTCTCCAGTTTGAGGAGGGTATCGAGAAGACCGTGAAGTGGTATCTTGATAACCAGGAATGGATGGATCATGTTACTTCTGGGGAGTATCAGAAGTATTATGAGAATATGTATAAAGATAGATAATATCTTTTTTCGAAAACCTACCCGTCCTTCCTTACCCTTAAGGAAGGCTCCACCTTTCTCACCAAGCCTCTATTCAATAGTCTTTACGACCCCTTCGGTTCCCCTTCTAGGGGACAGAAACCCTCAGGGACGAGAGGATGTAACCGCCCTCCGGTGCTCAGAACCGCTTCGCTCTAAGGATGGCGGACCAAAGCGGTCTTCGCCATAGTTGTGCGGGATGGGACCGCCGGGGTGTTAGTGGGGATACGAGTTCTGTTTCCTGTTCTTCTGCTTCTGGTTCTTCTGCCTCTACAGCTTTAGATTTGGTGCAGAGAGGATTGAAGTATATGGGATTGTGGAAGTTTGCCGGGGCGATGATGTATGTGCTGCATGAGGCTTTGGGACTATCATAGGAGAAGATGATAGCTCCGATGGATGAAAAGCGAGGAAAGTTGTTGCTGGCAGAGATACTGAATGGCGGCAACTTCGGACAGCATTTCGTTAGATTCTATCCTGCTGAGGCATTGAGTGAGCCAATCTTCAGAACATGGCATTTCTTTTGGAGGATGAAGAATAAAAGGAGTTAAATTTGAAGAGTAAACATCATGCAAATCATAGAGAACTTTTCTTGTCACAATCATTATGACTGCTTACTTGCCTTATGCAAGCAAGCTGATGAATTATTGATAGCAAGTCCTTTCTGCTTCCCAAACTTTGAAACGTTTGTTTCCAACGTATCAAAGAAGGGCTCTACCAGAAAAATCACGTTCATCACTACGATGAAGAACGATGAGGCAGTTGAAAAGATAGATTCATTATTGTCGTTTCGCAAAGCGACGAAAGAGCATGGTATTAATTGGCAGATACGCATTGACAATATGCTGCATGGCAAAGTGTATATATTCAAGAATAATGAAGTTCCATTTGCGGCCATCATAACGTCTGCCAATCTTACACAACATGGATTAAAGCAAAATCATGAATGGGGATGTCTGGTTGAAGATGCCAAAGTCATTGGCTGTATGGAAAAGCAGTTGCTTGTCGATGCAAATATTGAACTGGCAAGTGATAAGTTGGAGCTGATAAAGAAAAGAGCGGACAAGACTCGTGTAGAAGGTTGGAAGAAAGTGAAACAGCAAGAGATACAGATAGATGACATACTCAGCCTACCTCAAATACCAAACGGAACAAGATTCTTCATCAAGCCTATTGGTTCTAACAATCACAAAATTTTTGATGGCGACTACTCTGAAAAGTTTCAAAAACAACATTTTGCGAATAGATTGCCAAAAGCTGTGCGTGTTGGAGATATACTCATTACCTACGCTGTTGGTGCAAGAAAAATCATCTCGGTTTTCAAAGTAATGAGTTCTCCCAAACATACCAATATACCAAATGACCGTTGGCCTTGGTTTGTGGAGGTGAATAACCTGACGACAAATTTAGGAAAGACTTGGACAAAGAAGAACCTGAAGGTTATGGACATAGCTAGAGAGTATGCCGAGAGATACAAACTACCTGTCACTCAACGTGGTGGGTATAACTTGAACGGACTGATGCTTGGTAATGACAAAATACAACTAACCGATGAGTTCGGCAGGTACTTGTTCGTCCTTGCAATGAAAACAAACAAAGAATAGCAATATATGGCGAACGGCTCCCTCTCCCATTTTTTTGAGAAAGATATGAACAATATTGTTTTGAGCCGTATCTCTTCTATAATGATTTGGTCTTTGGGATACCAGAGGACAAATCTTATCAAGGTAATGCTATCATCGACAAAATCTTAGAAAATACTAATAGTGATGATGTAAAGACATGCATATCCATCATAAAAGGTGAAATTCCTTTGGATATGTGGCGCAGATATATCATCGGTAATAGCTTGTTCCTTTGGAATATGACGAAGGAATAGGGTGGAGAAGCAACATCAGATATTCTTTGATTCCCCCCCCTCACATAGGACAGAAACCTTCCTTACCGTTGAAGAAGTCTTTTCGAATCCCTCCGTCTCCCTTTAGCCAAAGGGAGCTCCACCTCTAACCAAGCCTTTTCAATAGTCTTTACGACCCCTTCGGTTCCCCTTGTAGGGGACAGAAACCACAGAAGGAAGGATGCAACCGCCCTCCGGTGCTCAGAACCGCTTCGCTCTAAGGTTGGCGGGGCATCAAAGCCCTTCGCCATATTGTGCGGGCTGGAACCGCCGGGAAATAGCAGTTTACAGTTAATAGTTAATTTTGTACTAATTTGCTGATAACTTGCAGAATTATTGCCATTTTCTTGGTAGTTTCGGGGAAAAAGTGTACTTTTGTGACATAATATTAATCATCTAAAATAAAAGGTTATGGCATTAGAAATAAGAAGTATTCCGGTTCTGACAGGTGAGACCGCTGAACGATTTGTTCGTGAGGCTGAGGAAAATGAACGCAATCCGCAAAGAAAGGCATTGCGAATGTCATTTGCTGATGTGGAGAAAATATTGGTTCGTTCAACCGCTAATTTGAAAGCACATGGAGGAAAGAGTCCTTTTGCAAAGTAATTGCTCTCTTTATCGAGTTACGACAAAAGAAGAGCTTGACTCTTTTAGCTGTGGTGATGAAGATCTTGATGATTTCTTTCACCAGGAGGCTTGTCTTTATGATGGGCAATTATTGGGAAAAACATATTTCTTTGCCACGGAAAGAAGTGGTAAGGATGAAATCGTTTGTGCCTTTACATTGGCAAATGATAGTATCAAGGCTGCTTTGATTCCGAATGCTTCAAGAAACAAAATACAGAGAAAAATTCCTAATTCCAAAAGAACAAGAAGTTATCCAGCAGTATTGATAGGAAGACTTGGAGTTGCGAAGAATTTTCAAGATACTAATGATGGTATTGGCTCACAAGCAATAGACTATATCATATCTTGGTTTTTGTTACCTGATAATAAGACTGGTTGCCGTTTTATTGTGGTTGATGCCTATAACAAGGAAAATGTATTACGTTTTTATGCAAAGAATGGCTTCAAATTCTTGTACGCAACAGAAGAATTAGAGAAAGAAGCAAATCATATTCCTGAAGATGAACACTTGGAGTCAAGGATGATGTATCTTGACTTGTTGGGTTATATAAGATAAAAGTTGTGCGGGCTGGAACCGCCTGGGGACAGCTTGCTGATGTGACCGCCAGGAGAGGGAAGTTTGTAATTTACAATTAATAGTTTATAGATTGCTGGTTACAATTTATAGATTACGAATTTCAGTTAATAATTTTCAATTAATATATTATGGTTTACGGTTAGCAGGTTGATATTAACTGTTAACTGTAAACCATTAACTTTTCATAAAGTTTATGGCAAAGAAAGTTTTTGTAAGCGGTTGCTATGACCTGCTACATTCCGGTCATGTGGAGTTTTTTCAGCAGGCATCACGGTATGGTGACCTGTATGTGGGTATCGGATCGGATGCTACTTATCTGGAGTATAAGCATCGCAAGCCTATGTTTCCGCAGGAGGAAAGGCTATTCATGGTCAAGAATATCAAGGCGGTGAAGGATGCGTATATCAATGAGGGAAGCGGAGTCATCGACTTCCTGCCAACTCTTGATAAGGTGAAACCGGATGTGTTTGTGGTGAACGCTGAGGGTGGGTCTGATGAGAAACGTAGAATCTGTAAGGAAAGGGGCATCGAATATGTCGAACTCCAGCGCACGCCTCATGCGGGTTTGAAGGCACGGTCTTCTTCTGACTTGAAGAAGGCGTTATCGAATGTATCTGAGAATTCGGCACAGGAGGCAGGGATTCCTACCCGTCTGGATCTGGCTGGTACATGGATTGATCAGCCTTATGTAAGCATGTATCATCCGGGATGGGCGATTACCATCTCGCTGGAACCGACCTTTGAGGTGCGCGACCGCTGCGGTCTGTCTACCTCTACCCGTAAGATGATTCAGAAGATATGGCCGGTGAAGTTGCCGAAGATGGATCCGGAGATGCTCGCCCGACTGGTATTCTGCTTTGAGAACAATCCGGAGCGTCACGATGGTATCATCTCTGGTGCCCAGGATTCCATCGGTATCTGTGTTCCCGGTCTGGTGCGTCATTATTATGACAACAACTTCTGGCCGGAGAAGATAGAGAGTACGCAGGATGAGATGACCCTCCGTTTCCTGGAAGACCATCTGGTGATGATTCCGCTGGAACCGAGAAGACCGGGATGCAGTGTGGTGGAAGGTAAGGATATCACGCCAGAGAAGGTGAAGGCGCTGGCTGATGCGGCTGATGCTTGCTGGAAGGCGATTCTGGCGCACGACCTCGATGCCTTTGCGGCAGCATACAGGGCATCTTTCGAAGCCCAGATTGCGATGTTCCCGGGTATGGTGAATCCGTCTATCAACGGTGTGATAGAACCGGAGGCGAGTGTGCAGCCGATGATTGACCGCTACTGCAGCATGGAGGAGGTACTGGCATGGAAGATGCCGGGAGCCGGTGGCGGCGGTTATCTGGCACTGGTAGTAAAGGACAGTCTTAAATTTGCAGAGAATCATGACGAAGCCATCCATCTTCAGATACGAAGGGCATAACTATCTGGTGCCTTTCCTCATCATCAGCAGCCTCTTCTTCATGTGGGGCTTTGCCCATGGCATCCTGGAGGTGCTGAATCCGCATTTCCAGGAGTCGTTCCATATCAGCAAGGCGATGTCGGCCTTGACGCAGGCTGCTGTCTATGGTGCCTACTTTCTGATGGCGCTGCCTGCCGGATGGATTATCCGGAAGTGGGGCTACAGGAGGGGAGTGATAACAGGACTGGTGCTCTTCGGTATCGGTGCTCTGTTGTTCATACCGGGAAGCAGGATCAACAGTTTCTACTTCTTTGTTCTGTCGCTGTTTGTAATAGGATGCGGACTGACCTGTCTGGAAACGAGTGCGAATCCTTATACTACAGTACTGGGACATCCTGACAAGGCGGAGAGCAGAATCAACCTGTCACAGTCGCTCAATGGTATCGGATGGATTGTAGGACCGCTGGTTGGCGGACAGCTTCTGTTTTCGGGTGTCAACATCGCCATCCCTTATGCCCTGGTGGGTATCTTCGTGCTTGCTGTGGCACTGGTCCTATCAAGGATTAAGTTGCCAGACCCAAGGAGAGCGCATGAGGCGGATACGAACGAGATGGTGGAGGAGAAGCCGATGCGAGTGATGGCATTCGGTTTCGGTATGCTGACCTTGTTTCTTTATGTGGCTGCCCAGACGGGTGTGAACAGTTTCTTCATCAACTATGCTGAGGAGAGTATCCATTTTGAGAAGCAGACTGCCAGTCTCTATCTCGCCTTTGGTGGAATGGGGCTGTTCTTTATCGGCAGGTTGGCTGGTGGTGTCATCATGAATTATATCCAGCCAAGGCTGGTACTGCTGGCTTGTGCCATCCTCACCTTTGTTGCCACATTGATTGTGGTGGTATGCAGCGGAACCTTATCTCTCATTGCGTTCTTCGCCCTGTATCTGGGAGAGAGCATCATGTTTCCGACTATCTTCTCGCTGGCATTGAGGGATGCGGGGACAAAGACCAAATTGGCCTCTTCGTTGCTTATCATGACGATAGTGGGTGGTGCGGTTGCTCCTGTAATCATGGGGTATATTGCGGATACTACAGGGAGTATGCCGATTGCATTTCTCATACCGCTGGTATGTTATGGGGTGATTGGAGGGTATGCTGCAAGTAAGGGAAACTCTTCGACTGGTGTCAGGAGGGACTGAAAGAGTGATGAATTTAGGGAAATGCTCTTCTACCCTATAATGAGTTTGTTTTAGGGGGGGGGGAGCTTAGTAGCCCGTTTTTCTTCTTTAAGCATAATATTACTATGATACATCTTTGCTACATATATATCGAGTCCTATAAAAAGTTACGGCAGGTAGGCATTGCGATAGATTCTCATTATCAATATAACCCGTTGGCGGAATTAATTTAGCGCATACTTAACCCTGCCAACCGGTCTGTT
>ERZ1034865.1099-NODE-1099-length-13089-cov-4.695949_pt1 | contig 13089 bp, 23 predicted proteins | sample MGYA00520632_ERZ1034865 | MGnify/ENA primary metagenome ERZ1034865 (study PRJEB33766, sample SAMN09781738) | gut metagenome | biome: gut microbiome | host: Homo sapiens | place: Madagascar | study: EMG produced TPA metagenomics assembly of the PRJNA485056 data...
ATTTCGTCAAGTGCGACGTCCACTTCGTTCTTCCCGCTGCCGAGAGGGTCGAAGACTACCTTCAGCCGGCTGTCGAAGACGAAAACTTTCACTAAGAAAGTCTGAAAGAGTTTTGCGCGGTACTTTTTGTCGTCGATATCTCCGCCGCGGTAGCTTTTCAGATAGCCGACGACCTGATCGCGGGTCACGTCGATTTGATCTGTCGTCAGCTCGGCGAGTCGGTCGTTGATTTCTGTCTTCTCTTTTTCAAGCTCCAGCAGCCGCTCCTTCGTCGTGCTTGAAAAGAAACCCGCTTCGAGCGCTTTTATGATATTTTTAAGCGCCGCGGCGTTGTCGGCTTTCGCGGCTTCGAGCGCTTTTATCTCAGGGTTGTCTTTGTGCTGCCGCTGATAGCTCATCACCTCATCGGCGATTTCGTCGATGACCTGATCGCTCATGATTTTGCTCATCAGCGTCCTCGCGATCGCGCTCTCGATCTGATCGCGCCCGACGCTTATCTTCTTGCATCCGCTTCCGGTCCGGTGTCCGGAGCAGGAGTAGTAGTTGTATATCGCGCCGGATTTTCCGGTGCCGCTTGTGCCTATCATCATTTCTCCGCATTCTCCGCAGAATAGTTTTCCCGTCAGCTGATAGTCGGCTGACGGATTTCTGTTTTTCTTGCTTTTCACAGCCTGCATTGCCTCCCGAAACAAATTTTCGTTTATTATTTGCGGCATCCCGCCTGGGACACGCTGGTCGTTAAAGATGTAAATGCCTAAATAGCGTTCGTTGCCCAGGATTGCCTGTAAGCTGCTCTTGCCCCAGGCATTTCCGAGCCGCGTCTTTATGTGGCGTGCGTTGAGGTCGCGGATTATCGCGGCGTTTGTCTCTCCGGCGGAAACTCTGGCATATATCTCGCGGACTATCTCGGCGCTCGGCTCGTCGATCTCAAAGCGCCCGTCCGCGCCGGACTTGTATCCGAACGGCGCCGGACCGTTCGCCTTGCACTGCTGCGCGTTGTCCGCCTGCGTCCGCTTGATATCCTCTCCGAGGTTTTCGCTGTAAAATTGGTTCACGGACATCATTGTCCGAAGCGCGAAGCGCCCGGCGGCAGTGTTGCCGAACTCCTCTTTCGCGTAGAGGACGTTGACCTTGTTCTTTGTCATCTCGACTTCAAAATTCAGCGCGTTCAACATATTCCGCGCGATTCTGCTTGATTTGTATGCTATAATAGTGTCGAAGATTTTTTTCGCCGCGTCGCGCCGGAGGCGTTGAAACTGCGGACGCCGGTCCGAGCGACCGCTTATCGCCGCGTCGGCGTAGACATCGACGACTGTCAGATTATTCGCCGCCGCGAATGCACGGCATTCTGCGACTTGCTGTTCGATGGATTCTTCTCTCTGGTTATGTGATGAAAACCGAGCATAGATTACTGCGTTCATATTTTTTTCTTTCTGGCGAAAATACGCCTTGTGACATGGAACTTATTTGAAAGTGTAAATGCATCAATGTGCCATGTGGGAATTACTTTTGAAATCTGCGTTTTTGAATTTACAATTTCAAAAGCCTGACTTCCGACAACACTTTTAATTTGCTCTGATAAACCGACGTAGTCAAAGTTGAAAAGCGAAGATTCAAAATCAGTAAGCATTTCAACAAAAAGATTTTGGATTTTGGATTCTTTATTATAAATCAGACCGCCGAAATCTATGTTATCCGCACCTACTGACAAATAGAGCAATGCGTGAATCATTGAAGGAGAAAAACGATTTTTTATTGTCTTTTTATGTTCTAACTCTATCAGAGATATAGCCAGATAGGAGAGTTCAAAATATCCTTTGGCAATATTGACTTCTTTTTCTGACATTTCTTGACAATCAATGAAGCGAAATAATTCTTTGATTCTTTCAAATGCCAACTCGCCCAGTATGCATATCAGATTGGATTCTGAAATTTTTCTTTTTTCAGCGTCATATGCTGGATTTACTATCTCTATGATAGTAGCAAAAATAATTGTAGTGCCGATAATTCCATAGCGGTATATCACGGAAAAAACATTGAACGCAGTGTCGCAAGCACTGTCAGAGATAAGCCCGTCGATTTCAGATAATAGGAAGAAGCCCACGCATATGATGCTGAATACGAAAAATTCAATGAAAGCAATAACAATTGCGGTTTCGAGGATGTTTTTGATATATTGAAGAGCCGGTTTCACTGTATCACCTCATTTTGATTTACTTGTGATAATTATACCACAAAAACCGCGAATAGTCAAGCATAAAAAACAAAAAATATGCATATGCGCATATTTACTTGATTAATCGGCGGAAATATGGTATTATAATTGTGATGAAAAAATGTATGAAGAATCGGGTTAAAAAATACAGATTGAGAAAAAAGCTGACTCAACGGAAACTCGGAGAGCTGGCAGGGATATCACAGACGACTGTAAGCCACATGGAACGCGGAACTTATGTACCGGCGGTAGACACGGCACTGCGAGTAGCGGCTGTTCTCGGCGTAAGCGTTGAAGACTTGTTCATTCTTTCGGAGCGTCCTGAGAAATATATTTCGATGTAGGGGGACAATATCATGAAAAAAGTGAAAGAACAAATCAAGGAAATCGAAATCTTGCTCAGACTGCTGTTGCTGCTCAGCCCGGAACAACTATGCGCCGTCAAAGTTTTATTGGCTCGCATGGTGAAGTGAATAAAAAAGCGGAAGGTTTTAGCCTTCCGCTTTTTTTATTCGTCGTCTTTGCCGAGAAAATCCCGCGCGAACTTTATAGCCGCCTCGAACTGCTGATCGTCGAGCTTCAAAAGCTTGATAATCAGCCGTTTTTTTAGTTTGGCGGTTCTGGGCGGGTCCTTGCTCAGCAGGTCGCCGAACAGTCCCGCTAACTCCTCGTCCTCTGATAGCTCGCGGAACATTTCGCCTTCGCCGGTGCGGAGCCATTGCTCGTTGACTCCGTGAACGGCACACAGCGAAACAATCAATCGCTCTGGTATTGGATTCTGAGCATTTTCATAAGCGATAAACGTCCGTTTAGGGATACCGAGCGTTTCAGCAAATTTCTCTTGTGTCATGCCAAGAGACTTGCGAACTTCTTTTATACGCCCTTGCAGTTCCATTCCATCACCTCCGAATATAATTATATCATATCATGTAATTTTTGTCAAGCTTTTTTTCAAAAACCCCTTGACAAAAATTACATTGTATGGTATAATATAAGCGCAATAGATACATAATATGTAATTTGGATAACACAATATGTTATTGAGGAGGTTAAAAAATGACGAACATCAAAAACAAGCGACTGAAGGAAATCGAGAAGCTGCTCGGCGACGACGAAATACTTTCCCGGCTGAGCGAAAACGATCTCGCGTGCTTCGCGGGTTACATCCAGGGCATGATTGACCAGTCCGGCTACACTAAAGCCGACGCTGACAAGTCGTCGGACAACAGGAGCGCGTGAAACCATGAAAAGGAGGTGCGGTAATGACACTTGAAGCAATCAGCAAGCCGGAGCGCGAATTGCTCGCGAAAGCGACGCTTGAAGCGGTACTGAGGCACATCGAAGAAACCAAAAAACAAAACGGAGGCTATTATGAAACAGACAAAACTCAAAATTGCGCTGGCGCAAAAAAGAATGACTGTGAAAGAGCTGGCGAGAAAAACAAATATGTCGCTCAACAGAATGTACCGGAAAATGAACGAAGGCGTGATAACGCTTGACGAAGCGTACTGGATATGCAAGGTACTTGACGTTGAGAACCCGTTTGACCTGTTTGTTATTAATGGAAAGGACAACTTAAAATGAACAAAAGAATAAGAAAGAAGCATTTCGATATTTTCGCGGAGGCGGTGATGTATTTCTCGTGGAGCGGCGATCTGATACAGACGTACTCGGAAGCCCGTCAGGTCGACGGGAAGACCGCGGAGAAGTGCTGGAAGTACATGAGGGAAACCGGACATGAGCCGCGTTTCCGCGAGAAGCCGGTATTCAAGCCGGAAAGGAATTACGTTTTCTGCGTTACCTGGATGCCGGATGGACGGAAGCTTGTCGAGCCGATACGGACGACGCCGGTTGACGCGGACAAGCCTGCGCATTTCGGCGAACCGCGTCCGACACGCGCGGAAAGATGAGGTGATAAGAATGAACGAACAGGAATTTCAGCGCAAGCTTATAAAGCAGCAGCAGAGGCAGCTGAACGACCTCAGAGAGTGCAACAGGATGCTCGAAAGGGCGAACCAGCTTCTCGCCGACGCTCTCGCCGCCGCGCTTGAAAGAGAGGGACGCGACAGGGTTTTCGTTCCGCGAGAGGGCGGTCGGGCGGAGTTTCGCGCCGAAGAAACTCTCGACGGCGGGGGTGTCCTGCTGTGTCGGAGAGCATAAAAAAGTCCGGCGGCACACCACTGCCGACCGGACAAAATGAAAGAAGCTATATTAATTATATCACGAAACGGCTGAAAAGTCAATAGATATAAAATAAAAGCTTTTAAGGATGTGAAGAAATGGACAATGAAAGATCCCTCGATGACTACATAAAAAGGCGTATGGAGATTGAGCTGAGAGAACTCAGGCGAATCGAGCCGGACGAAGAAACCGTGCGGACCGGATGGCATACCGCCTACGCGAAATACCGATACGCGGTGCTTGGAAACGAGTTTTCCGCGACGAACGGCGGTTCGACCGGGATCATCATTGCCGACTATTATGCCGTAAAAGAAGCGTGGAGAAAATACGCGGAGGAAAGGAAGATAGAGCTTGAACGGTGAGCGCGGAATGGGGCAAAAGTGGCGGAACTACGGATGCATCGGCGGAAATACATACAGAATTGCCATAGTCGACAAATGGGGATTCCCGTTGGTATATTTTAAGGGGTACTACAACCACAAAAGACAAGCGTATCGGCTGTACCCCGAAAAAATAGTTGTTCCCGGAACTTTTGACATCGCGCCGCGCTGGCTTTACTGGCACGAAATAGGATGAAAACCAAGGGGAGCAAACGCTGGACGAAAACGGAGATTGAGCTGATGACGGAAATGTGCCGACGTGGGGATACGAAAAAGGCAATAGCCGAACGTCTCGGAAGAAGCGAAGGCGGCGTCGGCAGGATGCTGATCGGCGGAAGCAAGAGACGGCAGCTGCAAGAGCTGAAGAAGAAAGAGTACAAAATGCGAAAGCCGGCTGTCCCGTGGATGGATGACGGGCAGATACGGCGGGCATGGAGAGCGGCGAAGGACCCAGACGCGCAGATATCCATTCTGGCACAGCTCAACGGCGTTCCGGCAACGACAATAAGAAGGATAATCGAGGGCGGATAAATGGCAAATTTTAATCTGAACAAAGTGATTATAGGAGGGCGGCTGGTAGTTGACCCTGAGCTGAAAAAGACAACGAACGATATTTCGGTGCTGAGGTTCACGCTTGCCTGCAACCGGAGGTATCAGCCGAAGGAAAACGGCGACAGCACGCCGACGGCAGACTTTATAAGCTGTGTCGCGTGGAGGCAGACAGCCGAGTTTATCGCGACATATTTCCGCAAGGGGAGCGGGCTTTGCGTCGTCGGACACATCGAGACGCGTTCTTTCGAGGACCGCGACCATGTTAAGCACTACATGACAGACGTCGTGGTTGACGAGGCTTATTTCGTCGACTCGAAAGCTGAAAAAGCGTCAGCCGGACAAACGATGGGCTATATGCCGGCGGCGTACAGTCAGCCGCAGGCAGTCGATAAGCCTGTTCCGACCGTGACGCAGACGGACAGTTTTGGACAGCTGCCGAATTTTGAGGTTTTGTCGTCCGAGGAAGAGCTTCCGTTTTAGGACGGTTCTTACTTAGTTTTAACTTAGTTATAAATTAAATTTTAATAAAATGAAAGAGGCACACCATGGAAAACAAAAACTACAACACAGCCGTGAAGCTGATCTATGACGGAATGAGATCGCCGCTGAAGACGAAACGCGCCGCGCATGCCGCGGTGGTTAAAGAACCAGTGGCGGACGCGCTGAGGATATTTTCGGGCAATCCTGAGTTCGCTGACGCCGTTGTCGCGGCGGGAAGAGACGGATTTGCGAACTGCCTTGACGCTATATTAAGTGACGTCGGAGCGAGCATATCGGACATAGAGCTTTACAGACGGGCAGCGGGCTTTTTCTTCCCTGGCTGCGGAGTGCGGATGAAGATGGAAATCGACCTCTGCGCCGGAGCTGAGGGCAGGAACGACATTATGGCGGGCGGGAAGACCGTCGACGCCGCCGAGGCGGAAATCCAGTCGACCGGAAACGCCGTTCCGGACGCTGATGCCGGAGAGACGGAACAAACGAGCCGGAAGATATCTATCGACCTTGACGATTTGTTTGACTGAGGCGCGACGATATGATGGTTTTATCAAAAGTGCCGGAACACGATGAGATTTTTCGGAAGTTTCCAGGTGTTCCGGACAGCTATGATTATGATCTCAACACGCTGTTTTCAAATTTCCTTTTTTACGATAAAGAAGGAAGTATTAAAAAATTCCTCTGCACGGAATGCTACGCGGAGTTTGACGTTCCGTCGAGGGTATACCCGCCGGAGCTTCGCAAGGTAAAGCACGGAGACACAGCGGCGTGTCCTTTCTGCGGGAGAGAGCTTGAAGTGAAAAGCGTCGGGGTGTGCAGAGCAATGTACAACCTCGACCAGCTTCGACGCGCGCTTGTTATCCTGCCGACTGAAAATCCGGAGCTGGTTTTCGGAGCGGCGATTCAGGTGATAAAATGTTTCAGCGGAGAAAACTATAAAAAATTAACGCTGGTAAAAAAGGTTGAAGCGGTTTACGCGTGGACGCCTGGAAAGGCTTACTGCTGGCTCGGACGCTGGCGTATGATTGACGGCGATTGGAAGACGCGATATGAAGAAACCGTCAGCCCGTCGGCGGTCGTGCCGAGTAATAACTACTATGTCGCTTTTTTCGGCGCCGGAAGGCTCTCGGAGACTTTTTTGAAGTATTCCGAGGTCGAATGGCTTCGCGACGGTCAGCGGACCAGCGGCGAGGACGCTGTCCGGTGGCTCGCGGAGTACTGTGTGCATCCCGGAATTGAGATGCTGATTAAAATGGGACATTGCGAAATTGTCAGGGAGACGCTGCTTTTCGGGGAACGCGGCGACAGGCTGCTCAGGTGGGACGCGGACAAGCCGTGGAAATTTTACCGGATGGACAAGACAGAGTACAAGGCTTTCGCGGCTCGCGAGCCTACAATCAGCCGGCTTGATTTGCGGAGAACGCTCAAAAAGTTGTGGCGCGGATCGGATATCACGGACGTTGACGACATTTTCGACCGGTATGCCGTCGGGACTTATCGAGTGACGAGACTTACTGAGTACGAAAGGATTGCCGAACGGCTCGCGCCGCTTATCAGCCGTGCAAAGCTGGAGCATTATGTGGACAAAAACACGCCGAACGGCAGCGGACGGTATCAGACGCTGATTTTGATGAAGGACTATTACGATTTGGCGAAAAAGCTCGGATATGACCTTAATGAAATGACCGTGCTGCTGCCGAAGGACCTCAGAGCTGCGCATGACCTTGCGGTCGAAACGATAAACACGATAAAACTTCGCGAGGAAGCTGAGCGGCTGAAAAAGGATGAAGAAACCTATTCCAAACGTAAAAAGAAGCTTGAAAAGATGTACGGCTATAAAGCGGATGGATATATTGTACGGATTCCGGACGGCGGGCTTGAAATAATCGCCGAGGGGAAAGCCCTGCACCACTGTGTCGGAGGGTATGCCGCGCGGCACCTGCGCGGAGAGGCGACGATACTTTTCATCCGCCGCGAAGGCGATCCGGACACACCGTTTTTTACCGTCGAGATGGGAACTGAAAAAAGCATGATGTTCGGTGCCGACCAGATAAAACAGATACACGGACTGCAAAACTGTAATCCGGACGAAAAGCTGAGGCTCTTTGTCGATAAGTGGCTTGCCGAAATCGGGAAACGGATAAATGAAAGGAGAAATGAAAATGAGAGCAAGACTGCCTGAGGAGCGGAAACGAAAAACGATGCTTGACCCGAACCGGATAATCGCCGAGACGATAAAAGCGGAGCTGAGGCACAGCGTTGAGGAGCAGACGAGGGAGTCGATTAACGAGAACGCCGGGCGGTATGACACGATACTTGCCTATGTGCTGAATGAAAAGTATGGTTTCGGGCGGAAAAGAATCACGGATTTTCTGCGGGAAATTATCGACCGGCATATCTACACCACGGAAAAATACGGAGAAAAGTATCAGGACAGCGCGTATTATCTGAAATTAAAGGAAAAAGGAATCGACATGAGGGAGATCGAGGAAGAACTCGACGCCTACGCGAAGGAGAGGGGATTGATTGTATGATGGACCTTATGGGAAACGAGGTTATCGAGACGGAGGCGCGCGAGGTGCTTCCGGACGCGGACAGAGCGCACATTGTCCACGGCGAAATACTCGCCGGAAAAAAACAGGTGGCGATGGGGCTGTATGAGCTTGCCGCCGGGCTTAAAGCGATGAGAGACGAAAAGCTGTATATCCCGCTCGGATGCGTGGGGTTCGACGAGTACTGTGAGAGGCTGGCGAAGGTTAATGTTTCTCAGGCTTACAAGTACATAAAGGTATATGAGGAGCTGGGCGCGACCGTTTTACAGTCGACTGGAGGAATCGGAATCGAAAAGCTGTTTCTGGTGACACAGCTTCCGCCGTCCGAGAGGGGAGAGGCTATCGCTGAGCCGGAGACTATCGAGGGCATGAGCGTTAAAGAGCTGAAAGATTTTGTCGCGAAAGCGAGACAGCAGGGCGAGCAGCTGTCGCTGATGCAGGGTGAAATCGACGAGCTGACACGCGGAAAAGAGGATGCCGAAAGCCGGATTGATGAGCTGAGCGCGGAAAACCGGGAAAAAAGCCGGGAAGTCGCGGCGGAGTATGAAGAAAAGCTCGCGAGGATGCAGGAAAAGCTCGACGCGGTGAAGAAAGAAGCGGACGAAGCGGCAGCCGCGGCGGACAGAGCCGTCGAAGAAAAGATAAAAGCGGAGAAAGAGCGTCTCGCGAAGGAAGCCGAGGTGAACGCAAGGCTGAAGGTGCAGCTCGAAATCGAGGAAGCAAGGAAGCAGGGCGAAGCCGAGGCGGCGAAAAAGGCTGAGGAAGAAAAGAAGGCTCTCGCCGAGGAGAAGAAGAAAGCCGAGGACGCTCTCGACGCGCTGAAAAAGGAGGTCGGCGGGCGGGACGAGCGGATCGCGGGGCTTGAAAAGAAGCTGAGGAACGCTGATTCAGCGGTCGCCGCGTTCCGCGCCTGCCTCGAAGGGCTGCTGGCGGCGTATGAAAGATGCACGGAGTACGCCGGAAAAATCGAGAACACAGACGAGCGGGAAAGATGCAAGACCGCGCTTGCGAGAGCGGTGGAAAGGATGCGGGAAAATGGATGAGGAAAAATGTTTTGAGATGACTCCGGTAGAGGGAGGATTCAGAGCGAGGATGACGCGGAAGCTGACGCTGAACCCGAATGAAATGCAGCTCAGAGGCGAAGAAATTGTCGATGAGATTAAAAAGACGTTCTTGGACGAGCGAAATGTAAAACTTTGCTACCGCGTCGAGTACCGCCGCGGGAAAGAGACTGACAAATGGATGTATCATAGTGAGTATAAGCTGCGCGAAGACGGTTATCTTGAGGCAGTACGCGTTTTTGATGAGCTGAAAGCCCTGCAAGATATGCTCGAAGTTCGGATTTTGATTTGCTTGGTGCAGACACAGGTTTGCAAGGCATGGAAAGCGGAGGATGAAAATGGATAACAGAAAATTTGAGAAAATCGCGAAGAAAATCGTTTCTGACTGGTACAATCAGCCGGAGAGGGTGAAAGCGACAAAAACGCTGATTGATGAAAGCAATGTGTTTGTGGTGTGGATAACAAAAGCTTTGCAAAACAACAAAGCTATGCTCGCGGCAGACACTTTTGATGGAATGTATTTTGAGGTGACTTATAATGGCGATAAACAGCTGTGGCATGTCGACGTTTACAGCAAGATTTTTAACAAATGCTTGGAAATAAATGAGGAGGATGACGAATGAGTGAAAATAAAAAAGTATCTGTGCGCGCACAGATACTTGATGAGGCGAAGCATATAGTGACCGGCGAGCGCGAAAGCCAGTACGGGAGACCTGAGGACAATTTCCGGACGATTGCGGAGCTTTGGGAAGTTTATTTGCAAAAAAGATGCGTCGCCGGAGGGTTTTATGTCGAGATTCTGCCGGAGGATGTCGCGATAATGATGGCTCTTTTGAAGGTTGCGCGGATCGCGACCGGTGCCGGAAAGGTTGACAATTACGTCGACCTCGCCGGGTATGCCGCCTGCGCCGGAGAGATAAGAATGAAAAATCAGCGTCAGCCTGAGGAAAAGTCGGCGGAAAGCGGCGAGAAAGCCGAGGAAGTCAGCGAAAAGCCTGCCCGGAGCGGCGACGCGGATGATGATTGGTGGGTATAAATGAAAGGTGAAAGAAGCCTGGTCGAGCAGCCGTTCCGGTACGGCGGATTTTTACACGACTTTGAAAAGAAGACGAAAGACCTGATTTTTGAAAACGGGAGCTGCTACTGCTGCGGGCGGGATTTATCCGACCTCCTGCCGTATGCCGCGTTTTACGAATTGAAAAGGAAGGAAAGCCCACAGAGATATCACCTGAAGCTGATTTGCCGGAAATGCGCATACGCATACGGGCGCGGAGTCGTCGAGCGGAACGGAAATATCTATCATGATGAACAGCAATACTTTGAAGACGAAAATAGCAGGATGACGGACGACGGAGAAGCGAAAGGATGACGGAAATGCTGGGATATATAACAGGACTTATGCTCGGCGCGGTATGCACGTTTATTATAATGGATATCCGCGAGATAATCGGGCGGAATTTTATTCGGGATTATCACGAAGCGAACGGAAAACGGGACGAAATTATCGTGTGCGAGAACGCGACGGTGGTTTCGGACGGCGAAGGGTTCGCGTGGTACGACAACGAAAAATTGCTTAGAAAAATAAGAAACGGAAGGCGGCATTAAAATGCGGTGGGATGAAGAAAAGCTGAACACGTTTATCGACATGAAAAAGGCGGGCGCGACCGCGCGGGAAATCGCGGACGTCCTCGGATGCGACGAGCAGTGTGTCTACGACAAAGCAAAAAGAATAAAACAGAAGACGAAAATACCAAATGAAAAATCGAAGACGGCAAATAAAAACGTCCCTGAGAGGGACGAGAAGAAAGGAACGGTAAAAATGATGGAAGAAAATGCTGTATGTAAGAAAGCTGAGGCGGATATCGGCGCGGCTGCGGAAACGGCTTGCAAAGCTGAGGCGGCAGCTGTGGGCAAAAAGGCTGACCGGAGAGGGGCCGAGCTTGCGGAGCTGCTTGCGCTGACGGTTGATATTGCCGGGCAGATCGGCGTTAGTATGGACAAGCTGTGGGCGACGCTTGACGGCGGACGGATTGAGGTTGAGATTGTCGGAGAAATAGACGGGGACGATGTGAAGATATGCCGGTCGCGCCTGATAAAAAATAATCCGACGGATATTTCCGCCGGATTAGAAGATTGATTATTTGTGCGCACGGGGCAGCTCGCGCCGGTAAGCTTCAAGGGCGTCGATGATTAATTCGTTAATCGTCAGGTCGCTGCCGTCGCGAAGCTCGTCAATCATGACCTTGGTAGATGCCGCGACGCTTATTCTTGCCCACTCTTTCTTTGCGCCGGTCTTAGCGTCGTAGTAGGCGTCGACTGGACCGTAGTTGTCCATGATCCAATCCGCCGCCGCGGGATTTGTCAGCAGATAAATGTCCTCGCCGGGGATCGGGTTGCCGTCGGCGTCGCGGGACGCGTAGCGCGAGTCCGCGCCGCCGACGCCGTGGATGAAATACTTTCCGGACTTCGTCCGGTAGAGATATTCTGTGAAGCCCTGATAGCGGGCTTCGCCGATTTGCTCGGCGGTTTCGGTGTCGCAAAGGACCTTTTTAACGATTTTTTTCATCTATTTTATCTCCTTCTGTGATGCGGTACTCAACCGCTTTCGGTTTCTTCTTTTCGTCGCCGCGCCGACAGATATACGGCGCGATGTAGACAAGATGCTTGTCGGCGCCGCGGCGCGCATAGTGTCCGCGGACGTTCCACGCGAGCGTTCGATAGTTGTATGCCCGGCGCGGGAGTGGATCCGTCTCACGGATTAGAATTATCTGCCGCTTCTGGTGCTTGATTGTCACGGTCTTTTTGCCCGGCTTGCGCTTTTTTGGCTTCTTGTCGACCGCCTCAGCGGACTGCTGCGGCTTCACTTTAATCACCTTAGGCTCTGCTATCTGCTCTGAGCGGTGATAAAGCACATAACTTTGAATCGCGATAACGGTCCGGAGAACTTCCTGGATGTGCTCACGATTGTCCTCGAACATTTCTTGCGCCTTTTCCTGGCTCTTTTCTTCAAGAACCACTCCTGTGCGCCATATGCCTGTCTTCGCGTCGAGGTCGTCGTAGTCCAAGTCGAGGGCATAGCGCCGCTTTTCCTGGTCGTAAACGGTCACGGTCGCTTTAGTCAGCGACGGCGCATAGTCGACAAGCAGCTCTGTCTTCACCGTCCATTTCAGCCACTCGTGCGGTTCGAGCTTATCGAACTCACGCGGAATTTTCATTTCCGCGTACTCGCCGAGGCGGTTCGGCTCGAGCCGTTCAAAGCCGTTCGCGAGAAATTTCGGAACGTCGCTGTCGGGGACGTAGCATCTGACACTCGCCGGGTATTCGATGACGAACCGATTAAAAATCGGCGGCACGAGCGGCGAAAGATGATTTTCCTCGAACCATGCCCGGATTTTGGGCATCATCACACCGTCGAGGACGACTCGCGGGAGCTTCGCGAGCCGCTTGTATGCGATTATTTCTGCCATTATCTGCTTTTGCTCCTTTCTTTCCTTCTGGACATGGTCAGCTCCAAAAGTCGATTGTGATCACTTTAATGTTAGCTCCGACGATTTTGTACACCGTGCCGGAAAGCGCGCCATGCGTTTTATAGATATCTGGGTCGGCGCTGCCGGTCTTTATGCCGAACAGCGACGAAAGGTCGCCGTTCGCGT
>ERZ1034865.1102-NODE-1102-length-13039-cov-21.038047_pt1 | contig 13039 bp, 16 predicted proteins | sample MGYA00520632_ERZ1034865 | MGnify/ENA primary metagenome ERZ1034865 (study PRJEB33766, sample SAMN09781738) | gut metagenome | biome: gut microbiome | host: Homo sapiens | place: Madagascar | study: EMG produced TPA metagenomics assembly of the PRJNA485056 data...
ATTCTCCTTCAAATTTACGGTAAGCATCGGTAGCGACCAACCTGAACAACTCAGTGTTCTCAGGAATTGGATTTTCAAATGGCACTGCTATTTGACCAGCAATAATTAAGCCAGTTCCTTTCGCTTTTGGCTTTTCAACATAGCGAATAAGGGCATCGGTAAGATTGATGGTCTTTAGTAGATAAGGTATTGTTGTTTTCTTTTGTTTTAAGAGAACAATAAACTCACTATTATAGAGCAAGTTTCGACCTTCTTTACGGTCTAGTAACGTTTCAACGCTTTGGGTGATGCCTGTTGGAATAGAGCCATATTTACGGATACGAGCATACATATTCGTAAAGAAAGTAGCTTGGTCTTCAGTTTCAAATTGATACTGCATCTCGTCAAAGTACGCTCTAGTGACGAACTCGCCTTTGTGCTCTACCACATGTTGCCAAATATAATCCTGAATGACCATCAGTGCAAACGGTTTTAATTTACCACTTAGTTTTTTCAAGTTGAAAATAACAACTTGCTTATTTAAATCGACATTCGTTTCATAAGCAAAAATATCTTGTGACCCTTTTGTATAAGATTCTGATTTAAGCGCAAGACTTTGGGCTTCCTCTTCAGGCTGCTCTAGAAGAATATCATGCCAATCCTTTAGGGTTGGTGTTCGATCAGTAATCTGTTCATAACAAAGACGAGTCACACGGTCAATAAGAGAGATATCATCGTCGGTCACCTCTTGAAGAATATTTTCAAATAAGCCCATGATGAGAGATGATTTTTGACCGACAAAGTCTTTGTCTTCATCACGTAGTTTATCTTGATCAGGAATATCCATGAGATTAAAATGCGTTTTAGTCCCTGGATAGATATCAATGACTTGAGCATCAAAGGCACGACCGATATCGACATATTCTTCTTCAGGGTCAACGATGATGACACGATCATTAGGAAATCTTAAAATCGCTGGAATCACTTCATTTGTTTTAACAAAGACAGACTTTCCTGAGCCAGATGACCCTAGAATAACTCCTGAAGCGGTTTCTAAATCACGTTGGCGGTCAAGGGTGATAATGTTATTCGAAATTTGATTCTGACCATAATAATTAGCTAATGGACTGTTACTTTGTAAGTCTGTATTGGTAAATGGGATTTGAGTTGCAATATTCGTTGTGGTCAGATCACGCATAAAGCGACGTTTGACATCAAGGTACGTTTTACCAATCGGCAACATGGTATTTAAGGCTTCTTCTTGATGATAATAGATTTCTTCAAATTCAACCACATGTTTTCGGCCTGCCTGTTTGACACGACTGGTATAATCAGCTAATTCCTCTGGTGTGTCAGCCTTAAGCATGACCGCAAAGACACCAGAGAACATTTTCTGGTCATTGTCATTGATTTCTGTTTTCCATTTTTCAGCTTCTTCAGCGGTAGCTTGAGCCACACTCGAAACAGCTAGACTACTTGAGATACCTTTCTCCGCTGCCGCAGCTTGTGACTTAACCATATCCATTTTGACACCTGCTTCAGCCGTATTCACTTTTTTAACAGCTTCTGCGACATCATAAGGCTTTGCATGAATTGTAATGGCTAGTTCAATTCCAATATCTGTAATAGACTTGACTAAGCGATCATTTAAAAAAGCAGGAAAACTTCTGGCAAAAAGAACCCTGCAATACTGTTTATCCATCAGAAATTGATCCTCTTGGAAAAAAATCCTTCCAGGAGCAATAAAGGATTTTGTGGTTAAATCACTAATACGGACATCGTTATAATCAACGTTCAGATAAGGATTCCCACGAAGTAAGTCAGCAAAAATATTTAAGCGGTCAGTTCCATTTAATGATTTAAAAGGGATGTCAACGACTTGAAATTGTTTCTTAAAGTGATTGTCAACGTCATTTAATTTACGGTAGGCTTGCTTTCGATCTCGCGATTGTGTAGAGACCGTGACAAATTTTTCAACCTTAAAATTATTTTGATCCGTCGCAAAACGAGCGGTAATCATATCATTATATTCTTGACGAAAAATATCACGATTATCACCTTCTAACTCATAGGTAATTTGACTTAAAAGGGTTGAGGGTACAGGACGATTAATAATCAACAGCTGATAGGTATTATCACTATCCAAACCATTCAAAGCTTCAACATAATAGTCGATAATATCAAGTTTTTCCTCCTCATCTGCCGTAAGGTAATTCGCATCCCCAAGCTCCCACGTTTTGGAATACTCTTCCCCATCAATATGCATGAGCCCATCTTCAAATAAAGAGGTGTATTTAATCGTGTTTTGGGTGCTAGCCTTTAATGCTTTTTTGAGCTGTTTTGCCCGCTCTTTGTCTTCTTTAGTCAAGGTCGTTCCACTCATGGACGCCCTTTTCGGGAATATACTTACCATTAATTTCCTCACTTTCATATTCTGTTTGATAAGACCTTTCTTGTATCTTGAATTTAAACAGCAGTCTTTCTTTAATCACTTCATCTTTCTTAATGCCATAAATGAAAGATGGCACAATTGTTAGGGTAAGTGACAAATAAAATAGAATGCTAGGAAGCTTAAACATAGTAATTAATGCGGCTAATCCTGCACCAACCACAATGCCTAGCATCATGATAATTTGTCGCCAGGTAAAACCACCGATAACACTTCGTTCAAACTGGTCGATGGCTTTAAAAAATTCACTACCTAATTTGTTCATGGGTCTCCTTTCCCACAAAAAAACAGCTCTGATTTAGAACTGTTTGTCATATTGTTTCTTATGATACTCTATTTGTTTTTTGATAAAATGTAATCATAACCAGGTCTATCTAACCTGTCTTCAACCATCTTATAAATCTCAGGAGTATCTGCTATGTTTATCAAATCTCTTAAAAATTCAATATCTTCTCTTAAATTAGCAAAGAAAGCCAGTCTTGCTATATTTAAAGACTCTAGTTTTTCGTCGCTAATTTCTGAACAGTTTTCAGCTGAATGACCTGAAAACTTTTTTATTGGCTCAAACATCTAACATCCTCCTAAATCAGTTTATCTTAATCTTTCTCAAGGCAAGATGACACTTTTAAAATATAGTCATCAATATCATTCTTGGCAAAGTTGTATAAGCTTTTAGAGGTTGTTAGCTGCTTCATTTTCTGTATAAGTTTTCTATAACAAGCTTTCAATTCAGGATTAATGATAGTTTCTCCCAAAAAATCAGGGTCTAAACTCTTAAAACAAAACGTTAATATATGGAAATTTTCTTGAAAGACAACTCTATCACTTAAACTATCAGCTAATTCTTCATCAAGTTGACCAAGAACAAACTCTTTTGTCCTTTTCAACGAATAGATTAAAAGTTTGATATATAATCGTTCCTTATTGGTCATCTGCTAGTCTCCTCTTCTAAATGAAAAAACAGCCCTAATTCTAGAACTGATACTACTAACTATTCCGCTTTGCTCTCTCTGTAGCAAGTTTATCCAATAGAATCCCTCTTAGATAAGCATATTCGCCATCTATTTCAAAGCCAAATTTTTGATAGACATGATCTCGGCGAGCATGATTTTCAGGATCTCGCTCATCAACAAAAGACAACCAACCTTTAAATTCTATGCTTGTTCCAAAGTGTTGTGAAATGTACCACAACGCCTCGCTTAATAGAAGACTTCCGTATCCTTTGTTTTTTACCAGGGTTTTAAATTCATAAATCCAAAATCCCTTAAGTCGGGATCCTTTAGCTTTAAGTTCTTTAGTATATAGAACATCCATCCACAACTGCCCTTGAAAACGATCTACTGGATGTTTATCTAGCAAATCGTATAACTCAAATTTGAGCTGAGTCAGTCGCTTCTGATGATTATAGAGACATTCGACAGTTATTATCCAAAAATGATTGTCCATGGGATAACTATAAATAATACTCCTACGATCGTTATTAAAAACCATCAATTTTTGCAAAGCTTCTTGATGCTTTTGTAACTGCCTACTTAATTTCCATATTTTATGCTCATAGGCCGAAAGCTTCAAAGAGTTCTCGATGTCTTTCTTTTTGTTCTTGAAAATAGCGCTCAAAATTTTTATCTCCTTTGAACTCTATTTTATCATAGCTAAAATAATTTAACCATTGACAAATCAACTCATAAAATTCTCTAAAAGTAATAATGTCATTTAACACTCCGTAAATAGCATCTTCATACATCATCGATAACACCCCTGTTAAGTAAGCAACATTATTGCTGTCTCTTGCACAGCGATGGGCGGCCACGCTAAAATAACCATCTGTTTCAAGACAGTTCATGCGGCTTTCTTGTGGAATGTCTGACAACATTAGTTGGTTCTTTAACAAGAAGAGAGATATCACCCTTCTCAAGGCCTCATAAATATAGTCAAATTCTCCGTTCCTCCTTTGGTACAGGGCAAGGTAGGTAATCCTTTCTTCCAAATCAGAGATTTCTTCTTTAAAATTAAAATTTTCTTCTCGCAATTTAGAAATAGATTTTGTTGATCCTGCTTCATTTTTTATTTGGTTAAATTCCTGCTCTATCAGTTTTTGTAAAAGTGTCATCTGTTAACCTCCTTTATGAAACTTTCTATTTGGTTGATACTGAAAATCTTTAAGGGTAAGAACTTGTTCCACTAATTCTTTATGACGTTGAACACTGATAAGCCCTTTTTGGTAGCAAGTGTCATAAATCAAGCACCATAAGTCTATCACTATAGATAAGAACTCCTTTAGCAAATCTAGTAAGAGGCGATAAATCATAATTGCCACAATAATATAGCTAGCCAATTTAACCACGGGTGAAAATAGAATAGCTTGCCCATTTGAGCCTTTCAAAATCCAAGTTGTGGTTATTCCATCCAAGTACAGGGTGAGCACAAACGCTAAGTAACCGATCAGTATTTTCATAATCGTTCTGATCCCTGAAATATCAGATTGTTTAAATAACAATTTATTTTCAACTCGGCGCTTAGTGGCATTAAACGGTTTGATTTTAAAAGTGTTACTACCTCTAATCACTGTCCCACTTCTCGGATGTGAAACAAGTCGTCGTCTGACTAATTTCATATTTATTTAGACCTCCTCTTGTTATTCCTTATCTTTAAAACATTTTGATTTAGTAACGGTTCCATTTGGCTGAGGTAATCTTCTAAGACTTTTATCATTTTAACAAGTTCAATTATCCGTGTGGTTTCAACACCATCAATACTAACTTTATACCTATCCCATGTTACCTCCTTAATTGGTTCATAACTAACTGAAAAAGGGAGTGGAAGATCTACTATCCCCTCCAATAAGTACTTCAGTTCTTTTTTACTGTTAACATAAAAAGGGAAAGAATATCTGCCCAACTCGTAAGTCAGTTCCCGATAATTGTTAAAACTAACTTCAATATCAAGGGTTCCTAATTCTGAAAATTCTGGAGTGATAGCAGTCAACGAGAGACTATATAATAAATTATATCCCCATAATTTATTATGTCGTTCATCAATCAACTCTACAAGACCTAGAGATGATAAGTTGCCTTCTATCAATTTTTTAAGTGCTCTCATCGTTCCTCCCTATCGGTTTTCGTCTCCTTTTCCACAAAAACCATTTTTCTTGGATCCAATCTCTACCTTCTTCATAAAGAAATTCTGAACCACAGGCTAACCAAATACCACCAATAAGTGAAAGTAGTGACCATCGTATTACATTGTGTAAGAAGTAATAAAAGAAAGCAGTTCTTGCTAAGAAGAAACTGAGCCAAATCACTAGTTTCAACAAACCTCCCAAGAGTTGCTTAAACTGTTGCTTAATAGTCGCCTTTTTGAACCCTTTTAAGGTCCTTTCTGCTTGCTGGATTTGATTATCTAGTTCTCTCAACTCCTTTATTAAAGTAGCACGACGTTGTTTTAATTCTTCTGGTGTGTTCATGTTTTACTCCATTATTTGTCATTTTAACGTCACCTCTGAAAGAGGGAGTGTAATTTGAACATTATCAATAACTGTATCGTTTGGATCTTGTCCTTGTTTAAAATCGTCATACTCCCAGGTTTCCATCACTGTCATACTTGGAACAAAGGTATCAATCACCATGACAATTAAATCACGAATAGCCTCATACTCCTCTTGGGTCAAGGGAACAGCTGCTGCTTCATTAGAGACAACAAAATCACAAAAAACACATTGATAACCGAGCCAATCTTTAATCCCTGTGTTGACATCGATATAACGACCATAAGCCTCAACTAATAATAAAAGCAGGGCTACTTTTTCTTGTTCCTCGTCAATCACATCTGAGACACCGCCAACACTAGACCCTAAATCGGGTTCAACAAAGAAGAAAAAGGAACCATCATAATCAATCCGTTCATATTCGTCTTTCATTTCTTGTCGGTAAGCAGGGTTTAGATAGTGAGTCAGCTGTTCTTTTAGGACTTTTTCCTTAAAAAGCGTAATGGCTTCTGATAATGTTGTTTGTTCAATTTTTTGTTTTAGTTCATCTGGTGTTAACATATTAGCTCCTTTTCTAAATGAAAAAACGGCTCTGATTTCAGAACTGTTTTGACTTATTGTATTTTGCTCTTTCCTTTATAAGGATATCTAATGGGATAGTGTTCATCTGAATACGATGATTTTTGAGTTCAAAGCCAAACTTTTGATAGACATGATCACGGCGAGCTTGATTTTCAGGATCTCGCTCATCAACATGTGATAATTTGCCTATTATCCTCACCTTTTCTCCAAATAATTGACTCATATGGAATAATGCCTCTCGTAACAAAAAACTGCCATAGCCTTTATTAGGGGTCGCCATAAGAAAATCTCTAATCAATAAATAGTCTAATGTTCCAAGTTTATCCCCCTTATCATGGTAATAAGCTTCCACGTTTAAGAAATTCAATCGGTCTTTACGACTATGCTTAAAGGTGTCATTTACCTTAAACTTCAAGTGATTAATCCGTTTTAGATGATCAAACGAATAAGACACACTCGCAAGCATATAGATGCCTTTTACAGACTGACAATAGAGTAACTTTTGGTCATTCTGATTGAACTCTTCAAAGTAGGATAATCGCTTTTTCAAAGCTTTATTTTCTCTTTTTAGAGTTCTTAACTGCTTATCATAAGTTGAAATCATTGAATAAGCTTCGGTTAACTTCCTTTTGGTCTTGAAAATAGCGCTCAAAATCTTTCTCTCCTTTAAAAGCTATTTTACCACGTTCTAAAAAACTTAGCCATTTTTCTAGCCACTGAGAGTACTGTTTTTGTGACATTTTCCCAATTGAAAAGAGGTAGTTCAAATCGTCTTGAAACATTTTTAAGATGATGATACCAGCTTGGCAATCTCCTGTAGCTTCCACAAACCGCCAAGCGTAGGTGTAAAAAAGATCATCATCTTGCATTAAACGAATAGCTTGTGGCAATTCACTTATTGTCAATTGCCCTTGTAAGAGACAATCCGCTACAACATCTCTCAGCAACCGATAGTCATATTCATAGGGAGATAACCGTTTGACTTCACTTTCTAGGGTACTGATTTTCTCTTGAAAGTAATGATATGCCTGTTCTTGAGGACTCCGTAATTCATCTAAACCAAGCAGATATGGAACAGATACTCCAAAGTAATCAGCAAGTATCTGTGCATTCTGCTTTTTAGGAGTTGAATATCCATTTTCATAATTTGAAATGGTTGATAATCCAATACCTGTCTCTACAGATAACTCCTTCATTGTCTTTCCTAATTGTTTCCGTAATTCATTTACTCTATTATCCAACGAAACACCTCCACTTATGATACTTGTAGCAATTGTTTAGCTTTCCGTTGCGATCCAACTAACAAAATCAAAAAGACAACACATTTGCCTATGTAACTGAAACCTGAAGCATATGCTCCTAACCAGCTATCCTTATCTAATTGAATCAGCGTATCTACTCTAAATCCTTGCCAAATAACAAGTAGCAAAATTATAACAGCACCTTGTAAAGCAATTGCACCAAACGTTTTTAAGAAGTTAATAGCAATATGTCGTGTATTATCACCCATCCAAAAAGCAACGATGACTGGTGCTATTGCTTTAAAGAAATAAAGTTCAATAAAACGTAATAAGACCATTACTTTAACTGATAATGTGGCAGCAGCACCAACAATAAATCCGATTCCGTCAATCATTAATCTAATTCCATATTTTCCATTTTTAATTGGAACATACTGGAAACCGTCACCTTTAAAGTCAATACCAATTAATTTAGTAATGCCATTAGTAAACCACATAATAGCATTTAAAATGGCGCCTGATTGAGCCACTAAAAAGTAAGCAATAAAATACTTAACGGCTACTTCTAAAAAGAGCTTCCATGTCATTTCGCCACCTTGATTACGAATGAAGCGATACCAAGATAACATCTCAATCAAGAATAAAATTGATACTAAAATATAGCCAATGGCCATTAAGGATCTATTAATCGCTGCCATTGATGAATTGATGGTTTTATTATAGCTACCCAAACTTTTGGTTAGCTCCGTTAATATATCGTTCATCGTTCTCCTCTCTAAACAAAAATAAAAGAACCCCGAAAGGTTCTACATCAATAATATATTAAGATTCTTCAACTTTTGAAAATGTTGTTACTAGAGCAAGAAAGACTATGAGTATTCCAATAATCCAAGCATCTAATACTGGGTGCGGAAAAAAATTAGGGTTTCCTGTAGATATAAAATCTGAACCAAGGAAATAATCCAATATACTTTTTGAAATTCCTGTAATTTCACTCTCTCCTCTAACATCAGCAATAGTTCCAATAATGAGGAGGAGCATAAACTTAGAAACAAACCAAATCACAAACACACCAATTGCTGATTTGATGAGATTAAAGAAAAGAAGAGTAAGGTAGATTGGTGACTTAATCAGAAACAACAAGGCTTTAAAAAATCCATGACCTAAAAAACTGAGTCCAACTTTGAAACGTTCCCAAAAGCTTGGTTTGTAAGTTGCTTTAATACGTTCTAATTCAGCTTGTGACTCTTCTGGTGTATGCCATCTAATACCAAAATGTTCCCATTTAGCATTATCAAGTTCATCCGCTGTTGGTGGACGTCCATTAGTGGCTTCAAAATTTTTTGCAAAAGCTACATAATCAAATTCCTTACTCATTTTCTCATCTCCTTCAATTAGCCATTTACATATATTATTATACCATAAAAAATCCTTCGTAACGTTGATTTTATGACATTAATAACACGAAATGTGTTAGGCATTTAGAACGAAATGGCTCTCATCGCAACAACAATAGCGGCGGCAATACTTCCTGCAATAGCAGCTAAGGCACCACCAGAAATCATAGCATTCATGCCCTGATCCATCAGGGTAGGGTTTCCATTCTTACGACCAGAAAAATAGTCAAAAGCCCCTGAAAAAGTCCAAGACAATCCCATAATAGCAACAATAGCACCAATTGCCGTGATAACACGAGCAGCTGTATCCATAAAATGTTCTCCTTTCACATTTAAGAAACAAAAAAGGTTGCTGATGTGAGCAACCTTACTGTTTCAGTTTTCTGATAAAAGAAAGACTGTAAATTGTCTTATCAGTTATTTTTACAGTCTTTATTGATAGAGCCTCACCTGCCCCAAGCAACAAGCCACCTAAGCGATTTATTTTGAGCTCTATTTAGAGAAAAAAGTGACTCGCTGTTTGGAACAGGCAAAGCCTGTTCAAGTTAGAATAAGTTAATTTTCTTTACGTTTACGAACACCAACTAGTCCGACTAAAGTCATGAAAACACCTGCAACACTTGCTAGAATGCTAGCAGTACTTGATTCATCTCCTGTCATTGGAAGAACACTTGATTTCACAACCTCTGGTGCTTCTGGTGTTGCTGGTGTTGCTGGTTTGTCATACGCAACAGTATGCATATCCATCTTAAGCTGTGGTGTCTCAACTTCCATTTCACTTGTTTTATTGACACCAACTTCATGAACAGTTGTTTCTAATTGTGGTGTTTGCACATCAATTGACGTTGTTTTATTAATACCTACCTCGTGAACATCTGTTTTAATTTGAATAGTCGGAATCTCCACTTTTTGATAATCAGGTGCATCTGGCATTGTTTGATAAGTTGGTGGTGTTACTTCATCTGGTTTTTGTGGTTCTGGTATAAGAGTTATCGTATTAACCATAGAAGCAGTTCCAAATAAGTCAAATTCAATATAGTTAACAATATTACCATTACCATCAATCACTCCAGCATCAGAAGTGTGTGTATAATGAACCGTCGTTGAAGAGCCAACCATAAGATATGTTCCTTGAGGTGCATTTTGATAACCATCTGTCGCAAAACCCGCTCCTGTCAGACTACCATCAGCATTTTGGACTAAGCCAGAGCCATCTGGGTTCACATAATGGAGATTATTCCCTTCAAATTCAATTTTCGAAGTCTGGTCATTATCAACATCACCAACAACAGAACCAACAACCAAACGAAGCTCATTACCATTATCATCTAAGAATTTAAACGTTAATCCTAAACTATCAAAATTCCAATAATCAATCGCAATACCATTATCAGCAGTATAACCAATCAAGAACCATGATAGCTCCTTGTTTGTCAAAATACTTGCTTTGGCAATAGTCACTAAAGCGTTAATCGTACGACCATCAGACGTTTTACCAATACTATTTAGCATAAAGGAATCACCAACAGTCACTTCCGTTACTTTATAAAGAAAATTAGAAGTAGTTCCATGTATAGCAGGGTCATTCGCAGTATCATGAGGTGTAATCGTTAAACCATTAGCATTTGAAATCGTCGTATTGGCTTGCCAGCCTAGGCTTTCAGTACCAACAGCATCTTTATTAGTTGAAACAATCGTAATATCTTTATAATAGTCTAAACCTGTCTGATCCTTATTAAATTGACCCGTCACGTAGATACCGTTTTGTTTATCAGAAGCAATATTATTCTTTTGGGCTTCTTCCTCTTGCTTCTTCACTTCCTCATTATGCTTTTGAACTTCTGCGAGCTTTTTATTGTAAACTTCAAGGTCTTTCAAATATTGAGCATAAGCTTTATCGTAAGCTTCTTTTTGAGCTTGGTTGTATTCTGTCACTTTCTTCACTTCAGCATCATACTCAGCTTTTAATTCGGCATTTTTCTTATTGATTTCTTCAATCTTAGCTTTGATTTCAGCCAATTTCTTATTAGCTTCTTCGATGCTTGAGACAGTTACTTTATTACCCATAACGGTTTGAGTAACAGCATTAAGAGAAGCCATCAAATCTTGAAGTTGTTTGTTCACACTATTTTGAGCATTGATAATTTCTTCAAGCTTTTGTTTTTGAGCCTCAGCATCTGCTAACGCATCTTCTGCCTTATCATAATGTTGTTTTTCAGTTGTTGTGATAATAACGCCTGCTTCTTCAGCTTTCTTTTTAGCTTCCTCAATGAGCTTGTTTGCTTCTGCTTCTGCTTTCTTATCCGCAATCAACTTGTTTGTGGCTTCTTCGATAAGTTTTTGAACTTCTGCCAACTTAACTTTCGCTTCTTCGATAGAAGTCACCGTTGTTGGCTTAAGTGTAACGGTTAGACCTGCTTTTTGAGCCAATTCTTGAGCTTGTTTAATGGCTTCGTCAATAGATTGTTGCATTTGAGCAAAAGCCTCTAACTTATCTTTTTGACTTTCGGCATCAGCAGTCGCATCTTCTGCCTTATCGTAATTTTGTTTTTCAGTTGTTGTGATGATAACACCTGCTTCTTCAGCTTTCTTTTTAGCTTCCTCAATGAGCTTGTTTGCTTCTGCTTCTGCTTTCTTATCCGCAATCAACTTGTTTGTGGCTTCTTCGATAAGTTTTTGAACTTCTGTCAACTTAACTTTCGCTTCTTCGATAGAAGTCACCGTTGTTGGCTTAAGTGTAACCGTTAAGCCTGCTTTTTGAGCCAATTCTTGAGCTTGTCTAATAGCTTCATCAAGAGCTTTTTGTGTTTCCGCAAATTTCTCTGCGTCAGCCTTTTGCTTATCCGCATCAGCTTGAGCTTGATTAGGGTCTGTATAGTGGTTTTCACCATTTACTTCAACTTTCACACCTGCATCACCAAGAATATCCTTAGTGTCGTTCACCGTTTGATTAATCTTTCCTTGCTCTGGTGTTGTTGCTTCAGGCAACTGTAGATTCGTATCTTGTTTTGGCGTTTCTACCACTTCATCAGTTGAACCTGTTACGTCAGATGGTGTCTTATCTTCTTTTGGTGTCTCAACGATATCACCAGTTGCTGGTGATGTGGTATCAGTAGAAGGTGTTTCTTCCCCAACACTTGTAGTAATAGTTTGAGCTACTGTACTATCTTGAATCGTTAAAACCGATTGTGGTGTCGCCATATCTTGAGTAGCTGTTACTTCATCAGCTGAAACGTGAGTGCCAAGAAAAGCTGTCGCTAGCGCAATCCCACACACTAAACCATAAGCTTTTGATTTACGGAAGTGTCCGCGCCCATTAACAGTTGATTTCGATAATTGTTTTGTTGTCATTATAATTCATTCCTCCTACGGTTGACAGGCCTTTTCAATCGCCTGCTGATTGATTTGAATTTTATTATTTTGCTTACTGAAATAACTTTCCATTGTTACCGCTCCATCTCGAACTATCACAATGGTATTAGGACTGATAACATCAAACTGATTTGCTAGCCGCTGACCATCAAAAGAGTTAATTTCAACATAAATTGTTGTTACATTTTCTTTCGATAACCTTTTCTTAATCGCTTTTACTCCAATTTGATAATCATTGTCATCTTCTTGATAAAATACAATATTACTGTTATCGATCAACGAGTTCTTCTGCTGATGTCGATTAGCAGGAGTCGTAGATGGCCAAATTTGAAAAAGATGGTATAGTGGAAAAGCCACTCCCATAACAATTGCCACTACTAATCCTAATAAGGTAATTGTTTTTTTAGAACATATCATCAAGGTATCCTTTACAATTGTTTTTTCTTCCAGAAGAAGCCAAACAATCCTAGAAGTCCTGACCCTAGAAGGCTAAGAAGTGTTCCACTGGTTGACCCTGTTTCTGGAAGTGTGACGG
>ERZ1034865.1106-NODE-1106-length-13024-cov-5.573136_pt1 | contig 13024 bp, 16 predicted proteins | sample MGYA00520632_ERZ1034865 | MGnify/ENA primary metagenome ERZ1034865 (study PRJEB33766, sample SAMN09781738) | gut metagenome | biome: gut microbiome | host: Homo sapiens | place: Madagascar | study: EMG produced TPA metagenomics assembly of the PRJNA485056 data...
GAAGTATTTGATGTAGATTTTAACACTGTTAAGAAATATTTGATAAAAAATAATCTATATAAAGGAGAATAAAATTTATGGATACAAGTGATTTAGCAAAAAGAATGAAAGGCTACGAAGAAAGAAATAGATATTATCTTCAGCGAAGGATGCCAGTAATTTTGAGGCTAGATATGAGAGCTGGACATAGCTTCACAAAAGGATTTGAAAGACCGTTTGACGAAGTATTTATAAAATCAATGCAAGAGACAGCCAAATATTTATGCGAAAATATTCAGAATTGCAAATTATCTTATCAACAGAGCGATGAAATCACATTACTTCTAGTTGATTATGATAAGTTAAATACAGATTGTTTCTTTGATTATAGAGTTGATAAGCTTTGTAGTATTGCTGCAAGTATGGCTACAATGGCATTTAATAAAGTTTTTGTAAAAGAAGTTAAAAAATATTCTTTTGAACTTAGTATGGGAATTCATACAGATGAAGAAAGAAAATTATTAGATATTTATGATAAAGCTATAGATAAAGGTGCAATGTTCGATGCTCGTTGCTTCAATATTCCAAAAGAAGAAGTAACAAATCTCGTATATTGGAGACAGTTAGATGCTTCTCGTAACTCGATTCAAATGGTAGGTCAAGCCAATTTTTCACACAAAGAATTGCAGAATAAGTCATGTAATGATATTCAGGATATGCTTATGACTCAGAAAGGTATTAACTGGAATGATTTTCCGACATACCAGAAGAGAGGAAGTTGTTGTGTAAAAGTAAATCATTTTATAGAAAACGAAAAAGGAACTCAAATATGTTTTCCAGAAGGATGTTCAGATCCATTTGAAGATGAAGAGACTTTAACGGGAGTATATAGAAGTAATTGGATTATTGATACTGAAATCCCTATTTTTAAGAGTGAGGGTAGAGAATATATTGATAGATTGGTATTTGTTGGTGAAGAGTAAATAATATACTATATATAGTGATTGTAAAACGCTGTGAATACTATATATAGTATGAAAATCAAGACCGAAGGAAACTGACATTTCTTGGTTGTGGAGGTGAGATTGTGAAATACAACATTAAAACAGTAAGAACATTAGTAACAGATAATAAGAAAAGCTTTAGAGTTGGTGAAGATATTGCATTTACGTTATTCAATAAAGTGACAAATCATCACGACCACTACATAGGTAATATTATAGAAATGACAGACACTTCTATTAAAATCTCTGATATTGAAATTGATAGATGTCATGAAGATGGTGAAATGATTATTGACTTAGAAAATATTGATTCCAATAGCTGTAATTATGTGTATTATGATTAAAACAAAGAATATATAATTGGAGGTGAGAATGTGATTCAAGTAATTGAGACAAATTTGAGTATTGATAATGATAATATCATAAGAGATCATCAGTCACTAATTGTTGAAGTTGAAGATTGGGATACATATTGCAAAGCATTTGAAGAGTACAATGGCAAAGCTGTTTATTTCAAGTCAAAGACTATGCCTGGTAACAGTATCTCATCGAATTGCTCTATAACAGATCTGATATATGATGATATTCATCTATCTTGTATGATTTTACACCAATCAGGTTTTATTACGAAGAAACTTGCATATAGAATTGTTTTATAATCTATGATTCATTCGAATCACAATTTCCAATAAAAATGAAAATCAAATAGAGAATAAGTAAGAGGTGAGAATTATAGAATACGATTTCGAAGGAAAAGAAAATACTATCACGGCAGAACATTTAAGAAAAGGTCAAACTTGTAAAGTAGTTGGATTTGGTCAGTCAATGACACCAATACTTAAATCAGGTCAACCAGTAATTTGTAAGCCTGTGACAGAAGATACAGAGTTAAAAAAGAATGATATTGTACTCTGTAAGGTTAAAGGTAATTATTATTTACATAAAATTTCAGCAATCAAAAATGGTGTCAGTTACCAGATTTCAAATAATCATGGTCATGTCAATGGTACAATTACAAGAAGCAATATCTTTGGTATTGTTGTTGAAATTCTTTAAGACTCATTCGAGTTACAATTCCCAATAAAAATGAAAAATCTAATAAAGAATAAGTAGGTGAAAGGAATAATTGTATGAAGTTATTTAAAAGTGTAGACGAAAAGTTAAAAGAGATTGGTTTTGTTAAAATCAAAGAGGATAAGTATGGTGTAAGGTACGAGAGAAAAAATAGCAAATATAATTTTACTCAATCTGTAGATATTCTACATAAAACTTCTGGTAGACACATTTTACAGTCTTATGATAATGAGTTGATGGATCAGAAAAAAATTGGAAATACATGTGTTGGTCTTACGGGATATGAGATGAAACTATTTCTTAAAAAGATGAAACAGATTGGTTTGTACAGCAAATAAATAAAACACTGTTTTCATTCGAATTTTGAGGAGGTGAATATGTTAGTAGTTTTAATGAGTATTCATATAATTGGAGCAATTATTACTATTATTATTCATTGTAGAGACGGAACAATGGAACATGCTTCAAAATATGGAGATGGATTTAGATTTGCAAAACCGTCAGATGTTATATTTCAAGATTGCTTACTATGGGAAATTCAATTAGTAATTCATACGATAACCTTTGCAGAAGATTACATAAACAGTCAAATTAGTAAGCATTTTCATTGAACAATTCAGTTCAAAAATTCCAAATAAAAGTGTCTCGAAAATTATATAAAAATCGAGACAAAACAAGAGAATAAATAAATGCGGATAGCATTCATACATGGGTGGAAGAACAGCATACCCTTGGGTTTGTACGCTCAAAAATCACTGATTATACATAGATGTTTATATAAATTAACTTCTGTGTTCCGTCCATTTGGGCGTTTAGATAGATTGTTTTATTAACAATATTTACATAAATTTTTTAATTTTAAGGAGGACATTTTTAAATGGCAGAGACAACAACAAAGGAAACAAATTTAAGACAGGCAAATGCAAAGGCAACAGCAGTAGGTGTAGTTAGTGAGAAGGATCTGAAGATTGTAACAGAGGATGGAAAGAATAAGGTAACAGGTCATATTACAGTTAAGACTTCTGATGTGAATTTCGTTAAGTACAACGTCAATGTAAATGAGAAGACTAAGGCTGGTACTGATAACAAGACTTATGCAGGTATTCAGACAGTAATGAACGAGTACAAGTCTATTGCAGAAGTTGGCGAGGAAGAGGCTACAAAGGTTAGAGTAACTGGTGATATTAGCCCATTCACAGGTAAGAACGGTGAGAAGATTGTATCTTACAAGAGCAATTTCTTCAATAGATTAAAGGCTGATGAGGATTACGAGCCACACGCAGAGTTCGCAGTCGAGGTATTCATTTCTGGTATCAATCCTGAGCTTGATGCTGATGGTGTTGAGACAGGAAGAGTTGTAGTAAGCGGATGGATGCCTACATATAATGGAATTGAGCCAATCGACCTTGTGGCAGAGGGTGAAGTAGGACAGGCTGTTGATTCAGGATTCGAGGTAGGACAGACAGTAGAATTCTACGGAGACATTATTAATAACAGAATTGAGACTGTAACAGAGATTCCAGTTAAGATTGGTAAGCCAAGAAAGAAGGTATCTGTAGAGATTAAGAGTGATCTTCTTATCACAGGTGCTTCTGAAGCATACGAGGAAGGTATTACACCAGAGCTTCCATATGTTGCTGAAACAATTCAGGCTGCAATTCAGGAGAGAGCAAATCGTCTTGAGGAAGCAAAGGCTAAAGCTCAGAGTGGTGCAAAGGCATCTACTGCAAAGCCAAGTGGTGCAGCACATGGTAGAAGTTTAGGTTTCTAATCTAACTTTGTTGTGGGTACGAATGAAATAGTTTGAAATATGTACCATTTTTACTAAGAAAATATTTTTAAGAAATAAAGGAGAATTACATGAACGAATTAGATATTTTTAATCCACAGGTCAGCACAGTGGCAAAAGGTTTAGAGGGCAAGGTTATTCTTGTCTATGGAGGAAACAACTTAGGAAAGACTAAACAGGCAACTCGTATGAAGAAGCCATTTTATCTTCCATTCGAGGCAGGTCTTAATGCCATTCCTGGTGTTCCATATTGTCCTATTACAAAGTGGTCTGACTTCATTAAGATTAACAAGCAGCTTACAGATCCTGCAACAGTAGAGAAAGCAAGAGAGATGTATTCAACAATTATCTTTGATGAGATTGAAGCGGCTGCAAATTACTGTCAGGAATTTATTTGTCAGAAGTATAAAGCTCCATCAATCGGAGAAGGAAACGGTGGATATGGACTTTGGAAAGAGTATGAGACTGAGTTCTGGAAGCAGATTAATAAGTTACTTGGTGCTGGATATTGCTGTTACTTTATTGCACATGCACAGGAGAAGGATGGATATATTTCACCAAAGGCTGATAAGAGAGCGTTAGCACCTATCATCAATAATACAGACTTATGTGTTTATGTTCGTTCTAACGGTGTTGATAAAGACGGTAAAGTTGTTAAGTCTTCTGGTTTCTTAGCACAGACAGATGAGTTCTTTGCTCGTTCTCGTTTCGATTATCTTCCTACTACTTATATTGAGGAGTTCACTGCTGAAGCTCTTGAAGATGTAATTATTAAGGCTATTGAGATTCAGGAGAGAGAAGAGGGAATTACAGCAGTTACATATGAGGAACAGAAAGCACAGAGAACAGTTGATGTTAAATCATATGATGACCTTATGGACGAGTTACAGAAACTTGGAGAGAAGCTTGCTGATAATGGATATCTTGAGGATTTACAGACAATCGTTGCAAATCAGTTGGGCGAAGGCAAGAAGGCTAGTGATCTGAAGAAAGGTCAGGAACAGCTTATCGAAGCAATCATTTATGATATTGAGAGTTTCATTGAGGAGAATAACTTATAAGAGGTTGATACATGGCAGCTCGAAGAAAATGCGTAATATGCAATGAGCCAATTGTAGATGAGGATGGCGTTCCATACAAGGGACGCTATGCTCATAAAAAATGTTTTAATATTGCAATCAAGACATTGCAGAAAGATAAAACTGAACAGATAGATAAGGTCGCTACAAAGAAAAAAGTCGGTAGAAAGGCTAGACCTCAAGCTGAATTGAAAGAAGCATTGTCCGAAGAAGAATATGCAAAAAAGCAACAGTATTATAAGTATTTAAGAAGTCTCATCGAAGGAGAAGAATTAAGTACAAAAGTATATGCCCTAACAGAAGATTATATCAAGCGTTATGGATTTACATATGAAAGCATGTATAAGACTCTAGTTTATCTGCATGAAATTATTGAAAAGGATTTAACTGGTGATGTAATTGGTATTGTTCCATATTATCACACAGAAGCAATGCAGTATTATGAGTCGGTTGATAAACTGGAAGAACATAATGAAAGTATGGATATTTCAAATATGTATAAAGAAAAGACCATTATCGTTCAACCTAAAAGGAGAAAAATAAAACAGATTGATATTCAGTCAATTGGGAAAGAGGTGAAATAATGGCACACGAAGGACTTGTAGATAAAAGAGCATATTTGAATACGATTGGTTGTTTAATACAAGATTCTTCCTTAATAGATGATATTGATAGACCATTAGATAGAACTGATTTTAATACAGAGAACTTCTATGAATTGCTATTTGTTGCAATTTACAATCTACATATGCAAGGTTGCACCACAATTGATGAATTTAGTATAGATTCATATCTAAGCAATTATAAAGAACAGTATTCAATTTTTCAGGAGAATCAAGGTATAGAATATCTTTCAAATGCGAGAGATATGGCTACCATTGAGAACTATGATTATTATTATCACAGATTAAGAAAATACGCATTGCTTAGATATTATGAGCAAAAAGGTCTTGACACAAGATTTATTTTCGACAGTACCATTGCAGACACTTCAAAGATGGAAGCAGAACAAATCAAGTTTGACAATTATACTGAACAAGACATTATTGAAATGGTTGAAGCAACATTTGTTATTAATCCCAATATGAAATATTGTACCAATACACTAAGCACAGATGTTCAAGCTGGTGACGGTATGACAGATTTGGTAAATGAATTGATGGAAGTTCCTGATGTTGGTTTGGCTTTGAATAACGAGGGATTGAACACTGTATCAAGGGGTGCGAGATTAGGATGCTTATTTATGAGATCGTGTCCTCAAGGTGGTGGTAAAACTCGTATGGCTGCTGGTGATGCTTGTAAAATTGCAGTTCCGTATTTTTATGATGTTGTATCAAAGCAGTATGTGTATACAGGAAATTGTGAGCCAACTACTATTTTCTCAACTGAGATGCCAGTAGATGAGATACAGACATTGTTAATTGCAGCCGTTAGTAAAGTAAATGAGGAACATATTCTGTATGGTACATATGAACAAGGAGAATTAGAAAGAGTTCAACAAGCCATTTCTTATATCGAATCTAGTCCATTATACATCGTACATATTCCCGATTTTTCAATTGAAGATATTAAAAATCAGATAAAGAAATATAATAGAGAATTTTCTGTTAGATATTTTTTCTTTGACTATATTCATACTTCATTACGTTTGATGGCAGAAGTAAATAGTAAATCAGGAATGGGATTGAAAGAGCATCAGTTATTATTGGTGTTTGCAACCGAGTTAAAGACAATCGCTCAACAGTTAGATGTATTTATTTATACGGCTTCTCAGTTAAATGGTGAAGCACAAAATGCACAGTATAAGGATCAGAACTTGTTAGCTGGTTCAAAGGCATTAGCGAATAAATTAGATATGGGTGTTATCTCAATGGCTCCCACCAAAGCAGAGAAAAAGAAAATTGAATCAGTGTTACATAAGATGGTTAATATGCCTGTACCTAATATGTGTCATTGGGTATACAAAGTCAGACGAGGAAGATTAACACGAATTATTATTTGGACAAAAATTGATTTAGGTACTATGACTGAACAGTGTTTGTTTGTAACGAATTATGATTTTGAGTTAATTGATATGGACTTTACAAAGATTGAGCAGGTAGAAGAGAAGATTAAGGAACATTCCGTGTTGCTATCTCAAGTACCTGATAGTCCGATTGATGAAGAACAGGAAGAAGAACCAACCGATAATAAGAGTTGGGGAAACTGGTAAGTGGGGTGAGGGTATGTATTTAGATAAGGATGCAATTCTTAACTCACTTACTAAGGAAGATATAATAAAAATTGTTACTTATTTTGGCTCTAGTTACCCGAAAACAGATAGTAATGGTGATTTAATATTCCAGTCAGTATGTCACGGATCAGATTCATGGAAGTTATATTACTATCATGAACCGAATGAAGATAAAGGATACAAAGGAAGAACTTTTCATTGTTATTCTAAATGTTCAGACAGTTTTAATGTTGTTGAATTAGTAATTAGAGCCAATAGAGTTAAAGGTAAAAATTTGACATGGTATAAAGCGTTGCGTTTCGTGGGGGAACTCACAGGAAAGTTAGCTGTTACAAGTGCTGATGAGATTGAGAAAGAAAAGAATCGTATTAATGATTTTGAATGGATTAATCGTTTGAAGTCAGTAAAAAAGAATAGACGTGAAGTACCTACATTGTCTGAAATTAGTGAAAATATCTTAGACACATTCTACTATGCACCTCATGAAGATTGGTTAAATGACAACATTTCTCGTGAAGCTTTGAGCAGATATGAGATTGGTTATTATGGACTGACCAACCAAATCGTAATTCCACATCGAGACAAAGACAATCGGTTGATTGGAATTAGAGGTCGTTATCTTGATGAATCTGATATTGAAAGAGTAGGAAAGTATGTTCCGCTTCAAATAAGTGGGAAGTTTCTTAGTCATCAATTAGGTTCAAATCTATACGGAATCAATGTTACCCAAAACAAAATTAAATCAATACGAAAGGCAATGCTGCTTGAGTCAGAAAAAGGATGTATGCAAAATTATTCGTACTTTGGAGAAGATTCATTTGCAGTAGCAACTTGTGGAAGCAATATTACTGTTACTCAGCAAAAATTATTGTTGCAATATCTCAAATGTGAAGAAGTGATTGTGGCTTTTGATAGAGAATACCAGGACGCACATTCTTTCGAGGCAGAGATTTATTATAACAAACTTGTAAAAAAAGTAGCAGGATTAGTGCCATATTGCAAAGTTTGTTTGTTATTGGACAGTGAGAATAGATTGCCTTATAAAGCCAGTCCTACAGATATGGGGAAAGAAACATTGTTGAAATTGTTAGACGAGAAGATTGTTATCACAATGGATGAAGTTAATAGAGTGTTGAAAGAATCAAAAAAGGAGAAGTAATTGGCTAAAGCAATAGATTTAACAGGACAACATTTTGGTAGACTTATTGTGCTACAAAAATCGGCACAAGAAAGTAAGAATGGAAGTGCAATGTGGGAATGTCGATGCGATTGTGGAAATAAGGTGATTGTTTCTGCAAAGCATTTAAAATCTGGGGCTACTAAGTCTTGTGGATGTTTGCGTAAAGAATTGGCATGTCAAAAAGGTAAAACACTATTTAACAAAACAAATCGATATGATTTATCAGGAGAGTATGGTGTTGGTTTTGATAATAATAATGAAGAATTTTATTTTGATTTAGAAGATTACGAAAAAATAAAACAATATTCTTGGTATATATCTTCTAATGGTTATGTTATTGCTTATGATAGTGAGAATTCATATGTGTCAATGCATTGTTTGATATGTAACGCAATTAATATAGACCATAAAAATGGGAATAAAAGAGATAATCGTAAACAAAATTTAAGACGACCAAAAGGGATTTATTCGTTTAATACTTATAACAATATGAATCGTTCCCTAAATAAAAATAACACAAGTGGCACATCAGGAGTTTACTACGATAAAAATGCTAATAGGTGGGTTAGTAGAATTGGGTTGAATCATAAACGAATTAACTTAGGATCGTTCAAAACAAAAATAGAAGCTGTAGAAGCAAGAAAAAATGCAGAAGAAAGATATTATGGAGAATACTCATACAGCAATAGCAGAGAAGGAGAAGAATGGAAGAACTAAAAAATAGAATAAGACAAGTAAAAGACGAGGATCGTGTTTTACCAGTTTTTTCGTACAGTAAATTAGAAGTATTTAAGAATTGCCCTTTACAGTATAAATATAAGTATATTGATAAAAAATATTCTCATGATACTTCTATAGCACTTGAGTTAGGAAGTCTGTGCCATTACGTAGTCGAAACTAAAGGTAGAATGGTTGCTTCTGGTCAAGCAGTAGATTATGACAAGTTAAATGATATTCTACAGAATGGAGTAACTGAAACAGACGAAAAAACAAAAGAAGAATTATTAGGTGTGGCACAGCTAAGAAGAAAATATTTTGAAGTATGGCACGAAGCTGATAATGCGAGTGGTGCTTCATATGAAGAAAAAATAAAGCTATTTGATAAAGTGTTACACGAAGAAATGGAAGATACTACTTGGCAGCCTACATATTTTGAAAAACCATTTGAATTTGTGTGGGATAATAAAGTTATTCTAAAAGGCTTTATTGACCGAATTGATGTAAAGAATGGTCAGTATAGAACGGTTGATTATAAGACTTCCAAGAAAATATATGATCAGAGTAAATTGGCAACCTCATTACAGTTTGGAATTTATGCTTTGGCAATTTTAAATGAATTTGGTGAATTACCTATTGAATCGCAGTATAGATTCATCCTTATAGATGATGAACAATATGCTCTTACAAAAGGATGGGAAAAACGTTTAATCAAAGCACTTGATAAAGTGTTTGGTGATATTGAAGCAAGTGAGAATAAAAATCTGTTTATTCCGAAGCCTACACCATTATGTCATTGGTGCAATTTCTGCACAACAAATCCAGAAGCAACTATTTACAAAAATGAATGTGAATATTATTCAAAGTGGACACCAACTCAAAAGACATTTGAAGTCAATAAAAAGTGGAATGCTTTGGAGAATAATAATACAGAGAAGAAAAGAAAGTTGGTATTTTAATGACAGAAGAGTGGAGAGTTATTGAAGAATTCCCACTGTATAGCGTATCAAATTATGGAAGAGTCAAAAATAATTCTAGCAACCATATACTTGTTGGTGGAAAAGATAGAGATGGATATAGGCAAGTAACTTTACAAGGAAAAAATAAACAATATAACAGGCGTGTTTGCCGTTTAGTTGCGATTGCGTTTATTCCAAATCCGCTAAAATTACCACAAGTGAATCATAGAGATGAAAATAAACAAAATGATTATATGTGTAATTTAGAGTGGTGTACCGCTTTGTACAATAATAATTATGGTACAAAAACTGACAGTACGAAGAAGAAGGTTCGATGTGTAGAAACTCAAGTTGTATATAGTGGATTGAGAGAAGCTGCACGAAACAATGGTGTATCACATAGCACCATAAGACGAGCTTGTTTAAAAAAATATAAAGTTGCTGGATATCATTGGGAATTTGTATAAGGAGAAAAATATGGATAAAGTAAAAGTTTTTGAAGGATTATTAAATAAGTTTGAGACAGATGAGATTCGAGATTATTGTACAGATATGATTAAAGAAATTCCAGATTATATCTTCACAATTCCAAGTAGTACATCTTTTAAGTATCATAATAAAACACAGTGTCAGCCACATGGTCAGATTTTTCATATTTTAATGTTTGCAGAAGTAATGAATTATGTCCTTGGATTAGAGTATGTAAAAGAAAAGACAAATGAGCGACAGCGAGATTGTTTACGCTGCACACCAATTTTTCATGATGCAATTAAATGTGGGCTAAATGGTTCTCAGTATACAGTACATGAACATCCAATGCTTGCAGGTGAATGGGTGAGAAATACATCTGTTGAGCATGATGTAGACGCTGATACAAAAGCATATATTGCAAAATTATGTGAGAGTCATTCGGGCGAATGGACTTCTACAAAGAGAAGTAAAACTATATTACCTAAACCCGAAAATGATGAACAATTCTTTGTACATATGTGCGATTATTTAGCAAGTAGATCAAATCTTGATATGACATATTCTGATGAAGTAATTTCTGCATTAGGTGGTGTTGATATTCCAAAAGAAGAATTACCAGATATTGATTCTTATATAATTACATTTGGAAAATATTCAGGGAAAACATTAATAGAAATTAATGAAACAGATTCTGGTTATATTTCTTGGGCGAAAGAGAATATAATAAGAGAACCAGTCAGAAGTTTATTAAAACAGTTGTAAGAGGAGGATTTGAGTGAGTTTTTTTGGAGTACATAACCATAGTGCAGAGGGAAGTAATTTAAGACTTCGAGATTCTATAAATAAAGTGCCTGAAATGATTGAGTATGCTCACTCATTAGGTCATGCTGGCATTTGCTTTACGGAACATGAGTCTATCACTTCCTCTTTAGATGCACTTAAATACTATGATAATCACAAGGATTTAGAAGGATGGGAGAATTTTAAAGTTGTTCTTGGTAATGAGATATATTTGTGTACAGAAGATGTAACTGCCGAGAATAAATTTAATAATAGATATCCTCATTTTATTTTAGTGGCATTAAATGCTCATGGGCATCAAGGCATTAGAGAATTAAGTACAAAAGCTTGGACTAAGAACTCTTTTATGCATGTCATGATGCGAGTTCCTACCTATTATAGTGATCTTGAAGAAATGATGGCAAACTATAAAGGAGATATTATCGGAAGCTCGGCTTGCCTTGGGGGAGCATTACCACATAGACTTTTACAGTTTCAGGATTTAGAAAGAGCAAATCCAAAGGAATACGAAAAAATATGGCAATCTTGTAAAGATTGGATTGCATATATGAATGAAATATTTGGTGAAGGATACTTCTTTTTAGAGTTGCAACCTTCTCATATGATGGAACAAATCTATGTCAATCACAAGTTAATTCAGTTATCAGAAGAGACAGGTACACCATATATCATTACAACGGATGCTCATTATCTTAAAAAAGAAGATAGACAGATACATAAAATCTTTTTGGAATCTCAAGACGGCGACAGAGAGGTGGATGATTTTTATTCTACCACTTATATTATGAGTGAAGATGAAATTCATGAATATATGGACGAATACTATGGTCACGATGTAGTTCAAAAGGGATTAGATAATACAATGCTTATATATGAAAAAGCAGAGTATTACAAACTCACAAAAGACCTTGATATTCCGTACATTCCATTAAACACTTCTGAGCCAAACAAAGAGTTATATGAAAAGTTTAAGAATCAAATTCCTTTATTAAGTGAGTTTTATCATTCTGAGTACGATTGCGACAGACATTTAGTGAGAGATATTGTTGCTTATATTGACACAGATCCTTATTACCAAACAGACGAAGCTTATGAAAAAATAAACGAATGTCTTCATTATATAAAGGATTCATCTGAAAAAATGAAGGTTCGTTGGTCTAAATATCTTCTTCAGATTGCTATTGATGTACAGATTGCTTGGAGTGCAGGTACATTGGTAGGGGCTGGTCGAGGTTCTGGTGTAGGTTTCTGTCTATTAAATATTCTTGGTATCACACAGATTAATCCATTAAGAGAAAAAACAAAGACGTATCCTTGGAGGTCAACATTAAAGGCTTCCTAATCATGGTGACATGATTATAAAAAATTTCGTGAACGTTTGGTCAACGGTGTACAACTTACGCATCAGGAGTTATAGGAAATGATAACTAGAAGTTGTGCTAACAGGGAAGCCTAAGTCAGAGATGATATGGTAATCCTGTGCCAAGCCTATTATATAGGAAGGTGCAACGACTATCCTGTATGGAGTAGGGCAGAAAATGACTACTGCTCGAAGTGCGAAAATTCTTTACTACCAACTGTAATATGACAATATTATGGGACGAATTTATAAAATTACAAACGATATTAACAATAAAATATATATAGGACAAACCATAAAAACATTAACAAAACGATGGCAACAGCACAAATGTAACTCAACAAAAGAATATTTTAAGCAAATTGTATTATATAAAGC
>ERZ1034865.1107-NODE-1107-length-13018-cov-5.695287_pt1 | contig 13018 bp, 20 predicted proteins | sample MGYA00520632_ERZ1034865 | MGnify/ENA primary metagenome ERZ1034865 (study PRJEB33766, sample SAMN09781738) | gut metagenome | biome: gut microbiome | host: Homo sapiens | place: Madagascar | study: EMG produced TPA metagenomics assembly of the PRJNA485056 data...
TAAATGATATTTCTCGATAATATTTACTACGTCAAGTAATAATTCCTCATTTTCCGAATCAACAGCCAAATCCATCGCATAAGTCTCATATTCCTCGAATGAGTGGAGAGCTTCCGGCGAAATTATAACCGGTTTTTTATAAAATCCCCTTAATAATTCATACAACTCCTGTGCCTCTTCTTTTACTCTCCATGAAATAATTTTTTTCCTTTTCATGATTATTCCTCCTATAGTTTATATTGTGAAATTTTTTCACAATATAAATATGTCAGAGTAAAAAGTTAAAAAAAGCAAATTTAGCATATTTTAAAAGATGAAACTAACTTGATGTTCTCTCCCTCCATAAAGCAAATGATTTATAAAAAACTTCTCCTGTTCCAATCACAAAAGAATCTTCCCTATCCTCTAAAATAGTCTGCTCCAAATAAGCATCAATTTTATCTGCGCAACCTATGATAACCACTTCGAACATCTTTTGTTTTGCACAAGCCCCAAATCCATCCATATGTGCTCCAATACAATGAGACACTTGCGTAATTACCTTTTTTGCGTATTCTTTTGTCACATGAACAGTTCCTTTGAAATACTCTGTTTCTAATTAACCTGCAATATAACAAGCTCCTTCAAATGAATGTCCTAGTAAAGCCTGATTCATAACAGGTGTATTTTTATTTGGAAATTCTGAATTGTTTTTATAATCAAATGTTTTTCCAATATCATGCATTAGTGCACAAAATTTTATCAGATCCATATTAACCATTCCATCATAAAATTCTGCTAATTGAATTGCATTTTGTGTCACATTGCATATATGTACGATCAATCCTCCAGCATAATTATGGTGTTCCCAGTCGGAGCCTTTTGCCGAGACCAATACTTCTCTGTTTTCTTCTAATACTTGAAGTGCAACTTTTTTCAACGTAGATTCCTTAATATCACATGCAATCTCTCTGCAATAATCAAAGGCTAGTTGTGGATCTCTTATACGTTTTTTGCGCATATATCTGTTGCTCCTTACATTCATAATATTTTTCCATATGCTGGCATAACCAAACCATTCTTTTCAAAATCATTTACATAAAAGTTATAGAACTCTGCATATTTTTTGCTCATTAAAGGAATTGCCTTTTGAGATATTCTTATCATTTCTCTGGCAACCTGTTTCAATTCATTTAACCCTTCTTCTCCCGTATTTCCGGTATCAGTCAGTTCAATTGTAATTCCAGTATCTCCAATTCTACGGATATTTTTTCCCACGATTGCTTCTACCTGAATAATAGATATAAATGATGCGAAATCACTGTGCATATAATCATCCAAGTAGTCCTCTTCCGGATATATTTCTGCATCCATATTTGTTTTAATTTCCTTTACTTTTACCATTATACTCACTCCTTATCATTTGCTATTTTTACTGAAAAAACCAAGTATTTCATTTAATTCCTGCGCTTGCATCTGCATTCGTGCTGCCATATCAGCAACGCCAGTCATCATTGCATTCAATTCCCCAATATTGGCAGTCATTTCCTCTGTTGCTGCCGCATTTGCGGAACTTACGTCAGCAAGCGAAGCACTGCTGGATGCAACATCTTCGTTCAGCTTTACCATCTGAGCTATCTGCTGTTGAATTTCCTCCGCTTTCTCAGCCGTGAGATTGATTTGTTGATCAAGGTTTGAAAATTCATTGATAACAAGCATGATTTCTTCTTTCTGCTTTGCATTATTTTATCTCATACATATCTGGAAGCGGAGTCACCCTGCAAAACCTTGGCACCTGCTCAGTCTCTGATAGCCATTCCATCAATGCCTTATCCATCTTCTCCTGCAAAAGTTCCAGTTTTTCATAACCATTACGACTGTCAAACGCAAGAAAATCTTCGGCAGCTTCTCCACATTGCTCACAGGCATCTTCGCACAGTTTATCCAATAGCGAATCACAGTCTACATGTGGCTCATATGGTTTGCAAATACCAATTGCAATTTTATCCCCTTTGGTTTTTCCCTGCATTTTAGCATCCAAAAGACAATCGTGAATAGTACCAAACAAACTATTATACCAGATTTCATCATCTGGATTTTCTGACCATGTATATGTTTCCTTTTTCATAAAGTAATTCCTTTCTTTCTGTTATCCATTTCGCACTGCACAAACATTTGCTTTGTAAAATTTAATTTCTGGACGTTTCAACAGAACCATTCGACTGACCATTCCTAATGACTGTCTTGGCTTACACTTCTTTCCATTTTTATCGACAAAAATATGGTTAATAATGCTTACTGCACTGTATTTATCCTTATACTTATTTGGATTTCGCGTAAAATCTAAAGCCTTATTGTATCTTTTTTTTGCCTGTCTTTTATTCATTTAGACAATCCTCCGTTTCAATATTTTTTTTACGACTACCATCATTTCATTCAAAGCACCACTTATACTCTGTGATATGGTCTGCAAAGCTTGATTTTCGATGATTTCTGTTAATGAGCCATCACCGTTATTATTGATATTACTTTTTCCCTTCGACGGTTTGTTATACTGCAAGGAATCTGTTGCCTTGAACATAAATGAAACCCGCATTTGAAAGTTTGACGGCTTGAGGTACTGCAAGGGATTTGTTGCATAGTTCTCGTTTCATAATGTCTCCTTTTTTATCAACAACTATAGGATTAATAAGGCTTACGGTACTGTATTTACCTTTATACTTATTTGGATTTACAGTAGAATCTAAAGCTTTTGTATATCTTTTTTTTGCCTGTCTTTTATTCATTTGGACAATCCTCCGTTTTATCGTTTTTCAATTTTTTTTTAAGTCATGATAGTTTTCAATATTGTACTACATTTTCGAGGTATTTTTTCCGTTCCGCTGCAAAAGAGAGCAGTATTGTTTTCTGTTGAGCATCTGTCAGATGGTGCCATTTTGCCAGACGCTCTTCGAGATGGTTTAATGCCGTCTGTAAATTTTCTGCTCTTGCAACCAACAAAGCCGGAACTTTGACTGCATAATCCGTTAAAAAATCTTCAACTGCTATCGCACGTATATCTCCAGGTGAGCAGATGTCGACAATGGTGTCTTTTAGTTCTGTTCCTTCGTAAACAATAGTAGCGTCTGACAACTCAGTTGCATTGTTTAAACCCCAACGACACGGGAAATCAATGCAGACAAAGATATCTCCTCCGTATACTGCAGGTTCAATATGCAGATTTCCTCCATCTCTAATAACTTTTTCGAGCATTTCTAACATAGTTTCTCCTTTTTCCATTCATTTTCAATTCTCACAGCTTCTTCATAAGACAATATATTACCGATTATTAGTTATCAACTTAAAACGTAAATTCATGAGAGCTTCTGTTGGAGTTCTTCCTTTTCCTATGATGTAATCTTCTGCCTCTTTTTCCCAGAATGCTAAGCATTCCGAGTCTCCTGCATCTATATCCAATTCACTGACATCGGATGGTGTCATGTTAAACGCCAGATAATATGCATCCGAATATGCACCGCCGTATCTGTCCTCGACAATACATAAAGGTACAGGCAACCAAAGATTGCTTACCTCAACTGCCATAATTGCTTTTTGGATAGCATCACTATATTCATCTGAATTTGGGAAATTCTCATTTAGAGCTTCATTCAGCTCGTTGAGTTTATCAATTATATCTTTGCCAAGCCTCACACAGATTGAGTCTGGATTTTCTTTATTTTCTACAGATTTCATTTACGCTCGCTCCTCACATTCCATTGCTAGAAGGTCATTTCCATAAAGTGATGCAGTCTGCACCCACCACTTATCACTAATCGGTGGAATTTCCTGCATTTGTTCCATAAGTTTTAAACAAATAAGTAAGTCTTTGAATCCAACAAAGAAAACGTTATTTCCCTGTTTCATTTCGAAGTAGAACTGGTCACGCTCTGGAACAAAGCCACCTTCTGATTTGAATGTTTCGTCATCCTGTACTGCTTTTCCTGTAAGTGTTGCTATTTTAGCAGAATCTAAGCTTTTATTCATGCACTATTTCACTCCTCTTTGATTATTTACATGGATTCTGTATATGTATGTCGCATTCTGCTTCCTTGAGCGATTCAGAATAGACTGCTTTTCCAAGTTCTGCATATGCTTCATTTAACTCCATGGTGTCACAGTCCATGTCACTATTGATTTTTTCCACTTTATCAAGAAGTGTTTGGATTTTAGATTTTTTCATTAATTTTTCCCTTTTTCTCTTTTAATAAAATAATGGACTGCCGCAAATATGACATGTGCCGATTGGAAGCTTTTCGACAACATCGCAAACGTCCTCTGTTGTACAGTTGAAATTCCACATTAATTCGAAAAATGAAACAAACGTATCGCAATAACAAAATTTTGGAGTTCGTTCATTTCTAATTTTCTCATCCTTTACAATTTCTGGAATTTTACTTTTAATCAATTCCCACGGTACTCCATCCTTGAAATAGATTCCATAAGCCCCGGAATCAACGGCAACCGTTCCTATTTTTCCGAACAGGGAAACTTTATCGCCAACATCCAAGTTTTCAATATTTTTATCACTTACTATTGCATATCTCATGAATTTGTTTCTCCTTTTTAACTGAATTATCTGTCTTACAAGTCACTTACTCAAAGATTTTTATATGTTTTCTTTTAATCGTTTTTTTCCATGCTAATCTGAACATTGGAAGTTTATGTGTTTTTCTCCAATTGTTTCTCAAACAGCAATGTTCGTCCATAGCATTAGCTTTACGGCTACATTCTTTTATCCATGAGTTAAAACCATGTTTGGTGCACTCCTTTTTAGTAATTCTCTTTTTCATCTGTATTCCTCCTCAAATAGCTCGATTTCATCTGTATTCCTCCTCAAATAGCTCGATTTCATTTTTTATATACTACTATTGTTTTTACACAAAGCGCAAGTCACCAATTGCATACTTCAAAGTGTTGCATCTCCTTTTTTATTGCAATTTTTTCTTCCTTGTACTTTTGTGTTTGGATTGTTCGATTTCGTCTCTTTTTCTTGTTGCTATTGTTTCTTTCCATAACCATAATGTAGTTTAAATGTTGCCATGGTGCACATAATGCTTCCCTTAATGTGTCGTACTTGTATGAATTATAATCTTTAGAATATTTCCATAGACAATCTGTAGAATAGATTTCAAAACATTCATTTTCCGTATCATACATAATTTCAATACTCTTATGATTTCTTGTGTTATAGAAAGCATAGATATGTGAGGCTGGAATTTCCTCTAATATCCATCCAGACAGTGGCAACCCTTCCCTCTTTAACTGATTTACAAAAAATTCAAGTGTTTCAAACTTTTCCTTACAAAAATTTAAGTAATCAGATGCATCACCGGGAAATACTCTTGGATGACCATTTGCGCATCCGTATCCCCAGTCTGCACAATAAATGCAACTTTTCCTTCTAGTTAAATCACAATTGCTAAATTGTTTGCGTAATTTCTCTTTTATCCGCTTATTCATCTCTATACCTCCAATAAGCCGCCTCTATTATAGACGTGGTCTTTCTATCGTTCGAAAAACAAATATACTTTGTAACCGCTATTTTCTGCCACCGCACCTACCCAGTACGCAGATATGGTTTCCTGTTTAACTCTCTCGTTATTCAGTCCATTTAAAAGCGCATCCCGGTCAAAGTCTCCACCCATGTCACAGCTCATATAGGCGTACCCATCCGGATTTCCGCTATCTTCCATGATACGCTGCGCTTCTCCGTCAATCGTTCCTTCTATGCAGGCTTCCGTCAGCTGCTCTGAATATTGCGACTGTGCTGCTTCCGGATAAATTTCATTTACCACACCCACAACTTTATCTGTCAATTCTTCATTATATCCGGAGATAAACATCTGCTTTACATTTGCATTTCCGGTATTTGTACCATCGGAAGAGGTCTGATCCGTTTTGGTCTGAGTAGCTACGTCCTGTGCCTGTTTTACATCCCGGTCAGCTTCGTTCTGCGATCGTGTCAGAAGATTTGAGCCTTTTCCAATTACAAACCCTGCGAGCAGCATAATTACCGCCATTCCTGCGATCACAGGTACGGTATACGATTTTTTCTTGTCTTCCCTGTAATAATTGTAAAAATCATCTTCTGCTTCCTGCATCTTTTCATCATCTATCTCATAATCTTTTCTCATTTTTATCCTTTCATCTCCCATGAGTGAACCCATCCATTTTTTTGTGATTGCCGATCAACAATGCTTAAACCCAAGTTCGTCCATCCTTTTTAAGATCAGCGATAACAATTCATAATCATAATGATGTGCACAGTTCAGCTCGATTTTGCCACCCAGCATTACTGTTTCGGAGGATCTGCAAAATGTGATCTGGTTTTCCCATTCAACATCCTTTTCGGCTACATTATTTATCTGTGCAGGAAATTCCCCATTCTTAGACTTTTCATAATGCGCTGTATGGATTGGAGCGTAACAGATTGACATATCATTTTCGGATAACTTATACAATCCATAGTTCCTGTACATTGCACGTTCCACATCCGTAGGATCAGTATTTGAAAAATCACGCAGGTTTTTATCAACTTCCTTATCTATTTCTACAATGTTGTTGGCTGATAAATCGGCATGTGACTCTCCATTATACCGAACATCAGTAATAACACTTAATGAATCTGGATTTACATAAGGGAAAGTAATTCCGGCAGCCTTTTCTGCCTGATCACTTGTCTGGAAACAACAGAGATATGTCGCCTTTATGCGTAATGTTATATTTCTTATGATCTCACAGATCACTTCCTCCATAAACTGTGCTTCATCAAATACGATCAGCGGTATGCCGGAGAATTTATGTTCACGAAGCATTGACAGGATATTTTCTTTATATTCATCCATCTTCGCTTCACTCTCGCCGTTTTCATAGTCCAGAAAGATCTCATTGTATTTCCGGATTTCCATGCTTCCATTGACATGTGACCATGACACCGCCTGATAATCCCCTTCTTCTTTCACGAAGTTTTCTGACGGATCAAGGATATCCATGTATTCAAATTCCTTTTTTGGACATATCAAAATGACTGAATCTTCATGTTTTAAAATTTCATTCCTTACAACATTATATGTTTTCCCAGATGCAGGCCTTCCAATTACAAAACTTACCATTCTTCTTTCTCCATTCCTATTTTTATTACAATATTCTCCGAAGAAATGTCTCCGGAGAATATTGATTCATGTTAATTCTTTGTCTGTAAAATCCATTTTAGTTCAGATATAAAACTCCGGTCGTGTACCGGTCGCTTAACTTGGTATCCAAAGTTATGATCGCCACATCACCATCCCGGATATCAATATCATCTATGTCGTACACATCCCTTACATCTGCTGTATCAGGATCGTTCTTTTTCTCACGCTCCCACATATTAAGCCCTGTACCATTCGCACCGCCATAATATGTCAGATGTTCATTCGTGCCATGTACGTAGGTGTCGATCTTGAATCCGAGTACCAGATAGCCGGTATCAAGCCAGTAATCATCTTCTTCGGATGCCTGTCCGTTTTCTGCCATTGCTTCCTGATATGCGTCCTCATACTGGCTGCCAGCCTGGTTCTTTTTGACGACATGGATCTTTGACGGGATCTTATATTCGCCATACCAAGTCTGCATGGACTTTTCAAATTTGTCATATACAGTCCTGTTGATGTCTCCTAATCCGTCTGTCTTTCTATACCGCAGGCTGTCTGCAGAGCTGTTATCCTTATTGGCAAACAATTCTTCCTCGTCGCCTGTAAGCAATTTCTGCGTGGACTGTAGTGTAATGCTGCCGACGGTATAACTTGGCGTCTCGTGGTATAAGACCTCGTTTTTTGATTTGTCAAATGTCTTTGCGGTATACTGCACCGGATCATAATCTGCATAATCGTAATAGCTGTATGCGAAATAGCTGTCTCCAATGCTCACGTTCTGGATCAGTCTGCTGTCCTGCGCCGATCCTGCCGGGATAAATGCCTTGCCGTCATAATCGTAGTAGATATTGACCTCATCCGTCACGGTGCCATCCGGGGCGATATAACGGTAGGTCGGTGTGATCTTGATCGTATCATCCTTATTATACAACCGGGATATTGTCTTAAATGTAAATCCTAGCTCATGTCCTGCCTGTAAAAATCCCATGCCGCCGAACGCTCCGCCATTGTAGATATTGGATTTGCCGTTTGTGAACGGTATCGTATTGATCAGATCCCATGCATTGGTAAGTGTGCCATCCAGCACATATCTTACATTTGTCTCGCCAAACCGGTTTGTCGTGCCTACACGTTTTTCCTGCTTGTGTTTTGTAAACTGATACACACCGATGCCTTCCGATCGGTCATAGCCGCCGAAGATCTCCTCGTCATTGATGCCTGTAACTTTGAAGTCATAGATCACACCGGACACCTGAACCGGATAATTATAAGTTGCCACATAGTTGCCCAGATCGCTGTTGTAGGTATACTCTTCCATGTTATTGACTGCAGATGAGTTGTTTGCAAACACACGGACCTGTATCGGATTGCTGCTTGCATCATATCCGGTATAATCTGCAACACCATATACTCCCTCGGCAGCCCATGACGGAAGGTAAAACTCAAATGATTCTACATTTCCAAGATCGATCCACTCTGTATATCCTGTCGCTGCTTCTACTTCATAATATGTATCATTCACTTTTGCAGAGAATGGGAAACGCACCTGCTTATTTTTAACGTATTTTGTAAATCCAGACACATTGGTATATCCCTTCTGGGTAAAGTATGTGTTCCAGTCGAAATCCACGTTGTAAGTGTTATCCAAGATCAGCTGTGTTGCCCCGGTCCGGTTGATAAGCTGTGTCTTTCCCTCTCCCATCATGGATACAGGTGCCACAACCGGGCTGTGTACTACGATCGGCTCATTATGCTCATATCCTGCCATGATCGCTGGGATATTAAGCTCATTGTCTACAAATTTCATGGTTCTGGTCTCGCTGCTGCTTCCTGCGGCAAACCGGTTATAAACTGCCTGCAGTGTTGTATAATAATATCCGTTATTCGTTTCCTCCGGGATCGTCACAACCGTGCTGCCAGTCACCTTATCGGTTACAAGATTTTCATTCATTTCAACCTTTGCATTTTTTACAAAGCTGAAACTGATTCCGTCCTGGCTTAAATAATTTGATCCATCCAAGGTGAGTTCATCATTTTTTATAATGATCTGTTTTTGACCGATATAGGATGCAAACTGCTGTTTTACGTAGTGCTGCACACTGCTGTCTGATGGATCCAGCTCCGAACTGTCAAAGGTTCCGCCTACGGAGTATCCGCTGATATCCGGCCAGATCACATGGTAATCATCATCCGGTGTATATGTCGTGCCCGGAAATGCGGAGTGGTCGCTGCTGCTGTGCCGCTCACCATTGATGCTGATGTCATACTGGATATCTGCACTGTTACTGTATGGCACAGATGAAAAATCATTTGTGACGAGCGCATTGTTATACTCTAACAGGTTCAGTCCGCTGATGTAGTAATAGCCCACCGGATCCATCTGATAAGAGATTGAACCGCTATAGTGGTAAGTCTCCGTGGATGTTGTCTCATACGAGTATGACATGACATATTTATAACCGCTTGGGCTTGAAGTATCTTCGATCCTTATATACCAGTCTCCATATGTTTTTCCACCCGATACCTGTCCGGACATATCGGATTCTGTAATTGTGGAACCGGTATGAGTTACCTGCACCTGCTTGGTTATCGTAATGTCATATGGCACTTTGTATGTCTTTGTAACGGATCGGGATGAAACATTGACATGCCCGTACCATGAATCCAGATTGATTGCATTGGTGTAGTCCTCTGTGGTCGGGATCTTTACGCCAATATCAAACGTATCATCATTGTTATAAGTGCGCAGATCCGGTGCCGCATAATTATCGCCGGACTGGTTCGTGTCATTTCCTGCTTCCACATTGGAGCTTTCATCATCCATGTTTTTCACAAGGATACAGCTTCCGTCCGTCATTCCGGTAAGATCTTCTATACCCTCTGTTTCCTTCTCCGTCTTGGTATTTGCTCCCATTACAAGGAAACGGTTAAAGTGCGACGGGATAGAAATGGATTTGGTTTCTGCCTTTGCCCACGGAGCTGCAGTAAGGAGCTTATTCCAGTTTGACCAGTCGTAGATCTCACCCAAAAATTGACCATTCCGCAACATATTTCCTTCTGGTCCACCGCTTTCACCATGTCGATACATAGTGATGATACAGTCAATTCCGATATAAGCACGCTCGTTGTTTGCCAATTTTTCTTCTATTTCATCTGCCCAATCCGGATAAAACGTTCTTATATCCGAAAGCAAAGTTTCTTTTGAAATCATATATGTGGTAATTCGCACATCATTACCTTTTGCGTCTCTGGTATCATATTCTTTTTTCGTTGAATCTAAATTTTCAAGAGGAACAATAATATACTCTCTCTGCTTTCCATCATAGCTCCACTTTTGATTAATTGACACTGTTGAAGCATCAACGTATACATGTCCATCCGATTCACTTACATAAAAATGGGAGCCACCATGCAAGCCGTCCGTTGGATCAACATCTTTTTTGATTCTCGAAAACTCAATACCTATTGTCCGATAAAAGACACTTGATGTTTTCTTTACATCCATTGTCTGATAAATAAAGCATTCACTAGCTTCATCATAAAAGACAATCTCACCATTGTAATTCTGCCATACGCTTTCACTGATTTCCGCTTTTACGTTCTTTGGAGTGCATATAAGGCAGACCGACAAGAACATAAAAAAAGTCATGAGAAAACATATACTTTTCTTTACTTTTCGCATTTCATTTCTCCTTTGCCGCATTTTATGTATAATATAGCAAATATAAACAATTATTGCAAAAAAAATGACCACCACCGGTTTCGGCAGTGGTTCTGCATAAACTTTTAATGCCTTATCATTTGCATTGCCATTTCAAAAGATGGTTTTATTACAAGTTCTGTAACCGCATCTTTTACAATTTTCGATGCTTTTTCAGATACTTGCGTATCTGTTATATCTTGTGTATCAATACCATGCATAAGTTTAAGATACTCAATATCATTTAATGCAAGATATTCTTGTAGTGAACATTTTATGGATGGATTGTTATGCCACTGTGCAATCAACTCGTCCCACTCCGATTCTGTTTTATCTAAATATTTCGCCATACCAAACCTCAACAATGTTCAATTTATTTCCTTTTTTACAACAATAATTACAAACCCAAGTCCTTATATGGAATTACTGTGATAATGCACATAATACTTTATCTTTCAGACTTCCGTCATATTTTTTGAGGACTTCGCATGTATCTTCTGCGTGTCTTAATTCATGATAAGATTTTATATCAGCTCCTATATCCTTGCTTTTTCCTGTTTGCGGAATGCCGACCGCAAGTTTATAGGATATTTTTTGCATTTTTGATTTTTCTTTTTTATAAACCATGTATAATATCCTTTCGTATCACTGTCTTATTAATATAATATTCTTGCGTAGCAAAAAATGCATAAGAGATATAGAAGTACAGAATAAGTATATGAATGGATTTTTTATTCTGTACGTCTATTTTTTTTCATTTAATCAGTATTATTTGTTGAAGCCATCCTCCTATCTTCCTCCGAACTTATTCGTACATGACCACGTTGGTCTACCTTTATGACGATACTATCTCCAGTTTTGTACACAAAGGAATCAGCTTTGATTCTGATCCTATTTTTCGGAATATCTTCATCTCCTTCCTTTACAACAACGACATATGGATCTTGCACTCTCGTTGTGGCATATTGTGTATCAACAATTTTTGCATCAAAGTATTGTGCATCTTTCGTAAAATAATCCCCAAAATAGTCCACTACAGCTAAATTTACACTTGCATAAAATAAAATTAAAAACAAATTATATAATAAAGAATGCTTTCTTCCTTTTTTCATATTGTTCTCCCTTACCGATTATTAGGTAATAATTTATTTCTTTTCTTTACAACAATAATTACAATCCCAAGTACAGCAACAACTGCCACAACAATACCAATCACTGCGGCAAGCGGCAATGGACATGTCTGAGGGATTTCCTCGGTGCCTAATACCTCTCCACATTTTTCACACGTAACTTCCTTACTGCCTGCGGAAAACAGTCCAGCTTCCTTTGTTACTTTCCATTCGCCCTCTGTATGACCGGTTGCAGGAATTGCCTCTTCATAAGCATCTCCGCATACCTTACATGTATATGTATTCTTACCCTCTTCCGTGCAGGCTGCCTCTGTTGTATCTGTTACTTCATAATCATGACCAGCTGCAGGGATATATTCTTCTTTTGTGTCTCCGGTAATGGAATTGGTATAAACGATCTTACCATCCTCTGTACAGGTCGCTTCCACTCTCTCTGTTTCTTCCCATGCTGCATCAATTTCTTCCTGCGTTGGTTGTTTCTTAGTCTCTGTCTTTGTTTCAGACTTATTGTTTTTTTCAGTCTTTTCCGGCTGTTTATTATCCGATGTATTTGTTTCTGTTGAAGTTTCTGCCGGTGTTTCAGTTTTTGCTTCAGCATTGCTTGTATTTTGAGATTTACTTCCTGCCGGTGTGAAATCCTGCGGAATCCAACCTTCGGCTTTAAGCTGGTCTACATAGCCAAGTAAATATCCATCATTAATCATTGTTTCGATAATAGGTGTCGAAAAATAATTATCTTGAATACAATCATATATCTCAGCATCAGAAGCATTTTTTTCAAATACTTTATAACTATCATCATTTCGACCTACAGTTTTTTCACCACCAGAATAGACACCAATACATTTGAATGAATTATTTTCATTCAAATACGGTGCAAATAAACATACTATAATAACCATAACCGGCAAAGTCATCCAAATTACCTTTTTTGATTTATTTCTCATATCTTTTCCCTCGTCTTTCTGTATAATGTGTTTTAATGTTTATCTTTATGTATATTATATCATTTATAAACATATAAGTAAATACAAAGA
>ERZ1034865.1114-NODE-1114-length-12956-cov-5.224789_pt1 | contig 12956 bp, 16 predicted proteins | sample MGYA00520632_ERZ1034865 | MGnify/ENA primary metagenome ERZ1034865 (study PRJEB33766, sample SAMN09781738) | gut metagenome | biome: gut microbiome | host: Homo sapiens | place: Madagascar | study: EMG produced TPA metagenomics assembly of the PRJNA485056 data...
CGCTCCTCGGTCGTGGGCATGGCGGCGCGGACGGACTTGTGAATGCTGCTGACCTTGAGCCCCAGCTTATCGCTGGCAAACTTGATGATGCTCCCGGTGGCGTCCTCGTACTTGAAGCCTGCGGCAAGGTCGATGGGAATGTAGACGTACTCAACGGCAAAGGGCCCCGACTTGGTGCGCATCACGCGCTTCACCGAGTAAGCAAAGGCATGGTTGTCCATGTCAAGCAGGTGAGAAACCTCTGCCGGTGGGCGAACGACGGCAAGGTCATCGAGGTCGATCGTGACCTCTTGTTCCTCGTTGGGGTCCTCTTTGTAGTTGATGATCCGGTTGTAATTCTGCCAATAGAGGTCGGACTCCATGGCAAAGCTCTTGACGAACATCCCTGCGCCACGGCGACGTGTGATGAGCCCGCGGTCTGACAGCTCGGTGATGACCTGCTGAATGGTGGACTTGCTCGCGTCGTACTTGTCGCACAGCTCAACAACCGTCGGGAGTTGCTCGTAGGCCTTGAGTTCGCCTTCGGCTATGGAGCGCTCGATATCCTGCGCAATCTCCTCGTACTTGTACAATGCCTCACTCTCCCGATTGAACTCAAACAAGGATACCAGCGCAGATTGCTATTCCCGTTCGCAACGGCTGTTACTTTGTTGCCGACAAATAATGCGTACTTTTCCGTTCGTCCCCATTTTATTGCCGTTCGCAAAAATCGAGACTCCTAAAAATTAAATCGAGACAATTCTGCTCAAATACTGATTTACTATGCACTCGCGGTCAGGGGGATATAAGCCCTGCCGCAGAGATGACGGTTTCTCAGGTGACGCTCTTGGAAACGAGGGGTAGAGCAAATGGACTCTCTAACCATTAAAAACGGTATGCTTCTCTCGCCTGCCAACGGCTTTGATGGCGAGAAGGGCGACGTGCTGCTGCGTGATGGAAAGATCGCCGAGGTGGGCGGCTGCATTGAGCCGCAGGGCGAGGTCATTGACGCTACGGGCTGCTACGTCACGCCGGGATTCATTGACATCCACACCCACTGCTACCCGGCCGTGCCCCTGGGAATCGACCCGGACGTCCTCGGCATCCAGCGTGGCACCACCACCATCCTGGACGCTGGCTCTGCTGGCGCGGACAACTTCATGGACTTCTACGAGGGCACCATCAAGCATGCCAAGACCAAGGTCTTCTCGATGCTCAACATTGCTGCCGAGGGTCTTATTCGTGGCCACGAGCTCAACGACATGGCAAAGATTGACGTGGATGCCTGCAAGGCCTGCGTCAACGCGCACCGTGACGTCATTGTTGGTCTCAAGGCCCGCGCCTCCGCGAGCGTGGTTGGCGACCTGGGCATCAAGCCCATCGCCCTTGCCGCCAAGACTGCCCATGAGCTTGGGGTGCCCCTCATGGTCCACGTCGGCAACTACCCGCCGGCGCTTGGTGACGTCATCGACGTTCTCAACCACGGCGACATCATCACCCACACCTTCCACGGCAAGCCCGGCGGAGTCCTGAACGCCGATGGCACGCCCATCGAGCAGGCCGTTCGTGGCCGCGCCCGCGGCGTCCGCTTTGACGTGGGCCACGGCGTGGAGAGCTTTGTCTTCGAGACCTACAAGCGCGCGTTGGCGGCTGGATTCGACTGCGACTCCATCTCTACCGACCTACACGTGGAGAACTACCAGGGCCCGGTCTTTGACCTTGCCACGACGGTGACCAAGCTCATTGCCTGCGGAGAGCCGCTGGCAGACGCTATCACGAAGGTCACGAGCGTCCCTGCCCTGTTCTTTGGCCTGGACGGCCTCGGCCAGCTTGCCCCCGGCATGACCGGTGACATCAACATCTTCCGCTATGACGACGTCGACGTCACCCTGCAGGACGCCGCCTGCGCGACCGTCGAGGTTCGCCATCACGTGAACGTTCGCAAGACGATCTGGAGCCGTGGGAGCCAGACCCACATCCTCGAGCACTCCGACACGCCCTGGGACCCCAAGGCCGTCTCGGCCGAGGAGCTCGCTGCCCGCATCGCCGAGGCAAAGAAGGAGAACTAGTCATGCTTTCGACCAACGACCTCAAGGCTCGCTGCGACGCGGCCGCAAGTGTCACCGAGGACGAGCTCTCCGAGTACGAGGCCGTCTCGAAGAAGTATGGGGAGCTTGACCTTCCCGCAATGGACGATGCCTCTGACCTCATGTTTTCAAATCACGTTCTCTGCGTGATCAAGCGAATCAATACCGGCGAGTACGTGGATGAGATGCCCGAGGAGCTCTTCAGCGAGGTCTCCCAGGCAGCCCGCGAGGCCTCTGCAGCCCTTCTCGCCGACACCTTTGCGGCTCACGGCCAGGAGCCCAACAAAACCGAGGTCCTTTTGCTGTCAACCCACCTCGAGGTTGCCATGCAGTTGGCACAGCAGTAGCGGACAAGCAGAAAGAAGGGAGAGAAGAATGGCAAAGGAGATTTTGGTAGTCATCGGAACGCGTCTTGGTAAGGGACAGGCGATTGCGCGTGGCGTCGAGAAGGCCGGCGGGCACGCCTACGTTATCCCCGGCATGGCGGCTGACATGAAGCTCGGCGACGTCATGAACGAGAAGGGCGCCGACCTGGGCATTTCGCAGTGCGGCTCTGGCGGTGCCGGCGCGCTTGCGGCTTCCAACAAGTATGGCTGGAAGAGCAAGTATGGCATGCGCAGCGTCGATGCCGCGTGCACCGCGGTCAAGGATGGCTGCAAGGTCGTCGGCACGGGCTTCCTTGACACCGAGGAGCTTGGCGAGAAGCTCGTCGAGGCCTGGCGCGAGGCGAACCCTGATGCTTAGCGAGCCCAGCACCAAGACCGTCATTACGGACGGCGCCGGCGCTCAGCTGCTTGAGGAGATGGAGCATACCATCACCGTCAAGGCTCGCGGCAATTCCCTGAAGGACATGGTCAACACCGCCTTCCAGATCATGAGGAAGCGGATCTTCCAAGAGATCGACAAGCCGATCATCCAGCTCGAGGCCAAAGAGGTCTACTTCGACGAACTGGAGAAGGAGGAGACCGAGGAGCACTTCATGCTCTTCTTCTGGCCTCGCACCAAGACCAGCTACGAGGCAAACGTCCGAATTGTGGTGAGCGTCAAGTACCTCAACATCAACGAAAGGAAATAAGATGGCCGAGATCATTCTCTACTCCATTATCATCGGCGCCATCGGCGGTGGCTGCATCGCGGCTGGAGCCGCGCGCATGCGCCACGCGCCTGAGGTCCAGGCCATGGGTGCCTTCCGTACCCTCGGCGAGATGAACGCCTGCGGCGGAGACCCCATCTCCCACTTCTCGTTCGGCCTCGGCTTCCTGTTCTCCTCGGCGGCCGCTGCTGTTGCTGCTGGCGCCCTCTCTCAGGACGTCATGCACCGTATCGTCCCCAACTGGGCCGCGGGTGCCCTGCTGCTCAAGAACAAGGACCCTGAGCAGACTGTCTGGAACCCGGGAAAGATGATGATCGCCGGTGCCGGCGTTGGCGCCGTTGTGGTGACCGCCCTGAACACGGTGGCCTCCGCCATTCCGAGCAACCTCTCCGACATCGCCTCCGGCGTCCTTGTCCAGGCCACCACGTGGCTCATCAACCCCGTCATGCCTGCCATCTTCTGGCTGGCAGCCGTTGACGCCGGCAAGGTCACTGGCATGTGGGGCACCCTCCTCGGTGGCGTCTCCGCCCTTATCACCGGCAACGCCGTTCCGGGCGTCGTCCTGGGCATCCTCGTCGGCAAGTCGGCTGAGGAGAACGGCTACAAGTCCAACATTGTCAGGATCCTGATTGCCATCGTCGTCGTGATGTTCCTGGCAATTGCCTACTTCCGCGGCTTCTTTGCCAAGCTCGTCTTCTAATTAACCCCTAAGGAGGTAAGTCATGGATAGCGAGAAGAACACCGAGGTCGCCGAGAAGGCCTCCTTTATGGACAAGTTCAACGCCTTCATGATGAAGGATGAGACCTTCATCCTTCTGGTGATGGGTGCTGCGGCTGCCATTTTTGCCGGTACCTTTATGTACCTGAACTTCCACACCGGTGCTTTTAACGACGTCTCGATCGTTGCCATGCTTCAGGGTGGCCTTGACACCGGTGACTACACCGCCGCCGCAGGCTTTGCTGCTGGCTTCCTGATCGCCCGCATCCTCGAGGGTCCGCTGGTGGGCCTGATGGACATCGGCGGCTCCCTGCAGACCGGTGTCGGCATTGGCATCCCGGGCCTGCTGCTCTCCATGGGCATCACGTTCCCGCTCTCTAACTTCTTCGTGGCCCTGTGCTTCGGCGCCCTTATCGGTTTGGTCATCGGTGCCATCGTCATCATCATCCGCAAGGTCGTCCCTGATGGCGTCGCCGTGGGCGGCACGGACGTCATGATGGGCGCGGGCAACGCCTGCGGCCGTTACCTCGCTCCCCTGATCGTCGTCGCTGCCTGCTCCTACAACGTGTGGGCTGGCATCGGTGCCATCATCGGCTCCGCCATCTTCTACAAGTGGGGCAAGGAGATGACCGGTGGCGCCATTCTCGGCGCCATGATTCTGGGTGCCATCTTCATCCACTAGTTCTGGTCTGCCTGACCCGACCTGCCGGGGCCATACGACGGGTCGGGTCGCCAAGCTTCTGACGGTTCCAGCGCCCCCGAAGGGGCGCTGGGGCAAAAGAGAGAAGAAGAATGAGCATATACACTGAAATCGGGCTCAAGCGCGTGGTCAACGCCAGTGGGCGCGTCACCGTCCTGGGCGTCTCCACGTTCAGCGACCGCGTTGCCGAGGCTGCCCGCGAGGGCGGCCAGTCCTACGTGGTCATCGAGGACCTCATGACCCGTGCCGGCGAGCTCATCTCTGAGCACACGGGAGCCGAGGCAAGCTGCCCCACCTCGTGCGCGTCTGCGTCCATCGCCCTCACCACGGCCGCGCTTGTCTCGCGTGGTCGCTACACGGACATGATGCGACTGCCTGATTCCACGGGCCTCGCGAATGAGATCGTGCTGCAGAAGGGGCACTCCATCAACTATGGCGCGCCCATCCCCACCATGATTCGCCTGGGCGGCGGCGTTCCCGTTGAGGCCGGCCAGGCAAATGAGGTGCACCCCGAGGACATCGAGGAGTCCATCACCGACAAGACCGTGGCCCTTCTCTATGTGAAGAGCCACCACTGCGTGCAGAAGGGCATGGTCAGCATCGAGGAGATGCGCGATATCGCCCACGCCCACGGGCTGCCCTTCATGATGGACTGCGCGGCCGAGGAGGACTTCCGCAAGTACATCGCCCTGGGCGCCGATGTGGTCTGCTACTCAGGCGCAAAGGCCCTTGAGGCCACCACCTCGGGATTCGTCACCGGTCGCCGTGACATCATCCAGAACGTGCAGAAGCAGTACCACGGCATCGGCCGCGCCATGAAGGTGGGCAAGGAGCAGATCGTGGGGCTTCTGGCCGCCCTTGACCAGTATGACTCCCGCGACCACGATGCCGAGGTGGCGGCCAACGTCGAGAAGGTCGACTGGCTCGTCGACGCCGTCAACGCCATCGACGGCCTGCGCGCCGAGAAGATCCAGGACGAGGCGGGCCGCGCCATCTTCCGCTGCCGCGTCACGCTTGACCCCGCCTGCCCCCCGAGGCTCACGATGGAGCAGGTGAACGAGCAGCTCCGCGGCGGCGACCCCATCATCTGGGCCCGCACGGAGTTCCTGAACCTCGGGAAGATTGACTTTGACCCGCGCCCGATGGGCGAGGGCGACAAGGAACTTATCGCTAAGCGCTTGCGCGAGATTGTGGAGGCATAAAAATGGGAATCAACTACTACAATGACCGAGTGTGTCTGAACGTCCTCGGCGGCTCTCTTGAGAACGCCAGGGACATCTACGAGGCCGCCGAGCACCACGTTGAGGTCGGCGTCCTCACCGCTGACTACCCCGACGTGCCCAGCGCCGTCGAGGACATGAAGAAGTACATGGACGTGCTCGAGGGCAACCTCTCCGTCGGCCTTGGCGGCGGCAACCCCAACCAGTGGCGCGCCGTGGCCGAGGTGGCCAAGGAGGTCAAGGCCAACCACTTCAACCAGGCCTTCTGCGCCGTCTCTGCCACCCGCGCCAACGTCGGCAACGACGAGTGCCACATCAACGCAATGGTTGGCCCCTCCGGCATCCCCGGCATGGTGAAGGTCTCCACCGGCCCCCTCTCCAAGGACGCAAAGGCGCCCGCACTTGTTCCCGCTGACACCCTGATCATGATCGTCAAGGAGATGGGCGGCAACTCGCTCAAGTTCTTCCCGATGGGTGGCCTCAAGGTGAAGGACGAGCTCCAGGCCGTGGCCGAGGCATGCGCTCGCCAGGACTTCATCCTCGAGCCTACGGGCGGCATCGACCTTGAGAACTTCAAGGAGATCATGGGCATCATCCTGGGCGCCGGCGTGCAGAAGGTCATCCCGCACGTCTACAGCTCCATCATCGACAAGGCAACCGGCCAGACCCGCATCGAGGACGTCAAGACGCTCCTCGCCATGGTCAAGGAACTCGTTTAATTAATAGCCTTTTGGTCAGGATGCATGCCGCCATATGGCCTGCAGGCCGAAAAGACCGTATTCTAATGCTTTGAAAGCTACCCGGGCTCCAGTCTCTGGCTGGAGCCCGGTTTGTCGGCGGGCGCTGGCTGGCGCTCGATTCTTATACGTGTGGGGACGGGGAAAGTGCCAAAGTACAAGCTCATCGTCAAGGAAATAGAGGAGGCCATCCGCCGGGGCGAGCTCGCTCCCTACGATCAGCTCCCGACGGTCGTTGAGCTTACGAAGCAATATCACGTCAGCCGCACTACCATCGAGCAGGTCATGGACGAGCTTGAGAAGCTCGGCCTGGTCTCCCGCAAGCGCGGGTCGGGAGTCTACGTCAAGAAGGTGGCAACGCGCTCCTTTGACAAGCCTCTGAACACCGTCTCCCTCTGCGACGGGATTGACCTTGACCTCTCCCGCGAGCCAGAGTGCGTCGTGCACGAGTTTACGGTCCTCAAGCCCGACGACCACGTAAGGCGCGAGCTTGGCCTTCATGAGCACAGCTTCACCTTTTATATCAAGAGGTCACATCTGCATGACGGGAAGCCCTTGGACATGCAGTACCTCTACTATCCGGTTGAGATTTTCCGCGACATCAGGCTCACTGCAGCGGAGACCTCGGTGAGGCCCTGGATTTCCGAGAACTACGAGGTTACGCCTGACAGCTTCCACAAGACCCTCAGGGCGGTCAATGCCACGCCGGACGAGGCACTTGTCCTCTCCATCGGCAAGGGTACGCCGCTGCTTGAGGTCGAGCAGGTCGGCTATCTCGATGACGGAAGGCCCTTTGAGTACCTTCTTGCCCGCTTCCCCGGAGACCTTGCCGAGTACCAAACGGTGGATTCTGATTCGCTGCCTGTTTAGAAGACTATTCGGAGGCGTCGAATGACTTCGCTCTCAATGCCCAAGGCAGTAATTTTTGATATGGACGGGCTCATGGTTGATTCCGAGCCCGCATGGGGGAAGGCCTGGAAGATAGCCCTTGCCAAGGAGGGGCTTGAGCTCAAGCCCGGGTTCCAGGAGGCGCTTGCGGGCTCAGCTAGGCCGCGCGCTCTGCAGCTGACCCACGAGTTCTACGGGGAGGGCGAGGGCGTCACCCGAGCCTTCGAGGATCACTACGATGTGGTGGAGCAGCTCTTCATCGAGGAGGGCGCTCCCAAGATGCGTGGCCTAGACGAGCTTTTGGCCTGGCTAAGCGAGAAGGGCCTTCCGCTTGCGGTGGCGTCCTCCACGGCAAGGCCGTCTGTCGAGGCGGTTCTTGAGCACGCGGGCATCAGGCGCTTCTTCAAGGCGATTTGCACCGGAGATCAGGGATTTCCCTCAAAGCCCGCGCCGGACATCTTCCTTGCGGCGGCCGAGGGACTGGGCGTTGAGCCTGGTGAGGCCTGGGTCCTCGAGGACAGCCCTGCGGGAATACGTGCAGCAATTGCGGGCGGCTTCACGCCCGTTATGGTGCCCGACCTGGTCCAGCCCGATGACGAGCTGCGCGCGAGCGTTCCTGTCTTTGGCAGCCTGCTCGACGTCAAGGCTGAGCTGGAGAAGCTCGCGAATTAGCCTTTCTAGAGCGTGCTCTTCTCGCCCCCGGCTGCGGTGTCCCCGCGGCCGGGAGCTTAACTGCGTTGAATCTTTGATGCAAATGCGCGTTTTTCTCGCCTGTCGCTAGTGGAGCTGGCGAGAAATGCCTGGTCAGAGGCTTGGCATTGATTTGCCACGGCGGCTGCGCATCAATCTTTCAACGCAGTTAAGCCAGTGCGGCAAGTGGAGAGCTATCCCGCCTAACCCCGCTATACGCGTTGCAGGACGGAAGTGAAGATGTACTTGTTTGCCGGCAGCCACATGTTTGCCCATTCCACGGCAACGTTGTTCTGCAGGTAGACGGTCTGGTGGATGTTGAGGAGGGGTGCACCCTCGTGACACTGGAGTATCTCGCTGCGCTTTTGGCCGGAGATTCTGGCTCCGTATTGAACCTTGGCGTAGCCAATCTTGCGCCCGGAGGCGCGCTCCATTGCGCTGAACAGCGTCTCCTTGGTGAAGTCAACCTCGTCTAGGCCTGGGCAGGCAAGCAGGTTGACGCGGCTCTCCATGAGAATGATCGGTTCCTTCTCGGTGCTGCGCAGGCGATGGAGCTTCAGCACGGGTGCGTTGAGAGGCACGTTGAGTGCCTGCGAGCAGGCGTGGTCGGCGGGCATGATGGTGCTTTCGAGCACGTCGGTGTGAAAGTCCACGTTCTGAAGGCGGAGCGACTCCGCATATGAGAGCAGGCTGTTTGACATCGTGTACTGCAAGACGGGCTGGGTTACGAAGGTGCCCTTTCCGCGGGTCTGCTCAAGCAGCCCCTCTGCAACAAGGGACTTGATTCCCTTCTGTACCGTCCCGCGGCTCACCCCGAATAGGCGCATGAGCTCGTGCTCCGAGGGAATGGCCTCACCGGCGCCCCATTCAAGGTCGTAGACCTTGCGCCTGATGTAGTCAGCTATCTGAACGTGCAGCGGGCTCTTTGAGCTGGGGTTGAGCGGGTAGTCGGCCATTTTGACTCCTAGGCAAATAGTGACGAGAGGCCAAGTGCAACGAGGGCAATGCCACCTATGAGCAGAAGCACGATCCCAACGAGCTCGGAGGCAAAGAGGGGCGAGTTCACGAGGTTGCGCATTCCCTGGGCAAGCGTCTCTCCCTCAAGGGTGCTGGCCCGAAGGAACCCGCGGAGAAACGCAAACAGCCCCAGAAGAACGAGCACACCGAGCGCGATGCGGAGGACGCTGACGGGCATCTGATCTCCTAGGGCCGCCGTTGCGTCAAACCCAAGGGCTCGCGGGATGATGTAGAGTCCCAGGATGACTAGGGCGCTTACCGCGAGGCTCCGAATGCCGCGGCTGGTGTTGGCGGCAAAATCACGCTGCTGTTGGTCTGCCATTGTCGCGCTCCTTTTTTTAAATGTCTTTAGATAACTATAAATCAAAGGTCATTCTTGGATGTTAATCAATAGACATTTGAGCCAAGTTTAAGGCCTGATATTTACCGCGGGCAAGCCAAACGCAGGTGGCTCTGAGGTCGGTTGTCTATGGTTGACCACTTAAAAATAGCCAATTAACTGCATTTATATACGTTCGCTACCAAAAAGGTACCGCTCGGTGAAAACCAGTTTGCTTAATCGAGAGTCGGTCATATGTTCTCGCTGTAGTTGACCACGAAACAATGGTCATGTTGAGCGAGAAAGGAGATGCAAACATGGTTGGCTTGGTCGTCGCGACACATGGTTCCTTGAGCAGCGGGCTTAAGGATGCGGCGCAGATGTTGGCAGGAGATCTTGCCGACTTTCCAACCGTGAGTCTCGTGCCGGGCAAGGAGCCCTCTGCGTTCCTTGCCGAGCTTGAGGCTGCGGTTGATTCCGAAGACGAGGGCGAGGGCGTGGTGGTACTCGTCGACCTCTTTGGGGGAACGCCGTCCAACAGCGTTTGCCGGATGCTGGGCCAAAAGGGCGTGCATGCCGTATCGGGCGTGAACCTTCCCATGGTTCTCGAGGGCATTTTCTCCCGTGGCGAGAAGACCGCCGAGGAGCTTGCCGAGTACCTGACCCAGGTTGGCCCCGGTGCGATTTTTGACATCGAGAAGCGGCTCGCTCAGAACGCGGCAAGCCGAACCGAGGACGAAGACGACGAGGACTTTGAGTAGGAAGGGACGATAAGGACATGAACGCACCCGGAATGCAAAACGTGAAGCTTGTCCGCGTTGATGACAGGCTGATCCACGGCCAGGTCATGACCTCTTGGGTCAAGCAGACCGCTGCGAACAAGATCATGGTCGTTGACGATGAGGTCGCCGCAGACGATCTCATGAAGACCGTTCTCAAGGGCGTCACCCCTGCCGACGTGAAGCTTGGAATCTTCTCTGTCCAGAAGGCGGTTGACCGCCTGATGAAGGGCCTTAAGCCCGATGACAGGGTCATCATCCTGGTCAAGACCCCCATTACGGTATGGCGCATGCGGCAGGCAGGGGTTGACTTCCCCACGCTGTGCGTCGGAGGCATTGGCATGAGGTCTGACCGCACGACGTTCTATCAGAACATCGCATGCTCTGAGGAGGAGCGCGAGTCCCTGCGCAACCTCATTGCAGCTGGATGTGACGTCACCATCCAGATCGTTGCTGATGACTCGAAGATTAGCGTCGCAAAGATTCTTGAGAAGCAGTAGCCCTTACGCAAGTTGATTCTCTCGGAAGGGGAGGTCAGGCATGCAAATCTCGCTCATCCAGGCGTTTCTCGTCGGCGTGGTGTATTACCTTGGCTTTGTTGGCACGCCGTGGCTGACAAATACGGGCGCCATGTCGGTGATTCAGAAGCCGCTCGTTGCCGGTGTCCTTGTCGGCATCATTCTCGGCGACCCCGTGCAGGGCGCCATCATTGGCGCGGCGGTTCAGATGCCCTTCATCGCATACATCTTTGCTGGTGGTGCCCAGCCCAACGACCCTGGCCTTGCCGGCACGCTTGGCGTCGCGCTTGCAATCGCAGCTGGGCTTGACCCTCAGGCAGCCGTTGCGATTTCCGTCCCCATCTCTTTGGTGGGAACCATTATCAACGTTGTCCGCATGACTGTTAACGTGGCGTGGCTCCACATGATCGATGGCGCCGCCGCCGAGGGCGATGCGAAGAAGGCCGCCCTTCTCCACATCATCCCGCCCCAGATCTTTGTGTTCGTGCTCTGCGTCGTTCCCGTCACGCTGGGCTGCTTCTTCGGCGTCGACGCTGTTTCCAACCTCATTGCCGTCATGCAGGGACGTCCCCTCTATACGCTCGAGGTCATCGGCGGCATCCTGCCTGCGCTCGGCATTGCCATGAACCTGCGTACGCTTGACCGCCCCGGCACGCTCATCTGGTTCGTGTTCGGCTTCGTGCTCAGTGCCTACCTTGGGCTCGGCGCAATGCCCATTGCGGTCATTGGCTTTGTCATCGCGTTCTTCTATGTGTCCCTTGAGATGCGCGGGAGCGCAGAGCCGGTTGCCGCTGCGGCCATAGCGTCCACTTCCGCTCCGGACTCTGCCGTGGCCTCCGATGACTCCGACGACGACTTTGAGTAGGAGAAGAAACATGAGCGAGAACAAGATCGTCTCCAACGACGCCGCAGAAAGCGACAGCCCGCTTACCAAGAAGGACCTCAACAAGGCCTGGTTCAAGTGGATCACGTTCTTCAACTGCAACATCAACTACGAGCGCCTGACGTCCTCGGCAATGATGACGGCCTACTCCCACGTGCCCGAGAAGCTCTATCCCAACGACAAGGAGAAGCAGACCGAGTTCCTGAAGCGCCAGCTCGAGTTCTTCAACACGGAGCCCCACTTTGGTTCCGTCATCATCGGCCTCGTGCTGTCCATGGAGGAAGAGCGCGCCAAGAACCCCGCAATTACCCCCGAGTCGATCACGGCAATCAAGACCGGCCTGATGGGTCCCTTTGCCGGCGTCGGCGACACCCTTTGGCAGGGCACGATCACCCCGATCCTGCTGGCCATCTGCATGCCCATCGTGGCAAGCGGAAACCCGTTCGGCGCGCTGCTCTACGGCGTGCTCATTCTTGGCGTGATGCTCTCGATCTCCCACTTCATGTTCTTCACCGGCTACAACTCCGGTAAGTCGGGCGTCGAGAACATGATGAAGAGCGGCACCCTCAAGCGCGTCATTTCCGTGGCTTCGATCATGGGCGCAATCGTTCTTGGATGCCTTACGAACAGCTACGTGACGGCCACCTCCTACCTTGAGATTCCCGTTGGAGACGGAACGATCGCACTGCAGTCCACGCTTGACTCCCTGTTCATTGGCCTTGTGCCCCTCTCGGTCACGCTGCTTGCGTGGTACCTGCTCAAGAAGCGCAACATGAGCTCCACCAAGGTCCTGGTCATTCTGGCGCTCATCGGCCTCGTTCTTGGAGCGACGGGCTTGTTCGGCGGGGTTGCCTAGCCTTTGGGCATATGCCCCCCTGTTGCACTGATGATTTCAAACACGAATGGAGAAATACAATGATTGATGACGAGAACGTGACTATCTTCACCCCGGAGGAGACCCGTCTTGAGAACCACCCGCTCACGAGCAAGAGGAGCGGGCGCACGAGGCACGAGATGGTTCTTCACGATGATCCCAAGACCGGAATGATCGTCAAGTACGTTCGCTACACCGCGGGACACCCCGTCGTGGTGCACAAGCACGAGTGCGGGAAGGGCATGTTCGTTCTCCGCGGCATCCTCCACACCGAGCATGGTGACTTCGGCCCCGGCAGCTGGATTTGGTGGAAGCCTGGCTCGGTCATGTTCCACGGCGCGACGCAGGACGAGGACGTCGACGTCCTGTTTGTGACCAACCAGCCGTTCGACATCGAGTATCTTGGGCGTGAGATCGCCCCGAACGAGGAGTTCGACCCGGATAACCTTCTCGG
>ERZ1034865.1124-NODE-1124-length-12884-cov-4.617741_pt1 | contig 12884 bp, 9 predicted proteins | sample MGYA00520632_ERZ1034865 | MGnify/ENA primary metagenome ERZ1034865 (study PRJEB33766, sample SAMN09781738) | gut metagenome | biome: gut microbiome | host: Homo sapiens | place: Madagascar | study: EMG produced TPA metagenomics assembly of the PRJNA485056 data...
GAACATGCGTCACACGCTGCAGGTCCTTCTGGACTACATGGGCCACGCACGGACGCGGCTTGCCGTGGTGGCCGTCCTGGTCACGGTGAGCGGCCTGGCGAACCTGCTGGGCACGTACATGATCAAGCCCGTGGTCAACGCCGTTGGCGCCGGGGACTTCGCGCGCTTTTCTCGGCTGGTGGCGCTGACGGCGTGCATCTACGCCGTTGGCGTGGCGAGTGCCGTGGGGTACACACAGACCATGGTGCGCGCCGCGCAGAAGGTGGTCTTCGACATCAGGCGGGACCTTCTCGCCCACATAGAGGGGCTGCCGCTCTCGTTCTTTGACTCCACGCGCCACGGCGACGTCATGAGCTACTTCACCAACGACGTGGACACGGTCTCGGAGGCGCTCAACAACAGCTTTGCCAACGCGGTCCAGGCGCTCATCCAGACGGTGGGCACCTTCACGCTGCTGGTGGTGCTCGACTGGCGCCTCACGCTCATCACGCTTGCCTGCGACGTGCTCATCGCCTGCTACGTGCGCTTCTCGGGAGGGCGGAGCCGCAGGTTCTTTGGGGCGCAGCAGGCCACGCTCGGCCAGCTCGACGGCTACGTGGAGGAGATGATGGCCGGCCAGAAGGTGGTCAAGGTCTTCAGCCACGAGGAGGCCGCCCAGGCGGACTTCGACGCCCTCAACGAGGCGCTGCGCCAGAGCGGCGCCACCGCGCAGGCCTACGCCTCGACCATGGTGCCGGTGACCGTGGCCGTCTCGTACATGAACTTTGCCGTGGTCTGCGTGGTGGGGGCGCTTCTCGCCCTGGGCGGGCACGCGGACGTGGGAAGCCTTGCGAGCTACCTGGTGTTTGTCCGCCAGGCCTGCATGCCCATCAACCAGCTCACGCAGCAGGGCAACTTCCTGCTTACGGCCCTTGCCGGAGCCGAGCGCATCTTTGCCGTCATGGAGAGGGAGCCCGAGGTGGACGAGGGCCGCGTGACCCTGGTGCGCTCGGACGTGGAGGCGGCCCGCACGGCGGGCGGCGCCTCGGGCTGGGCGTGGCGCATCGACGGCGAGGACGTGCCCCTTGCCGGCGACGTGCGCTTCTATGACGTGGACTTTGGCTACGTGGAGGGGCAGACCGTCCTCGAGGGGCTCTCGCTCTTTGCCAAGCCGGGGCAGAAGATCGCCTTCGTGGGGTCCACGGGAGCGGGAAAGACCACCATCACCAACCTGATCAACCGCTTCTACGAGGTGCGCGGCGGCGTCATCACCTACGACGGCATCGACGTGAGGGACATCTCCAAGGAGTCCCTGCGCCGCAGCCTGGGCATCGTGCTGCAGGACACGCACCTCTTCCGCGGCACCATCGCCGACAACATCCGCTTCGGCAAGCTGGACGCCACCGACGAGGAGGTGCGCGCCGCCGCCCGCGTGGCCAACGCCGACAGCTTCATCAGCCGCCTGCCGCAGGGCTACGACACGCCGGTGGTGGCCGACGGTGCCAACCTCAGCCAGGGCCAGCGCCAGCTTCTGGCCATTGCCCGCGCGGCCGTGGCCGACCCTCCGGTGCTCATCCTGGACGAGGCCACGAGCTCCATCGACACCCGCACCGAGGCCATCATCGCCCGGGCCATGGACCAGCTCATGGCCGGCAGGACCACCTTCGTCATCGCGCACCGCCTCTCCACGGTGAGAAACGCCAACGCCATCATGGTGCTGGAGCACGGCCGCATCGTGGAGCGCGGCACCCACGAGGAGCTCCTGGCCCAGCGCGGCGAGTACTGGCAGCTCTACACCGGCGCCAAGGAGCTGGATTGACGCCCCGGCGTCGCGGCCGTAAGATTCCTTGCGCGGGATGAGGTTCCCCGTTGGGTGACGGCGCGCGCCGCGAGCCCTAAACCGCCTTTGAGCTGATGACTTCTGCCCCTCTCGCCTCCGGGCGGCCCAGGGGCAGAAGTCTTTTTTGTGCCGAGGCCGGGTCTTCCGGCGGAAGTGGAGGTCAAGCGTGGAGAAGCGCCTGCGTCGAGTGGCTGGTTCCTACGGGAGGGTCCTGGTTCTGGTGGCCGCCGCGCTGCCGGTGGGCGTTGCCGCCGGCGCCGCGGACGCGCTCTTTGGCCGCGTGCTGCTGGCCGTCTCTGGCGTGCGGGCCGGCTGGCCGCTTCTGACGGTGCCCTTCCTGGCTGTGGCGGGAGCCCTCACGGCGTGGGCGTACCGTTGCTTTGGCAAGGGCACCGAGAGGGGCATGGGCCTGGTGTTTGGCGCCGCCCACGGCCAGGACCAGCAGATCCCCCTGCGCCTGGTGCCCCTCGTCATGGTCAGCACCTGGCTCACGCACCTCACGGGAGGCTCTGCCGGCAGGGAGGGCGTGGCCGTGCAGATTGGCGCCACGCTCTCGCACTGGCTGGGCCGCCGCCTGCCGCTGCGCGACGCCGCGCCCACGTTTGCCGTGGTGGGCATGGCCGCCGGCTTTGCCGGCCTCTTCCGCACGCCGCTTGCGGCCACGGTCTTTGCCCTCGAGGTCCTGGCCGCGGGACGCCTTCGCTACGAGGCGCTGGCGCCGGCTCTCGCGGCGTCCCTGGTGGCAAGCGCCACCTCCGGCGCGCTTGGCCTGGCAAAGTTCGAGGTGGCCGTGGCTCCGCTTGCCGCCCTCGACGCCCCCGTGACGCTGCGGCTCGCGCTTGCGGGCCTTGCCTTCGGCGTGGCGGGAGGCGCCTTCGCGTGGCTTCTGTCCCGTGGCAAGTCCGTGGCGGCGCGACTGCTTCCCAATCCCGTGGCGCGCGCGGCGGCCATGGGCGCCGGCCTCTCCGCGGTGCTCCTGGTCCTGTGGGGTGGCCGCTACTGCGGCCTGGGAACCAACCTCATCGAGGCCGCCATCGCGGGCGCCGGCCAGGACGTCCTTCCCTGGGACTGGGCCCTCAAGCTCGCGCTGACCGTGCTCACGCTCTCGGCCGGCTACCAGGGCGGCGAGGTCACGCCGCTCTTCTCCGTTGGCGCGTGCCTGGGCGTGGTGCTGGCCGGGCCGCTGGGGCTTCCCGTGGCGCTCGCGGCCGCGTTCGGCTACGCCGCGGTCTTTGGCGCGGCCACCAACACTTTCCTCGCGCCGCTGCTCATCGGGGGAGAGGTCTTTGGCTGGGCCAACCTGCCCGCGTTCTTTGTGGTCTGCGCCGCCGCCTACCTCTTCAACATGGGAAAGACCATCTACGCGGGGCAGCTGCCTGGGTAGGTAGGCCTCGCCGGGGTCCGGGGACGCTCCCCGTCACGCGTTGGTCACGTGGCCGCGCTAGAATCCGCTTGCGCACCGCCGGCGCGCCTAGGGGACAAGAGACGGGAGCCAGCATGGCACTCATTCGCAAGATCGGCGTCATCGGACAGGGCCACGTGGGCGCGCACGTGGCAAACAGCCTGCTCATGCAGGGTGTGGCAGACGAGCTCTACCTCGCCGACATCAACGCGCAGAAGCTGGAGAGCGAGTGCCAGGACCTCACCGACTCCATGAGCTTCTATCCGCACAACTGCCGCGTGGTCAACTGCGGCGAGAAGTACGAGCTTCTCGCCGGCTGCGACGTGGTGGTCAACGCCGCCGGTGACGTGGCCAAGGCCGCCGGCGACCGCGACGGCGAGCTCTTTGTGACCGCCGAGATCACCCGTACCTGGCCGCGTCGCCTGGTGGACGCTGGCTTTGGGGGCGTCATCGTCACCATCTCCAACCCCTGCGACGTGGTTGCCACGGAGATCTGGCACCTCACCGGCTACGACCCGCGCCGCATCATCGGCTCCGGCACGGCCCTGGACTCCGCGCGCCTCAAGAACGCCATCGCCCGCCGCGTCAACCTGGACCAGCGCTCCATCTGCGCCTACATGCTGGGCGAGCACGGCACCTCTCAGTTTGCCGCGTGGTCTGCCGTCAACTTCGGCGGAAAGCCGCTGGCCGAGCTCGCCGCCGAGCAGCCCGACCGCTTTGGCTTCGACCTTGCGCAGGCCGAGAAGGACGCCCGCTTTGGCGGCTACGTGACCTACGCGGGCAAGGGATGCACGGAGTACGCCATCGCCAACGCCGCCGTGCGCCTGGTGCGCGCCGTGGTCTCCGACGAGCACCTGGTCACGGCCTGCTCCACGCTGCTTACGGGCGAGTACGGCGAGTCCGGCCACTACACCAGCCTGCCGTGCGTGGTGGGCGCCGCGGGCGTCGAGGAGGTCGTCACGCTCTCGCTCACCGAGGCGGAGCAGGCCGAGCTTCACGCCTCCTGCGAGCACATCAAGGGCAACATCGCCCGTCTGACCTGGTGGGACGAGGAGCGCCACCCCAGCCTGAGGTAGCCCGCCGCCCCTCAAATTGGGGACGTGTTCATATTTGCGCAAACTTGGGACAGGTTGCCCGGCGCCGCCCAGCGCCCAATAGGCAACAAAAGAGGGGACGGTCTAACCCGTCCCCTCTTTGCGCAAAAACGAACACGTCCCCAATTTGTGAGGGCTACTCCAGGCGCTTGCGGATGGTCAGGTACTCGGTCACCAGCAGCAAAAGCAGGATGGACATCACCACGAGGCTGCCCACCACGGCGCCGGAGAGGCCCGAGAAGTTGACCAGCAGCATGGCCACGGGCACGGCGAAGACGAAGGCGATGAGGTAGAGCCTCGTGACCTCGCCCTGGGCGCGCAGCACGGTGATGATCTGGTACAGGAAGTCGATGCACGCGCAGACGCCGCCCGTCGCCACCATGACAAAGACAAGGCTCCTGAACTGCTCGAAGTCCAGGCCGTACATGAGGCCCATGAGGGGGATGCCCACCCAGCCCATGAAGAGGGCCATGGCGCCGGTGATGAGCGCGATGACGCCGATCATGGCCAGGACCACGAGGTCGAACCTGCGATGCTTCTCGGGATCCTCCCAGATGCGCGCCAGGCGCACGAGCTGCGGCTTGTAGATGAAGCCGGCCGCCATGAGGATGGAGTGGGCCGGGAAGTACATGGCGTTGTAGTAGAGCTGGTTGTCGTAGGAGAGGCTGCCCTCCATGGCAAACTTGGGCACCGAGTCGATGACGTTGTAGAGGAAGAGCGCCAGGAAGAGCGGCCAGCACTGCACAAAGAGCTCGCGAACGCCACGGAAGGCGGCGGGCAGGCTCTTCTCGGTCTCAAGGTAGGCCAGCGGCAGGGTGAGCAGCAGAAGCGACGCCACGGCGGCGACGGCCATGGCAAACGAGGCAAACACCAGGTTGCGGGTCACAAAGAGCACGATGGAGAAGGCCAGGAAGGACGCGGCGCACCGCAGGCCCTGCGAGAGGCCGGCCAGGTAAAGCTTGTCCTTCTGCTGCAGGCGCCCCTCGTAGACGTCGGCAAGGCCGTCGACGGCGCGAAAGCTCAGCACGCCCATGCAGATGGAGATCATGGGCTCGGCGTAGCCGCGCGCCTTGCAGTAGCCAAAGCCCACCAGCAGCATGAGGCCGCAGGTGATGAGGCGGTTGATCTGGTAGTCCTTGAACGACTGCAGCTCGTCGAGGTCGGAGACCTGGTAGGTGCGCACGCCAAAGTTGGCAAGGAACAGCAGCAGCGTTCCCACCGTGAAGGCCATGGAGAACAGGCCCGCCTGCTCGGCGCCCACAAACCAGGTGCAGACCATCGTCAGAAGCGGAAAGAGGCCTCCCCAGGCAGCCTGGCCCGCCGTGTTGAGCACGTAGTCGCGGGTGGTCTGGTGCGCCAGGTACTGCTCGCCCTGGTCCTCCAGGCCACCGCCAAAGACGGCGCCCAGAAGGCGGTTCCACCAGTTGTTGACCGCACGGGAGAGAAACCCGGGCTGCTTCTCCTTGGGCGCCGCCTGGCGAGAAGCCCGCGCGCCCGCGGCCCTCCTGCCAGGGCGCCCCAGCCCTCCCCGGTGCCCGGCCATGTCGCGCCTGGTCTCCACGCCGTAGCGCGGGGCCTTGCCCGGGGCTCCCGCCGGGGTGACGGGCGTGTCGGACGTGCTTCTCCGCTGGGGAATCTGCGCCATGTAGGGGCCTCCTGATTTAACGACTTGGTCACCTGATTGTAGACCAGAGGTCGGTTTGCGCCGGCAAACGGTAGCTTCTGCGCGTGAACAATGAGTTTCGCCATGCGGCGAGCGGCGCCTTGGAAGCCGCGGGCGGGTATCGTAGTGTAAGGTTGGTCGGACGCCGCCCCAAGGCGGCCTGTCGCAAGGAGACACGTTGGCTGACAAGCAAGCACAGAAGGACCCGAGCCTAGCGTTCGCGGCTGCCCCTGCAGTCGCACCCGCGTCCACGCCCGAGGTCGAGAAGAGCGCGCTGCCCGCGAGCGCCCTCGTCGAGGAGACGGCCGCCAAGGCCACGCTCTCCGCCGTGGACGTCCCGGAGTCCATCCGCGACAACATGGCGCTCTTCCTGCGCCTGGTGCGCAAGGTCCTCGAGGAGAGCGACCCCGAGATGCGCGCCACCTTTGACGTCCTTCTGGACGACGCCATCAAGGCGAGCTACGACGAGGACGGCGCCACCGAGGAGGCGACCGAGGCCTTTGCCGACCTGAAGCGCGTCATCGACGGTCTGGACGAGGCCCACGCCACCATGCTGATGCGCGCCTTCGTGGCCTACTTCCACCTCGCTAACATCTGCGAGGAGAACTACCGCGACGAGTCCCTGCGCCTGCGCGAGCGCACCGTACCCACCACGGCCGAGGCCGACCCCATCAACGACATCACGGTGGCCTACCGCCAGCTCGTGGACGAGTGTGGCCGCGGCAAGGCCATGGCCCTTCTCAACCGCCTCGAGTTCCACCCGGTCTTCACCGCCCACCCCACCGAGGCCCGCCGCAAGGCCGTCGAGGGCAAGATCCGCCGCATCTCCGGCCTGCTGCAGGAGCGCTCCGAGCTGGGCGGCATCGCCCTGGCAGAGAACGAGCGCCAGCTCCTGCAGGAGATCGACGCCCTGGTGCGCACCTCTCCCATCGCCCACAAGAAGCCGACCCCCGTCGAGGAAGCCGACACCGTCATCGACATCTTCGACCGCACCCTCTTCCAGATGGTGCCCCAGGTCTACCGCCGCTTTGACGACTGGGAGCTCGGCGAGAAGGCCGGCACCGTGCCGCCCGTCTGCCCCGCGTTCTTCCACCCGGGCAGCTGGATTGGCTCCGACCGCGACGGCAACCCCAACGTAACCGCAAAGGTGAGCCGCCAGGTGGCCGAGAAGTTCCGCGTCCACATGCTGGAGACGCTGGCCGACGCCACGCACTTCATCGGCCGCAACCTGACGCTGGACGTGGCCTCCACGCCCCCCTCCGATCAGCTGGTCAACCTCTGGAACCACCAGCGCGAGATGAGCGAGGCCATCACGGCCCGCGCCATCGGCATCTCGGCCTCGGAGCTCCACCGCGCCTGCATGCTGGTCATTGCCGAGCGCCTGCGCGCCACCATCGTGCGCACCGCCGACATCATGTACGCCAGCGCCGAGGACTTCATCTCCGACCTGCGCTGCGTCCAGCTGTCGCTTGCCAAGGCGGGTGCCGCCCGCACGGCCTACGGCCCCATCCAGAAGCTCATCTGGCAGGCCCAGACCTTCGGCTTCCACATGGTGGAGATGGAGTTCCGCCAGCACTCCCTGGTCCACTCCCGCGCCCTGGCAGACATCCACGAGCACGGCCGCTGGGGCGAGCGCGGCGAGCTTGCGCCCATGACCCGCGAGGTGCTGGACACCTTCCGCGCCATCGGCCAGATTCAGCGCAAGAATGGCGTTGCGGCGGCCCGCCGCTACATCATCTCCTTCACCAAGAGCGCCCAGAACGTCGCCGACGTCTACGAGCTTGCCCACCTTGCCTTCGCGCACGAGGCTGACGTGCCCGTGCTCGACGTCATCCCGCTCTTCGAGCAGGTGGAGGACCTGGAGAACGCCGTCAAGACCCTTGACGAGATGATCAAGCTCCCCGAGGTCCAGCGCCGCATGGCCCAGACGGGCCGCCGCCTGGAGGTCATGCTCGGCTACTCCGACTCCTCCAAGGACGCCGGTCCCACCAGCGCCACGCTGGTCCTGCACGCCACGCAGGCCGCCATTGCCCAGTGGGCCGAGGAGAACAACGTCGACCTCATCCTCATGCACGGCCGCGGCGGTGCCGTCGGCCGCGGTGGCGGCCCGGCAAACCGCGCCGTCCTCTCGCAGCCCAAGGGCTCGGTCAACTGCCGCTTCAAGCTCACCGAGCAGGGCGAGGTCATCTTCGCCCGCTACGGAGACCCCACGCTGGCCCGCCGCCACGTGGAGTCTGTCGCCGGCGCCACGCTGCTGCAGTCCGCGCCGTCCATCGAGTGGGTCAACACCGAGTCCACGGCCAAGTACGCCGACATGGCCGCGGCCCTGGACAAGTACTCTCGCGAGCGCTACCTCGACCTTCTCAACACCGAGGGCTTTGCCGAGTGGTTCTCCACCGTCACGCCGCTGACCGAGATCGGCCTCATGCCCATCGGCAGCCGTCCGGCCAAGCGCGGCCTGGGCGCCAAGTCCCTCGACGACCTGCGTACCATCCCCTGGATCTTCTCCTGGAGCCAGGCGCGCATCAACCTGGCCGCCTGGTACGGCCTGGGCACTGCCTGCGAGCGCCTGGGCGACCTGGACAAGCTGCGCCGCGCCTACGCGGAGTGGCCGCTGTTCACCACGTTCATCGACAACATCGAGATGTCCATCTCCAAGACCGACGAGCGCATCGGCAAGCTCTACCTGCAGATGGGTGGCCGCGAGGACCTTTCCAAGAAGGTTCTGGACGAGATGGAGCTCACCCGCAAGTGGGTCCTGGCCATCGTGGGCGATGAGTGGCCGCTGCAGAACCGCCGCGTCCTGGGCCCGGTCATTCGCATGCGCCTGCCGTTTGTTAACGTCCTCTCCGTGACGCAGGCGCAGGCCCTGAAGACCCTGCGCACCAAGGGCGACAAGCTCACGCCCGAGGAGCGCGAGCGCTTCATCTACCTCATCCTCTGCACCGTCTCCGGCGTTGCCGCCGGCCTGCAGAACACCGGGTGATCCAGGCGAGAAACGCACTTCTCAGCGGCTGGCATAGCGGCTGGCACAAGGGCTGCCGCAGCAGCTGCCACAAATAGCGACCTGGGTATTCCTCGCCGGATACCCAGGTCGCTTTCTTTGGTCTCAAGACCACAAAAACCGACCTGGGCGTTCTTCTCCAAACACCCAGGTCGGTTTTTCTGACGAGGCGTCGCCTCAGCCGTGCGTTGGATAGCGGAAGCCTTGGCAGGCTCTTTCCAAGAGGGGAAAATCGTTGCATCGGGCAGAGAGCGGCGTCGAGTCTCCGTTATTTGCCTTGTGGTTGTACAGGGTCGACGCGTTCTTGCGGATGCGACCCTCCAATTGCTTGATGATTCTGTACTCGGCTTGGAGCAAGTCCCGGTAGCGCTTGTCCTGGACCGCGGAGAAGTCGACTCTTTGGTAGGTGTCCGTCGCAACGGGAAACATGCAGTTCAGGTTAATGACCGCATAGTCACCAACCTTGATGAAGTCCAAGCCGTTCTTCATCCTGCGGTGCTTCTCCTTGAACGATGACAGGGGAGCAAAGTACTCAAACCCGTTGACCTCGAGTACGATGCCGATGTACTTGCGGGAGTGGCCCTGCCCCTTCTTGGCGTTATGGAACAGGTGGGGCGCGTATGGCGCCAAATAGTCGATGTAGCGCTCGTCAACGGTGTAGAACGACAGACCGGCCATGCATCCTCCCCAGGTAAAAAGAGAGGGAGCGGAATGGACCGCTCCCTCAGTTAGGCTCGCGCTCAGAGTGGCGAAACACTCGCTTGTAACTCTCTTGATTGGGGCCAAGAGAAGCCCGCTGATAACTCTCTCGCTTAAGGCCGAGATATGCCTCTGAGACACATGGTAGCCGGAACCCGCGCGTTTCTCAAGGCTTCCTACAGCACGAAGAGCAGGGCGGAGAGGGTGATGCAGACGCTGCCGGCCAGGGTGAAGAGGTGGAAGACAAAGTGCAGGTAGGGCACGTGCTTGGGCAGGTAGAAGAGGGCGCCCACGGTGTAGGAGAGGCCGCCGGCCACAAGGAGCCAGAAGGCGGGGGAAGGCAGCACCTGCCAGAGGGTGCCCACGCGAAAGATGACCGCCCAGCCCAGCAGCACGTAGATGAGGGCGCTCAGCCACTTGGGCTGGCGCTCGCGCATCAGGCACTCGGCCACAATGCCGAGGAGAGCAATGGCCCAGACCACGATGCCCAGCCGCAGGCCGTCGTAGTCGGCCAGCGCGACCAGCGCAAACGGCGCGTAGCTGCCGGCTATGAGCAGGTAGATGCCGCAGTGGTCCAGCACGCGGAAGACGCGCTTGGCGCCTGCGGGCGCAATGGCGTGGTAGAGCGTCGAGAAGAGGTACTCCACGATGAGCCCGATGCCCATGAGCAGCGCCGCCGCTAGGCGCACGCCGCCGCCGTGGCTCACGGCGCGCACGATGAGCAGCACCAGCGCCGCAATGGAGAGAAGCGCACCCACGCCGTGGCTCACGGAGTTGGCAATCTCTTCTCCCACGCTATAGGAGCGCTGCGTCTGCCTTGTACTTGCTGCCACGGTGCCCTCCCCTCCACTCTGCGGGCGTCTGGCGCCTGCGGGTATACTAGACCGACGAACATATAGGAGCTCACATGAGCATACCCCACCAAACTAGGGGAGAAACCCAATGAAGAAGAACGTCCTTATCGCCAACGCCGTGGTCTGGGCAATCCTGCTCGCGGGCTGCGTTGCCTTCCAGGTCTGGTACCGCTCCGGCGAGGTCATCGACACCTACTACGCCGTGATGGGGTCGGCCTTTCTGCAGGTGATGGCAGTCGAGTCTGGCCCCGTCATCCTCTTTGCCGTTGGTGCCCTGCTGGGGCTGCTCTTTGTCGGGCTCAAGAAGATCAAGCTCGGCCGCGGCGCCCGCAACGCGCTGCGCGTGGTCTCGGTGCTCTTTCTGGCCGTGCTGGTGCTCTCCCCGGTGCCCATACTCTTTGGCATCGGGCTCACCGCTCCGGTGGTCATCGTGGTCTACCTGGGTATGGCGGCGCCGGCGGTCATCGTGATCCTGGGCTTCCTGTACGCCCTGGGCCTGGCCGAGGTCGACCCCACCAAGAAGGGCCCGTTCGCCAAGTACCTCCCGGACGACGACGAGTAGCGGGCCAGACGAGTCTGCGGGGTCCAGGCCCTAGCAGCAATAGCGTACACAATCACAAAGAGAGTCCTTCTCGCCTGGTGTTTTGCTTGTTGAGAAGGGCCCCTCTTTGTGATTATGTACGCTATCGGGTTGTATCGTCGACCGGCTACCATCGGCCGCCGAACCGCGCTTGTTGCGCAACATCCCGTCTAGGGCTGTCACTATAATGATAACATTCATGCGAACTCGCACCCGCAAACATAAGGGGTAGCCATGAACTTTGAGTTTATAAAGCCGTTTAGGCAGCTGGTCCCTCTCTATCAGGCTTGCGCGGCGGCTGAGGCGCTTGTGCCTGTGGCTCCTGCCCAAAGCTGCGGCTCCGCCTGATCGGCGCTTGAGTTCATCGTCAGGTTCATTTTTGACGCAGTGGGCCCCGAGTCTGACGTTTCTCCAACGCTCTTTGAGATGATGAGTAGCGGCGCTTTTACGAGCTACGTCAATGACGAGGGCCTGATCACGGCCATGCACGTCGTTCGCAAGAACGGCAACTGCGGCGCCCACGGCGAGATCGTTTCTGTCCAGACGGCCCGTGAGACGCTGGAGCAGCTGCAGTTTGAACAAAGCCTCTGCTATCAGGCTAGCTCGCGATAGCCTCCCGAGATTTGTGTCAGCAGTCAGTAGAATCGATATTCGTGCGCTCATTCTTAGTAATCAGAATTATGGACAATCGCTCCAGGTTTGAATTACGCAGAGAAACGGGGCAGGAGATGAGGCCTTTCGGCCTTGGTTTAACCCTTGCCAATCCGTCGCGGACAGTAGCGCATCTCACGCAATTGCAAACACTATTATCGAGAGCAAGAATACTCTTCACAACAGCTCATGGCTTGCAGTTAGGATAAAAGGTCGTACAGGCGATGCGGTTGGATGCTATTTGGCACTTTCCACAACCTGAGCCGTTAATGAACTAACAGACAACTCGAGACTTTCATCAACTATCTCATAAACAAATTTGCCGCCTTCCGTTTCAATCCGTTCATCGCCGTATATCGAATTATGAAATATCTTGATATCGGCCTGCTGAGAGAAGCAACATCCGGTGATATTCTCGTATCTAAATTTCAGAGTAACGCCATCACCCCTGCGCTCAATATTTGCAATCGAAGTCCCGAATCTGTAAAGCCCATCCTGAGGGATACACATTCGATGCTGATCCATAGATTCGGCATTGCCAAATGCCGAATCTTCCCTCAGACGAAAGCGGCAAGCTGGCCCATCTCCCACATTACGGATTTCGATGCAGAGACGCTCCGCCCCATTTAGCTTGTTGGCCCAAATCCCTTTATCATCGTCAATCTGGATAGGTTCGCCATCAACTAGAACCTGCTCAATTACGAAGAATGGACGCTTAGTATTTTCCCTCTCAAACCTATCTTGCCGGTTCTGCATATCGCGGTCGAGTTTGTCGATTCTCTCAGTCTGACCGATAGCACACAGCGCCAGAACAAGAGAGCCGGCCCCTATGGCCGCAGAGCCAATAAACCCCAGCAAATCCCCCGCGTCAAAACGAGCTTCAAGGACAGCACAAGGTGCCTCATACATAAACAATACGTTCACGAGCAGCGGGGCGCATAAAAGAAACAGCAGTATAGCTGTCGCAAGAACAACAAGGTTTCGAAGCGTCTTTTTCATTATCCGAAATACTCCTGCATAAGGGACTGCTTGAGAATCTCGAGCTTTTCGATCAGTTGCTGGACGTCAAACCGCAGTTTGTCGACCTTCGTGACGAAGTCGGCGAACTGCTGCTGGAG
>ERZ1034865.1127-NODE-1127-length-12846-cov-5.708858_pt1 | contig 12846 bp, 12 predicted proteins | sample MGYA00520632_ERZ1034865 | MGnify/ENA primary metagenome ERZ1034865 (study PRJEB33766, sample SAMN09781738) | gut metagenome | biome: gut microbiome | host: Homo sapiens | place: Madagascar | study: EMG produced TPA metagenomics assembly of the PRJNA485056 data...
CTTCCCAGCCGAGCCAACCGCCCGTATTTGGGCGTAAACCGGTAATTCCGGCCACGCCGAAAGCGCCGCAGGTTGTCAAACCGCAGGGATCGGAGGAATGGGATTCCGGTACGATTCTGGTGGGTACACCGGATCAAGATTCGATGCCGAAAACGCAGGCAAGGCCGCAAGAAGCATACTTTGTTCATAATGGAAACAAAGTGTCCATTAATCACACACCGTTTTTGGTCGGAAAGTATAATACCAGCTGCCAGCTGCATTATGCAATCTACGACAACAACAAGATCTCACGCAGTCATGCCACATTCCTGTGTGAGAACGGACAGTATTTTATCCGGGACAATCAGTCCCGCAACGGTACGACCTTGAACGGTCAGGCACTTCTGCCGCTGCAGCCCGCCAAGTTGAGTGACGGTGATGAGATCCGGCTGTATGATGAGCTGCTGGTATTCCATCTGGGATAATATTATGAGATTCGAAATTGCAGGTATTTCAGATAAAGGCAACGTGCGTCCGGACAATCAGGACAGCATTCTGATGTGCTGTGAAGGTGATACCGCCTTGCTGGCTGTGGCAGACGGAATGGGCGGATTGGCCTGCGGAAAACAGGCCAGTCAGCTTGCAGTGGACATCCTGCACGCGGCATGGCCTGACATACAATGTGCCGCGGACATGGAGGAGGCTTCTGCGCTGCTGGAGGATGCGATCTATGAAGCGCACCGTCAAATTTTTTATCTGGCGGAAAGCATCGGAGAGCGGACCGGCAGTACATTGTCAGTGTTGTTCCTGAAAGGACGGATGTATCGAATCAAACAGATCGGGGACAGCCGGATCTATTGCGTGCGGCGAGGGGAAATAGAACAACTTACAGTGGATCAGACGTGGTGCAACATGATGGTTCAGACAGGGCAGCTGGACGAAGAACAGGCGGCCCATCACCGGATGCGGCACTTCCTGGTCAATGCACTGGGCGTGTCGCAGGAACTGGAAATTGCGGATGAGCAGGGGACTGTGCGCGGCGGAGAATGCTACCTGCTGTGCAGTGATGGCTTTTATAATGAAGCTGCGGTAGAAAATGTCCCGGAGGTCCTGCATCGGCAGAATCTGGCCCAAGCGTTGGAAGAACTGCTGTCCGACGTTCTGCGTGGACAGGCGAGGGATAACGTTTCGGTAGTGGCCTGCGCTGTATCCTTGCTGTGAAATTGAATGGAGGCGTAAAAACATGATTTGCACAAACTGTGGAGCTCCAGTGGCAATCGGCTCGACGGAGTGCCCGTATTGTCATGCAAAGATTGGGCCGCAAAGCAGCGTACAGAGTGGGGAAAAAACCACCTTTGCGGGAAGCGATGCCAATGAATATGCTGTCGAAAATGAGGGAGCAACTGAGTTCGCCGGTGCCCCGCAGATGCCGGTGATGCAGCCGGAAGCAGAGGAAACTGAGTTTGCGCCGCTGGTTCATGCAGAGATACCGACGCCCCCGGCCCGCAAAGTGCCGCGGGAGAAAACGCAGGCACGCAAACAGAAACCGCAACAACCGCAACAACAGAAGAAGCAGCGCAAGCACGAAGAAAACACTGCGGAAAAAGCGGATAAGAAAACAATGCTGATCCGGGGTGTACTGATTGCAGTGCTGGTGCTGCTCATTGTGGCGGCATTTCTGCGTTAAGTACGGGAAAACGGCGTAAGGGGGATACAATGCAAGCTGATAAGCAACAGGAGCTGGTAAAAACTCTTAAAGGGTATGTTCTGAATGAATTTCCGTTGAGCCAGCTGAAAGACGAGGAACTGAAAGCAGAAATTCAGAAGCTTGTACTGAAAAAACTGGCAGGGGAAACGCTGCTGATCGACGAGAAAATTGCGGTTGCAGAAGAAATCTATTCTTCTATCCGCGGTTTCGGCGTGCTGGACGGCATCATGAAGGATGACAGCATCACGGAAGTTATGATAAACGGATACCAAAATATCTTTGTCGAGCAGAAAGGCCGCGTACATAAGCTGGACATGACATTTGAAGACACGCGCCGTCTGGAAGATGTCATCCAGCGTATTGTGGGCCAGGCAGGCCGTGAGGTCAACCAGGCAAATCCCATTGTGGATACCCGCCTGCCCAACGGCTCCCGTGTAAACGTGGTACTGCCGCCTATCTCGCTTGTTGGACCGGTTGTCACGATCCGAAAATTTTCTAAAAATCCCATGACGATCGAGCGCCTGATTGCATACGGCTCGCTGACGCAGCCTATTGCGGATTTCCTGGAGACTCTGGTCAAGGCAAAGTATAACATTTTTATCTGTGGCGGCACAGGTTCCGGCAAAACGACGTTCCTGAATGCGCTCTCCAATTACATCCCCAAGGATGAGCGTATCATTACGATTGAAGACTCGGCAGAGCTTCAGATCGAAAATGTGCCAAACCTCGTCAGTCTGGAGACCCGCAATGCAAACTCGGCGGGCGCGGGTGCAATCACGATTCGCGACCTGATCAAATCCAGTCTGCGTATGCGCCCGGAACGAATTATCGTAGGTGAGGTGCGCGGCGCAGAGGCACTGGATATGCTGCAGGCCATGAACACTGGCCACGATGGCAGCCTGTCCACAGGTCACGCAAACAGCACCCATGATATGCTCAGCCGTCTGGAGACCATGGTGCTGCAGGGTGCAGCGGGTCTGCCGCTGCCAGCAATCCGGCAGCAGATTTCCAGTGCAGTGGATATTATCATCCACCTGTCGCGTCTGCGTGACCATACACGCAAAACGATGGCAATCACGGAAGTGCTGGGCCTGGACGAACGCGGTAACATTATGCTGAATCCGCTGTATGAGTTTGAGGAGGACGAAAACAGCACGCTGGAACATGTTTCCGGTTCGCTGATACGCACAAAGAATAAGATGCAGAATGTTTTTAAACTGCAGTTGGCTGGCATGAGCACAGACGTATAAAACCGGCACCTAGCTGCCCCGGGAGATGAAAGCATGAAATTGTTCCAGAAAAAAGAGCCTGCCGCGGATGTACCGCAGGCCGAAGAGACAAAAATGAAAGAAAAAGAACCGAAGGAACCACAGTATTATAAGTCGGCGACAAACATTCAAACCCTGAATTACAACGTTTACTATATGAGCAGGGTCGAGAAACTGCTGTATGCGCTGCTTGCTTTTGCAGTAGGCGCATTTGTGGGATACATGTTCTACGGCGGTATCGGTGTGGACGAGTTTGGCGACCCCACTGTGCTGACCCATGTGCTCAACACCGTCATTATGGTGGCTGTGGGAGCGGTAGCGGCAAAGCTTTTCATCCCAATTCGCACGGAGCAGCTGCGCAAAAACCGGCAGAATAAATTGAAATCCCAGTTCCGGGATATGTTGGAAGCTATCTCGACTTCTTTGAGCGCTGGCAAAAATGTGCAGGATTCCTTTGCGGGTGTGTATGCTGATTTGAAAAACCAGTATGAGGAAGATGCTTACATCCTGCAGGAACTATACGTGATCAACGATGGTATTGCCAACGGTGTGACCATTGAGGATGTGCTGAGTGACTTTGGCAAGCGCAGCGGCTGTGAAGATATTCAGGACTTTGCTAATGTGTTTAAAATCTGCTACCGCAAAGGCGGCAACATCAAGGATACTATCCGGAATACCTATGACATTATCAGCGATAAAATGGTCGTGGCAGAAGAGATTGAAACGGTTGTTACCGGCAGTAAGTCCGAACAGAATCTGTTGCTAGTGATGCCGGTGCTCCTGATTGCAATGATCAAATTCAGCAGCGCTGAATTTGCCGCAAACTTTGTGACCCCCAGCGGTTTAGTTGCCACGACTGTTGCGCTGGCTATGTTTGTGGCGTCCTACTTTGTGGGCCGTATCGTGTTGGATATTAAGGTTTAAGAGGAAAATCGGAATGGCAATCATAACTTTCACAGATATTTTGGTTTTCGTGCTGGGCTGCGTATTTATCGCTGTATGGATGCTGCTGCTCCTGCGCGGGAAAAAAGATGACTGGATGTTCGGTGATCAGCTGAACGACGAAGATTACCCCGTAAAAGACCTTTACTGCATTGGCTATGCTGTGGTCCAGATGCTGAACCTGGATTTCAAATCCAAAAAAGACCGCCAGCTGCGCAAGGAATTTGCTGTGCTGTACGGTGAAAAATTTGCAGATTACTATATCCGCGTGGCATATTCCCAGCAGATCGCCATGGCGCTGACGGTCCTGACGCTGGCGGCCCCGATCTATTTTGTGGGGGATTGCAATTTCCTACTTTTTATAGCGGTGATCGCGGGTGCCGGTGCAACGTATTACTATTACGGCACTACGACCAAAGACAAAATTCGCAAGCGGTCCGATGAATTGCTGGCCGAATTTTCAGACGTGGTTTCCAAGCTGGCGCTGCTGGTGAACTCCGGTATGATCCTGAAAGAAGCGTGGGAAGATACGGCCTACTCCAAAGATGGGACGATTTATCAGGAGATGCGCCGCAGTGTGGTGGACATGCAAAACGGTAAGGCGGAAGTGGATGCTCTGTTTGCATTCGGACAGTCCTGCATGCTGCCGGAAATCAAAAAGTTTTCTTCTACCCTGATTCAGGGCTTAATGAAGGGCAGCGGCGACCTTGCGTCGATGCTGACCCAGCAGAGCAAGGAAGTATGGGAGATGAAAAAACAGAATGTACACCGGCAGGGTGAGCTTGCCAACAACAAGCTGCTGCTGCCCATGTGCATTACTTTTATTGGGATATTGATCATGGTCATGGTGCCGATCTTTACAAACCTCGGTGCCTAAACCATGTTTGATATAGGACCGCTTTGTGCGGCCTTGCGGCAGACTGCCTGAATTGCGGTGATACGTCTGTGGATGCTCCCTGCATCCTGCGCCTTTTGCCGGGTGTGTACTGCGCAGACAGTTTTTTGCCGGACGGCTCCAAACGGTCTTTAGCTGTAAAAAAGGAGGAATATGCCCTATGGATAAACTTTGCATGATGTTTTTTGCTATGATGATGCAGGCCAAGCAGAACTTCCTGGAGGAAGAGCGCGGTGCTGTTGATATCGTCGCAATCGTTGTTCTGATTGGCATTGCAGTCCTGCTGGCAGTTCTGTTCAAGGATCAGGTCACTGGCCTTCTGAACAGCCTGTTCGAAACGATTAACAAGAATGCAACGAATGCAGTTAACTAATATCTGACTGAACGGCATTTACGCTGTATGCACAGGCAAGGCGCTGCATACAGCTTTTGATGATACGAGCGGAAGCAACTTCCGATTTTACATACAGTCTATTGGATGAAAACGGGGGAACGTGATGAAAAAAGACCAACGCGGCGCGGTGGTGATCATAGAAGCCACCTTTGTGTTCCCAATCATGTTTTTTGTGATCTTTATCATGCTGATGTCCTGTGAAGCCTACTACCAGTATGCCCGCGTGGAAAGTGCCTGCATGACGGCGGCCATCCGCGGTGCAGCCCGGTGTGAAAACCCCATGCTGGAGGAAGTGCAGAACACGGGTGAGGTGCCCACCTCGCCCTCTGCAGTCAAGGCGCGGCCCTACCGCTACATTTTTACCAGCGAGGCCAAAAACATTGCAGGACAGCTTGAAAGCGAACTGCGCAACCAGATCAATGGCATGAACAGCCTGGCGTTCGGCGGGATAAAACCCAGCAATGTACATGTTACAGTCACGCCGAAGATGAACATATTTGTTTCGTCGTTTCAGGTAGATTGCAGCTTTCAAATCAAACTGCCGATCCGTATGATCTTCAGCAATGACGACCTGGCGTATAAGTATTCAATCTCTATGTCGGAACCTGTGGGCGACCCGGCAGAGTTTATCCGCAATGTGTCTACTGTGCAGGATTACCTGGAACGCAGTGAGTTTGGTGAAAAAATCGAAAACTTTACCGCAAAGATCAAAGAAGCACTGGGTAAGATCGCCAGATTTACGAACTGAGGGGGTGGGACTGTGAAGAACAAAAAGTCGAACAGCCACGGCGCAGTTTCTGTGTTTGTGGCAATCATCCTGGTGCCCTGCATTGTGTTTACCTGCATTTTCGGCGATCTGAGCCGCGTGCAGCTCAGCATGGCAACGGCCACTTCGGCGGGGGATTTGTCCCTGTATTCCCTGATGTCCCACTATGACAAGGACTTGAAAGAATTCTACGGTCTGGTTGGTTCCTGCCAGAACATCGACGAATTTTACAGCAAGAGCGAAACGTATTTCAAGGGCATGCTGGCGGCAGAAGGCGTCCCGGAGGAGGGTAGCCAGCTGTTTACCGAGTATTGGCGGCAGCTTCGTGAAGGCGGCTATCAGGACTTTATGCGTGTGGAACTCAGCGGTGTGAATGTTACAGCTGCAAAAAATGGCTCTATGGGCAGCAATCCGGCTTTGATAGAAGATGGTATTGTCGAATTCATGAAGTACCGCGGACCGATCCAGATTACGACAAACCTGATTGATCGGTTTTCGGATTTGGATTTTGAAAAAGAAGTCACGGAAGCCAACGACAATGAAGAAGTCGTCGAGAAAAAGCAGGAGTACGTGAAAGCGCAAGGCGATTTGCTGGAACAGGCTTTCTACAACTATCTGGCAATTCGCGCGTATGAAAAAGCGCAGGAAGATACGCATTGTCCAAGCCGGGAAATGTACCAGAAGCAGGCCGAGGAACTGAATAAGATTCGCGATGATCTGAAAGGCGTTACGTCCATTGTGACCAAATATTACTTCCCGGGGTCGGAAAAGATACGAAGCATTGTATTTCCGACGTTTAAAGCCTCGGATTATCACTATGATAAAGAGGATGTCGGTGAGAAAACCGTAATAGACGGAACGGAATACTATTGCCTGACCGATTCGATCAAGGAGAAACTGACAAAGGAACTGGACACCCAGTTGGATGACATCACAAAAGCTGCGGATGATTTTGTGAGCGGCTACGATGAGATCGGCGCGCCGGGCAGCGGCACGAATGAAGTGGTTTTCTGTCTGAAAATGCAGCGCATGATCGATGATAAGAAAATCATTGACACCCTGAACAAAAAAGGCGATGCGGTCATGAAAACATGGGCCAAACTGATTGCTGCTGCGGAGTGCCAGAATAAGGACGGGGGAGATCTCAGCGAAGAAGAAAAGAAAGAACTGTCTGATACAGCGGATAAAATATCTAAAGTTTATGATAAGTATCTGAGCTACAACGGCAGTTCCGATTACATGAAAAAGGTGAAATCGTATACGCAGACTTCGATGGACACAGTTCCCAAAGTGAAGAATCGCACGTATACTTTCACAAGCCAGCTTGTGGGACAAAATGTGACGCTTGACCAGTTTGCGGAGGAACTGGATTACGATCTGGAACTTCACCGCACGAATCTGGAAGAACAGATCAAACGGCTGGATACAGCTATTGACGGCGGAACGGTTTCGTACAACGGCAAAAACCATGAAGTCAAGGCGCTGGACAAGCTGACGGAAAAAGCGCAGGAATTTACAACAGCCCGTACAAACTGGGGCACTACCGCAGCATCCAAAAATACCGATTACGCCAAGGGCGAGTACACGCTTTATCAAGGGGCTGAGAATGCGGCAAATGGAGGCGGAAACAGCTCTGCGGATGACAATGAGGATGAGGCTGCCGGTGAGCGCATAGCCGCCCAGATTACCCCGGAGAGCGTGACCGAGCTGAAGCAACGCTTGGAGCACATCCGCAGCGATGCACAGGCTGCCCTGACGGCACTGGATAACCTTACTTATGGCGGTGGGACTATCCAAAACATGAGCAGTGGAGATGCACTGATCAATGCGGCCTGTACCGTTGTTCCGGAAACTACCAGCATCCAAAAGTCAGAGGCAGAGGATGCGGCCCGCGGTTACAGCGGTGCCTTGATTGCACCAGCAGAAGGAGACGTCTATAAGGCCCCCGATGAAGACAATTCGAGCAATGGCAATAATCCGGCACTGAGCAATAATCCGCCGAAGCTGTACGAATTTTTGAAAAATAAATTTCGTAACGACGAAGGAAACATTGAAAATGAAATTGAAGACAACAAAAAAAAGCGGGAAGGCTACGCAAAAAAGGCGGAAGAGAGCAAGGGAAAAGCAACGGGCATCGATAACGATGTGCTGAAAAATAAGGGTGAAAACCTGGAGGACGTACACAGCAAACATACTGTCTCGGCAGTTAAGGCGCTGGGCAGCGTTGTCTCGGTTGCCAAAAATGTGATGGAAGGCAAGGGTGATGAACTGCGGGATCAGATCTATGTATGTGAGTATATCATGGATATGTTCAGCTACTCGGATTTTGAGAACGAAGGGCGCTACCGATTGGCACTGGAAACCAACAAAAAGACGACTTATAAGGACTTCCCCTACGAAGACCAGAAAGAGGCCTGGACGACGGAAAAGGCGAACGAGGTTATGCGCAACCAGTCACTGACGAACCGCCCCATCACTAATGCTAACAACAAGGCCCATCTGGGTGAGGTAGAGTATGTCCTGTACGGAAATGCGTCCATCGATGAAAACCTGAAAACGGCCTATGGGAACATCTTTGCGATTCGGGAGCTGATGAACCTTGTATCCGGTTTTGCAAATTTTTACAGCTCGACGGATACAAAAAATACGAATGCGGCAGCAATTAGAACCGTGGCCACAACTGTTGCCAGCGCAACGGCAGGCATTGTGCCGATCCCCGTCACAAAGTGTGCGCTGATTCTGGCATTGTCCACGCTGGAAAGTGCCAAGGACATGGAACGGTTAAAGAAAGGTGGCCGTGTGGAGCTGTATAAGAAAAGTTATAAGGACTGGGCCTTTGATGTTAATAACTTGATCAACGATGCGGCAGATTCTGCCTCGGATAGCAATCAGAACAACAAAGAAGAAAGCGGCATGTACTACAGCGATTACATGTATATCTTCCTGCTGCTGGGCTTGACAAGTGACGAGACTTACAGCAGTATGCTGCTGCGTGTGGGTGACTTGATACAGGCCAACATGAGGAAGGCCGGAGACGAAAATTTTGACTTGAAAAAGACCCAAACGTATTTTAACCTGACAGGGACAGTCCGTGTCAAGCCGCTGATGATGAGCCTGCCTATTGTAGACACGGTGGATGGTGCCAGCGAAATGCGGGAAAAAACGGATTGGTGTACCTATAAGGTCAACATGATCCGCGGATATTCCTGATGAGGTGATGAAAATGGAGGAAACCAAAACCCAGAAAAAAACAAACCGCCAGCGCGGTGCCGTGATTGTGGAAGCAACGCTGGTTTTGCCGTTTTTCATGTTTGCTATGTATACGCTGCTTTCCGTGATCCAAATCACCTATACACAGGCTCGCATTGCTGTGGCGCTGGACAGCGCAACCAAGCAGGCTGCAGAGTATATGCACATATATTTTGTCACCGGCATGGATGAGGTTTTTACCGGCCAAGGGGGCAAAAGCTCGGAACTGGCTAATCAGGTTGCCTCGTTTTTGCAGCAGCTGGGTGAAGGTCTGGGCAATGTGGATGAGGAATTGGGGCAGTTTGTGGATAAGTCCGGCAAAGCTTTGAAAGGAGACAGCATTACCGCACTTGTGCAGGACAAGCTCGGTGCATTTGTTGTAGAACAGATGCTGAAAAGCAATCTGGCTACAACCGGCAGTACCGGGGATGACTTCCTGCGCCGAAATCGGGTGGAGAACCTTTCCATGAATGGTTCAAAATTCTTGGAAGCCGGGCAGGGCAGTACGGGCAAAGATGTTTTTATCCGGGTGTCCTACGATGTGCGGGTGATTCGACTGTTGAATATCGACTATAAATTCCATTTCAGTCACTGCTCCTATGCAAAAGCATGGGCAGGGGATTGAGACAGAGGTTTTGGAATGAAACAACTTTTCTTGATATTGCTTGCATTTGCGGCAACCCTTTGGGGCGCTTGGCTATTTGCAGCCGCCAGACAATCCATCCAGGGGGAGAAAATGACCGAACATACGCTGTTTCGGCTGTCTGACCAAGTGATGCTCCCTGTTATGTTCGTGAGCAATGCGGCAGTGGGGCTTTTTCTGGCCGGGTATTACAAATTGGAAACGGTAGATATTCTGCGCACGCTCCTGATTCTGGGGGTACTGTGGGCCTGTGCGTGGGCCGATGCCAGAGCATTTCTGATTCCCAATCGAGTTGTGGCAATGGGGGCAGCTGCCGGTGTCCTTGTACTGTTGGTAGAAATTCTGCGCAATCCCGGAACAGCTCTGTATCAGGCGATAAATGTGGTAGCAGCGGCAGTTGCGATGCTGGTCGCCTCTCTGCTGTGCAGGATTATTTCGCCGAAATCAATTGGCATGGGAGATGTAAAGCTGCTGGCGGTCATGGGCATCTGCCTTGGCATGGGCCTTGTATGGAGTGCAGTATTCTGCTCTTTGATTGTGCTGTTCTGCTATTGCTGCTTTCTGCTGCTGACAAAGCGTGCGGCAAAAAGTGACAGCGTGCCGCTGGCACCCTTCCTGCTGTTGGGAACGCTTGTGGCTGCATTTATCACAGGGATATGAGGAGGTAACGCGGTTGAAAAAATATCAGGTTATCCTGCCGGTGGCACTGCCGCTTGCACTGGTGCTCTCTGCAGGCTATATGGTAAAAGGCAGGCTGGAAAAAAGCCGTCAGTATGCAAGCTATATCAGTGCGGCACAGGAATATGAACGCAACGGTGTTATGGCCGATGCGGTAAAGTCTTACCAGGCAGCTATTGCGCTGAATCCCAGCATTGAAGCCTATCTGGCGATGGGACAAATGTTTCTTGATGAAGGCGAGGGTGACGAAGCGACAGATTGGTATAAAGATGAACTGTTGCAGAATTTCCCGCAAGATGTCAGAACCTACTGCTATGGCATTCAGGCAGCGCTGCTGAATGACAATCAGCGGGATGCATTCCAAATTTACGATACATACAATAAGCGCAAGTTGCACAGCGATGATGTGGAAAGCGCGATGCAGTCTATCTGGAACAGCTTTGACCTTGTCGGCAGCTATGCGGATGTCGGTGGATTCAGCAATTCAGCTGGGGTGGCGGCTGTCATGATGGGCAACGCATGGGGGTATATTGATACCGACGGTACAAAAGTGCTGCGGGACATTTACCAAAGTGCGGGTACCTTTGCAGATCTGACGCCGGTGGTGGATGCAAACGGGGAAGCCTACTATATAGATCAGGAGGGCAACAAAAAACTTCCGGCATCCTATTTTCAAGAGAAAGATGACACGCTGAAACAGGTGGAGCGCTTTGGTGACATCCAGAGCAATATGGCCATGGCTTATGATGGCACGGTGTGGAACTATTATGATTTGAGCACCTATCAGAAACTGTTCGGCGGATACAAAGAGGCGACGCCTATTACCCTTGGCGTAGGTGCTGTCAGCGAGGATGGCCAGAACTGGGCGCTGATTTCGCAAATGGGTGAGTTGCTGACAGGCTATGACTATCAGGGGGTGGCCGTGGATGGCAAAGGAGTGCTTTGCCGAACCAACGCTGTGTTTGTACGACAAGACGGCTACTACCGGCTTGTTGACCATACAACAGGGCAGCCGATAAATGAGAGCCGGTACCAAGAGGTCGATGCATTCAACGAGAATACCTATGCAGCAGTGCAAAAAGACGGCTACTGGCTTTTTGTGAATGAAGCAGGAGAAGAAAAGAATGTTGGTAATTTTGATGAGTTGAAAAGTCTTGCGAATGGAATGGCAGCAGCGCGTTCCGGCGATCGGTGGGGCTATATCGACGAAAATGGAAACTGGCTCATTGAACCGCAGTTTTACGATGAAAATCCATTTAATGCAAACGGAAGTGCTTTTGTAAAGAACAAAAGTGACGAGTGGTCTCTGTTGCGTTTGGTACGCTATCACCATGGGTGACTTAAAGAATAAAATATTCATAGATTAAAGTGGCAGAGGAATGAGCCGCTGTTTTGATGTGAATCTATGATGGTGCACCATAAAGCACCTTGCGCTAGTTGCAAGGTGCTTTTTTAGTATGTAGAGCAATAGTATGTAAAGAAAAACATCTTACTGATGGAGAAAATCGCCATGACCAAAGTACAATTGCTTCCAGCGGGGACAGAAGAATAAGGGGGGGAGAGATTGCGATGGACAGGCATTATATCTTGCTGAGAGGGTAGATGCTATCGTTCTGCAAGCGGTATCAAAGATATTTGAGCAGATTAGAGATACACCGTACTCAAGGATGGCAGAAAACCGAATAAGGCAGGAATCAAATCTACAAAAATCTAAACGCGCTTCGGTAGAAAAGAAAATTAAAACTGCACAGCATGCTTTGGAACGCTTTGAAGGTGAGATTCTGAAATGCCTTGATGGAACAAGCAATTTTACCGAGGATATGATTGCAAGCAAATCCGGCGATACCAACAAGAACTGGATGATGCGAAAGCAGAGTATGCTGCACTTCAAAATGCACGGCTAAACGAAGCTGCAGAGATTCGAAAACTGCGTACCTACTATGATGAATTCAGAGGGTGGGCAGAAGAATTCGATGCGGCACCATTAGAAATCAAACGCATGATACTGAGCCAACTGATAGAAAGAGTGGAGGTCGGAAGAAAGTATCAGGTTACGATAAAGCTAAATATGGAATATCAGCAGTTCTTGGAAATCACAGAAGAACAGAAACTTATACCGCTGATTAGTGCGTAAAAGAAAATTGACCAGCGCCACACAAAAACGGTGCTGGTCAATGACTTTGAATAGGTCATATTTAGTGATTTTAATCGTTAGAAAAGTGCTTTTTATTACAACAGCATACACCATGAGTGTGAGCAACTAAGGAGAGCAACTGACTCTTAATCAGTGGGCCCAGGGTTCGAGTCCCTGGAGGTGCATCAGA
>ERZ1034865.1128-NODE-1128-length-12840-cov-5.104889_pt1 | contig 12840 bp, 10 predicted proteins | sample MGYA00520632_ERZ1034865 | MGnify/ENA primary metagenome ERZ1034865 (study PRJEB33766, sample SAMN09781738) | gut metagenome | biome: gut microbiome | host: Homo sapiens | place: Madagascar | study: EMG produced TPA metagenomics assembly of the PRJNA485056 data...
AGACCGGCCTGTGCACGGGGCTCATCGGCTTCGGCGTGTTTGTGGGCGGCGGCGTCGGCAGCACTCTGGGCGGGTTTGCCATCTCCGCAGGTGGCTACGAGGTACTCTGGGTTGCCGCCGCCATGGCGCTGGCGCTCCAGACGGCCATCGGCTGGCGGGTTTTGCCGCAAACGTAGGCGGGTTTTGGCGTCGGAGGGGCCTCGGACGCGCGTCCGAGGCCCCCTCCACCTATTCTTCCGGCCAGATGAACTCGCTGCGGCCGGCCTCGCCGCCGTCGATGAGCAGGTTTTGGCCGGTCATGAAGCGGTTGGTGACGGCTACGAAGTAGATCCACTCCGCAATCTCCTCCGCCGTGGCCCAACGGCGCATCGGCGTGAGGTCCATGATGCGCCCCCAGAGCTTGGGGTCGTCCATGACGCACTGGTTGAGCGGAGTGAGAACGCCGCCGGGGTCGATGCTGTTGCACGTACCCTGCGGGGCGAGGCGTCCGGCCACGTTCTTGGTGTACGCGATGACGCCGCCCTTGGACGCGGCGTACTCGGGAAACTCGCTGCCGGTATGCCCGCTGGCGGACCCCACGTTGACCACGGCGCGCACCTGCGGGGCGGGCTTTGCCAGAAGGACTGACGTGCCGGTGCCCCAGCCGTCGGACGCCCTTCTCCCAAAGGCATAGAACTCCGTGACGTTGATGGTGCCGCGAAGATTGACGCCAAGGTCATCGCCTGAATCCTGAACACCAGCGTTGTTGATGATGATTTCCGGCTTGATATCTTCGGGGAAGTCCTGCGGGCGACGTACGTCAACCACGTGGTGCGTGTAGCCGGGGTGCGTGAGCGTGGCGGCCTGGACGTCAAAGCCTGCGACCTCGTGCCCGCGCTCCAAGAAGAGCTCCGCCGTCGCGCGGCCGATGCCGGCGGAGGTGCCCGTGACCAGGACCTTCATTACTGGGCCCTTGCGGCCTCGGCGCCCGCAACCTCGGCGGCGCGGCGCTGCAGGTAGAGCTCGCCCACGTTTTCGCGCTCCCAGCCGCGCACCACGCGGTAGCCCACGGGGGAGAGGAACACCTCGCAGAGCAGCTCGGCCACGGCGCCGGTGAGTGAGCACGTGAGCACCTGCAGCCACGTCCAGCCAAAGAACGTGTGTGAGACGATGATGGCAAACACCAGGTTGTCTACGAACTGCGCAATGCCGGTTGAGACGTAGGAGCGCAGCGCGAAGGCGCCGAAGGTGTTCTTGTGCTCCAGGCGGCCGATGGCCTGGTTGAGCAGGGAGTTGACCACGGAAGACGTGAGCATGGCACAGGAGCTGCCAAGGACCACGTACCAGGTGCCGCCGATGGTGGCGTTCAGGGCGTCGTTGACCTCGAGAAGCCCTGTGTCGTAGTAGGCGCCCCACATGCCGGGCGTGAGCGTGAGCAGCCAGAAGACCAGGCTCACGCCCAGGTTGATGCCCAGGGCCATGACCGAGACCATGATGGAGGCGCGGGCGCCAAAGCGCTTGCAGATCATGTCCATGCACAAAAACGAGACCCAGCTCACGGCAAAGCCGCAGTCAAGCGCCAGCCAGGGCAGGCTGATGAGCTCCTTGTTTGCCAGGAGGTTCATCATGATGACGCTCACGATGAACAGGGTGACGGTGGACGCGGGAATACTCCGCAGAAGGACCTTGTAGTCCCCCCAGACCTTCTTGAACATGCATGGCTCCTTTGGTTTTAGCTTGTTACGCGCTGGATATCGGATTAGAACAGCGCGGGCGCCTATCGCCGCATGACATCATAGCCTAGCCGTTCCGTCGCGTCCGGCGAGAAAGGCGCGAGCGGAGGTCCGGCGCTTCTTTGTGTATTAAATCGTTGATACACAGAGCCGTATTTCCCGCAAACGCGCCGTGCATGCACGGGCCTTTTGCGAGAAGAGCCCCTTTGTGTATCAAGAATTTAATACACAAAAACGCCCCCGGCATTAGCTGGCAGCTAATGAAATCGCCTCCCCAACGTCTCACCATGGGCCCCGACGGCAAAACAGCCGGCAAAGCAGCCAACAATAGGAGGAAAGATGGCTAAGGAAGGCAAGAGGTCCATTGGCAAGATCGTCCTGATCGTCGTGGTGGTTCTCGTCATCGTGGGAGCAATCGGCTCCATGGGTGGCAAGAAGACCACGACAACGGCGCCCGACTCGACCCAGCAGACCGAGCAGTCCGGCGAGAACCCCCAGGACGCGTCCTCGCAGGACAAGTCCGAGGAGTCCACCGAGAACCTGGTCGTCGGGACCACCGTCAACCTGCCCGATGGCCTCTCCGTCACCGTCGACTCCGTCGAGCCGGGCCTCACCAACTTCGACGGCTCCGCGATGACGGGCGTCCACGTGACCTACACCAACAACGGCGACGACGGCGCCAGCTACAACGTCTACGACTGGAAGGGCGAGGACGCCAACGGCGCCCAGCAATCCACGGGCTACTACAGCGAGGGCTCCGACGAGCTGAGCTCCGGCACGCTGGCAAAGGGCGGCACCGTCTCTGGCAACGTCTACTTCAAGGGCGACCTGGCCCGCGTGCTCTACTTTGGCAATCTGCTCGAGAAGACCGCCACTGCCAGCTGGTCGCTCTCCTAAGATATCAGGCGTTGGACCCAGGCAGGAGGGGAGGTGCGCGTGTGACGCAACCACAGTCGCAGAAGAAGCTGACCGAGGAGCTTCTCGCCGAGCTCTTGGACGCGCCGAGCATAGACGGCTACGTGTCCGGGCACGACTTTCCGGCCACGACGCTCTCGGCCTACCTGCAGCAGCTCCTTGACGAGAAGGGCCTGGCACGCTCCCGCGTGGTGCGCATGGCCGACCTCAACGAGACGTTTGGCTACCAGATCTTCACCGGCGCGCGCAACCCCTCGCGCGACAAGGTGCTCCAGATAGCGTTTGCCATGGCCCTCACGTTGCGCGAGACCAACCGCGCGCTCACGGCGGCCGGGGTGAGCAACCTCAACTGCAAGGACCGCCGGGACGCCATCATCATCTTTTGCATCGACCGCGGGTGCTCACTGCAGAAGGTCAACGAGGAGCTCTACCGCTTTGGCGAGAAAACTGTCTGCTAGCGGCGTTATCATGTGCCTCATGGATGAGCACAAGACAGACATTGATGCCGATTTTGATGCAGAGCTTGCGAGCTACCTGTCCTCTTGCGAGGGGGCGGGTAGCTATCGCGTTTTGGAGACGCTCAAGTCGTCGGACTTTGAGGTCACGGAGAAGGTCGTCTTCTGCGGACGCGACGGCGGCGAGCTCGGCCCCTTTGTGCGCAAACGGATCGACGCCGCCTGCGGGCTGGGACACGCCTACGAGCGGCTTATGGCCGCCCAGCGCCAGGGCCTTCGCTGCCCCAACCTGCCGCGTGTCCTTGACTGCTGGAACGACGGCGAGCGCCTCAACGCGCTCATGGAGTGGCTACCTGGCGTGACGCTCGAGGACTGCGTGCGGGAGGAGGGCCCATCCGAGGAGCTGGCGCGCGAGGTGGCGCCGCAGCTCGCCTGCGCCGTGGGGCTTCTCCACGGGGGACTGGGCGAGGGCGCCCCGGTGATCCACCGAGACCTCAAGCCGTCAAACGTGATGGTCGTGGGCGGCAAGAACGGCCTGCCCAGAAGCTTCGTCCTCATTGACCTGGGGATTGCTCGCACGTGGTGCGAGGGCGCCGAGGCCGACACCACGCGTCTGGGCACCCGCAGCTACGCCCCGCCGGAGCAGTTCGGCTTTGGGCAGACCAGCGTCAGGAGCGACGTCTATGCGCTGGGGGCCGTGCTGTGGTTCTGCCTGACGGGGGAGGACCCAGCGCCCGGCATGGACTCCCGGCAGCTGGCCGAGCGGCCTGACGTGCCATCTGACCTGCATCGCGTTGTGGCCAAGGCAATGAGCTTTGACCCGGAGGCGCGCTACGCGAGCGCGGAGGAGCTTGCCCGCGCGGTGGAGGGGCGTGCCGACGGCAGGCGTTTCTCGCCAGCCGGGCCCGCCAGGCGAGAAGTGCCTGCCGCTGCGGGTCGCGCGTGGAACGTGGCCCTCGCCGTGACGGTTGTGGTCCTTACGGTCGCGAGCTGGGCAAACGTTGCGGTCCCCGCGGGCTCGGGCGTCGCGTGGCCCCTCTGGTTCAGGCTCCTCGCCTTTGGCGCGTGGATGCCGGCGGGCTTTGCCTCGGCGGCCTTCGTGCTGGCCGACCGCCGCCGCCTTCGCCGCCGCGTGGGGCTTCCTCAGGCTCTCGCGCTCTGCGCCGCCGTGTCTTTCGGTGGTCTGTTGGTCCTGGGAATCCTCGGCGCGCTCTTCCTGGCGTAGACGGTGGCATAGACGGGCCACCGCTTTACCCCGGTGTGTACGTTCTTGCGACTTTGATATTCTGACGCCGAAGATGCGGCAACCCTCTGACCTGCGCCTCCCTTGGCGAGAAGGACCTGCGTGCCCAATATCAGATTCTCAATAACGTACACACCGGGGTAAGGTGCCTACCATTCGAGCAGCCTTTGAACTAAGTCTCCCCGCCGTCGGACCTCTTCGGGCGAATCGCCGGGTGCCGGGCATCCCAGAGAGCGGGCTATCTGCCCGAAGAGCGCTTCTCGGCTGGTCGTGCTCTTGAGCAGGCCGACCGTGACGGGATGGACTCTCCAACCCATGGCCTCGAGCGCGCCCGTCTTGGCGGCGTCATGGTCCTGCGCCTGCGGAGTCAGGTGCTCCTGTCTGCTGTTGACCTCGCAAATCACGCGCTGCTCGGGCCAGCAGAGGTCGGCCTCGTACCACTCCTGGTCGCAGAGGACGGCCAGCTGGGTCGAGGGGTCAATGCGATGGTTGAGCCGCGGCCGCGCGAATCCGCAACCGCCGAGTTCCTCGGGCAGGCTGACCATCAGCGCAAACGAGGTCTCCAGGGGTGACCTTGAGCCAACGAGCGCGAATTGCGTCGCCCGCTCGGCTCGCTGGATGCAGAGGTGGCCCGGCAGGCTGCATAGGTACTCCCTGAGGTTTTGCGGCGTGGTGAGCGGCTTGCGGTCAAGGAAGCCGCGCGATGACCATCTAACTCGACCGTAGCGCCCGCACATCTCCATGACCACGGCGGCAAGCTCTGGCAGGGGAGTGCTCGTCGCCATTTGGGCGAGCACGAGGCCCGGTGACGCCATGAGCACGTCGTCGGAAAGGCGGAAGAGCGAACGGTCCGGCAAAGGCCCGCTCCAGACGTGGCTCACGACCGTGCCAGACCTGACCCGCTCGCGGGGAGAAGAGACAAGGACATGCGCCGGTGCGTCGGCGGAGAGGCACGTCCCGAGGGCTGGCAGGTTGACGTGATGGACGGCACGCATGCTCGTCTCGCCCCACGGAAGCCCCTCTCCGGAGCGCGGCGAGCCAAGCTCCGCCAGCAGGCCGTCCGCGGCCATCTTCTCCAGCGCCGATATGTCCGTGAGGGTCACCATGCCCCAAGGCTGGCACATGATACTTGCCGCTGGCTTTCCCTCCGCGGACAGCTGGCGTGCGGCACGCTTGCAAGGGGGTCGCGGAGTCACAGCACAGGCAGTGGTTGCCGCGGGAGGGCTTGGTTGCATATATTGCTCAACCATCTTCAATCAACGCAAGGTCTCCACAGGTGTGGCAGAACTGTGGAGCAGCCCCCTCCGATGCTTTAAACTGGTATGTACGTACTTGCGGGATTGATGCAGGGGCGAGAAGCCCTTCTCGCCAAGGGAACAGCAGGTCAGAGCCTTGCCGCGCTACTTGCCACAGAACATCAAAACCGCAATAGCGTACATACCAGAGTAAAACCCTGCCTACCGCGCCGCCCGCCAGTCGCTGGGGCTCATGCCGTGCGAGGCACGGAAGGCCTGGCTGAAGGCGGCGGCGCTGGGGTAGCCAAGGCGCGCCGCCACCTCCGCCACGGTCGCGCCGCCGCCGGCCAGAAGCTCCTCGGCCCGCTCGCCGCGGCGTCTGCGCGCGTAGGCGCCCACGGCCTCGCCGGTCTCCTGCCGGAAGGTGGCGCAGAGCTTGGAGCGGCTCACGTAGAGCCTTGCCGCCAGCTCGTCCACGCCAAGGCGCCGCCCCTCGTCAAGGGCGCGCTCCACCTCGGCCGCGGCCTCCTCCGCAAGGCGGCGGCTCGCCGACCCGCCGGCCCGCTCGGCGGCAAGCTCTCCTGCTGCCTGCGACGCCGCCAGGTCTGCCACCAGCGCCTCCACGACGCCCGTTGCATAGAGCTCGCCGGCAAGCCCACGTGTCCGCGCCGCTGTCAGTCGGCGCAGCGCCCCGCCAATGGCCATCTGCGCGTCCTCGGCCCAGGGCCTGGCAAACGCCCCAAAGAGCCCCTCGAAGCTCCCGGGCCAGCGTCCCTCGAGCTTCTCGAAGTACTCCGGCAAAAACGCGATGCAGCGCGAGTGGTACAGCTGTCCCGCCTTGAGCGGCGAGAACTGCTCCTCGCAGCTGCTCTGCACGAACGTGCACACGGCGCTTGCCGGCCACGGACCGCGTAGCGGCCGGGCGTTTGCGGGGGAGATTCCCGCCTCTGGCATGCAGTCGAAGGCGGCCGAGCTCACCTGGGTCACGCACGCGTACGGCTCGGGCGCCCGCTCCATGAGGGACATGTCGTGCCGGGGCACCACACTGTGCTCCATGACCAGGCAGCTTGGCCCCAGCGGCATGACCCAGGCGCTGCCCTCGGCGTCCTCGGTGGCGACCTTGCCGGTGAAGACGGGCCCCTCGCCGGCAAGCTCGATAGCAAACTGCTCGAACTGCGGCGCGTAGAGCCCCACGATCTTGCCCGGTCTTCTCATCTTGAGCTTTCGTCCACGGTGCTTGAGCCTTCGTTCGCAAGCCGCCCGTCGGCGGCGGTCCCAACCTGTACTCATGATAAGTTCACGCTGGCTAACTTATCAACCTCGACCAAAGGGAGGACCAATGGCATCGCAAGACGCCTCATCGGGCGAGAAGCGCTCGCGCTCCGACATCGCCCAGCTCCTGGACTTTGCCGGAAGCCGGCGTGGCCTCACATACCTGGGCTGCGCGCTCTCCGCCGTCTCTCAGCTGCTGGGCTTTGGCCCCTACGTGTGCATCTGGCTCGTCGCCCGCGACCTCATCGCGGTAGCGCCCGACTGGCAGGCGGCCACGGGCATCACGGCGTACGGGTGGTGGGCCGTTGGCTTCGCGCTAGCCAGCATCGCCACGTACTTCCTCGCCCTCATGTGCACGCACCTGGCGGCCTTCCGCTGCGCGTCCAACATGCGCAAGGCGACGACCGAGCACCTCATGCGCCTTCCGCTGGGGTACTTCTCGGCGCATCCCTCCGGCGAGCTGCGCCGCGTCATCGACGGCTGCGCCTCCTCGACCGAGACCCTGCTCGCCCACATGCTCCCCGACGTCTCGGGCGCCGTGGCAATGGTCGTGGGCATGCTCGTGATGTTCTTCGTCTTCGACTGGCGCCTGGGCGCGGCCTGCCTGCTTGCCGTGGCGGTCTCCATCGCCTGCCTCATGCGCATGATGAGCGGCGACGGCATGAAGTTCATGAGGCGGTACATGGGCGCCCTCGCGAGGATGAACGCCACGGGCACCGAGTACGTGCGCGGCATCCCCGTGGTCAAGGTCTTCCAGCAGACGGTCTACTCGTTCAGGGCGTTCCACGACGCCATCGTCGAGTACTCGCAGATGGCCATGGACTACGCGGGCACGTTCTGCCGCGCCCCGCAGGTGGCCCAGCTCACGGCCCTGAACGGCCTCGTCGTCTTCCTGCTTCCCGTCGCCATCCTGCTGGCGCCGGGGGAGGGCGACTTCGCGGCGTTTCTCGCTAACTTTGCCTTCTACGCGATCTTCTCGGCCATCGTGCCCACGGCCATGGCAAAACTGCAGTTTGCGGGCGAGGCCTCCCAGATAAGCGCGGACTCGCTCGCCCGCGTGAAGGGGCTGCTCGAGGCGCCCTCGCTGCCCGTGGCCGCAGAGCCGCGGCACCCCAGTGGCAACGCCGTGGCCTTCCATGACGTGAGCTTCACCTACGAGGGCGCCGAGAGGCCCGCGCTCGACCACGTGAGCTTTGACGTTCCCGCCGGGAGCACGCTTGCCCTGGTCGGTCCCTCGGGCGGCGGAAAGTCGACGGCGGCCAGCCTCGTGCCGCGCTTCTGGGACGTTGACGGGGGAAGCGTCACCGTGGGTGGCGTCGACGTGCGCCAGATGGACCCGCACGAGCTCATGGACCAGGTGGCCTTCGTGTTCCAGTCCAACCGGCTGTTCCGCCAGACGCTGGCCGACAACGTCCGTGCCGCCCGCCCTGACGCCACCGACGACGAGGTGCTCGCCGCCCTCTTCGCCGCCCAGTGCGACGACATCGTGGCCAAGCTCCCCCAGGGTATCCACACCCTGCTCGGCTCCGGCGGGGCCTACCTCTCCGGAGGCGAGGTCCAGCGCGTGGCGCTTGCCCGTGCCATCCTGAAGGACGCCCCCATCGTGGTACTCGACGAGGCCACGGCCTTTGCCGACCCCGAGAACGAGGCCCTGATCCAGCGCGCCCTCACCCGCCTGGCTGCCGGTCGAACGGTCATCATGATCGCCCACCGCCTCTCCACCGTGGTGGGCGCGGACAAGATCGTGGTCCTTGACCGCGGGCGCGTGGCGGAGAGCGGCCCCCACCAGGAGCTGCTTTCTGCCGGCGGACTCTACGCGCGCATGTGGGCCGACTACGAGCGCGCCGCAAGCTGGAAGATCTCGAGCGAGGCCGCCGCTGATGCAGGCGCCGCGGCCCGGGAAGGAGGCGAGGCCTGATGCTTTCCGGCTTCAGGGAGAAGTACCTGCTCTCCGACAACGCCTATGCCGGCATGAGGCGCGGCATCTTCTGGACGACCGCGACCAACCTCGTGACCATGGGCGGCATCGGCTTTCTCTTCTACGCCATGGATGGCTTCGTGGCGTACCTGACCGAGGGCGCGCCGCTGCCTGGCCTGCCCGTCCTGGCGCTTGGCCTCGCCGCCTTTGCCGTGGCCGTCTTCCTCTGCAACTGGCAGCAGTACAACAACACGTACTGCGTCTTCTACCGGGAGAGCGGCCAGCAGCGCATCGGCATCGCCGAGCGCCTGCGGAAGCTCCCCCTCTCGTTCTTTGGCCGCCGCGACCTGGCCGACCTCACCGAGACCATCATGGGGGACGTCCAGACCATGGAGCACGCCTACAGCCACGTGCTGGGCGAGCTCTGGGGCGCCGTCATCTCCGCCTCCATCGTCTTCGTCGGGTCGCTCTTCTTCTGCTGGCAGCTGGGCCTGGCCGCGTTCTGGAGCGTCCCGGTGGCCTTTGCCATGCTCTTTGCGAGCCGAGGCCCGCTCAAGCCCCTCTTTGAGGCCAACCGCGCCCAGAAGGTCAGGGTCACCGAGGCCATCCAGGAGACGCTCGACTGTGTGCGAGAGATTCGCGCCACCAACCAGGAGGGGCGCTACCTCGAGGGCCTGTTCGCACAGGTCGACCACTGCGAGCGGGTCTGCGCCAAGGGTGAGCTCACCAACGGCCTGGTGGTCAACGGCGCCTATGCGGTGCTGCGGCTTGGCATCGCCACCACGGTCGCCACGGGCGCGTCCCTCGTCGCCGCGGGGCAGGTCGGCCTCATGACGCTCTTCGCCTTCCTGCTCATGGTCACGCGCATCTACGCGCCCTTCGACCAGGCGCTCGCCCTTCTCTCCGAGCTCTTTGCCGCGCAGACGAGTGCCGCCCGCATGCGCTCCATCCTAAAGGAGCCGCTGGCCACGGGCTCCGCGGACTTCCGCCCGGACGGCCATGACGTGGAGTTTGACCATGTGGCCTTTGGCTACGGCGCCGGACCGGACGGCCGAGCTGGCGAGAAGGTCCTGGAGGACGTGAGCTTTGTGGCTCGCGAGGGCGAGGTCACGGCCCTGGTGGGTCCCTCGGGCTCCGGCAAGTCCACCTGCGCCCGCCTGGTCGCGCGGTTCTGGGACGCCACTTCGGGCACGGTGCGCGTGGGCGGCGTCGACGTTGCCGGCGTGGACCCCGAGGCGCTTCTTTCCGACTACGCCGTGGTCTTCCAGGACGTGCTGCTGTTTGACGACACGGTGATGGGCAACATCCGCCTGGGCCGCCGAGACGCCACCGACGAGGAGGTCCTGGCTGCCGCGCGTGCCGCCAACTGCGACGAGTTCGTTGCTCTGATGGCAGACGGCTACCAGACCATGATCGGCGAGAACGGCTCCAGGCTCTCCGGCGGCGAGAGGCAGCGCATCTCCATCGCCCGCGCGCTCCTCAAGGACGCGCCCATAATCCTTTTGGACGAGGCCACGGCGAGCCTGGACGTGGAAAGCGAGACCCAGGTCCAGGAGGCGCTCTCCAGGCTCCTGGCCGGGAAGACCGTCATCGTCATCGCCCACCGCATGCGCACGGTCCTCTCCGCCGACAAGATCGTGGTGCTGCGCGACGGCCGCGTGGCCGAGCAGGGCGCGCCCGACGAGCTGCTTGCCCGCGGGGGAGAGTTCGCCCGCATGGTGGGCCTCCAGCGCGAGTCCGCCGGCTGGCGGCTGTAGGGACGTCAGCGGCCTAGTACCCGGCTGAGACACGCCAGAATAGGCGCCCGGCGAGAAGCTCCTCTCGCCGGGCGGCTCCTTGCTATGCCTTGACCTGGAGGAGTGACCTCAGGCCCTCGCACATCTGGGTGCGCCAGTCAAAGTCGCCGCGCCTGAGGCACCACATGAACTGCAGGCCCTCGTAGAGGTAGGCGGTCGAGAGGTAGATCTGATGCGGATCGGCCTCGTTGCGGATGACGCCCGTGCGCTGGCCGGTGGCGATGATGACCTCCATGCGCTCGGTGATGGCGGGGCGCGTGTCGTAACTGCCGCGGTTCTCCTGCAGGTTGGAGCAGGCGATGCGGCTCAGGAGGTCGGCGCCGATGCGCTCGCACTCGTCAATGAGCGCCAGGTAGGCGCCCAGGAGCTGGACCACGGGGCCCTCGGGGTCGGTGCCGGCCACGTGGGCCTCCACAATCTCCACGACGTCGTCGTAGTAGCGCAGGAGGATGTCGTCCTTGGAGGGAACGTAGTGGTAGAAGGTGGGCTTGGTGATGCCGCAGGCGGCGCAGATATCCTGAACCTTCACCGCGTCAAAACCCCTCTTGTGGAACAGCTCCAGGGCCGCGTTCTCGATGGTGGTGCGATCCATTCGTCCTCCCCCGAAGACGTAACAACGTTATGCCAGCTAGCCCGTATGGTACAAAATCGCGATACGAGTTGCCAAACGTCGGAACAGGCGGTGCCTCCCGCCCCGCGAGCGACCCCTCAAATTGGGGACGTGTTTCTTTTGGCGCAAACTGGGCACGGACTTGGTGGGGCGCGGGGCGCCTGAGCTGGTAGACTGAACCCTAACTTAATAGTTTGAGGGCACGGTTCGAACAGCTGCTACGCCTAGTAGAGAAAAAAGGATTCCGGTTCGACTCCGGATCAGTTGAAAGACTGTGTTCAAGGCTCGTCCGCTCGTGGCGGCGCGCGTCCGCGCGTTGCGAGGGGCGAATGGCGGGGGGCGCACCCCGCCGATCCTACCTGCCCTCCCGGACCCCGAAAGGGGAGGAGGCGGGGCATATGAAATCCAAAAAAACGCTGACGGAGCGCGTGCTCGCGCTGCTGCTCGCGCTTGTTACGGCGACGGCCCTCGTGCCGGCGCCCGCGCTCGCCGAGGCAGTCGACGAGCTCGCGGCGACGCCACAGGCCGAGGCCGCTGCCGAGGAGCAGCCTGCCGAGGACGCGCCCGCGTCCGACGACGCCGCAGCTGACACCGCAGCTGACACCGCGTCCGACGACGCCGCAGCTGACACCGCAGCTGACACCGCGTCCGACGTCGAGCAGGAGCCTGCGGCCGACGAGGAGCCGGCAGAGAAGGTCGCGCCCGAAGCCGACGCTGCTGTCGAGCAGCCTGCGGCCGTCGCGCCCACTGCGGTTACCGCTACAGGAAAGGCCGATGCCCCCGCAGTCGCCTCTGCCGACACGCTGACTTCCGACGCCAAGGTCTATATCCAGGAGTCAAAGGATAAAAACAGCTCCTATTCCACGAAGTCAGGCCCGCTCAAGGCTGGCGAGACGCTTTGGGCAAATGTGTACGAGGGCTACAGCTCCGTCACCAACCCCGGCACCTGGACCTACACCTGGCTCGCCGGTACGGTTAAGGCTAGCAACAATGTCTCCGACTACACCGATGTCGTAGGCCACGAGCAGTCGCTTGCCGTTACCGATGCGATGGTGGGCAAGTACTTCATCTGTAAGGTGACGGCGGGTGGCAAGGACTATTACGGCCCTTCCGTCTCTTACGGCTCGGGCATCAATGCCAATTACATTCCCGGTCCCGTGCTGGGCGCCGGCCAAATGGAGCTTTACAGCGTCAAGCTGAGTAGCGACGCGCCGAGCATAGGCGATACTCTGATGGCGACGCCGTACAAGGATTGGTCGAGCCCCGTGGGCTCCGACGCCAAGGTTACCTATACCTGGTCCTCATCTGCCTCGCAGTACTCGGGCTTTACCAAGATCGAGGGCGAGACGGGTGCTTCCCTCACGGTAACCGATGACCTCGAGGGCAAGTACGTCAAGGTCGAGGCTACGGCTGGCGTAAATACGGTGAGCAAGACCACCTCCAACAAGGTCAAACAGGCCGGTGCGGTGGACATCTACGCGGTCTCGCTTATCAACCCCAAGACCAACAACTCCGTGTTCGCGGTTGGCGATACCGCCCAGGCTCGCGCCAAGGAGAAGGGCGCCTCGACGTTTATCGACGCGGATAAACTCAACTTCCAGTGGCAGAGCTCTGACACCAAGAACGGCGCGTATACCGATATCGCGGGCGCCACGGGTGAGACCCTCGAGCTTACCGACGCTTT
>ERZ1034865.1131-NODE-1131-length-12797-cov-8.651782_pt1 | contig 12797 bp, 5 predicted proteins | sample MGYA00520632_ERZ1034865 | MGnify/ENA primary metagenome ERZ1034865 (study PRJEB33766, sample SAMN09781738) | gut metagenome | biome: gut microbiome | host: Homo sapiens | place: Madagascar | study: EMG produced TPA metagenomics assembly of the PRJNA485056 data...
GATCCTACTGTACGTCCACCCTCACGGATAGCGAATGTAAGACCCTGCTCCATAGCTACTGGATGGATGAGCTCGATTGTCATCTCTACGTTATCACCAGGCATGCACATCTCTGTTCCTGCTGGAAGCTCGCAAACACCTGTTACGTCTGTTGTTCTGAAGTAGAACTGTGGACGATAGTTGTTGAAGAATGGAGTATGACGTCCACCTTCGTCTTTTGTTAAAACGTAAACCTGAGCTGTGAATTTTCTGTGGCATGTTACAGTACCTGGTTTAGCAAGAACCTGTCCACGAACGATCTGGTCACGGTTAACACCACGAAGTAATGCACCGATGTTATCACCAGCCATAGCCTCGTCTAACTGTTTACGGAACATCTCGATACCAGTTACAACTGTAGACTGAACATCTTCTTTAACACCTAAGATCTCAAGTGGATCATTTAAGTGAAGTGTTCCTCTCTCTACTCTACCTGTAGCAACTGTACCACGACCTGTGATTGTGAATACGTCCTCTACTGGCATTAAGAATGGTTTATCTGTATCACGCTGTGGATCTGGAATATAAGAATCAACTGTATCCATTAATTCCATGATCTTGTCTCCCCAAGGTCCCATTGGATCTTCAAGAGCTTTTAAAGCAGATCCCTGGATGATTGGGCAGTCATTGAATCCGTACTCTTCGAGCTGTTCTGTGATTTCCATCTCAACTAACTCTAATAATTCTGGATCATCAACCATATCACATTTGTTCATGAATACTACGATGTAAGGTACACCTACCTGACGGGATAATAAGATGTGCTCTTTTGTCTGAGCCATAACACCGTCAGTAGCAGCTACTACAAGGATAGCTCCATCCATCTGAGCAGCACCAGTGATCATGTTCTTAACGTAGTCAGCATGTCCAGGACAGTCAACGTGTGCGTAATGTCTCTTCTCTGTCTCGTACTCAACGTGAGCAGTAGAAATTGTGATACCACGTTCTCTTTCTTCTGGAGCTTTATCGATGTTAGCGAAATCTACAGCTGCGTTACCAGCTACTCTTTCAGATAATACTTTTGTGATAGCTGCTGTTAAAGTTGTTTTACCATGATCTACGTGACCGATGGTACCGATATTACAATGTGGTTTTGTTCTTTCAAACTTAGCTTTTGCCATTTTGAATATCCTCCTTAAATTGATGCCATATTGGCTATAGTTGTTATATTTAATAACTCGGCTATTTATGATTATATAAAATAATCTTAGCTTTTTCAAGTTATTTTTATCACAGAATCCCTTATTTTAAGGGATTTCTGTGATTTAATATTGTTTTTAGATTCTGTTACACAGAAATAACTGAAATCAGTTATAAGCCATGCTTTTTTTCAGAATTTATTTGGATTTATCTGCAAGAACTTTTTCCTGAACAGATTTTGGTACTGGCTCATATTTCTCGAAGAACATAGAGTAGTTACCACGTCCCTGTGTCTTAGAACGTAAGTCTGTAGAGTAACCGAACATCTCAGCAAGTGGTACATATGCTTTAACCATTTTACCACCACCGATATCGTCCATACCCTCGATACGTCCACGACGGGAGTTGATATCACCGATTACATCACCCATGTATTCTTCAGGCATTGTAACTTCTACCTTCATGATAGGCTCAAGTAATACTGGTGAAGCTTTTGCCATAGCCTCTTTGAATGCCATAGATCCAGCGATGTGGAATGCCATTTCAGAAGAGTCGACCTCATGGTAAGATCCATCGTATACGTTAGCGTGAACACCAAGAACTGGGAATCCGCCAAGAATACCTGCCTGAGCAGCTTCTTCGATACCTTCACCAACTGCTGGGATGTATTCCTTAGGAATAGCACCACCGACAACGGTAGATTCGAATTTGAATGTCTCTTCGCCGTTTGGATCCATCGGCTCAAATTTAACTTTACAGTGTCCGTACTGACCACGTCCACCGGACTGTTTTGCATATTTGTACTCAACATCTACAGGTTTTGTAAATGTCTCTTTGTAAGCTACCTGAGGAGCACCTACGTTAGCTTCTACTTTGAATTCACGAAGCAGACGGTCAACGATGATTTCCAGATGTAACTCACCCATACCAGCAATGATTGTCTGACCAGTTTCCTGATCTGTATGAGCACGGAAAGTAGGATCTTCTTCTGCAAGTTTTGCAAGAGCCTCACCCATTTTACCCTGTCCAGCTTTTGTCTTAGGCTCGATAGCGAGCTCGATAACTGGTTCTGGGAATTCCATGGACTCTAAGATTACCGGATGCTGTTCATCACAGATTGTATCACCAGTTGTTGTAAATTTGAAACCTACAGCAGCTGCGATATCTCCGGAATAAACTTTATCTAATTCCTGACGTTTGTTAGCATGCATCTGTAAGATACGTCCAACACGTTCTTTTTTGTCTTTTGTAGCATTTAATACATAAGAACCGGAGTTCATTGTACCAGAGTAAACTCTGAAGAATGCAAGCTTACCTACGAATGGGTCAGCCATGATCTTGAATGCTAATGCAGCGAAAGGTTCCTCATCAGATGAATGTCTCTCTACCTCGTTACCATCTAAGTCAACACCCTTGATAGCAGGTACGTCTAATGGAGATGGCATATATTCGATGATCGCATCCAGAAGCTTCTGAACACCTTTGTTTCTATAAGCTGTACCACAGCATACAGGAACGGCACGGCACTCACATGTAGCTAATCTTAATGCTTTTTTCATCTCTTCCATAGAAGGTTCTTCCCCCTCTAAGTACATCATCATTAAATCGTCATCTAATTCGCATACTTTTTCGATCAATTCAGAGCGGTAAAGTTCAGCCTCATCCGCCATATCACCTAAATCATCTGTTACAGTGATATCATCACCTTTTTCATCGTTGTAGATGTATGCTTTCATCTCGAATAAGTCGATGATTCCTTTGAAGTCATCCTCTTTACCGATTGGTAACTGGATAACGATCGCGTTTTTACCTAAACGGTTACGGATCTGGTCTACACATGCATAGAAGTTCGCACCTAAGATATCCATCTTATTTACGAATGCCATTCTAGGTACATTGTAGGTATCAGCCTGACGCCATACGTTCTCTGACTGAGGTTCAACACCACCCTTTGCACAGAAAACGCCGACAGCGCCATCAAGTACACGAAGGGAACGCTCTACCTCTACAGTGAAGTCTACGTGTCCAGGGGTATCAATGATATTGATACGATGCTCTAAAGCACCTTTCTTTGGTTTTGTGAACTCTTCCAAAGTCCAGTGGCATGTAGTAGCGGCTGATGTAATTGTGATACCTCTTTCCTGCTCCTGTTCCATCCAGTCCATGGTAGCAGTACCTTCATGAGTATCACCAATCTTATAGTTAACACCGGTATAATAAAGAATACGCTCTGTTGTTGTTGTTTTACCAGCATCAATATGAGCCATAATACCAATGTTTCTGGTTCTCTCTAATGGATATTCTCTTCCAGCCAAAGGTTTTTCCTCCTTAATTTACTACGCAGATATGCGCAGAACATTTTTATAATACTTGAGAGCAAAGTTGCTTTGCTCCCGGTATCTATTCATATGGCAAATGATATTAGAAGCGGTAATGAGCGAATGCTTTGTTTGCTTCTGCCATTTTGTGCATATCTTCTTTTCTCTTAACAGATGCACCTGTATTGTTAGCTGCATCCATGATTTCGTTTGCAAGTCTTTCTTCCATGGTCTTCTCACCTCTGTTACGTGAGAAAGTTGTTAACCAACGAAGTCCTAAAGCCTGACGACGGTCTGGTCTGACTTCGATTGGTACCTGGTATGTTGCACCACCAATACGTCTAGCCTTTACTTCAAGAACAGGCATAACGTTATTCATGGCTTCTTCAAATACCTCAAGAGCAGGTCTTTCTGTTTTCTCTTCTACTCTTGCGAAAGCTCCATATACAATTTTCTGTGCTACACCTTTCTTACCATCTAACATAATGTTATTGACAAGCTTTGTAACGACTTTGTTATTGTAAATTGGATCTGCTAATACGTCTCTTTTCTGAGTATGTCCTTTACGTGGCACGGTTCTTCCCTCCTTAATCATAATTTACTATACAGGTCTTCCCTGCATTTACTGTGTCCGGTTTCCCGGCTCTGCAACATTTGCAATGAAAGTTCAATGCAACATGTTGTCAGTGAACTTCATTTCGATTAATTCAACGGTACTCACATGTGTAAAATGGGCAAGCCCATCTCGGAACAAAATCTTGTTCCCCCTTAGTGTTCGTGCGGAAATATATCTCTAGTGAAACAATTCCAACACTAAACCTTTTAGTTCTGTTTGTGATACTATTGGTTTTACTTCATTCTGTAATTAAAAATTACTTAGAAGCCTTTGGTCTCTTAGCGCCGTATTTAGAACGAGCCTGTTTTCTGTTAGCAACACCTGCTGTATCAAGTGTACCACGGATGATGTGATATCTTGTACCTGGTAAGTCCTTAACACGTCCACCACGGATCATAACAACGCTATGCTCCTGTAAGTTGTGTCCTTCACCTGGAATGTAGCTTGTTACTTCGATTCCGTTAGAGAGACGAACTCTGGCGATCTTTCTAAGAGCTGAGTTAGGTTTTTTAGGAGTAGCTGTCTTAACAGCTGTACAAACACCTCTCTTCTGTGGAGAAGGAGCATCTGTAGGTCTCTTCTGTAAAGAGTTGTAACCCTTCTGAAGTGCAGGTGCTGTAGACTTCTTAACAGATGTCTGACGTCCTTTTCTTACTAACTGGTTAAATGTTGGCATTATTTTCACCTCCTGTTAATATTATGTGAACAAAAAAGTTCAAACTGCATGCCTTTTTGTGCACGCTAAATTATTATATAGGTGTCCATCCCAGATGTCAAGCACTTTTACATAGATTTTTCTTACGCTTTTAAAGCATTTCCAATATCTGGCTTTTTTATACCAGATATTATGATTACGAAAAAAGAGGAACAGATTTTCATCCATTCCTCTCTTATTTCAATATCTTATTCTTCTACTGGTGCAAATTCTTCATCTGCAAAAGAATCGTCATCAAAATCAATCTCGTCATTTTCATTGACATCAGAATCAAGTTTGATATTGCGGTATCTCTTCATACCTGTACCAGCCGGGATCAGTTTACCAATGATTACGTTTTCTTTCATACCGATCAGTGGATCAACTTTTCCTTTGATAGCTGCTTCTGTCAGAACTTTTGTTGTCTCCTGGAAGGAAGCTGCCGATAAGAAGGAGTTCGTAGCTAAGGAAGCTTTGGTAATACCAAGTAATACCTGTTTTCCTTCTGCCATTTCTTTTCCTTCACTCTCAAGCAGTTCATTTGTATCCTCAAAATCAAGAGTATCTACTAATGTTCCCGGAAGCATATCAGAATCACCGTTTGTCTCAACGCGGACTTTCTGCAACATCTGACGTACGATCAGCTCAATATGTTTGTCGTTGATCTCAACACCCTGTAAACGGTATACACGCTGTACTTCACGAAGCATGTAATCCTGAACAGCACGGACACCTTTGATCTTTAAGATGTCATGTGGATTTACAGAACCTTCGGTCAGCTCGTCACCAGCTTCAAGCACTGCGCCGTCCATTACTTTGATTCTGGAACCGTAAGGGATTAAGTATGCCTTAGATTCACCAGTCTCATTGTTTGTAACGATGATCTCACGTTTCTTCTTAGTATCTTTGATGTTAGCTACGCCACCAAATTCTGTGATAATGGCAAGTCCCTTCGGTTTTCTTGCCTCGAAAATTTCTTCGACACGAGGAAGACCCTGTGTGATATCGGTACCGGCAACACCACCTGTATGGAAAGTACGCATGGTAAGCTGTGTACCAGGCTCACCGATGGACTGTGCTGCGATGATACCAACAGCCTCACCAACCTGAACTGCCTGACCGGTAGCCATGTTTGCTCCATAACATTTTGCACATACACCCATATGGGAGCGGCAGGATAATACGGTACGGATCTTCACTTTCTCGATTGGGTTGCCATTCTCATCAACACCACGGCTCATAACTTCTGCGGCACGTTTTGGTGTGATCATATGGTTTGCCTTTACAATGACATTGCCATCTTTATCACAAATTGTATTGCAGGAGAAACGACCTGTAATACGTTCCTGAAGACTTTCTATCTCTTCTTTTCCATCCATGAATGCAGTTACCCACATACCAGGGATCTCTCTGTTCTTTCCTTCACAGCAGTCAGATTCACGGACGATCATATGCTGTGATACGTCTACCAGACGTCTTGTAAGGTATCCGGAATCGGCTGTACGAAGCGCTGTATCGGACATACCTTTTCGTGCTCCATGCGCAGACATGAAGTACTCCAATACATCAAGGCCATCACGGAAGTTGGATTTGATAGGCAACTCGATTGTTCTACCGGTTGTATCAGCCATCAAACCACGCATACCTGCAAGCTGTTTGATCTGTTTATCAGAACCACGGGCTCCGGAATCCGCCATCATGAAGATGTTGTTGTATTTATCAAGACCTTCCAGAAGCACTTTAGTAAGCTCATCATCGGTCTCCTTCCATGTCTCAACAACTTCTTTGTAACGTTCTTCCTCTGTGATAAGACCACGTTTGTACTGTTTTGTAATTCTGTCTACTGTATCCTGAGCTGCTTTGATCATTGCAGGTTTCTCTGGTGGAACCGTCATATCGGAAATGGATACGGTCATCGCTGCTCTTGTGGAATATTTGTAACCCATAGCTTTTACAGCATCCAGAACTTCTGCTGTCTTGGTAGCACCATGGATATTGATTACTTTTTCAAGAATCTGTTTGTTCTGTTTCTTGGCAACAAGGAAATCTACTTCCAGTTTTAATTCATTGCCAGGAATGCTTCTGTCAACAAATCCTAAATCCTGAGGAATGATCTCATTGAAGATGAAACGTCCTAATGTGGACTCAACAACTCCTGTGATTTCTTTTCCATCCGGCATTGTCTTTGTCATACGGACTTTGATTCTGGAGTGAAGTGTTACTGCTCCGTTCTCGTATGCAAGGATTGCTTCGTTGACACTCTTGAAGATCTTGCCCTCTCCCTTAGCTCCCGGTCTCTCCTGTGTTAAGTAGTAGATACCAAGGACCATATCCTGTGAAGGAACTGCTACAAGACCACCGTCAGATGGTTTTAACAGGTTGTTCGGTGAGAGAAGCATAAATCTACACTCAGCCTGAGCCTCTACAGATAATGGAAGATGTACAGCCATCTGGTCACCATCGAAGTCGGCGTTGAACGCGGTACATACCAATGGATGTAACTTGATTGCTTTACCTTCTACTAAGATTGGCTCGAATGCCTGAATACCTAATCTATGCAGTGTAGGAGCACGGTTTAACATAACCGGATGCTCTTTGATAACGTCTTCTAAGACATCCCAAACTTCTGTCTGGAGTCTCTCGACCATTTTCTTAGCACTCTTGATGTTGTGTGCAGATCCGTTGGCAACAAGTTCTTTCATAACGAAAGGTTTGAATAATTCAATTGCCATCTCTTTTGGAAGACCACACTGATAAATCTTTAATTTTGGCTCAACACAGATAACGGAACGTCCTGAATAGTCAACACGTTTACCAAGTAAGTTCTGTCTGAAACGACCGGATTTACCTTTTAACATATCGGATAAGGATTTTAATGCTCTGTTTCCTGGTCCTGTAACCGGACGTCCACGACGACCGTTATCGATCAGGGCATCAACAGCTTCCTGTAACATACGTTTCTCGTTACGAACGATGATATCAGGAGCTCCTAACTCAAGAAGTCTTCTCAAACGGTTATTTCTGTTGATAATTCTTCTATATAAATCATTCAAATCAGAGGTAGCAAAACGTCCACCATCCAACTGAACCATTGGACGAAGATCTGGTGGGATAACCGGTACAACGGTCATGATCATCCATTCTGGTTTGTTTCCAGATTCACGGAATGCTTCTACAACTTCCAGTCTCTTAATGATTCTGGCACGTTTCTGACCAGTTGCATCTTCTAACTCTGCTTTTAATTCAGCAGAATCTTTTTCCAGATCAATCGCCTGCAATAATTCCTGAATTGCCTCAGCACCCATTCCTACACGGAATGCATTGCCGTACTGTTCTCTTGCATCCTGGTATTCTCCTTCGGAAAGTACCTGTTTGTACTGTAATGCAGTATTGCCTGCATCCAATACGATGTAAGAAGCAAAGTATAAAACTTTCTCCAATGTTCTTGGAGATAAGTCAAGGATCAATCCCATACGGGATGGAATTCCTTTGAAGTACCAGATATGGGATACAGGTGCAGCAAGCTCGATGTGTCCCATACGCTCTCTACGAACGCTGGATTTTGTGATCTCAACGCCACAACGGTCGCAGACAACGCCCTTGTAACGAATTTTCTTATATTTACCGCAATGACATTCCCAGTCTTTGCTAGGTCCAAAAATCTTCTCACAGAAAAGACCATCTTTTTCCGGTTTCAATGTTCTGTAGTTGATTGTTTCCGGTTTTTTAACTTCACCGCGGGACCATTCTCTGATCTTTTCCGGGGATGCTAAACCAATACGGATGGCATCAAATGAAACAGACTGGTTAATTGCCTCTTTATTTGTTGTTTCTGGCATCTATGACACTCCCTTTCTCTACTTTACAGAATCGACTCTCTTTATCGGTCTGTGCGGATGCACAGACCTTAAATGCTTATTGATTATTTACTCTTCGAAATTGTCTTCCGGCATATCATCGTAAAAATCAGAGTCATCATCTGCATCGGTGTCTTCCTCTTCTTCTACGTCAACAAGTTCTTCGTTTTCAGAATCAAATTCTTTCTTTGTGAATCCCATCTTGGAGAATGATTCACTGTCTTCAAAAGCGAAATCTTTATCGCCTGAAATAATGGAGTTCAGGTCGGTGTTACCGTACTCACTTGTTTCCATTAATTCAACTTCATTTCCTTCGTCATCTAATACTGTGACATCAAGTCCTAAGGACTGTAACTCTTTCAGTAATACCTTGAATGATTCTGGAATTCCCGGTTCAGGAATATTATCACCTTTGATAATTGCCTCATAAGTCTTAACACGTCCTACAACGTCATCAGACTTCACTGTAAGGATTTCCTGTAAGGTATATGCTGCACCGTAAGCTTCCAGTGCCCAAACCTCCATCTCACCGAAACGCTGTCCACCGAACTGCGCTTTACCACCAAGTGGCTGCTGGGTAACTAAGGAGTAAGGACCAGTAGAACGTGCATGGATCTTATCATCTACCAGGTGGTGCAGTTTCAGGTAATGCATGTGTCCGATTGTTACAGGTGAATCAAATGGTTCTCCGGTACGTCCATCACGCAGCTGAACTTTTCCATCACGGGAAATCGGAACACCTTTCCACAGTGCTCTGTGGTCTCTGTTGTCCCATAAGTACTTCATAACTTCTTCGCCAAGTACATCTTTGTATTTTGCTTCAAAATCTTCCCATTCGAAGTTTACATAATCATTAGCCAATTCCAGTGTATCCTGGATATCAATTTCCTTTGCACCATCAAATACTGGTGTTGCAATATTGAATCCCAATGCTTTTGCAGCAAGACTCAGGTGAATCTCAAGGACCTGACCGATATTCATACGGGAAGGTACACCTAATGGATTCAATACGATATCAAGAGGACGGCCATTTGGAAGGAATGGCATATCTTCTACAGGTAATACACGGGAAACGACACCCTTGTTACCATGACGGCCGGCCATCTTATCACCGACAGAGATTTTTCTCTTCTGTGCAATGTAAATGCGGACTGCCTGGTTTACTCCTGGAGATAACTCATCTCCGTTTTCTCTTGTAAATACTTTGGCTTCCACAACGATACCATATTCGCCGTGAGGAACTTTTAAGGAAGTATCACGTACTTCTCTTGCCTTCTCACCAAAAATTGCACGGAGAAGTCTCTCTTCTGCTGTCAGTTCTGTCTCTCCCTTAGGAGTAACTTTTCCGACTAAGATATCACCGGCACGAACCTCTGCACCGATACGGATAATACCTCTTTCATCAAGGTCTTTTAATGCATCATCACCGACACCTGGAACGTCACGAGTAATCTCCTCCGGTCCTAATTTGGTGTCACGTGCTTCTGCTTCATATTCTTCAATATGGATGGATGTATAAACATCATCCTGTACAAGTCTCTCACTTAAAAGAACAGCATCCTCGTAGTTATAACCTTCCCAGGTCATAAATCCGATCAATGGGTTCTTACCAAGTCCAAGTTCTCCGTTAGAAGTAGATGGTCCGTCTGCGATAACCTCACCAACCTCTACATGGTCACCCTTGAATACGATTGGTCTCTGATTGTAGCAGTTTGACTGGTTACTTCTTGAAAACTTTGTAAGTTTGTATACATCTCTTGTTCCATCATCATTTTTTACAATGATCTGATTGGACTCAGAGCTTTCAATTGTACCTGCTTTTTTTGCAACAACGCAGACACCTGAGTCAACGGCCGCTTTTGTCTCCATACCTGTACCAACAACAGGAGCTTCTGTTGTAAGAAGAGGTACTGCCTGACGCTGCATGTTTGATCCCATCAGCGCACGGTTCGCATCATCGTTCTGTAAGAACGGAATTAATGCAGTCGCAACAGAGAATACCATCTTAGGAGATACGTCCATGTAATCAAACATGGTCTTCTCATATTCCTGTGTCTCATCCAGATAACGACCAGATACAGAATTACGAACAAAATGTCCCTCTGCATCAAGTGCCTCGTTCGCCTGTGCTACATGGTAATTATCCTCTTCATCCGCTGTCATGTAGACTACTTCATCTGTGACACGAGGATTCTTTGGATCTGATTTATCAATCTTACGGTATGGAGCTTCAATGAAACCATACTCATTAATACGCGCATAACTTGCCAGTGAGTTGATCAGACCGATGTTAGGACCTTCAGGCGTCTCAATTGGACACATACGTCCATAGTGAGAATAATGAACGTCTCGAACCTCGAATCCGGCACGGTCTCTGGACAAACCACCAGGTCCCAATGCAGATAAACGTCTCTTGTGAGTCAGCTCACCAAGAGGGTTGTTCTGATCCATGAACTGAGACAGCTGGGAAGAACCGAAGAACTCTTTCACTGCTGCAGTTACCGGTTTGATGTTAATTAAACTCTGTGGAGAAATACCATCCAGGTCAAGTGTCGTCATTCTTTCACGGACAACTCTCTCTAATCTGGAAAGTCCGATTCTGTACTGGTTCTGTAATAATTCGCCAACCGCACGGATACGTCTGTTACCCAAATGGTCGATATCATCATCATGACCAATACCATACTCTAAATGCATATTGTAATTGATGGATGCGAAGATATCATCTTTTGTAATATGCTTTGGAATCAGATCATGTACATTTTTCTTAATTGCTTCTTTTAAATCTTCCACATCCAGATTTTCTTCCATTAACTGTGCAAGAATCGGGTAGTAAACTAATTCTGTAATTCCAAGTTCCTTTGGATCACAGTCAACGTAATGTCTTAAATCTACCATCATAGAAGAAAGAACTTTTACATTTCTTGTCTCGGTCTGGATCCATACATATGGCACTGCTGCATTCTGGATATCATCAGCTAAAGAACGGGTTACTTCTGTACCTGCTTCTGCGATGATCTCACCAGTTGTCACATCAACAACATCTTCTGCCAGAACATGTCCGTTGATACGGTTCTTTAATGCTAACTTCTTATTGAACTTATAACGTCCTACCTTTGCAAGATCATATCTTCTTGGGTCAAAGAACATAGCATTAATAAGGCTCTCCGCACTTTCTACTGAAAGCGGCTCGCCTGGTCTGATTTTCTTATATAATTCAAGAAGTCCTTCTTCGTAATTTGTAGCAACATCCTTGCCAAAACTTGCAACGATCTTAGGTTCCTCACCAAATAAATCGATGATTTCCTGATTGCTTCCAACACCAAGCGCACGGATCAATACTGTGATCGGCACTTTTCTGGTTCTATCTACACGAACGTAAAATACGTCATTGGAGTCTGTTTCATACTCTAACCAAGCTCCACGGTTTGGAATTACAGTACAAGAATACAATTGTTTACCCACTTTATCGTGAGCGATACCATAATAGATACCAGGGGAACGAACCAACTGGCTGACGATTACTCGCTCTGCACCATTGATTACGAAAGTTCCAGTTTCAGTCATCAAAGGAAGGTCGCCCATGAAAATTTCATGCTCGTTGATTTCATCAGTTTCTTTGTTGTGAAGTCTTACCTTTACCTTTAAAGGTGCTGCATATGTTGCGTCTCTTTCTTTGCACTCAGGGATTGTGTACTTTACATCATCTTCGCATAATGTAAAATCTACAAATTCCAGACTCAGATGACCGCTGTAATCTGCAATCGGAGAGATATCGTCGAAAACTTCTTTTAAGCCTTCGTCCAAAAACCACTTATAGGAGTCTTTCTGAACTTCTATAAGGTTTGGCATTTCCAATACCTCTTTCTGTCTTGAGTAACTCATACGCATGCCTTTTCCGGCTTTCACCGGACGTATTCTGTTTTTCTCCATTGACGTTTCACCTCTCGTTTTTATTCTCAACAAACAAATTGCCTGTTGTATTGCATCTACCGCCTGTATATACGGTATGTGAACACTCACATCTTATGGCTATAAGCCTACTGCACCACAATAGTGCAACGTATATTATATATCAAGTCAAGCAAAATCGTCAAGACAAATTTCATTTTTTCTAATAAATTTATTAGTAT
>ERZ1034865.1145-NODE-1145-length-12693-cov-7.150182_pt1 | contig 12693 bp, 14 predicted proteins | sample MGYA00520632_ERZ1034865 | MGnify/ENA primary metagenome ERZ1034865 (study PRJEB33766, sample SAMN09781738) | gut metagenome | biome: gut microbiome | host: Homo sapiens | place: Madagascar | study: EMG produced TPA metagenomics assembly of the PRJNA485056 data...
AATTATGTGTTTTCTTTTCTTGAAAATCAGTTTCGCTGTGCTATAATTATTTAGGTTATGATTACGAATCAACACTAAAGGAGAACTTATATATATGGAAAAATTTATTATTCCAAAAGATTATCATTCAGAATTAAACCTGCATGATACACAAATTGCAATTAAAACAGTCAAAGATTTCTTTCAGAATCTTCTTTCCCAGAGACTGAATCTCTCCCGTGTATCAGCACCTTTATTTGTCGATCCTGATTCCGGATTAAACGATAACTTAAACGGTGTGGAACGCCCTGTTACATTTGATATCAAAGAACAGAACGGAAGGGAAGCTGAAGTTGTCCAGTCCCTTGCAAAATGGAAAAGATATGCACTGAAAAAATACGGTTTTTCCTATGGCGAAGGGCTTTACACAGATATGAATGCCATCCGCCGCGATGAAATCACCGACAATATCCACTCTATCTTTGTCGACCAGTGGGATTGGGAAAAAATCATCAAAAAAGATGAGCGTACCATTGCAACTTTGATGGATACCGTAAAGGTTGTATACAAATGCCTTCGTAAAACAGAAAAATATATGGCAATCCAGTATGATTATATTGAAGAAATCCTGCCACATGATATTTTCTTTGTCACAACCCAGGAATTAGCTGACATGTTCCCGGACAACACTCCAAAGGAACGTGAGTATTACATTGCAAAAGCAAAAGGTGCTGTCTGCATTATGCAGATTGGTGATATTCTGGAAAATGGTGAGCGCCATGACGGACGTGCTCCTGACTACGATGACTGGAGTTTAAATGCTGATATCGTTGTTTACTATCCGGTTCTTGATATCGCATTAGAGTTATCTTCCATGGGTATCCGTGTTGACAAAAAAGCGCTGCTTTCCCAGTTAAAGAAGGCTGGCTGTGAAGAAAGAAAAGATCTTCCTTTCCAGAAAGCAATCATCAACGAAGAACTTCCATACACCATCGGCGGCGGCATCGGACAGTCCCGTATCTGTATGTTCTTCCTGCGCAAAGCACACATTGGAGAAGTACAGTCCTCTCTGTGGCCAGAAGATATGATCGCACAGTGCGAGGAAAATGGAGTCCAGCTTCTGTAAATTCTAAATTGATATTGACATAAAAATCAGCGCCTGATTCACATTTTTGTGAATGAGTGCTGATTTTTCTTTCTTCTGCAAGTATTGCTGCAACCTTGTATTTTTTTAGAACTGTATATTTTCCTTCAATACTCCATTCTTTCTGCGCTTTTTGTATCCTTTCAGTACAACAGCCTCCAGTGCCAGAAGCCCTAATGCCAGCACTGCATCGATAGCAATCGCAGCCTTCTTCCAGCCTTCCATTCCAACATCCACATTTCCATCGTCATATGCCCAGCTACTCACAACTGTATACATGACATTTTTGCATGCGTTTCTCATCTGAAGGACAGAAGTCGGATGTTCCGGATTCGCCACATTATTTTCCTCTCCGTCAAAGGTGGAAAGCATGACGTCCACGCCATTTGCCAATGCCGCATCCGCATTCATAAATCCATGACCGTTATTCCGGAAGAAATCTGTCAACGCCATTCCCCGAAATCCCCATTCATCCCGAAGAACCGTATTTAAAAGTCCGCTGTTTTCTCCCGTCCATTTATTTCCAAGGAAACTCCAGGATACCATCACGGCATTAGCGCCGCCCTCTTTTACAGAGATCTCAAAAGGCTTTAAATAAATTTCCCTGATTGCCTGCTCGTTTGACCATACGCTTACCATTTTTGCGTTGCCCTCATACAAAGCATAATGCTTGATATAAGAATAAACGCCGTAATCCATCGCACCTGTCACCGCGCTGGCTCCCATATGACCGGCCAGAACGCCATCCTCCGAAAAATATTCATAATTGCGCGCTCCAAACGGAGTTCTGTGCGTATTCATTCCCGGAGCATACCAGCCGTGAGCACCCATTTCCTGACTCATTTTTCCCATGCTCTCGCCCCACGCTTTCGCCATTTCCTTGCTCCATGTGGACGCAATCACGACTTCAATAGGAAATCCCATGGAACCAACGCCCGTAAAGTTATTGTTGATCGCCGCCGGTCCGTCAAAATCCAGTGTTCCTACCTTCCCTACGGAATCCATGGCTCCTGTCTGGTATCCCGCCATGGCGATCATTTCTTCCATTTCCTCTACAGTAAGCTGATCCAGCAAGGACTCCCAGCGCGGGTCGTCATAGTCTGCACCTCGCAGGTCAGCCAGCTTCAGTCCGTTTTTCGCTCCTGTCGTCGGCATAGTATCCGCATCATTCAGATACGTTGTCTTATCGAAGTTACTGTTCAGATGATACTCTGATGCATACGGCTCCCCTAATTCTGCGGATGCAGGTGCTGCCGTTGCCTCTTCCAGATTCGCAAATCTGTCTGCCCTCGACAGATAGATTACATCGCCTGCTGCATCGTCAAATACGTTGGTTGCTGCCAGATCATCCGATTCCCGCTTGTTCTCTCCGCTGTAGACCACGGTTTCAGGCACCTGATATACCTGCTGAGCCAGAATGGTATGGGAATCACGGTTAATTGAGAGAATATAATCCCCCTCTTCCAGCACATACGCCTTTTCGTCTATATAATCATAAGAAGCCATCTCTTCCTCTTCAAAGGAAAGCGTCACTGTCTGGGACTCTCCCGGTTCCAGTAAGTTTGTTTTTTCAAAATCAAGCAGGTTTGCTGCGGACTTCTCAATTCCTCCGTTGGTATACGGTGGATTATAATAAAGCTCTATCACGTCTTTTCCGGCAGTATTTCCCGTATTCGTTACCGTCACTTCCACGGAAAGCTGACCGTCCTGCTCCTGGATGTCTCCCATTTCCTGCTCAAAGGTCGTATAGCTTAATCCATACCCAAACGGATACTGAACCGTTTTCTCATAGTCCAGACTCCCTTCCGCCGCTGCTGTCTCATAGTATTTATAACCTACATAGATTCCTTCCACATAGTTTGTAAAAGCCGGTGCATATACCTGCGGTGCTCCGGCATTCATGCCTTCTACCGCCATGTCTGCCAAATTCGTGTAATCCGTCTTCTCGCCGTTATTCCACCATGGAGCAGCTTCCATATCGTACATGAAAGTATCCGGCGTTCTTCCGGAAGGATTTACTTCGCCACGAAGCACCTTTCCAAGTGCATTGAAGCCCACATTTCCGGTTCCCGGGCACCAGATGGCGGCTTTGATCTGCTCGTATTCCTCTACAAATCCCAATTCAAACTGATTGGCTCCATTATAAACAACCACGACATCCGAAAAATTGGAGCAGACCATTTCCACCATATCCCTCTCCGTCCGGGAAAGCTGAAGGTAATGCTCCCCTGCCGGAAAATCCTCATATTCCGAAGAATTATCATCATAAGACGCCTGACTTACATCCATCGGAATGTCGTTATGTCCTTCTCCCGCTTTTCTTGAAATCACGATTACTGCCACATCAGAAAATTTCTTCGCCTGCTCGATCAGTTCAGCACTGTATAAGGAAACCGGCGGCTCCGGCAGCGTCCAGCTCTGTTTCTGAATCGACATTTCCGGTTTATCCGCACCATAGCTGTTATAGAAATCGATCAGCTCCTGATTCAGTGCAAATCCTGCATTTTCCAGCCCTTTGGTAAGGCTGACAATCTCATACAGATCGTTGATTCCGCCGGAGCCCGCCCCGCCATATGCAGGATTGACGGATTCCCATCCAAACAGGTTCAGCTTTTCCACGCCCTCAAGCGGCAACATCCCTTCATTTTCCAGAAGGACAATTCCCTCCTCCATGATCTGCTCCGCCACCTGCGCGGCTTCCTCATTTGTCTCGTCACTGATTGTACCGTTTCCCACTGCCAGCCCGATCAGAGTAGCCATCGGACCAAAGCAAATCAGATTCACTCCGGTCACAACCGCTAATACCATTGCGATCGCAACCTGCCCTCTGATCAGAAACCTGTACGGTTTTTTCAGTTTGCGGCAAAAAATCATTGCCAAAATTCCTGCTGCCAGTGCGACAGCCATTCCCATGAGATATGGTCTGCACAATTCAAGGACGGCCAGAACATCTTCCATCTCAACACTAATCATTTTATTTTCCTCCTTTTCTCCCTGCAGCACCAACACTGCAAAGCAAGTTCCTCTTATGAGTTTTATATTCATTTTTCAATATATTTGTTTTTCAATTCCTGCAAAAAGATAGATAAATCGTCACAGACCGTCATACACTTTCCTTCCAGATGTTTCGGGGTGCTTGTCTTCGCCAGATTTACCGTTATCAAAAAGGTATCTGGCAATTTAGAGGTCATATCCCAGAAAGGAAGTTTAATTACACTAGGCGTCATATCGCCCACTCCCAGTTCCAGCAAAAGCAGCTTTTTATCCTGATATTTACGGACAAAATTCTCGTATCCCAGATACGCAGTTTTCCACGCTTCGCCCTGTAAAAATGTATTGTCCTGCACCCACGGAACCATTTTCCAGCCGCAGACAGGGCAGCGGGGGATTCGTTCTGACGGAACTTCCAGACCATTCATGCAGTCTAACATATCCTCGACTAGTCCATGATTTTCATACAGTTTGTCATGGCATGGCTGGCTGCACTGAAAATATCGAAAATCTCCCTGAAACTGGAAAATTCTTTCCTCCGGAAATTTTTATTGTATCTGCCAGTACTTTTGCAATATCCTCCCGGATCGCCAATCCCTTATTCTTTAATTTCTCCGGAAGAATAGCATCCTTTGGATTAATGGTGATATAAAAGGCATCCGGATATGCGTATGTCAGATTCCAGAACGGCTCCTGAATAAACATCGGTGTCATACGGCCAACGCCAAGTTCCAAAAACAGGACTTTTTTGTGTATGTTCTTTTGCAGGAACGCATTGAATTTACTGTGTTCCTCACGATATTTTTTCCCTTCCAAAAATGTCCATGATCGTACCCAGGGTTCCATTTCTGCGCCACACTTCGGGCAACGTGGAATCATATCTGTGGGAATCCGCAAATCAGAATCGATGGCATCATTCAGCTTATGTAGTATTTCCACGGAATCGTAAAGCCCGTCATGGCACCGGCTGCCGCACTGGAAATACCTCCAGTCTCCCTGAATTGCACTGATTTTTTCCTCTGGGAACAAGTGGGTAAATTGTGTGTCCTGATTGGTTGTCAAAATATAGTAGTTTTTGTCTTTCAAAATTTCAAACAGATCATAATAGGGCTGACCGATCCTGGCGTCCAGGATCATGCACAGGTTCCTTGCAATGAACGCCCACCGTTCTTCGCTTGTGCGGTATCGGTAATAGAATCCGTCAAATGAATTGTGGTAACCATACTTTTTCTCAAAGTCGCCCAAATATTCTACAAAGTCCTTATCCCGCTCATAGTAGTGCCGGTAGCCTGCGGCAGCCGACATCCCTGAAGCTGCTCCCACAACGATGGCTTCGGTTTCTTTGATATGTTCAGCAAGCAGCTTTATCTGTTCCTCATAGCTTTTACTCTTTGTCGTTATCATCTTTGAATACATTCTTACCATTCTGCTTTCATTAAATGTTGAACAACACTGTCCTCGCAGAAAATCCCTTCTTTTTTGTGCTTTGCAATGATCTCTGCAAACTGGGGCAAATACCGTTCATGAGATACCAGGAGTTCATCCAGTACCCTTTTTGCTTCTGCACCGTCCGGTATCAGAGGATTTAATGCAAAAGCCTGCAGAAGACTTCCATAATCCCCGGTAAAAGCTGCCTGTATCGTACACTGTTCCATTGCCTTCATCATCTGCAAAAGCCCTCTGACTGCTCCCGGCATCTCTCCATAAGCAATGGGTGATGCCCCTTTTGCAGAAATCACGCAGGAAACCTCCGTACAGCAATCTTCCGGAAGACAGTTTACTGCCCCTTTATTCTCTGTATTGACCACCATAATGCTACCTTTATCATTATGGACCGCACTGATACATTCACATGCTGTGTCACTGTAATATGCACCGCCCCTCTTATTTAATTCCGGCGGCATCGTATGTAGGGACGGATTTCGATAAAGCTCAAACAAGGATTCTTCTGTCTCTAAAACCTGCTCCGCCCTGGTAGCATGGAGTTTAAAATCCTTCAGGCTGTGTTCAAGCATTTCTTCAGCACTAAAATAGTATCTGTGGTATCCGCAGGGGATCATGCCCATGGATTTTAAAAGTTCCATATTCATGGGCTGCTGATAAATATTTACCGGAGTGCCTCCCTCTTTATCATTGATAAACTCCAGGATCTTATCTGTAACTTCCCTGCCCTGCTTATCCCAAACCCGGTGCCAGTGGAAATGGTTCAGACCGCCGAAGCGATAGGTAAATTCTCCCTCTTTTTGTCCCAGCAGAGCCGGTTCTTTCATCATGGCAATCGTTGGAACATTACATAACCCCATGCATTTTTTCCAGCCCATTTTTTCTATAACGGCTTCTGTGATCATACCGCTTGGGTTGGTAAAATTCATCAGCCATGCATCCGGGCAAAGTTTCTCCATATCTCTGATGATTTCCTGCATCACAGGAATGGTGCGCAGCGCTTTAAAAATACCTCCCGCACCGTTGGTTTCCTGTCCCAGCATGCCATGGAGCAGCGGAATCCTTTCGTCCTTGATCCTTGCATACAATCTTCCTACCCGAAACTGGGTGATTACGAAATCTGCATCCGAAAGCGCTTCCTTCCGATCCAGTGAAGCATAGATTTTTGTTTTAAGTCCCGCAGCTTCCCACATGCGCCGGGACAGCTCCTCAATAACGGACAGATGTTCTTTGCCCTCCGGAATATCGACTAACCATATCTCATCAATGAGAAGTTCTTCACTTCTTCGTATAAATCCGTTCATAAGTTCCGGGGTATAACTGCTGCCCCCTCCTATCACTACAATCTTAAGTCCCATATCATTCACTCCTTTTTGCAGCATCTTTCAGCACTTTTGCAATATCTCCCTTAATGGTCATTCCCTTTTCCTCTATGTCTTTGGGCAGGAAATCATATTGTTCGTTTACGGCAATATAATAGGCATCCGGAAGGTTCAGCGTCAGATTCCAGAAAGGTTCCTGTATAAACATCGGCGTCATTCTCCCCACCCCCAGTTCCAGGAAGAGTATCTTTTTTTCTTTGTTGTTCATGATATACTTTGAGATTTTCTGATATTGTTCATCGTATTTTCTTCCCTGCAGGAAATTACCGTAACCGCGCACCCACGGAAACGCCTCCGCGCCGCAGACCGGACAGCGCGGGATCAGCTCTTTAGGAATACTTGTGCCATCTCCCATGGCCGCTATCATTTTTTCTACCGGCTTTACCGCATCCCATGTCCGGTCGCAGCACTGTCTGGAACACTGGAAAAAGCGATGATCCCCCTGGATCTGCGCCACCTTTTCTTCCGGATAAATCTTTACAAATTGTGTGTCCTGATTCGTGGTCAGAATAAAGAAATCTTTTCCCTGCAAAATGGCGTCCAGATCCAGATAGGGTTCCCTAATGGGCGCTGTCTGCGTCGTATACAGGAAGGTAGCCAGATAAGCCCAGAATTCCCCACGGGTCTTATATGGATGCCCCATGCCTGCAAACGCTCCCTGAAACCCATATTTTTCTGCAAACTTCCCGAAATAACGACGAAAGGACGGCGTATCCTCATAGTAAAAATCCCCGCCTCCTGCGGAGGACAGTCCGGAAGCTCCTCCAACCACAATGCAGTCGGCTTCTTTTATTTTTTCAATCAATTTCTCAATTTGCTTTTCGTAAGGCAGTGGCCCTCTGCCGCTTAATCTGACCGGTGTTTTTCCGGCGGCATACGTTCCGTAATATCTGGAATAATTCATCTGCGTCTGCATAACCAGATTTTCATACATACTCATTTTCATTTCCTCCATCATTGCTTTCTTCCGAAGCCTCTTTCAGCCTCTCCAATATCTCTGTTATGTCTCCGTCAAGGCCATAGGATTTTGCCGCAATCTCATCCTGAATATAGATTTCGCCTTTATTGATCGTAATATAAGAAGCATAAGGCTCTTTCTTCACCAGATCCATAAGCGGCGCCTTGATCAGTTGATTTCTCCAGCCGATTCCAAGTTCCAGAACAACCAGCTTCTTCCCATGATATTTCTGAACAAAATTCTGAAACCGTCTCTGTATCTCCCTGTCTGCCGCCGTCATATGCCTCTGAGGCGAATGACCGCCCATAGTCCCACCGCATTTCGGGCATCTGGGAACAAGCTCCGATGGGATTTTCATGTTCTTTTCGGACGCCGCCATTTCCGGGATCAGCGGAAATAAAGGATACAGGGTATCATGACAGCCCTGCTCGCACTGCATTTCCTTCCAGCTTCCCTCAATCTCCCAGATGCAGTCCGGGGAAAATCCGGCAAGTTCAAAATGATTTTCTCCATTGGAAGTCACAAAGAAATACGGCTTGTCTCCGATGAGCATTTTTAATGCCTCCGTATTAGGGCTGCCCGTGTACCCAATGCTATAGTGATGGATCAGCCTGCTTAAGAATGCCCATTTTACTTCTTCCGATGGCCAGTTGGCAAAAAGCCCCGAAAGAATATTCCGAATTCCATAACTCCTTTTAAAATCTCCGAAAACCTCTTCAAAAGCCTGATTGTCGGCAAAAATATGAAGCCCTTCTGAAATAGAAAATCCATTGCTTGCACCGATTAAAATTGCATCTGCCTCTTTCAGTTTCGCTGCTATTTCCTTATATTCGCCCATTAAATACTCCCCTTTCCATACGTCATTTTCTTGACACTCTGTATGGAAATGATTATAGTGTATATGGCATTCAAAGTCCTATCCAACATCCTGTGGACAGGAACAGTTCTTTACAAATGCTTGAATTTTGTATAGTACTTTTTTTGGAGGAAACCAAATTGACAGTAAGAAAAACAGATCGAAGAACCCTCATGACCAAAGGTATGATCAAGGATGCACTTCTGGAGCTGCTCCAGAATACACCCTATGAAAAGATAACCGTTACCGCTCTGTGCAAGCAATCCGAGATCACCAGAGCAACCTTTTACCTGCATTATAATAATATTGACGACGTATTAGATGAACTGCTGGACGACGCCCTCCGGCTTACAGAGCTTGACGCCATCCAGCCGCTCCCTTCTGCCATCTCCAATCGGAACATAGAAAACGAGAAAAATATCGAAGAAAGAAACCCGGATCCTGATGCCCTGCTTCCGGCCTGTCAGCGTGCCGCCAGCAATCCCAAATATCGAATCCTTTTTCTGGACGAAAGCTTATCCCATCATATGCTCAGGAAGCTGTATCAAATACAAAAACCGCTGCATATCCATGAAATCATGAGAGATTATCATGTGACCGAATGGGAGGCAGAAAAAATCTTCCTTTATATGCTCCATGGAAATTTTGCCGTGAATAAATCTCTGGGATGGGAAAAAAATGAAGACTGGTACCATATACAGGAAGTCATAAAAAGACTCTTAAAACCCTAACCTGTTTCACCCGGCATACACCTACTGTTTTTAGAGGATATGACCGGGCACTATTGCTGAATTATCATGCAACCAGGGCAGTTTTCTGATCCACTGCTGTAAGTTCAGAAATCGAAGCAGCACCTGTGCTTCGTTCTTATGATATTTTTCTGCAAGAGCTGTCACCGCAAGCTCGCTGAACATCTCTTTTCTGTTCCCTTGTCCAAGAGGATTGTAGGGAACCTTTTTTCCATCCGGGAATTTTACCATAAGTATCGGAAGCCCCGGTTTTCGAAAGAACATCTTCTCAAGATACTCCGGTTCCGGCTGGATATAGCCATCATCTGCCATAGAGCCATACCCCTGCCAAAAATCATTCCACTCTTAAAGCGAATCCTGCTGTTTAATCCAACTGCCATAATCAAGCTGAGCACATTGACCAGAATGGTTCCAACCAGTGCATATTTGAAAGTAAACAAATAACTTTTCCCCACTCTGACATCGGTAAAGAGATCCATATAATTACGAAATCCAACATAATCATAAGAACCATATCCCCTATAATTTGTGAAGCTATATATGACGCCCTTAATCATTGGCAATGTGTTAAAGGTAAAGAATAAAATCAGAACCGGTATAGTCACTGCCCAGAATGTCTTATCTATTAATAAAAGCGGACAGGGTTTTTTAATCTTTCCAGGACAGATTACTACTTATTATGCCGATGCAAATCTACCATGGGAATATGTATGGATTGAATTCGACGGATTGCGCGTGAAGGAGGCACTTGACTTGACGGAGCTTTCTGTCAACACGCCTGTGTATCACCCACACTCCAAAGATTTACGTGAACAGTTGATGAATGAAATGCTGTATATTGTCCATCATGCTAAGGAATCTCCTTTTCATCTCATCGGACATCTTTATCTCTTTTTGGATTACCTTACCCAGTCTGCGAAATCAACCAAACTAGTACAAAGCAGCAAAATGAGCGATTATTATATCAAAGAAGCCATTAACTACATTGAACAGAATTTTCAGAACAATATTACCATCGAAGATATTGCTGCTGTCTGCGGAATCAACCGCAGTTATTTCGGAAAGATTTTCCGTAATTCCATCGGACGATCCCCACAGGAATTTCTAATGAACTATCGTATGGTCAAAGCGACAGAATTATTAAAGCTGACCTCCCTATCCATTGCAGAAATCGGTTCTGCTGTTGGATATGAAAATCAGCTTCATTTTTCGCGTGCATTTAAGACGATTTATGGGATATCCCCAAGAGAGTGGCGAAATCAGCATAAATAATTATCATTTGCCCAGTTTTTATCCTGAATTATTCACAGAACAATAGCATCGGCTGCTGATATACGCATAGTTACTGTATTTCAATTGTTTCTTGTTTATTTACTCTCCGTGAGCTCATCGATCAGTTCGATGACTTCCTGGATCATATTATCACAATGTGATTTCTTATCGCCGCCCTTTGCAGCATTTGCGCGCAAAAGATCGGCGCAGTCTGTAAATCCATCATGCTTTTTTGCAATACGTTTACGGAAATCGTTTAAAACTGCCGGCGACTCAATGCCTTTTGCGCCAAGCACCATATATCCTGCTGCAATCGCTCCACATGTGCTTCCGCATCGCATTCCGCCACCAAAGTTACTGCCAATTGCTGCTGCTAACTCTTCATCAAGCCCCATCTCCTTTGCGTACACACGCATCACTGTCTGGGCGCAGTTACTTGTTACCGGCACTGCATTTCTTAATTCTTCTGCTCTTGCATTATGTTCTTTCATTTTCTAAATCCTCTTTCGTTTGTTCTGTTTTTCATATCAATTTTTATTATATACCTTTTTACAGTATTTTTCTTCTTTATTTTAAAATGGTAAAAACCAACTGCTAACCGCTCCTGTAGCAGAATCTGTCACCTCTTTTACGGCATTATCGACCGAGTCTACAGCAAATGCAAGATGCCGAAGACCGTATGCCTCTGGATAACTTGGACGCTTCGGACAATTTTTAATGATAAAAAGTTCTAACTCCATCTCATCGAGTTGAAGATCGATTTTGTAATCATCACGTTCTGGTCTGTAATTTTCTCGAACGATAGAAAAACCTAACAGATCCACATAAAAGTGCTTTGATTTCTCATAGTTGCTCCCAATTCTTGATATATTATTCAATAAGCTTGCCGAAAACGGCTTTCCTAATTCCGGCACGTTGAATTGCTTTCTCTGCTCACGAATTTTTCTGTTACCTGTTCTGTCCTTTTTCGCCATCCTAAAAGTATAATTTCTACCGAGGTTTCGTCAATGATATATGCCCTTATGCAATCTGCAAGTCGTGACATATCCACATGATCTTTCAAATAACAGAAATCAAAGATATCTTTGTATCTTGTAGAAAGAGGACCAAAACGTAACAATGACCTTAATTTCTCTGCCATCTTCTCCAAGTTCATCTTTAGAGTACCTGCATCTGTAAAATTTCGAGCACTTTATTACTCTTTGGTGCCATCAACGCATAATCCTGAATTTTCTGTATATCCAATCTTGGAAGTAATTTACGGTAATTTAGGATAATTTCCTTATAATAATCAAAAGGCAATTTACTTTTATATCGCACAAGTTCAATCAGCATACGTTCCTTATTGTAAATCCGTATATCATATCCTTTATAATCAGCAGTCTCTATTCCTTCCTCGAAAAAGTCATCCGGAATAAAATACTGCTTCACTCTCTCATCTTTGATTTTCGTAGCATCACGGGTTGTTGCCAAATCACATTCATCCGGTATCACGTCCGTTAATCCGTGAAAGTAAAAAGCACTTTTCATCGTTACTACCGCATTCGGATATTTGTATACGAACATTGCAATTTCCGGAACATATTTCTTCTCTGAATATATTCCTTTTCCAACTTTGAACAGCTTGCCTTCTTCTATTTTTTTCTCAATAAAATAATCTGACCCATATTTTTCAAGACATTCCGCACGTGTTTTCATCGCTTCTGCCTCCTTATTTAGAAATCCATCCGCATTTTTTATTGTTTTGCGGATGTTTTTCAAAATTAAAATCTGTCAAAATCTTCCTGTGTCGCAATCTGTGCATACTTACAATCATCATTTCTGCTCTCCGCATACATATCATTGATATCTTCTTTGTACTGATTGTATATTACTTTTCTTCTGTATTTTGGTGTGAATACAATATGATATTTACACAT
>ERZ1034865.1147-NODE-1147-length-12664-cov-9.449044_pt1 | contig 12664 bp, 26 predicted proteins | sample MGYA00520632_ERZ1034865 | MGnify/ENA primary metagenome ERZ1034865 (study PRJEB33766, sample SAMN09781738) | gut metagenome | biome: gut microbiome | host: Homo sapiens | place: Madagascar | study: EMG produced TPA metagenomics assembly of the PRJNA485056 data...
GATTTTTTCAGACCTTTTTTCAAGTGGCAGGGGGGAGTGTTTTTGTCTTTCTTCTTTCCTGCTTCTCCCCCGTTCTCTTTCTGCCACCTGTCGCCCCTTATAGCGTCGCCCTGAACTCTTTCTTTGTTCCGTTAAGATATATTGTCGGACAATCTCGACTGCTTGGCTTGAACTCTTTCTCTTCTCCGTAACCGCCATATTTAAGCATTGCCGATGTATTGACGAAGAGTTTATTCACCATTCTGAACGAACTGTTCTGTGCGTCCGTTCTGTAATACGCTTCTTTCATTATCATTGGCAGGTGTGTGTGGCTGTGAATGTAGATGTCTGCGTCTATGATGTTTGCCATATCCGCAAGCCTTATCGCCTTTGCACCTTCCTTACGTCCGCCACCGCTTCCGTGTGTACAGTAAATCATATAATTGATTGGTCTGTTGTGTGTCTTTGCTCCGCCTTGTCCCACTCGCAGGAATATGATTGCTCCCGTCTTTGAGTATCTGTCGGCAAGTCCCAACTGTTTGGCGCATATATATGTGATGTCCACACCTTCCTTGTTGTAGGTGCGATTCTCGTGATTGCCTGACGTGATTGCGATTATCCTGTCTTTTATAGGCTCGAATATCTCCGTGAATCTTTCTATCTGCTCCATTGGTGATAGTTCTTCGGCGTAACTGTCGCTGATACTCGTCTTTGTGGCGTTGTTGATTATATCGCCATTGAGTATGCAGTAAGCGTTCTTGTTGGCTTTTACGGCTTCAACCCTGCTTTTGATACTCTCCAAGTCGCAGAACTTGTCGCCGATGTGTAGGTCTGCGAATATGTGAAGTTCTGCGCTTTTGATGTCCTTTGATAAATTAACTTTTATCGCTTTCATTTATTCCCCTTGTTATTTCGCTTTATTTGCCGATTTGCGCCGTCTTGGGCTTTTGGTCGTTCGTTTCCTTGTTCTTGCCCTTTCTTTCGCTCTCTGCTCGTCTGACGGCTTCACAGTATCTGTTAAATATCCACCTGCTCCCACGCACCAACTCAAACAGGCACTCGTCGCTGTATCGCTCTTGTATTGCTTCAAAGAGCATTTCCTTTTGTCTTGCAATTCTTCGGAAGAATGTCCGCAGGCTTATTTGCTCCGCCTGAACGATTTGTTTATAAGATAATCCGTCGCAATGGAATGCTCGCAACTCATCGTTTTCAGATATGGCGTTCATTGCGTCGTCGATAACAACCTTGATGTTGCAAAGTGTAATCTTTTCGTTGTTTAGTTTCAAAAGCGTTTCGGCGCAGGTGTATGCGTCTTTATTCATTGATTGTAACGCAAACTTCACCGCCCGTTCTTCCATAAACTCGCACTTTTTTTCAAGGTCTTTGTAAGAGTGGAGCAATACTTCGCATACGATTGTTTTATTCATATTTTCTCCCGATAAAAGCACCGAATTTCTCGAATGCCTTTTGCTTGTTTTTGTTCTCTTTTCCGTTTATGGAATATGCAAGGTTTTTCTCGAATAACTTTGCCACTTCCTTGCGTGCTTTTTCGTACCCTTGTTTTACGCCGTCATAATAGCCCTTTTTTGGCTTCGTTTCCGCAATCTCGAACTTTCCGTCGCTCTGTCCGCCTGCTGTCTTGTTCCTTAACTGCCACCCTGCGTTTGCATACGCCTTTATAAGCATTTGTTCCTTTTCGTTCAAGTCTTCAATCGAGCATATCGTCGTTGCGATTTCCCAACCGTGCGGATTCTCCGACGTTCTCAGCCCGTGCTTTCTTATGCTAAAATCTATGTGTTGAGTGTCTTTCGTGAATATTCCGCTACTTGCTTTTAAGTGGTCTGCGAGCCTTGACAGGATATGTTTCGCTTGACCAACATAAGCGTATTTGAAGCCGTTTTCTTCCCTTGTCAGAATGTAAATTCCGCTTTCTTCGGTTAAATGCGGATTGACTTTCAGAAGCCTTTCTTTATTCGTTTTTTCGATTGCTTTGATTTGTCGAAAGTCCATTTTTCACCGTCCCAACGCTCGATATAATTTCTTCCACCGAAGTGCTTTTATTGCGCTTTCGATTTTATAATACACGTTTGCTTTGCCCGTGCTTTCGCAGACAATCATCTGTCGAACTTCTCCCTTGCAATTATGATCACTTATGCGCAGGCACGTCGTTTCTCCGTCAACCACAAAATACAAATAAAGCGACTTCGAGTTTTTATTTGGGCTTTTGCGGACGGTGATTTCAACGTCTTTGTTGCAGGGTTGTTTCAGAATGTCGTCCACTATCCCTTGCAGGCAGTTTATATCTAATTCGAATTGTCCTTTTTGCTTATAAACCATTTTTCCTTTTTGGTGGACGGAAGCAGAATCGAACTGCTCATAATCATATCTGTTTTTAAGGAGTGCCTTTGATTATGCCCCTTTCCCGTCCATATCGAAAGCCCGTTTAATAGGCTTTCATAATCTCGTCCACGATTGCCTGTTGCTCCGCTCTTGGAACTCTTCCGCTCTCGCAGTCTTTGTGACAATGCTCACAAACTGTTATAAGGTTGCTGTTTTCAAGTCTTAACGCAGGCTGTTCTGCTATCGGCTGAATGTGGTGGACGCTCAAATCCTTATACACAAACCTGTTGTTTTTAAGGCAGATTTGACAAAGGAATTTGTCACGCTCCTTGATTTCCTGCGCCTTTTTTCTCCACTCTGCGCTGTTCCTGAACTTTCGGATTTCAGGGTCGTGCTGATAGTAATTTCGGCTGTTCTTGTAGCACCTTTCACCCAACGGGTGTAAGCCACCGCAACGTGGACAGGTTCGAAGAATTTTATTCACCGTCATCGCCTTTCTTTTCTTCGGCAGGTTCTTCTTTCTTTTCTTCGACTGCTTCCGTGCCTTTTACTTCAATGCCGATTTTCTTCAACTGTTTGAATATCTGATTTCCACCTGTCGCTGAAAGTCCGCTTACTGCGCCGACGATTAAAGCGTAATACCACGTATTTGCCACGATGATTGACGGCTCAACATAGAATATCGCTATTCCGAGAAGTCCGCCCAAAATCAACGAAATAATCGGAATAACCGCAAGCCACTTTTCTCGTCCCTTTGCGATAAACTTCTTGTAAATCTCGATGAGAATGTATGTTATTGATACAATTATCGGAACACAAATAATTTCCATTGCTCCACCCCCTTTATTTACTATTATTATACTTTCAAAAATTGTTGATTTTTGTGAAACTTCGCCCCGCTCCGCTTTTTAGTGCCTTTATGTACTCTTTAAGGCGTTTGCATTTATCGCCCTTGCACTTCTCTTTGCACTCCCTGCACAACTCGTTTTCGGGCGTTACGCTCGCAACAGTTAGTTCCCTTTCGCAGATCGGACACACCTGCCTGCCTTCAGGAATTATCCTGTTGCAATATAAGCACCTGTTGTTGTTCATTTCGTTCTCCCCTTTCCTTTCTGCCGAATTTTTCTTTTAACCTGTTGGCTCTTTGTTACTTTGAAATACGGGTGAGTTGTTGCCTTATCACCCCACCACCCACTAATTGACATCATTTTTTCTTGCTCTCTTTGTGTTCCGACTTCCTTTTCATAGATTTCACGGCATTTATCTGCTTTCATCTTGCACCCCCACTTGCTCCGCTTTCAGTCGGTCAATCTCTCGTTGTTTCGCTTTTAGGAGTTCAAAAACGTTGTCGTATTCCGCTTTAAGTTGGTAATTTTCCCTTTTTAATTTTCCGTTTTCATCAGCGGATTCATTGCGATTTCGTTGAAGATGTAAGAACCACTCGTCGTACTCTGCGATTTTTTTCGCCTGTCGCTCTATCTCGATTTTATACTCTGCAACGTCGCCATAACCTGCTTTGACAAGAGCGACCGCAAGTTGGTCTGCGCCGAATACGACCTTTCCTGCAAGTCTGCCCTTATCATCGAGCAGGTCTTTGTTTGTTATCAACTCCGCCATTGCTTGCGCTTGTTCTGCTTCGGTTTTCATTTTTCTATTCTCCTGTATTTGCAATTACATTTCTTTGATGTGTTTCCGCACCCGTCGAATTTCATTCTTGCTCCGTTGACGATTGTTGACACAATCCCTTTTTTGTGTATACACCCTGAACCGCAGGTGCAGTACGCCCGTTTAGTTTTCGTTTTCATTGTCGTTCTCCTGTCTTTCGGCTTCCGCCTTGTCTTCAAATGCTTTCAAACGCTCGAACATCTCGTTCACGCAATCTTTGCGTTGGCAGGTTTTGTTCTTCCTTGCGCAGTTGTCGCAGTTTAACTTGTTCGTGCCGTGTTGCGTCAATCTTCCGCTCTGCATACTCCACCCCGTGTTTTCTTCGGTCTTGACTGCCGATATTCTTTTTTTGCGAATCTGTGCCTTTCTCGCAGTAGATGTGAACTGAACGTGTCGTCGTGTATTGCATAAAGTATAAAAGCAATAAATTGTCTGTGTTCGTTTTGCTTCCTGTATGCTGTTTTGCTTTTCATTTCAAAATCTCCCAAATAACCAAGTAAGCCCGAGTAAACTCAATATTGATAATATCAACGCCATAAAGTTCATTGTTCCTGCTCCTTTATAAAGTATCTTTTGATGTGGCACTTTTCGCCGTATCTGTTTGTAACGGTTTCGGGCTTGTCTTCAATCGGCACGCCGTTCGTTCTCAACTCGCTGATTCTTGCTCCAAGCCTTACAACGCCGAGTTCCGTGAATGCTTCAAGCGTCGTTATGCTTCCGAAGTCTTTGATGTAAGCCATAATACGATCACATTGTGTTGGTCTTGAATTGTTCATTGCTTCTCTCCTATAAATTTTTTATATTTCTTATAAACCGTCGTGCGGTCATAATTCATTTCTCTTGCGACGTAATTCCAACTGCGCAGGTCAACGAATTTGAGTTTAAGAATAAGTCGGATTTCTGCGTCGTCAATCTCGTTTATCGCTTTTTCAAGGGCGCATTTCTGTTGAAGCAGTTTGTCGTGCGTCTGCGCAAGTAATGCCCTGTATTCCGCACCGCTTTTGCTCTCTGAAACAAGTTGACACAACGCTCTGTCCGTTCTTTTGATTTCAAGTTTCAAAAATTTTATATTCTTCAAATCCTTATCGGTCATAATCTCCACCTTACCATTCTATGTTTGCGAGTTCGTCGATTGGTGTCACCACCTTGTCGAGTTCTTCCTTTGTGTATGTTCTTTCGTTGAACGTCGCCTGCGCTGTTTTATGGCTCGATTTCGGTGCGTTCAGGTAACTCTCGAACTTCGTTCCGAACAGCGTTTCAGGTCTTAAATACTGCGCCATTTCCGTGCCTTTCCACTCTTTCGCCTTTTTGTCAATAACCGCCTTGAAGTCGTCAACCGTGAAGCCGTCGTTCAATCTTGCGTTTATAAGCCGTTGCGTCGCTTTCGATTGATAGCGGTAATTCGACGAAGTTGCGGAATTCAGGCAATTTATAATTTCTTTAATTATTGTTATTTCTTTATTTTTATTTGTCGGCGGATTTGGCTGTTCAAGTTCCGCCATTTTGGCGAAACTTGTTTCGCCGTTTTCGCCGTTCTTGTTCAGCAAAATCGGCAGAAGTTGGTCGCTGTTTATCTTGATATATCTTTTCGCAGGAAGCCCTTTCAGTTTGACATCAATTATGCCCTTTTCTTTTAGGTTGTTCAGGGCGTTGCGTTGTCGCTTCTCTTTTAGTGTTGTATTTTCTTCAACGTTGTCTGCGGTGGAGTAAAAATATCCGTCTTCGCTGATTTCGCCCTTTTGCTCAAAGTAGTTGTATTCGCTTGCAAGTTCTCCGAGAATGATTGCTTCTTCAAGTCCGAATGCCTTGATTAAGTCCTTATTTACTGCGATAAAGTTTCTTGTTGCTATTAGTCCGATAATGCCCACGTCTGCTCCCAAAAAAATAACCGCTTACAGAAGTTACTTCGGCGGTGACAGCACCTTTTCGCTCCCATAAACGGGTATTGGCTCTGATATTCTTTTCGCCTGCAAAGTCTGTCACACCTTTTAGGCTCTTACAAATTACCATATATTTACATTATTTGTCAACTCTTTTGCGCTGTTTTTTTCTACTTTTGCGCAAATTTATTGTAAACGAGTTTTTCTTCGTCCCACCCTGCGCCGTATTTATCAATCAGATACTTTTTAATATATTCACGATAAACAGGGCGTTTCGGGCTGTTGTCATAAGCGTGGTGGCACGTTTGGCACAGCGTGACGATGTTCTGCTCCACGCCAAGTCCGCCCTGCGCCCTGCCGATATAATGCGCATTTGGCATTGCCGTCGGGCTTCCGCAGATAATGCACCTTGCGCCGTCACGCTCCCACACTCGATTTTTAACCGCCTGCGGAATGTCGCAGGCTTTGCTTCGCTTCGTCTTCATTCTTCCTGCACTTCCTTAATAAGTCTGTCTATTTCGCAGTTTGCATTTATTACAACATTATCGTTCGCAACTCTGCCTTGTATAAGCCTGTCTTTCGCCTTGTTCAGCACGTCGATTTGTGCTTGCTTCTTCTCGATTTCGAGTACGGCTTTCATATTGCTCTCAAATCGTTTCTCGGCTTCTTTCTTTTGCGCTCTTATCTCTTTGTCGCTCGCCATTTGATATTGTGCAAATTGCTCTTGAAGTTTTGCATAATCGGCTTTCAACCGCTCAATCTCTTGTTGTTGAGTTTTTAGGCGTACAAATGCGTTGTTGTAGTTCTGTTGTGTCTGCTTTGTAAGTTGTTCTTGTTCAAAAAGTTTAGTTTTAAGCCTTTTAATCTCTGCTTTGTACTCTGACACGTTGCCATAACCTGCGTCGAGTAGTCTATTTGCGTGCTTTTTAAGGTCGCAAACCCTATCTTCACACCCACCGATAAAATGTTTGCATATCGCTCCGCACATCACCTTTGCCATTGCTTCGATTTGATCCAGTTTAGTTTTCATTGCCGTTCTCCTGTTTTTTTATTTCACTATCCGCCTAACCCTGTAAGGTGGGTGATTTGCGACGAATCTCGTCTTTGTGTCTTCGCTTTTGCTCGTTGCCTGCTCCTGCTTAAACGCTTGATACGCTTCGCACACGTCGTGATATGCGCCACAGCCTTTCTTCGGGCAGTTCTTGCAGGGGAAGTCGTTTGTGATTGTCATTGTCTTTCCCCCTTATCGTGCAGGACAATCCCGTCTATTGCTTCCGCAAAGTTGTACGCCTTGCGTATGTCGTCAAAGTACGCCGTAACGGTCTTTTTGCTCAACGTTCTGAAAATCACTTTATACATAATTCGCTTCTTTGCGGTGGAATAACCGCCACCGCTCGGCTTTTGTTTCAGTCTGTGTATTCTTCTATTTCGCTCATAGCGTATTCGAGATTGTCTTTGCAAGCGTCGATTGCTTGGATTTGCTCGTCTATCTCGTCATAACGCTCTTGCTCTTTTTCGGTCATATCTCTGTCGTGTTCGATTGCCTTATCCTCGATTGCGTTTTGCTTTTCTTCAAGTTCGCCGATAAGTTCGTCAAGGCTATCATAGATTGCTTGGATTTTGTCATAATACTTGTTCAATTTCATTTTCTGCTCCTTTGGGCTGTTGCCCCTTGTTTTTTACGAGCAAATAATATGCCTTATTTTTCCATAAGTCAACCGATTTTCGCATATTTGTATAAAAATTTTATACTTTTGTTTTTTCAAGGCTTTTGAGTTCCGCAATCTGCGTCGGTGTCAACGTCTGAATGTCCAACGCCTGCGCTTCCTGAATCACGCCGTCGATGAAAATCGACATCTCCCGTGTGTCGAACTCGCTACTGCCTTTATAGACTTTGTAATGCGTGAATTCTTTGCCGTTGACCGTTCCCGTGCCGAACTTCTCGTAATACTTAAAATATCCGTTTATGTTTATATCGGAACGCACGGATATAATTTCGCTCTGCCCGTAATCTCGAAGCATTGCAAGATAAACGTCTTCTTTCGATTTGCGCAAAACGTCCGCAATCTCTCCGATTAAAGCCCAACAGTAAGCGTTGGCGTTCAGCGAGCGTTTCTGCCTGTACTCTTTGATTTCGAATTTCTTTTCAAGGTCTTTTTGCTGAAATAACCATTGAATGATTTGCTGACTATTTCCGATCACTTTTCCTGCTCCTTTTTAGTATTGCGCAGGCGGTTGTTCGCCACCTGCACAATTTCGCTGTCCTGTCAAGTTAGAACGGCAAGTCGTCCTGCTCGACGGGTGTCATATCGTCGTAACTTTCTGCGCTTTTCTTCGTGCTTACGAACTCGACTTCATCTGCGACGACTTCTGTCACGTATCGTTTTGAGCCGTCCTGCGCTTCGTAAGTCCTGATTTGCAACGCTCCGACGACCGCCACTTTGTCGCCCTTGTTGCAATATCTGCACAAGTTCTCGGCGGTTGCTCTCCACGCCACGCAGTTTATGAAGTCCGTTTCTCTTTCGCCGTCGGCGTTCGTGAATCGTCTTGTAACGGCAACGGTGAACTTTGCCACGACTGCGCCGTTCGTTGTCTTTGCGAGTTCAGGGTCTTTCGTAAGGTTTCCGATTATTATAACTTTATTCATCTTTTTCGCCCACCTTTTTCGTCGGATTCAGGAATTCGTTCAGTTTTGCGTTCTCTTTTTTGAGTTGCTCGTTTTCGAATTCTTTAATCCATATCTCGTTTTTGAGAAGTTCGATTTTGTCTGTCAATGCTTCAATGATTGTTTCAGTTCTTTTCTTTTCGTTCATTTTTGATACTCCTGAAAATAGTCTTTTAATAGATTTCGTGTTGCGCTTTCGTTTATCGGTAGCGGAGTAAATTTTCTCGTATCTTCCCGTAACTGTATAAATGAAAGGCTGTTGATATGCTCCTGATATGTCTGTTCATATCCGAGTTTATAAAGGTTGAGTTGATATGCGATTTTTTCTTTGTTCGGCGCAGAAACACGCTTGAAGTCGTTTATTCCACGTTTGCCGTCAATCTCGATTATTTGGTCGAGCCGTCCTGCGAACAGCACCCTGCCGTCTTCTTCGTAAATGATAGGTAGTTCGTTTGATATGTTTTTGAAACCGAAGTGCTTTTTTAAGAATAGATAGTTTTTGAATTCTTTTAGGTCACTTTCTTCGCCTGTCTTTTCATAGATTTCGATTGCGCTGTGGAGTGCTGTTCCTTTTTCGCTCGCCTGCTCCAAAACGGCACGGCTGACTTTGGCGTAATCGTTAAATCTCGCTTTTAGAATCGTCGTAACGCTTGGCACGATAATGCCGTCAACGAGATATATATGCGTTTCGTCGTCAAACTCAACCGTTCTGCCGTTTATGTTCCAAGTTTCCATTAAATCACCTTAATTCTTACACTCGGAGCGACTTTCGTCATTTTTGTGTACTCGTCATATAAGTCGGGGAAGTCTTCCCTGAATTGCTTGCTGTCGAACGTTTCCCTTGTCGTTTCTGCGATGTAGTTTATGCGAACTTTGTCGCTCTCAAACTTGACGATTCCGTTCTGCTCCATTGCTGTTTGCAGGTCGCCCTTGAATTGGTCGTATTGCTCTTTTAACGCTTTCATTTGCGTTTCAACGGCTGTGATATACTCAATCGCTTTCGGCGCAAGTTGCCCGTTTTCAAACTTGATTAAATCGTTCATTGTTTATTCCCCTTTTGAAAGATTTTTTCAAGCAATTCGCTTGCTTTTGTCATCGGCATATCTTCAAGGGCTTCAATCCCGTTTACTTCAAGAAGTTTCGCAAGGTTTTCGCCCGTGTAGTTCTTCGCCAAAAGTTCAACCTGTTTCGGGCTTGCCTTTTTGCCGTCGCTGTTGCCGTTTTTAGCGGTCTTTATGCTTCCCTTTGTGTTTCCCTTTGCTTCGGGACTTTCTGTTTCAGGGTCGTCGCCTGTTGCAACCATAAACGTATCGGCAAGGAAGTATTTCAATGCGCCCGTGTATGCCTTGTAACCTGCTTTATCGCCCTTGTCGATTGCTTCGCCCGTGATTGTCGTACTCTCGAAGAAACCTGTTTCCACGTCAAACAAAGTGAATTCTATCTTCGGCAGTCTGCCGTTCGGCTGTTTGTCGCTTGCCGTTTCAAACGTCCCGTATTCGAGTTCATCGAACTTCAATTCGAGATTGTGCTTGCTGAACAGTTCCGTGAACAACGCCTTGTATTGCGCTTCGCTGAAATAATTGTAACGGTCGAATTCGTTCGTTCTGTCTTTTTTGAGAATGCCTTTTTCTTTCAGGTCTTGACGCAATGCGTTCTTCTTCTGTTGCAACTTTGCGTTGAGTTCGAGCCACTCTTTCGGCTCTAATTTTTCAATAAATGCGTTCATTTTTTGTTCTCCTTTCTTATAAAAATATTTTTTTCGTTTTTCTTTTTTTGCTCTAACTCTTCTTTTGTGTAGAAGCAGTTATCGTTCTTGAATATGCGATTGCAAACGTTGAATAGATTTTCAAGCGTGTTTGCTTCCGCTTCGCTCCTGATAACCATTTCGCTGTCACTCTCCCCTTGCAAACAAATAATCAAGTGTGAAATGCGATTGCGTCCTGTCGTTGACAAACTTTTGGATTTTCAACATATCGTTCAAAGTCCAGTTCGTTTTGTTCGCCAAGCGGTTATACATCAACGCTTTTGCGAAACCGAGTTCTTTGCCGACTTCTTCAACCGAAACGCCCATTCTTGCGAATTCTGCTTCCAAGTTCTTAAATCTCATTGACCTGTTATACCCCCTTTTTATATTTTGCAAATGTAGAAGATTTTTCCACTTTTGTATAATTTATTTTAGTCTAAATTTTCCCAAAAGTCAACCGATTTTTATACGTTTTTCAAAATTCTTTGCTCTTTTGTTGAATTTTTTTTCGTTTGTGTTACAATTTTATTAAAGGAGTGAAAAATATGGAATTTTTAGCGAACTTGGAGCGTCTGATGAAGTACTTCAATATGAACCGAAGCGAAGTTGCCCGTGCGTGTGGTCTTTCCACGTCAACCGTGAATTCGTGGTGGAATCGTGGCTGTGAAAATGTAAGCCTGCAAACTTTATTGAAGTTGTCGGCTTCTTTTAATTGCTCGCTTGAAGAACTCGTACACGGAACGCCTGAATATGTTGTCACTTACTCTACGAATGAATATACGGAGAAAGAACTTGAATTGATATATCTTTATGCCCTATTTTTGAAAAGTTTGCGCACAAGGGGTGGTGTTGATGATAATTAAAAAGGTCGCTTTGTATCTTCGTAAAAGCAGAAAAGACGAAGGGAACGAAAGCAGAGAAGAAACCCTTGCCCGTCACGAACGTATGCTTCGGGATTATTGCAAAACGCATAATCTTGAAATCGTAAAGATTTATAGAGAAGTCGTTTCGGCTGAAAACTTGGAAGATAGACCGCAGGCACGCCAAATGCTTGACGATGTTGCCGACGGGCTGTTTGACGGCGTTGTTGTTATTGAACTTGAACGTCTTTCTCGTGGCAATCAAATAGATCAGGTTGAAGTTTCAGAAACGTTCAAATCTGCAAATACCTTGATTTATACTTTGCAAAAGGTTTACGACCTTTCCCGTGAAGACGAAATCGACGAAGAATTTTTCGAGTTCGGTCTTTTTATGTCCCGTCGTGAATATAAGACAATCAAGCGTCGTCTTATGCGTGGGAGAAAGCAGGCGCAGAAAGAGGGCTATTATATCGGCGCAGGCTTGCCTTATGGCTTCGGCAAGGTCAGGGGCGACAAGGGCTTCGTTCTCGTTCCAAATGCTGAAACGCCTATCGTTCAAATGATTTTCAATAAGTTTGTTTATGAAGATTATTCGCTTGCCGACCTGCGCCATTACCTGAATAAAAACGGTATAAAACCGCAAAAAATAAACGAGTGGAACAGCGTTGTTCTGAAAAACCTATTGAAGAATAAATGTTATCTCGGTTATATCAATTACAACTCACGAAGCCGAAGAACGCAGGAGTGCTATGTCGGAAAGCACGACGCTGTTATTGATGACGAAACGTTCCAAAAGGCGCAGGATAAACTCGCTATATCATCGCATAAATTGAAGCGTGGGAGTGAATTGAAGAATCCGCTTGCTTCGCTTGTCAAATGCTCCGCCTGCGGTGCCACAATGCAAAAGGTCAACGAATACTTCCGTTGTTTGAAGCCGAACTGTCCGACGGTGCTTTCGTATTTTGATGTAGTCGAAAAACGCATAATCGACGAACTGAAAGCGGAATTGAAAAACTTCAATTATTTTCTTGAAAATTACGGCGACGAAATAGAAAAACAAAACAAACGGAAAGAACACGAACTCGCCCTGCTCCGCAAGGAAGTTGCAAAAAAAGATAGTATGATAAATAAGGCGTGCGAAATGCTCGAACTTGGCGTTTATTCAAAGGACAAATACCTTTCCCGTGTGAATATCCTTGAAGCCGATAAAACGGCGTTACAGGGTCAAATATCGTCACTCGAAGCGTCGTTCTCCGATGAGCAGGCAAAGGCTCGAAAAGCAATTCCGATACTTGAAAAATGTCTTGACGCTTATTGGGACTTAAATGCGCAAGAAAAAAACGACTTGTTGAAGTCCTTTATTGAAAAAATTGAATATTCAAAAACGAAACGGAATAATCGTTGGAATAGCAACATTGACGATATGCAGTTAAAAATATATCTAAAAATATAATTTTTTACTTGAATGTATAAAATCTTTATGCTATGATGTAAAATATCAACGGTAATCATATAACTGCATATTCATTTG
>ERZ1034865.1150-NODE-1150-length-12645-cov-8.030818_pt1 | contig 12645 bp, 18 predicted proteins | sample MGYA00520632_ERZ1034865 | MGnify/ENA primary metagenome ERZ1034865 (study PRJEB33766, sample SAMN09781738) | gut metagenome | biome: gut microbiome | host: Homo sapiens | place: Madagascar | study: EMG produced TPA metagenomics assembly of the PRJNA485056 data...
AATGTACTGAATATGTATCTATTTTTATGTGTAATAAAAGAAATTGCGGAGAATGTGGAAAATGTAAGGAGTGATTATTTATGAAAGTAAAAGCATTAGATACATATAAAAGATTAAATATAAGAGACGCAGAATTAGATAAAATACCTGAAGCTGGAGAAATATTCGAAATCACAAAAGAAAGATTTAAAGTACTTACAATAGATAATATGTATAACGAAGTATTTGTTGAAAAAGTAGAAGAATCAGAAAAAGCAATTAAGAAAGTAAAGTAATTTTGACATACAGAGATGATCCAAACGTTGCTAAGAAATATAAATCAAAAAGATGGCAAAAGTTAAGGAAGCAAAAACTTATTTTAGATCCATTTTGTGAAAGATGCTTAAAGAAGAATATATATAGTGCAACATATTTTATACATCATAAAGAATATGTAACTGATAAAAATTATGAAGACGATGAAATATTTTTTAACATAGATAATTTAGAAAGCTTATGCAAGAAGTGCCATAATGAAGAGCACTTTAAAGAAAAGGATGAATATATATTTGACGAGAATGGAGATTTGATTAAGAATGAATAAGACTAAAATATATAGTTGCAATTATAAATTAAATAATCAATGCAAAAAAAAATGTTGCAAACACAAAGACGGGAAAGAAGGATGTACTAATACAACTCAATGGAAATATGCCAAAAGAACACCATTAAACTATATAAAAAGAATAATAAACAATATATGTTTGATGAAAAGGAGTTTTAGCAAAAAATGATTAAAAATAATACTTGTACATTAAATGTAGATATACAAACAGATAATGCATTAAAACAATTAAGACAAATAAAACAAGAAGTAAAAAGAGTTGTCAAAGAATGCACTTATGAAATAAAAAAATTAAAACTAAAAAGAAAAGATATATTAATTGTTAAGATGGATTCGTTTTTGAAAGACGATGATAAAGATAGATTAGAAAAAAGATTAAAGAAGAAGCTACATAGAAAAGTTTTAGTTTTAGATAATTCAGTAAAAGAAATAGAAACGGTTAATAGATAAGATATCCCCCCATAAGCTAGTAAAACCAATGTGTATGGGAGAACGGTGGAAGGGCATCCGAAAAATTCGAACAGTATACGCGAGAGGGGTGTAGTAAAGGTGGTGACATAGGTGAAAGAAATCGATATAGAAAAAAGAGTAAAAAGTAAGCAAAATAAACTAAAAAAGATATTTCAAACTATAGAAGAAAACAAGAAGAATCTTGTATCAGATTTAATATATCAAGCTTCATTTATGTCAGTAAAATTAGAAGATTTATCACAATATATTATGAAAAATGGTATAAAAGAAGAATATAAAAATGGAGAAAATCAATTTGGATATAAAGAACGTGTTGAAATGAAAATGTATAATACAATAGTAAAAAATTATACAAGCATAGTAAAACAGTTAACTGAACTACTACCCGAAAGTGAAAGAAAAAACGCTGGAGAAGATTTGTTAAAATTTATAGCAAGTGGTAAAAAGTGAATTATATAAAAGAATATGTAAATCAAATTAAAAGCGGAAAAATAGTTACTGGAAAAAAAGTAATAAAAATTTATGAAAGATTATTAAAGGAAAGCGAAGATAGTAGCCTTCCTTTTTTCTTTGATGAAGAAAAAGCTGATAGGCCGATTGATTTTATTGAAACTTTTTGCAAACAATCTGAAGGTGAGATTGGTAAACCGATTAAACTTGAACTTTTTCAAAAAGCATATATTCAGGCTTTGTTTGGATTTGTATATAAGGATACTGGTTACAGAAGATTTAATGAGACAATGTTTCTTGTAGGAAGAAAAAATGGTAAAACGACAATGCTTTCTGCAATCGCTTTATATATGATGATTGCGGATGGTGAAGGTTCAGCTGAATGTTATTCGGTTGCAACTAAAAAAGATCAAGCAGCAAAAGCTTTTAAAAGTGCTTGCTCAATGAGAGCACAATCACCTGAAATCAAAGCAATAGTAAATAAAAGACGCACAGATATGTACATGCCAACTACATTTAGTAGTTTTGAGCCACTCTCAAGTGACTCTGATACACTTGACGGACTAAATTCACATCTTGTTATAATTGATGAATTACATGCTATAAAAGATAGAAACTTATATGAAGTAATGAAACAATCAACATCTTCACGTAGACAACCGCTTGTAGTTATGATTACCACGGCTGGAACTGTTAGAGAGTGTATTTTTGATGATATATATAATTATGCAAATAATGTGCTAAATGGCACAGTAAAAAACGATTCTTTTTTGCCAGTTTTGTATGAATTAGATAAAACTGAAGAATGGCAAAACATAGAATGCTGGCAAAAGGCAAATCCTGGCTTAGGTAGTATAAAACAATACAAATACTTGGTAGAACAAGTTGAAAGAGCAAAAGCAGACTTAAGTAGTAAAAAGGGTATACTTTGTAAAGATTTCAATGTGAGAAGCAATTCTGAAGAAAAATGGCTTGATTTTGATACTGTTAATAATGAAAGTAAATTTGAACTTGAAGAATTAAGAGGAAGCTATGGGATAGGCGGAGCTGATTTAAGTAGTACAACTGATCTAACTTGTGCAACTATTTTAGTATTAAAGAACAATATTAAATATATAATACAGCAGTATTTTATACCTAAAGGTAAATTAGAAGAAAAAGTACTTGATGATAACGTTCCATATGATTTATGGGAAAAGAGGGGACTTTTAACAACTTGTGAAGGTGCTAAGGTAAATTATACTGATGTCACGCAATGGTTTTTAGAAATGCATCAAAAATACGATATTTCAACAATATGGGTTGGATATGATCCATGGGGTTCACAATATTGGATTGATGAAATGAAAGAAATTGGCTTTGATATGGAGGTTGTTATACAGGGGGCAAAAACTATGAGTAATCCTATGAAAGAATTAGAAGGGGATTTAAAAGAAAAGAAAGTAAATTATAACAATAATCCAATTCTGAAGTGGTGTTTGCTAAATACTAGTATAAAGGTAGATGAAAACGATAATATAAGGCCAATAAAAGGTAAGAAAACACGTCAAAGAATAGATGGGGCAGTAAGTTTAATAGATGCTTATGTCATTTTATTTAGAAACTTAAATGATTATATAGCATTACAGGAGGAGTGAGATGGAGAAGAGAAGTTTATTTAATATAATATTCGGTAAAAAAATACAAAAATCAGTTGGAAATTACTTAAAGTTAATGTCTGGCTTTAATTCTGTATTTTCCGATATAGGGGATAATATATATGATAGCAACATTGCAAGAGAATGTATTAACACAATAGCTACTCATGCTGCAAAGATGTTACCTAAGCATGTTCAAAAACAAAATGGAGTTACAAAACATTATAAAGGTGATATTAATTACTTATTAAGTGTACAACCTAATCCTATAATGACGACATATGATTTTTTATATAAAACTATAAGCATACTTTATTCAGCCAACAATGTATTTATATTTATTGATAAAGATAAAAAAGGTATGATAAAAGGTTTCTATCCAATTCATCCTGATAATTGTATATTATTAGAGAAAGATAGGAAAATTTATATAGAGTTTAGATTTGTTGATGGTAATTCTTATTATACTCTTTATGACGAAGTAATACATTTGAGAAAATTTTATAATAATCATGATATATATGGAGATACAAATAATGTGTTAAATAGTGCAATAGAAACAGCCAATACAGCAACAGAAGGTATAAGAAACGCAATAAAAACAAGTACATCTCTAAAAGGTGTTTTAAAATACACAAATGCTATGTTAAAAGAAAAAGACGTAAAAAAAAATAGAGATCAATTTGTTGAAGACTTTATAAAAAATATGGGTGATGGAAGTGGCATAGCTGGATTAGATGCTAAGGCAGATTTTCATGAAATAAATCTTAAACCTTTGACATTAGATAAAGAACAATTAAATTTCGTAAATTATAATATATTTGACTATTTTGGTATTTCAGAAAATATTATCAGAAGTAATTTTGACGATGTTGAATGGAATGCTTTTTATGAGTCTGTTATTGAACCATTGGCGATACAAATGAGTAATGCTTTTACTGTTAAAATATTTGGAAAAGAAAGTATAAGAAATGGGCATCAAATTATATTTGATGTAAATAGAATTAAATATGCAAAAACAGAAACAAAAATAAATTTGTTAAAAGAAACAGCTATATTAGGATTATATACAATAGATGAAGCAAGAGAAATATTGGACCTTCCAGCAATAGGTGGAGAGGAAGGGAAGAAAAGACTTCAAACTTTAAATGTAATAAATCAAAATTTGGCTGACCAATATCAAGGAGGAGGAAAACATGGAAAAAAGAACACAGGAAATAAGAATGACTGAGATGAGAGCTGTACAAAATGAAGAAAATAAAATGAAAATAGAAGGTTATGCTGTTGTGTTTAACAGCCCTAGCCATCCAATTTATGGTGAATGGATTGAATATATTGATAGGAATGCTTTTAATGGATGCGATATGAAAGATGTTGTTTTAAGATATAATCATAAAGACAGTTACCCTATCATGGCAAGAACTAAAAATCGAAGTTTACAATTGTTGATTGATGATAGAGGCTTAAAAATAACAGCCGATTTGATTGATACTGCAGCTAATAGAGATTTATATAAATCTATTCAGGAAGGACTAGTAGACAAAATGTCTTTTAGGTTTTCTGTATCAAAAAACGATTGGGACTATTCTACAACACCTACAACACGAAAAATTTTACAATTTGATAAAATTTTCGATGTGTCTATTGTAGATGAACCAGCCTATGAGGCAACTGAAGTTTATGCAAGAAGTAAAGATGAAGTGCAAGAAGAAAAGAAAAAATATGAGAAAAATAGATTAATATTTGAAAAAGAAAAGTTGAAAATGTTAGTAAGTATATAAATCTGACAAGGACATTCCGAGAGGGAGTGTCCTTTTTTCGCGAGGAAAAATAGGAGTTTTATAGAACAGCGGGAGGCTGTAAAAAAATATTTTAGGAGGTAAAAAAATGAAAAAAGAATTATTAGAAAAAATTGAAAAAGCAAAAGACATGGAGGAATTAAGAAATTTACAAGAAGAACTTAATTCTATAAAAGAGGAAGAAAAAAAAGCTGAAGATGAAAAGGCAAAAGTTGAAGAAGAAAGAGCTTTATTAAGAAAGACAGTTGAAACATCAGAAATAAAAAAATCCGACGAAGAAAGAAATTTAGTTGGAGCTATAAAAATAGATAAACCAGGGGAGGAAAGAAAAAATATGGAAAATGATACAAAAGTTTTAGAAGAAAGAGGAAAAGCTTTAAAAGATGGAAAAGCAATAAAAGTTGAATATGAAGATAGGGCTGTAACAGTATCAAGTGGATCTGTATTAGTTGAAAAGAAATATAAAAGGAATATTGATGAATCTTTTGAAGGAGTATCAGCGCTAATTGATAATGTTAATTCTATTCAATTAGATGGTGGAGATTCTTATTCTGTGCCTTTTGAAAAAGCATATGGAGAAGGGGATTATACTGCTGAGGGGGCTGATTATTCAGATGCAGAACCAGATACAGATTATGTTGAAACTGGTAGAGCAAAAGTAACTGCTTATGCAGAGATAACAAAAGAATTAACAAAATTACCAAACACAAATTATCAAGCTCTAGTAATAAAAAGAGTAAAAGATGCAATAAGAAAGAAAATAAGTGAACAAATTGTTGCAGGTGCTGGAACAGCAAATACAATAAAAGGTTTGTATAGTGCAGATGAAAAAGTATTGCCAAAAACTGGCGACACTGCAGATATTACGTTGACTGATATAGATGGAGATACTCTAAATAAATTAGTATTTGCATACGGTGGTGATGAATCTGTAGAGGGAGAGCAAACAATTATATTAAGTAAAAAGGATTTAGAAGCTTTCTCTATGGTAAAAGATAAAATGGATAGATTTGTGTATAGAATAACAAGAAATGGACAAACTGGAAGAATTGCATATGCACAAGGTGGTGTAGATGTTCCTTATGTTATAAATTCTGGATGTAATTCATTATCAAATACATCTTTAAAAGCAGATTCATTTACAATGGTATATGGTTCTTTATCAAGTTATGAAATGCCAGTTTTCTCAGCATTAGAAATTGAAGAGTCAAGAGATTACAAATTTAAGCAAGGAATTATAGCTTATAGAGGTGATGTAATTCTTGGAGGTACTGTATCAAAATACAAAGGTTTTGTAAGAGTAAAAAAAGGCACTGCTAGTGTTTAATGAAAAATAAGGAGGAGATTGTATGTCTGAATTGCTAAAATTGTGTAAACAATGTTTAAGCATAGTTGAAACGTCTACATATAAAGATAAAGAAATAAATCTTTTGATAAAAATGGCAATGAGTGACTTAAAAAGACAAGGTATTGATATAAAATCAAATGATAGTCTTATACAAGGAACTATAGCTATGTTTGTAAAAGCAAATTTTGGAATGGTAGATATAAAAGAAAAAGAACTTGCACAGAAGACGTACAATCTTCTATGTAATAATCTAAGTCTAAGTTCAGAATACAAGGAGGTAGAAGGATAATGAGAGATGTAGTTTGTTATCTAATATCTACTTCATATGAATCTGACGAAATTGGTAATCAAATTGCTAAAGAAACTAAGCAAGAAGTACCAATTGTAAAAGTTGAATTTGTTGGTATGAATGAGTTTTATGAAGCAAATGAAAGAGGATTAAAACCGAGTCTTCAACTTAGAATAAGTTCATTAAATTATAATCAACAAAAAAAATTAGAATATATGAAAACTATTTATACTATTATAAGAACAAAAATACCAAACGCAGATGAAATTTTGCTAATTTGCGAAAGGAAAGAAGCAGATGGCTAATAGTATAGATGTTAATTTACTTTCAAAAGAGGTTATGGAATATCTTGAAAATTATGTTGAAGATATAGAAGAACAAGTTGAAACAGTTACGAATGAAGTTTGTAAAGATGCAGTAAAAGAATTAAAAGAAAAATCACCTCGCGGAGAAGGGAAAAGAAAAAAAACTTATTATAAAGGTTGGAGAATAAAGAAAGATAAATTAGGTGGGAAAATATATAAAGTAAAAATATATAATGCAACTAATTATCAGTTAACACATTTGCTTGAATTTGGTCATGCTACTGTTAATGGTGGCCATACTAAAGCAATACCTCATATAAGACCTGTTGAAAAAAAATACAAAAAAATATTTGAGGAGAAAATAAAGAAAGCAATTAGGAGGGAAAGCAATTGAAGAATTTAGAAGAGTTAAAAAATAGAGCTATTGAGAGCGGATTTAAATATGCGTATGGAAGGTTTGAAGAAGAAGTTACACCGCCTCACCTGATTGTTACATCTCCCGAAAGTGACAATTTTTCTGCAGATGATAAAGTATTTTTAAAAGTAAATAGTTTAATACTTGAACTTACAACTACAAAGAAGGACTTAGAAATTGAAAACAAAATTGAAGAAAATATTCTATACGATGTTGTATGGAGTAAAGAAGAGACTAACATTGATGATGAAAATGTCTACAATGTTAGTTATTTTTTTGAAATTTAAAGGAGGAAAAAACAATGAGTAAAAACAAAGTTAAATTTGGATTAAAAAATGTACATTTTGCAAAAATGATTGTATCAGAAGAAGACGGAAGCATAAGTTATGCAACACCTGTCAGAATACCTGGGGCAGTCAATTTGAGTTTAGATCCACAGGGTGACAAGGCTGATTTTAATGCTGATGATGTTGTATTTTTTAGCGATTATGCAAATAATGGATACTCTGGAGATTTAGAAGTTGCAAAAATACCTGATGAATTTTTAAAAGAAATATTAGGTCAAGCTGTTGATACAAACGGAGCACTAATAGAATCATCTGAGGATAAATCATCAAAATTTGCATTAATGTTTGAAGTAAATGGAGATGTAAATGCTAAAAGAGTTGTTTATTATAATTGTTCTGCAAGTAGACCAAAGGCTGAAGCTTCTACAGTAGGTGAAACAAAAGAGCCTAAGACAGACACAATCACAATTACTGCTAGTGCTAGAAGTACAGATAATCTTGTAAGAGCGTCATTAGAGCCAAATGAAAAAAATCAAACAGTATATGATAATTTTTATAAAAAAGTTTATGAAAAAAATGGTACTGCTAGTGTGTAGGAGGTATAAATGAAAACTATAAAAATATGTGATAAAGAGTATGATATAGATTGCAATGCTTTAACTTTTTTGCAATTTAAAAAAGCTTTTGGAGTAGGTATTTTTAAAGATATACAAACTTTAAAGACTTTCTTTGCAAAACAAGCTGAGAAAATTGTAGCTTTAAAAGAAAAAGGATTAAAAGAAGTAGATATAGAAAAAGTTCTAAATGAAGAAATTTTAGACTATGTTGATGACTTTGTAGAAGCTATTACAAGAATTGCATATATTTTAATTTATACTGCAAATAGCAAATTTAAAAGTTATGAAGATTTTATGAAAGATATTCCAAAATTATCTATAGATGATGACTGGATAGTAGAGGTAACCGAATTTGCGGTCGAGAAATTTTGTTGATGAAGAATTAATAAAAGAACTTGATAAAATAGAATGTTCAGGAGATAGTGAAGATATTTTTCCTGAGCATTCTTTTATTGCCTCTGCCCTTAAAATTGGACTTAATATTAATGATTTAAAAGAATTAACTTATGTAGATGTAATGAAAATATTAATTAGTTACATTGATAAAAAGAGTGAGGAACAAAAACCTACTCAAGAGCAGATAAATATGTTGACAGGCTAGAGAAAATCTAGTCTGTTGAGTTTATTTTAGGAGGAAAAAAATGGCAGGAAGCATAAAAGGAATAATAGTAGAAATAGGCGGAGATACAAGTGGTCTTCAAAAAGCGTTAAGTAAAGTTAATTCTGCAACATCGAGTTTAAGCAAGGAATTAACTGGAATTAATCGTTTGCTTAAGCTTGATCCAAAAAACACGGAATTATTAAGTCAAAAACAAGCAGTTTTAAGCGAAAATATTGAAACAACAAAAAATAAGTTAGCACAATTGCAAGATATTCAAGAACAAGCTTTGCAAAAAGGTATTGACAAAAATAAAGAGCAACAAGAAAATTGGAGAGCATTACAAAGAACTATAGATAGTACAAAAATAAAATTAAATAAATTACTATTAGAGCAAAATGGTTGGAATGTAAATGGCAAAAAAATAGAAGAGTTTGGAGAAAAAATAGTAAAAGTAAGTTCTAAAATTGATAATTTAGGAAGTAAACTTACAAAAACATTAACAACGAGTGTACTTGCTTTGGGAGTAGCATCAAGTAAATCTGCAATAGATTTTGAAAGTGCTTTTGCTGGTGTAGAAAAAACTGTCGACGGAACAGCTGAACAAATGGCGAGCTTAAAGCAAGGAATAAGAGATATGTCTAAAGAAATTCCGAGTTCAGCAACTGAAATTTCTGCGGTTGCTGAAGCAGCTGGACAACTTGGAATACAAACAGATAACATACTAGGTTTTTCAAAAGTAATGATTGATATGGGTAATTCTACAAATTTGAGTGCAGATGAAGCGGCAACAGCTCTAGCAAAATTTGCTAATATAACAAATATGTCAGCCAATGATTATAGTAGATTAGGAGCAGTTATAGTAGATTTAGGTAATAATTTTGCTACAACTGAAAAAGATATTGTTGAAATGGGAACAAGATTAGCTGCAACTGGCGAGTTAACTGGTTTAAGTCAAGCACAAATAATGTCACTTGCAACTGCTATGAGTAGTGTTGGCTTAGAAGCTGAGGCTGGGGGCTCAGCAATGAGTAAACTACTAAAAAACATACAGCTTGCAACAGAAACTGGATCAGATGATTTGAAAACATTTGCTAGTGTAGCAAATATGAGCGTAAGCGATTTTAAAAAGTCATTTGAAGAAGATGCAGTAAAAGCTTTAACAGCATTTATAGGTGGATTAAACGATACAGAAAGAAATGGTAAATCTGCAATTGCTATACTTGATGATATGGGTATAACAGAAGTAAGAATGTCAAATACGATTTTATCATTAGCAAATTCAAGTGGATTATTAAATAATGCAATAAATATAGGTAATAAGGCGTGGCAAGAAAACACAGCATTAACAAATGAAGCAAATAAAAGATATGAAACAACAGAAAGTAAATTAAAAATTACAATAAATAAACTAAAAGATTTTGGTACTACAATTGGAAATAAGTTGTTACCAAGTTTTAATAGAATATTAGACAGTAGTGAAAAATGGCTAAAAAAACTAGAAAAAATGGATGATGCAACATTAGATAATATTATAAAAATAGGTTTGTTCGTTGCAGCAGCTGGACCACTCATAAAAATATTTGGAAAAGTAAGTTCAGCAACTGGAATTGTTATAAAAAATTTTGGAAAATTTAGTCAAGCAATTGCTGTTGTAAAAACAGGTGCAGCTTCAACTGATACAACTGTAAATTCATTTGCAAAAGCTATAAAAGGGCTTATAAGTCCGGCAGGATTAGCAAGTGCTGCTTTAGCAAGTTTTGCTATTGGAGTTTCATTAGTCAGTAAAAAAGTTAAAGAAGAAGCAAAAGAAACTCAAAATTTTATAGAAAATTTAGAAAATTCTGTAAATACACGTAAAAAATCAATAGATGTAATAAATGAACAACAAAGTGCAAATTTAGTTGAAATTGAAAATGTACAAAAGTTGTATTCTGAATTGAAAAATTTAGCATTTTCGAATGGAGAAGTAAAACGTGGTTATGAATTAAGAGCAAATTTTATATTGAATCAATTAAATAAAGCTTTAGGTACAGAATACAAATTAAATGGAAATATTATAACTTCATATAATGATATGCGTCTAAGTATTGATAAATTAATTGAAAGGAAGAAAGCTCAAATTATTCTTGAGGCAAATGAAGAAGAATATAAAGAAGCAATAAAAAATAAAACTCAAGCTAATAAGGACTATATTGAAACGCAGGATAAATTATGTGAAGCTTTAAAAAATTATAATGAACTAAGCAATGAGTATCAAAAAGGATTTGTAGGTTCAAAGTATAGTATGGTTGAAGGTACTTTGAAATTAAAAGAATATAAGGAAGAGATTGAAAAACTTTCAGAATTATATAAGGATCAAAAAACACAACTGCAAAAATATAGTGATGCATTAATTAGATTTGAAAAAAATTCTGAATTGATGCTAGAAGGCACAGAAAGTAGCTATAAAAAAATAGAGGAAAGCGTAGTAAGTACTCAAAAAAATATTACTACTACAACTAATACAGAATTTAATAAAAGAGTGAAAGCACAAATTGCTTCGAGTAATGAAGCAATTAGACTATATAATCTTGAGTCAAAGTACAATAAGAATGTAAAAGATTCTATTTATGCTACTAATTTAGAGGCAGCTAAAAATAATCTTAGTTTATTAGCCGATGAGTTAATTTCAATGACATCAACTACTGAAGAACTTACTCCTGATATAAAAGCAGCGTGGGTAAGTTTAGCGGTAGGATCAAGAGATGAATACGAAAGAGCAATATCTACAATGCCGGTAGCAATGAGAAATAAAATCAATGAGATGACAGCTGCTCTTAGAAATGATATTAGTGTAAAAGATGCAGCGAAATATTTAGGGCAAGAAGCAGTAAATCAATTAAATATATCATCAAAATTTGAAGAAGCTGGTAAAAACTGGATAAAAGGTGTATCAAAAGGTATAAATAATAGGCTATTAAGACAAGAAGCATTAAGTAGTATGCATAGTTTTGGAGTAGAGGGACTAAATGCAATACGACAACAAGCTTGGGATGAACATTCTCCCTCAAAAGAAACGGAAAAGGCTGCAAAAAACTTGCTAAAAGGTGTTACAAAAGGAATTAATAAAGAAAAATCGAGTACTATAAGTAATATGCTTAAATTTGGTCAGGAGCTTATGAATAAGTTTAACGGAGTAATGAGTTTAAACTTTAATTCTTTGCAGAATATACCAAAAATACAAAGTAGTATATCACAAACAATAAATACTCAATTACAACCTAAAATATTACAACCTAATATAATTATAAATACACAACATTTAGATAATAACGAAATGAATAGGATAATAGATACAGTAAATAGAAGGTTTGGTATGCAAATATAACAAATTAAGCAACCGACAAATTTCGACAACATATTCTGATAAAATATGTTATATTTAAAATATATTTTGCAAAGGAGTTATTCTAAATGAAAGAAAAATTAGGAAAATTAAGTAATGAAAATCAAATAGAGGATCATGCTAAAGGTGATCAATTTGTAATTATAAAATTTATTATATTTTTTGTACTTATTGTATTAGCTGTAATATTTTTATTTAACGGTTTTGGAGATTCAGCTAATAGTCGGTAAACATGATAGTATTGAACCAAGTAACATTGATTTAATGAGTTATGCACAAACTATTTTAGATGATAATTTAAATAATCCAAAATATTCTAGAAACAAAACTGATTATACTTTTGTTAAAACAAATCTTAGATATAAAATTGAAGGTAAAGTCACTGTAAATAGTGAAAATCAAAAATTTTATATGATAATACAATTTGTTGATAACAC
>ERZ1034865.1154-NODE-1154-length-12598-cov-10.663717_pt1 | contig 12598 bp, 7 predicted proteins | sample MGYA00520632_ERZ1034865 | MGnify/ENA primary metagenome ERZ1034865 (study PRJEB33766, sample SAMN09781738) | gut metagenome | biome: gut microbiome | host: Homo sapiens | place: Madagascar | study: EMG produced TPA metagenomics assembly of the PRJNA485056 data...
TTTTCAATGTGCTCTATAATGGCCGTCCTGACTGGAAGTGGGCAGGAGAAAACGGCCTGGTGGGCATAAAGCAGGACCGGGAATACAATCAGGAATCCTTGCAGGAAAACGCCGGGCGCATCGATGGAAAGGTAATGAAAAAGGCTGCAGAGTTCGGCGGAGACATCGCCTACGGACTGGGCAATGCTGCACCTATGGCGGCGACAGCAATGGTGACCGGCGGTGCATCGGCGGCAGCTGCGCTTACCAAGGAGGGGTTGCTGAAGACGGGTGCGGAGGTCGTCGAAAAGTCGGGTGTCCTAAACTCAATGAGCCAGGCCGCACGGGATATGCTGACCAGCCGAGACTACTGGACGAGCTTTGCCTCCGAAGTGGGCATGGACTACTACGACGCCCTGGATAGCGGTGCCACAGAAGACGAGGCCCTGCGATACGCGCTCTCCTCGGCGGGGCTGAACTCCGTTATTGAGATCGGAGGCGGTATTCAGAAGATCCCCGAAAAACCTACCTTCAGGACCTGGCTAAAATCGGCTCATGAGGAAGGCATGGAGGAAATCCAGCAGGGGATCGTGTCTCGGCTGCTGGAAAATGTGGTCTACAACAAGGGGAACCCCATCGCGTCCGTCACGGACGAAAACGCGGTGCTAAACCCCGTGACCGCGCTGGGCGAATACGCCGGCGGTGCGGCAGTGGGCGGCATCCTCTCCGGAGGGCAGCAGCTGACCCAGCGAGGAATCAATAATGCGCAGTATAAGAGGACCTATGGCACCTCCGCTCAGGATCTGGTGAAGGAATCCCTGGAGATGAACCCGGACAATGCGCTTGCCACCAAATTGCAGAAAAAGCTGGATGCCGGGAAGAAACTGACGGGCAGTGAGCTGCGCCAGTTGGTGGAGCAGAACGAGACCGACGTTATGGACGGCGACCGGGCGACGATCCAGACCGCTGTGGAGGACCGCCTCACAGAGCTGGGGGAGACGGAGAATGTGCCGCAGGTGGCCGAGGTCATCGCCAGGCAGGCGGCAGGAGAGAGGATCAGCGACGCGGAGAAGACACTGCTGGAGGGCAGCGAGCGGGCCCGGCAGGTGCGCCAGGAGCTGAACCCGGAAAATATCCGGGTGGGTGCTACGGACGAGGCATGGACCGGGCAGATCGGCACGGAGCGGATCAACCGAGCCGCCTATAACCGGGGCATACAGGAAAACGGCGTCACAGGGGCCAAGTACAACGCAGAGACCGGGAAGCTGGACGCCATCGTGAAGGACGACCAGGTCAAAATTCAGACCGTTCCGGCGGAGAAGGCGGAGCTTTCGCCGCTCCAGGAGGAGCTGTTCGACTGGGCGGCGGACCTGGGCGAAGCGGGGCCGGTGTTGGTGAGCGCCTACCGGCAGACGCAGAACCTGGAAACCTACGCCCGGCAGTTCCACAACGCCTACGAGTACGGCAAGGCGGGCGTGCCTATGGACTATGTGAATAAGTCCCAGGCGGTGAGCTATTTGAATACCACTCAGCGGGAGATTGCCTACGAGGAGGGCGCAAAGGCGCACCAACGGGAGCTGCAGGGCCGCCAGGAAAAGAAAAGGTCCGGCGGGACCGTGGATAGCTCCACGCAGAAAAAGCCCACTGTGAGCCTGCGAGGGGCAACAGTGGGAGGCGTGAAGTATGCGCCGGTGAACAAGAAATCCATGGATGGCAGACAGTGGGCCTCCGTGGGTACCATGAAAGCCTTTGCCCAGGCCACGGGAGTGAATGTGGTATTCTATGAGAGCCAGGCCAACGAGAGAGGCGAATATGAGGGGGCCAACGGCTTTTACAAGGACGGCACCCTGTATCTGGACATCAACGCCGGACGGGACCGGGTGGCGATGGGGGAGACGGCTATTTTGAAAACCGCTGCCCACGAGATCACCCACTACATCAAGGAGGGCAGCCCGGAGCAGTACGAGGTGCTGAAAAACTTCGTTGTGGAAAAGCTGACCCGGGAGAAGGGCATCAGCTTTGACGACCTGGTGACGGACAAGCAGAGACGGGAGCCGGGACTCTCCTACGAGGAGGCCGTGGACGAGGTGGTGGCTGACGCCTGCGAGATGATGCTCAAAGACAGTAAGGCGGTGGAGCAGCTGGCCCGGGAGAACCGCAGCCTGGCCGAGCGCATTCGCCAGTGGATCCGCAAGTGGGTGAGGAGCCTGAAGGCCGCTATGGAGGGCCTGACGGCAGACCGGCCGGAGAGCCGCGCCATGATGCAGTACGCCCAGGAGCTGCAAGAGATATGGGACAACGCTCTGGTGGATGCTGCCAGGAATGCCCGGGGGACAGTGGAGACAGATACCCGGTTGCAAGCATCACCGCGAAAGAAATACTGGAGGCCGGACTTGACAGAAAACGAGTGGCGGCTGCTGGAGCGCCGAATGCGCAAAGAAATCGGGAGTCGCGAAAACATTCTTGACGAGGCGACCAAGTGGGTGTATGCTAATGAAAAAGGCGTACAAGTGTTCGCTTTGTATGGCATAGGAGACGGAACAGATGCCACGCCGCTGTATGCGGTGGGCGGGGAAAAGGCCGCCACTGCTGCGGATGATATGCAAAAGTTTGTAAACGGAGGGTATCGTTATGACAAAGGCACAGGAACTGCTCTTTCACGGATTAGAGGATTTCTCCGTACCCAAGGGGATGGCAGCGGAGATATTCGTGAGACTTCACGAGGAAGATCAGCAGGTGCAGATGATGCGCTATATGGTGGCGAACGAAAAGGCAACGCCGGAAAACCTGCTGAACGAAGCTCGGAGAATCAGCGGAAAGTAAAGGAAAAGTTCTCCATGCGGGAGCCTGTGGAGGAAACCCGCGACCTAATAGCACTGCACAACATGACGCTGGACAACCTGCGGGGGGCCTTGAAATTGGGAGGGCTACCCATGCCCAGCATTGCCATCGTCAAGGCAAAGAGTGGACACGATCAGTATGGCCCGATCTCTCTGGTTTTCAGAAAGGATACTATTGACCCGCAGCTGTTCCGCAGCAACAAGGTGTATGGCTATGACGCATGGACGCCGACTGCGCCCCGCATTGAGTATGAAGTCAATGAAAAGGCGGCAGACAAGCTGCGTGAACTATATTACAGAATGCAGCGGGAAAAGGGCCGCGATTTCGCAGCTCCACTGTACTCTGTGGCAAACACGCTGGAGGACGAGTTGAGCAACAAGGGGGGACTGGATAAGGTTGTTGATACGATGCGAGATGACACGCGCATCATGCAGATTTATCTGGAAGACACGGGCGCTGGCTCTGTGGCAAATGTTATGCGGAAAAATGTGTCGCGTATGAGTGAAGGCGAAATCGAAATGGCACAGGCGCTGACGGAAAAGCTGGGTGAAAAGACAATCCAAAGCATCAGCGCACAGACGGGAGAATCGCCGTTTTCTGCAAGACGCCGCTGGTTTGCAAAGTATGGAGAGGCTGTAAATGATGCGCTGACTGCATATTACGAGCAGGAGGGTATACCTCATGAGGAAGCTCTGCGCGTAGTGGAGGCTGAGACAACAGCCAACAAGATCAAGAGCGTGCTGCTTGCAAGAAAGTATCTAAACGGAAACGCTGAGGTTATAACGGAGGAGGTGGACCGGGAGGCCACAGACAAGGCAATCCGGGAGAAGGTTGATCAGGATTCGTATGACCAGTGGTTGAAGGGCTTGTTTTCCGGTGTGGTGAAAAATTCCGGCATTTACAACGGAAAAGATTACTACACAGCTTCCGGTAATCGGAGAAGTTTTTCTGCAACCCATTATGAGGTAAACCTGGAAAACATCGTCCGGGCAATGAAGCAGGGAGAACAAACGGGTACAGGGACATTTTTCGGCGGGCAGGCGATCTGGGGCGTAACCGCAAAGGATTACAGGTCCATAGAGGAAATTAAAGAAGACTCCGGACGGCTGCAGAAGCTATCAGAAGAAGAATACAGCCGGATTCGCCAGCAATTCACAGAGAGGCTGGCGAACATCACCAGCGAGATCATGGACAAGAATAACGGGAACGAGTTCACCGCTTCGGATGATGCGGCAAGCGCAATCGCGGAAACGCTGCGCACTAAGCATACCGTGAAAGCAATAGACAAGGAGCTGCGCACCTATCCGACCCTGCGCATTCAGCCGGACACGGCGCAAAAGGTGTTTGATTTGTGCCGGGACATTTCCAATATGCCAACGGGCTATTTCGAGGCAAAGCCGCAGCGAGCAGTTGGATTTGACGAGGCGGCGGCTGTGGTGGTGCCGGACAACCTGCCCGCAGATTTGCGGAAGGGGCTAGAGCAGATTGGCGCAACGGTACGAGAGTACAAGGCAGGAGACGAGCAGAGCAGGCTGGAAGCGGTGAATGCTGACGAGCGGGTGCTGTTCCAGCAGCGGGAGCCGAGGCTGTCTGATCGGGCCGTGCTGGAGTGGGCGGCGGAGATGGCGCTGCGGGACAAGAGCAAGAGCTGGACGGCGGAGGACCGGGAGCAGCTGGAGCGGTTCCGCAACCGGATGCGTATGCTGCAAGACACCCAGGCGGAGCTGGAGGCTCTGAAGGAGGAGCGGAAGGTACTCCTGGCCGGGCGGAAGGTCTCGGAGATCACGGGCGAGGAGCGGACCGAGGTTTCCAAAAACAAGAACCGAATCGACATCGCCAAGAACAAGGCGGAGCGCTACGAGGCGGCAGTGTGGGAGCTGGAGTCCAAGGCGGCCATCAAGACCCTGCTGCGGAAGTCTCGGAGCATTGTGGAAACCGAAGCGTCCAACCAGGCCCGGAGGGAATATCGGGAACGGCAGGAGGAGCGGGAAATGGTGAATGTCATCCGGCGAAAGGTGGAGCGAAACGCCAAGCGCCTGCTGGAGTACATGAACACCAATACCGACAAAAAGCACATACCGGAGGCCCTGAAAAAGCCTATCGGGGAGCTGCTGGAATCGCTGAATTTCTTCTCCAATTCTGCCCGCAGGGGTGGCTACACCAGCAGGGCAGACCTGAAGTACTATGAGGCCATGCAGGGCTTGCAGGCCGCGCTGGCAACGCAGCGAGCATTTGATGACACCGGGGAAGGAACGGATGTATTCAAGGGGTATTTAGACCTTCCGGCGGGATTTGAAAGCCTGCTGGCCGTCCATGTGGAGCGGGTAAAAAATGTCGTAGAAAAGCACCCACTTAAAACCGATGTATTAAGAATGATGGACCTGGGAGACCTGAGGGATTTGGATGTGATCCTGTCTGTAATGAGCCGCAGCGTGACGAAAATGAACGAGATGTTCATAAAAAGGCGGTTTGCCTATGTGGCGGACGCGGCAGAGGATTCCATCTTCGCCATGCAGCGCCTGGGACAGCACCAGGATAAGCCCGGGGAACGGTTCGCTCTGTGGGACAATACGCTGCCATGGTATGCCTTCCAGCGCTTCGGCGAGGGCGGCAAGGCGGTGTTTGAGGGGCTGCAGGACGGATGGGATAAGCTGGCCTTTAACATGAAGACGATCCTTGACTTCAAACAGGGCCTCATAAGCGATGCCCAGGCCCGGAAATGGGATACCGAGACACACAAGGTGGAGCTGACGGATCCGGACGGATCTAAGGTGACGGCCACGCTGACGACAGCGCAGCTCATGAGCCTGTACTGCCTATCCAAGCGTAAGCAGGCACTGGGCCATCTCCTGGGCGGCGGCATAAGACCGGATGCCATCGAGGTAACAAACACCCTGGGCGATAAAATCAAAAAGAAGAAGTGGAACCAGGACAAGCAGTTTAAGCTGACGGAGGAATCCCTGGGGCAGCTGATGAAGCTGCTGACGCCTGAACAGATCAAGGTGGCGGATGCCATGCAGAAGTTCATGACTGAGCAGGGGTCTGCCTGGGGTAATGCAATAAGCATGGAACGCTTTGGGTATCGGGCATTCACGGAGCAGAACTATTTCCCCATCGAAACGGATCGGCAGGATCGGGAGGCGAAAACCGGAGATGCCAAGGAAGGCAGCCTGTATAGGCTACAGAACATATCGGCAGTAAAGCCGCTGGTAAAGAATGCCAACAATGCGCTGATCCTGCGGGGCATCTTCGATGTGTTCGCAAACCATACGGCGGATATGGCAAAGTATAACGCTATGGTGCTGCCTATCATAGACGCACAGAAGTGGTATAACTACCGATACGGCGAGAAAAACGAGGCGGGCCAGGTGAACACCAGGACCGTGCAGCGTGCCATGACCAAGGCCTACGGAGAAGTGGCTAACAACTTCGTTATCAAGTACTTGCAGGACCTGAATGGCGTAAAGGAAAACGGCGACCGGGGCGACACCATACCCAAGAGAATGATCTCCAACTATAAGCGGGCCATGGTGGCCGCCAATATGCGCGTGGCCCTCTTGCAGCCGACGGCCTATGCGCGGGCCTCGGCGGTGCTGGACTACAAGTATCTGCTGAAGGCATTCAAGGACAAGACTGGAACCAAGCAGGCCACGAAGGAAATGATGGAGAACAGCGGTATTGCTCTATGGAAAAGCCTGGGGTTCTTCGACACCGATGTGGGCCGCTCCATCCGCGACCAGATCAAGGGCAAGAGCAGCAAAATCGATGATCTTGTGGACAAAACTATGGTTCCGGCGGAAAAAGGCGATGAAGTGACCTGGGCGCGGCTGTGGCGTGCCTGTAAGCTGGAGGTGCAGGACAAGCAGCATCTGACAGGGGAGGAACTGCTGAATGCAACAGCGGAGCGGTTCCGGGAGGTTATCTATCGGACGCAGGTAGTAGACTCCACTATGACCCGCAGCCATGCCATGCGTGGGAGCGGGACCCTGACAAAGATGGCCACCAGCTTTATGAGCGAGCCCACGGTGAGCTACAACATGGTGATGGAATCCACACGGCAGATCGCGGAGGACGCCAAGCGTATGGGACTGCGCACGGCCATCCGGCGGAACTGGAAAACGGCTGGGCGGTCCTACCAGGCCTATATCGTATCGGCCATTGTGACGGCCATAGTGGAATCGCTCTATGACGCCCTGCGGGATTCCGAAGACGACAAATACCTGGACAAGGTGTGGAAAGCTCTGGGTGGAGAAAAGCCGGAGACGGTGAAGGATGGGATTCTGGATGTGATCTTTGGCCTGAACGGAAACCTTGCGGGGGATATTAACCCCATCGGAAAGGTGCCGTACCTGCGGGATGTGGTGAGCATCCTCGGCGGCTACAGCAACGGGCGCATGGACACGGAGGCCGTGGCAAACCTGAAAAAAGCAATCGACATCTGGGACGAAGTGATACGCTTGCAGACCGGAGACCTTGACAAGGCTACCAAGACAACCTACTACGGCAATATGACCACCTATGGGATGATCTATCCCACCGCTAAGGCGCTGTCACAGCTTACGGGACTGCCGGGATCGGCGGCCATGCGCGAAGTGGCTACGGCGTGGAATACCACAGTGGGGACGGTGTGGCCGGCACTCAAAATGCGTACCTACGAGGATAAAAAACTCCGGAAGGCCTGGGAGAACTACGGCAAGGACTCCGGTGTGAGCTATGCGGTCATGTACCGAGCTATCCAGGATTTGAAGGAGATTGAGAGTGACCGAGACGCCGACGGCAACGCCATTAGCGGATCCCTGAAGGCGAAATATGTGGAATATATTCGCGGAATGGGCCTGACGAGGGCGCAAGAAAAGGCTGTGTGGGAGGCGGCGAAGAATTCCTCCTGGAGCGACAAAGGGACCCCGTGGGGGTAAAAGAAAAACAGGCTCTGCCATATGGCGGGGCCTGTTTTCATATTCCCAAACGCTTGGAAATTTACGCAAAATAATTGGAAGCGGAGGGGAGAAAAGACCCGGAGAATCCCTGTATAATGAGAGCGACGAAACACAAGGAGGGGAGTGCCGGATGAAAAATCTGCCTATCACGGTGGAGGCTCTGCGACCGGTAGCAGGGGTGAAGACCATCGTGTGCAACAACAGCGATTATATGGTGGTGTGGGACCTGGACGAGGACTGGGACCAGGCGGCCAAGACTATGCGCTGCACCTGGCCGGACGGAACCTACCAGGATGTGGTATTCACAGGCACCGAGGCGGCGCTCCCACCTTGCCCGGCGCCGGGGCGCGTGCGGATCGGACTGTATGCCGGGAATATCCACACCACCCGCCCGGCGGAGCTGGTGGCGTTCCCCTCCATACTCTCGGACGGCGGCACTCCGGCGGCACCGGGGGACGATGTATACGCCCAGCTTTTGGCCCTGCTGGAGGGGGATAAGGTAAAGGGCGAAAAAGGTGACACTGGGACAACATTCACACCCAGCGTATCTCCTGACGGAACACTGTCATGGACGAACGATGGAGGAAAGGAAAATCCTGAATCGGTCAATATCAAAGGTGCGGATGGGGCTAAAGGTGCCGATGGCAAGAAAGGCGAGGCCGGAGAAAGCATTACGGTCGAAAGCGTAACAGAAAGCACTGAAGACGGGGGCGGTAATGTAGTTATCTTCAGCGATGGAAAATCAATCACAATAAAGAATGGAAGAAAAGGTGGTACAGGCCCTCAGGGCCCGGCGGGATCTGATGCCACGGTCCCCATCGCCACCGCCACCGTCCCCGGCAAGGTGGCCCCATCGGCGGAAGACTTTACCATTTCAGAGACTGGCGCGCTGGCTCTGGGCGTGCACATTAAGCCAGTCTCCGCCATGCCAGAAGATCCAGACCCCTACACCCTGTACCTCATCCCGGAGGTTGCCACATGATCCGCATAGGTAGCCGGGAGGTCAAAGAGGCGTGGCTGGGCGGCGTGGAGCTGGCGGAGATTTGGTTGGGCAGCCGATTGGTATGGTCTGGCAAGTACATCCGGGCGCAAATCTCTGCTGTGCTGACCCTGGACGGCAAGTGCGTGTTGGTTACGGCGGACGCTGTGCCGACGGCCATCTCTGCGCTGCTGGGCATATCGGCCACGGCGGCGGCGCAGACGGTGGATGCCAAGCGGGCAATGGCGGACGGTGCGCTCACTGTGGGCGCTGCGGTGCATCCGCAGCTGTCAGACGCATTGTCCGGTGCGGCAGATGGCCAGCTGGATTTGGTGGCCACCGTCAACGCCATCAGCGTCCTGTGGGGCATAACTGGCATAGACGGTAAGCTGCTCCTGTCTGCGACAGCAGATGCACTGACGGCGGATGCCGTGGTAGCTGAGCCAGTCCCCGGTCAAATCCGGCTCCTGGCGGAGGCGGATGCGCTGACAGCGGACGCGACCCTCGCCACCGGCGGCGGCAAGCTGACCCTATCCGCAGCGGCAGACGGCTCTGCAGCGGACGCTGTAAGCGGTGCAAGCGCCGGGGTGGTCTCCCTGGACGCTGCTTGCCTATGCGCTCTGGCGGACGCTGTGAGCGCACAGGCAAGCGGTGCCGGGCAGATACAGGCAACCGTGACCGCTGTCGCAAAATACCCACGCTTTACCCAGATCGGCAGCACAGTGCATATCTACCGTCCCCTGCGCTGGAAGCAGGAGGGCGGCACGGTGTATATTGATTATAGATTGGATGTGACCTAAAATGCCAGATATTATCTTATACAACGACAAAGATCAGGAGGAGACGCTCACCGGCGTTGATAAGCTGGTGGTGCGCGGCGAAGGTGGAGATGTGGAATACAGCCTTGGAGGCGGTGGTTGTAAAGATGGAGTGAGCTGGACAGTATTCGCCGAACGGGACATAAAAATAGATGGGGAAAGTCCAATCTTTCTACGTCCCATCAAATACACAAAGTCTCCAGCCGATGTAAATCTTACAGTAGACATCCCGAATGTTTTTCCTCTTGTTTTTTTAAGTCCTCAAGGGGAATTATCATATACTATAGCGAAAACTGGCGCCGAGAGCACATCCGGAAAACAGTCTATCGAAAAATTTGTTTTTACAGCAACGGAGCTCGATGAAAAAACAACCAGGTTAAGCTGTGTTTTTTCGATTCCGTTTGATGGTGACTCGCTCTCCATCAAAACAACAAGTGGATGCAAACTCAGGGTTCAATGTTTTGCAGAAGGAGCTTCGCTTAGACAGGACGGGGGTAAAATTGTACTATCTGATATTAATGCAGTGAGGTTCGTAGCGGGGATATGGGGTAGGGACATTTATCCATATATCAATGTATATGATATGAGTAAAGGTGTAGACGGAATTACATTTCCGAATAAATTTTATGAATTGGAGGCATTGAAAGAAATTTATTTTCCAGCTGGCACAATTCCAGTTAGAAGCAACGACCTATCTCTGATGGGTTGTCCGAACTTGGAACGGCTAGATTATACAAGGTCGACAGAGGTGCAGACTTGCTTTCCATATATATCTGCTTATCCAGATAATTACTCAAAGCTTAAAGTATATGTCCCTTCATCCCTATATAGCCAGTGGATTGCCGACAAAAGCTGGTCTACACTGGCAAGTAAAATCGTAGCGGTATAAAAATCAACATACACGGAGGTAAAAACTATGGCAGAAATCTATGTAAGCGTAGCACTGCGAAACAAAATCCTGGATGCAATCACTGGCAGAGCCAAAAACGCGCAGATCGGCGCGGGAGCGGCATACCTGGCGCTATCCAGCACAGCCCCCAGCTACAATGCATCCGGGGAGATCACCGGCATCACGGAGCCTACGGCAGCAGGGTATACCCGGCGGCTGCTGGGACTGTCCGATCAGTCCGCCACATTGGAGATGGGTGCGGCGTATGCTGGGCAGACAACCAATGCAGACGAGATCCATTTTGATCAGATTCCTGCGGACGGCTCCGGCTGGGGCGCCGACGCAACCCATTGGGCGATCTACTCTACCAAGACCGGCGGTACACCCATTGCAGCCGGTGCGCTGACATCGGCTATTACCCTGGAGGCGGGCAAGGTGGTCATCATCCATAGGGGCGATTTGAGCCTTAGCATGAATCTCGTGTCGGCATGAAGCGGCTACTGATTGCCTTGCTCACAGTGGTGGTTGTGGGCATTGGGGCATATGTTGCCAAAGACATGGCCCAGCCGGTACATCTGTCCGTCCCGGCCTGTGGCATTGAGGTGGAGTGCGAGGAGGTCTTTACCCTCCGCAGCTCCCGCCTCCAGTCTGTTATAGACAAGCCCGGCATCGCCGCCTACTACGGCAAGTATATCCTGGATCACGCCGGGCAGGAGTTCCGGGGCCTGTGGAATATCCAGCCCGGGGACCAGGTGATCTTTGGCGCCGTCTGCTATCGCTGCACCGCCATCACCACCGGCTACAGCGACCGGGGCATCCGGGCCAAGGACGGAGAGCTCCCGGACGCAGACCTGTACCTCTGCACCTGCGTCCCTGGTGGCGAGGAGTTTGAAATCTACATCGTAGGATTGGAAAGGGAATAGTAACATGACGGAGACCATCATCGTGGCCATCATCACCGGAGGCCTCTCGCTGCTGGGGGTGATCATCACCAGCAACAAGACCAACCGGGAGGTGCAAGCCAAACTGGACAAGCAGCAGGCCGTCACCGACACCAAGCTAGAGGAGCTGACCCGGGAAGTCCGGGAGCACAACAACTTCGCCCAGCGCGTGCCGGTGCTGGAGGAGCAGATCAAAGTTATTAACCACCGGATCGCGGATCTGGAACAGTCCCATCAATAATTTATGTGTGTGCCCGACTCGGGCACGGAAAGGAGCAAAAAATGAAAATCTCGAACAAACTGTACGACATCCTGAAGTGGCTGGTCATCATCGTCCTACCCGCCCTGGCGACTCTGTATGCGGCCCTGTCCACCGTGTGGGCCTGGCCCTACTCCGAGGAGGTCGTCACCACCATCACCGCCGTGGACACCTTCCTGGGCGCGGTGCTGTGCATCTCCACGGCCACCTACAACAAAGGGGGCAATGGCAATGCCTAAGGTATTTCTGTCCCCCAGCAACCAGTACGATAACCGTTATGCCTACGGTGATACCACCGAGGGTGTGCAGTGCGGCAAGATCGCCGAGGCTTGCAAGGCCGCCCTGGAGCGCAGCGGCGTGACCGTGAAGCTGATGCACGATGAATCCATGCAGGAGAAGTGCGCGGCATCTAACGCCTTTGGCGCCGACCTCCATGTGCCCATCCACACCAACGCCTTTAACGGCACGGTGAGCGGCACCCGGATGTTCTGCTATGCCGAGGGCGGGGAAGGTCAGAAGGCTTGTAAGGCCATTTTCAACCGGCTGGCCCCGGTCACCCCCGGCACAAGCGAAAGCATCCAGGTAAACGACTACGACGAGATCGTGTACACCAACGCCCCCGCAGCCTATGTGGAGTGCGAGTTCCACGATAATGCCAAGACAGCCCAGTGGATCGTGGAGCATACCACGGACATCGGCGAGGCTATCGCCCAGGGCATCTGCGACTACTTCGGCGTGACCTTCAAGGCCCCGGAGCAGGCCGTGCCCGCCAAGTCCGTGGACGAGGTTGCCCGGGATGTGATCCGTGGCGAGTGGGGCAATGGCTCCGACCGCCGCCAGCGTCTGGAGGCAGCAGGCTATGACTACGACGCCGTACAGGATTGCGTGAATGAGCTGATGAACAGCAAGGAAGAGCCGGAGCAGCCGACAGAGCCCACCCCCACCGATCCGGTAG
>ERZ1034865.1158-NODE-1158-length-12550-cov-10.113245_pt1 | contig 12550 bp, 20 predicted proteins | sample MGYA00520632_ERZ1034865 | MGnify/ENA primary metagenome ERZ1034865 (study PRJEB33766, sample SAMN09781738) | gut metagenome | biome: gut microbiome | host: Homo sapiens | place: Madagascar | study: EMG produced TPA metagenomics assembly of the PRJNA485056 data...
GTATAATTGAATCATAGAAAACAAGTAAACAAAATATGAAGGAGAGATAACAATGACAAGAGAAGAAATGTTAAAACAATTAGAAGAAGTTGTAGTAGGAAGTAGATATAGAAGATTGTTAAAAATGTCTGATGAAAGACTTTACAAAGAATGTGTAGAGTGTGGGATTATTGATACACGTTCAGAATCTGAAAAAGAATATGATAGAATCAGAAAAGAGATTCGTATAACAAAAGGAACAATACATGACCTTGCGGATGATAGATGTTCTGATATAATGGGGGCTGTTTCTGGTAGATATGTGGAAGATTTTCCAGATTGTTCAGAAAGAATCCACGAATTAAATGTTAGACTTTCTAATCTTAGAAAAGAAATGGAGAGAAATGAACACTATAAAATGTTAAATTGTTGTGGAACGGTTGCATGGGATGCGTAAAGGAGAAATTGGATGAAAGCAATAGAACAGTATTTACAAGGTAAAATAAAAGAGTGTAGAGCGCAAGCAATATCAATTTTAGAAGCACAGGCAGAGTGTTATGGTTATATTGATTGTATGCATGAAATTGGCAAGATAAGCGAAGATGAAAAACATATTGTAAGAAGATATGTTACAAAGAAATTTTTGGAGGTGTAGAAAATGAAAGTGATAAATTTCTTAAAATCAACAGCACCAATTTTATTACCAATTGCAGGAATTGTCTTTTGTGGATTTATTTTAAGTATTTTAAATTGGTAGTTGACAAACAAAATCATATATGTTAATATAATATTGTAATAAAACAAAGCAAACAAAAAGGAGAAACAAAGATGAAGAAAGCAGAACTTGAAACAAAGAAAGTAGCAGAATTAAAACAGATGTCCAGAGAAAGAGGATTAAAGCTTGAAAGCAAAGGACATAAGTTCACAAAGTCTGAGTTAATCGAAAGATTGTTACAGTCAGAAGATGAACAGAACGACATTAATAAAAAGATTGAAGAAGCCGCTGAGGATGAAGAGGCTTGGGATGAACCTGTATTAAAACACGAAGTAAAAGAAGAACCTGTAAAAGAACAGAAGCAGGAAGAAACAAACGAGAATGGTTTTATTCGTTTCGCTGAGACAATTGAACAGATTGAAACTAAATATGGAAAACGCAAAAAGCAGGAGATTTACGACAATGAGTTAGAGGTCGGTTGTTTTGTAGCATTCATCCATTATGTAGAAGCGGTAGATGGTAATATATACAAAAAGCTTAGAACAGCAAAAGTTGTAGGTATCAATAGAAAGAAAGAACTTGTAAGAGTTTCAACATTGTTAGGAACAGAACTCGAACTTGGATTTGAACAGTTATTATACATTAGAGGAAAAGGCAGAGAGTGTTCATATCCTTGGGATATCAAAAAGTTTCTTGTAAAACAGAGAACAGAGAAAGGGAAGGATTTAATAAATGAAAGATTCAACAGCATTAATTAAAGAATCAGTTGCAAGATTGTTACTTGCGAAAAGAACAAAAGAAAAAGCTGAGAAGTACTACAATGATGTTAGAAAAAAAGAACAGCTTGCAATCAGTAATTATATGTTTAGCAACCTTCCTAAAAATGAAAGTTCATTCGAAATCAGATTGAAAGATGGGGTTGAGTTTTATGAAAATCCTGTAAATCTGAGGGTGAACAAAATAAGAAAAAAGAAAATTATCTGGAATGTTGATAAACTGAAAAAGAAACTTGACAAGAAAGTGTTTAAAAAAGTTGTAAGTAAAACATACACAATAAGTGATATGGATGGACTTATTAAATACTTAAAAGCTTGTGGAGTTGATGCAAAGAAGTTCAAGAAATATATTACAGTCACAGAAGAAGTGCAGGACGAAAAGATTGACAATCTGTATGAAGTAGGAGAAATTACAAAAGAAGATATAGCAGGATGTTACAATGTAGAATGTAGCGAACCTTATATAACATTAAGGGAGATTGACGAACAGTAGAGTGATACAATGACAAGAAAATATAGTGGTAAAGACTTTGCAAAAGTTCTGATGTATTACAATTTAGTTGGAGAGATACAAACATCAACATTTAATATCGGTTGTCCATTTCATGATGATATAAATCCATCATTGAGAATTAATCTGGAAGAAAATTCTTTCATCTGTTTTGGTTGCGGATTGACAGGTGATGTGCTAACATTCGTAAAGCTTGCCAATCCAGAATTGAATGATTTACAGGCTTGTATCTTGTTAGAAAAGATAGTGAGAAGTAAAGAAGTAAAAGAATTGAATGTGCATTACAGAAAAAAAAGAAGACAAAGCAACAAACAGGCATTGATAGAAGCTTCCGATTACTTTTATGGATTACGTTCGGTTGATTGGAACGATATAAGGACAGATGATGAAAGAAGAACATTAGAATATATGCAGGATAGAGGTTTTACAAAAAGAGCATTGAACATTGCAGATTGCAGAGTGAACTATAACATAGCTTATCCATTTATTTTTCCAATATTAGATAATGGAGAATTTAAAGGATGGGTTGGACGAACAACAAACAAATGGACAGAAAAGAAACGGAAGTATCTATACAATGATGGATTCAGAAAGCGTGATACTTTATGTGGAAACTATTCGCAAAACAGTGTAGTGTTTCTATGCGAAGGATTTATGGACTATTTAAGTCTTAGAACAAGAGGGCATGTGAAAAACTGTTGCGCACTGTTAGGATGGCACATATCAGATGAACAAACAAAAAAACTAAAAGACAAAGGTATAACAACAGTGGTAAGCGCATTGGACAATGATGATAAAGGTATTAAGGGAACAGAGTATTTAAAGCGTTTCTTTGATGTCATACGATTTCCATATCCAGATGGTGTAAAAGATACTGGTGAGATGTCAGAAGAAGCCTTAAAACGGCAAATAAAGCTTATAGAAAGGAGTGTGAAAAATGCAACTAGGAGTAAAATGCAGAATGACAGCAGAGTTCATACAAAAGGTAAGCGGAGAAAAATTAACAGTTGACAATGAAATCGGTATGGAGTATAATGAGGATAGTGAAGAGTATGAAAATTTGTGTAACAGATATGAAAGCATCATAGGATTTGACAGAAACAAAAACAAAGATAAGTTTGACAAAGAATTGTTAAATATTATTTGTAAAGATGCAACAGAAAGAACAAAAAAGATAACGGATAAAATTGTGGATGTTTATAAGAAATCACTAACAGACAGAGATTTTAGAGGTTGGATAGAATTTGGTGGTTATATTTTAAATCCGTTAGACTTTAGTGCTGTTAAGTTCACAAATTTCCGTACACACATTTTTAAACAATAGTAAAGGAGAACAATAAACAATGGGAAAGATTACGTTAGGAAACATTAAGTCAGCAATTGCAAAAAGCGGAAGTAGCAAAGGAAAGTTCATGTTTTTCAAAGAAGGAACAAAAGTACGTGTAAGATTTTTGTCTGATATGGAAGATGGATTGGAGGTAAAATTCCATGATAGTTTTGCGCTTGGTGTGAATGTACCATGCCAAGAAGAATTTGGACGTGAGTGTGAATATTGCGAAGATGAAAATCTTAGGACACGTTCCATGTTTGTTTGGTCTGTATATGATTATGAAAGCAAAGAAGTTAAGCTGTTAATGTTTGCAGTCAATCAGTGCTCACCAGTTGCTACACTTGCGAGCTTGTATGAAGCATATGGAACACTTACGGATAGAGACTATGAGATTAAACAGAATGGCTCTGGACAAGGTAAATCATTTAGTGTAATTGCATTGGATAAAAAGAAATTCAGAAACACAAAAGTACATGCAATGTCCGATGAAGCTATCCTTAAATGCATTGACAAAGCTTATCCGGCTGATAATTCTGAGGATTTGGAAGAGGAAGAAGACGAAAAGCCAAGAAACAAAAAGAACAAAGGAAAGAGCAAAACAAAAGTTCCAATGAATGAACCAGAAGAAGATGATGAATGGGAAGACGAAGAAGAGCAGGAAAATGACTATGAGAATATGAAGCCGCAGGAACTTTACAAACTCTGTAAAGAGCGTGACATAAAGTGTAAGCCTAAGAAAACAAAAGAATATTATATCGACCTGTTAGAAGAATATGACGAAGAGGAAAGTGATTCTGATGACTGGGACGAAGAAGAAGATGATGAATGGGAGGATTAAACAATGTTCATTACAAGAAAACAGTATGAAAAGAACATAAGAAAAGCGAAAAAGAAAGCAACTGAAAAGACAATGATTGATATGAGTATGCGGAACGAAATACAGGATATTCGCAGGGAAATGTATCGTGTTACAGAAAATATGAACACTGCATTTGACAAGGAATTTAGAGTAGTTGAAAAAGATATTGCAAGAATTAAAAAAGATTTAGGAATTGAATAAAGTTTCAATTAAGGGGTTGACATAGTTCAGCCCTTTTGTTATAATATAAGAGTATTAAGATAACAGCGAAAGAAGGGAAAATTGAATATGGGAAACTTTTTCGATTTACATAGACATGATGAATATAGTTTGTTCGATGGATTTGGAAAACCAGAACAATTAGCCGTGATTGCAAAAGACTTAGGATATAAAGCATTAGGAATTAGCAATCATGGTTCAATCAGCGGATTAATCAAACACTATCAAGCCTGTAATGAAGTTGGAATAAAACCAGTAATGGGATGTGAAATATATTTTCAACCAAAGTTTAATAAGGAAAATCCGCAAAGGAAATCGTACCATTTAAACTTGTTTGTCAAAAACTTACAGGGGTATAAAAACTTGTGTCACATAATGACAAAAGCGAACACAGAACAATTCTACTATAAGCCGATAGTAGATTTTAAGTTATTAGAAAAATATTCGGACGGTCTTATATGTACAACAGCCTGCATAGCATCTGCAACGTCACAGGCTATCATAAATGGGAATAGAAAAACAGCAGGAAAGTTATTAGACAAGTTCAAAGAGATTTTTGGTAAAGATGTGTATGTAGAGATACAGCCATACAAGATTGATAAGAAACATACACAAGAGAGAACAGATTACACATTAATGCATCTTGCAAGGGAGCGCAAAATAAAATGTATACTAACATCTGATAGCCACTTTGGAAGGAAAGAAGATTTTGACACATATTGCAAGATGCATGAAATCGGTAAAACAACATTAGATGTAAAAAATACATATGGTGAAAGATATATGCCAAGTGAATATGATATTGTAGAACGTTTTGCGAAGATGTATAAAAACAAATTTAAAAATCCTATACAAGTTGCAGAAATGTTTGTTGACAACATGAAACAGATATATGATAAAGTGGAAGATAACATACTTGATGGATTGGAACTTGAGTTACCAGATTTAGGTTTGGCATCCAGTAAAAAAGAGTTGCAAAAACTTGTTATAAAAGGGTTAAAGGAAAAAGGAAAATATAACAAAAAGTACATAGACAGATGTAAATATGAACTTGATGTTATTAACTATCATGGGTTCGCAGATTATTTCTTAATTGTAAGAGAATATGCAGACTGGGCGAGAAACAAAGGTATTGCAGTTGGTGGCGGTCGTGGTTCTGTATGTAATTGTTTGGTAGCTTATGCAATAGGTATTACAGATGTAGACAGCATCAAGTACAAGCTTGATTTTAGTCGTTTTATGCGTAAGGAAAAGAAACAACTTCCAGATATAGATATAGATTTTGAAACAAGTCGTAGACAGGAAGTTATAGACCATGTAATAAGTAAATACAAAGGAAAAGCTATACAAATATGTTCATATGGTAAATATGGAATAGACAACTTAGTAAATGACCTTGCAGGTGTGTGCGGTCTGAGAACAACAAAAGAAGTAGATGACTATGAAAGAAATGAAAACAAAAAGACAGTTGCGGAGATAAAGTCATACATTAGGACATTCGTGTTCGATGATGAACTAAATTTGAAAGCATTACTTGACGGACATAAAGCAATAGAGTATAATGACGCATATGATAACATTATAAAACATTTCTGTAAGATGTATGGCAAAGTCAGATTCTTAGGAAAACATGCGGCAGGCGTGGCAGTAGTTGGTACAGATATATCTGATTATACATGTATCATAATGCGAGATAGAAAAACAGGAGCATTAAGCAGTTGCTATGATAAAGACGATTTGGAACATATTAACTGTGTAAAATTTGATATGTTAGGACTTAAAACAGAATCAGAAATGTTAACTATGAAAAAATTAACAGGATATGAGCCAACAGAAAAAGATATTGAATCTGAGGAAGTCTTAGAATCATTTAGAAATGGAAATACTGATGGGGTATTCCAGATGGAAAAAAGTACACCGAAAAAGATACTTGATATGATACATTGTGACTGTGTGGAAGATGTGATAGCCGTAAATGCATTAAACAGACCTGCCCCGTTACAATTACATATGCATGAAACATATGCACACAATAAGTTATCTGGCAAAGTGGACATAACAACACCATATTACAAGTATACAAAAGAAACATATGGTACAATGTTGTACCAAGAGCAAACAACAGAAGTAGCACAGAAAGTAGGGCATCTGACGGAGCAACAATCTTTCGATATGCTAAAGATTATGAAGAAAGCGGAGAATCTGACAAAGCCGGAATATGTTCCGATAATTGAACAAATGAAAAAGGATTTTTACAAGGGTTGTAAATCAGAAGGACTTACAAAAGCGCAAACAGACAGTATTTGGGCGAGTATGCTTATATATGGGTTCAACAAAGGGCATAGTACAGGTTATGCATTAGTAAGTTTGAAACAAATGGTTTACAAGATTAAATTCCCAACTATCTTTTGGGAAGTAAAAATTAAATTTGCGGATAATGATAGTGACGTATATAAATACAGTGAATGTGCAGTAAAAGATGGTGCGGTAGTAATGCTACCACATGTAAATTATACGGCTAATACAAGTCTTAGGAAGTATGACGGAGAAGATGTTATACAACAAGGTCTGAGCATTATAAAAGGTGTTGGAGCGAAAGCCGCAGAAGCAATTGAACAAGAACGTAAAAAAGGTGTATTTAGAGATTATGATGATTTTTACGACAGGTGTAAGGGAAGGGCAGTAACGCAGAGAGTTATTGACATTCTGGAAGAACAAGGTGCTTTAGAGTTCAACAAAAATAAGTATATGTCCAGAGTTGTTAAATATAACAGTACATTAATGGCACGATAGAAAGGAAAACAAAATGGAGAAAAAAGGATTCGACAAAGAAGCGATTTTAAGACTGTGCAATGAGATAGACAAAAAAGAAAAAGGTTCTGTATATAGTCTTGGGAGTAAATCTGATGCACTAAAAATTCCTAGATGGTCTACAGGGTTGATAGACTTAGACAACATTATAGGTGGTGGAGTACCAAAAGGAAGAACAATAGAAATATTTGGCGCTGAGAGTGCAGGAAAAACAACACTCGCATATCAGATGTGCGCTCAACATGAAATGTGTTTAGACATTCCGATTGAGGGTACATTTGATGCAGAAAGGGCAAAGCTTTTCGGTAACAGACCAAAACAGATGTTAGTATACAGAGCGAGATATGGAGAAAAAGCATTCAACAGAGCGATTAGATTCGCAGAAGAAGGAATACCACTTATCGTAATAGACAGTGTACCGTCACTGCAACCAAAGGATGATATAGATAAAATTAGAAAAGCTGTGAACACCGATAGCGAACAAGAAATGCGTATAGGTGGTGTTGCTCGTCTTATGGACAAGTATTTGCCAACACTAGAAGATGTGATAGAACAAACAGGAACAACAGTTATATTCATCAATCAGATACGTGATAAAATGAACGCATTGCCGTTTGGTGATAACATACAAACTCCGGGCGGTCATAAATTGAAACACAGTGCAAGTCTTAGAATACAGGTTGCAAGAAAAAGTTATATAGATATACCTAACCATAATCCATTTAACACAGAAGCAAAGGAACGTATAGGAATGATTATGAAAGTAAAAGTCGTAAAATCCAAAGTATGCAATCCAATGCAGAGTTGTGAAATCCCATTGTTTTATGAAAGGGGTTTTGTAGATTTTGCAGACATGGATGATGTAAGAAAAGAAATTATGAATGAACATAAAAAGAAGTACAAGGAAATGCTTGAATAATGAATTTTTATGTGATAAGATTTTATAGACAATATGAAGACGATAATGTAGAACATAACTTTTTTGTATATGCGCAAACAGAAACGGAAGCAATTGAAAGGTTTTGCTCTACTACAGGCTATGCAAAATCAGTGATAACAAATGTAGAAAGGATTTCGCAATAATGGGTATATTAGACGAAATAAAAAAGAATGCAACAAAGCAAGGTGTAAAAGTTCAAACGTCTGAGGAAGAAGCAATTGAAAAGATGTTGAACAATTTGTTTTATTTGGATAAAGATATTCCAAACGAATTAAAGTTTCTTAAGTCTGTAATGACAAGAGGTGCAGAGACTACAGAAAGAAAAGGGTTACACGCAAGTGCTGTGATAGCATCCGATGATAAATTTTGTTATAGACAGCAGGTGTTAAGCTTATTCTATAAACAGTTACAAGGTGAACAAACATCCATTGGTTTAAAGCGTATATTTGCAGAAGGTGATGCTATACATGAGAAGTGGCAAAGGTTGTTTATTAGAGGTGGCTTGTGTGAGCCATTAGATTGCGATTATAGCCGTTTTGCAGAAGAGTTTGACTTATCCTATACCCCAGACATTATATGTGCTATTCCAGAGGATTATAAGCTTGAAAGCGTATATGATGACAGTGTAAAAAAGATACCTTACATTATAGAGATTAAGTCGGTAAACAGCTTTACATTTAAGAAACAAAAGTATCATGCATCCGGCAGAAAGCAATGCCAGTTGTATATGTACTTAACAGGGATACATCATGGAATTGTTTTATGTGATAGCAAGAATGACCAAGAGTTCCGAGTGTATAAATATGATTACAATCCATCTGAGATATCACAGGCAATACATAGATTGGAACAAATACAGGACTACAAAGAAAGATTGTTGAACAATAGAAAAATGGTAAAACGTTGTGACAAGTGTACAGGATATGACAGTAAAAGGTCACAGGAATGTCCGATGCGTGAAGTATGTTATGGAAAATCAAAGGAGCGAATATAATGGCAGATTATGAAATGGCAAAAAGACACAAAATAGAAGGTAAACCAAAAATACATGTAGAGATGATTTGCATTGTTGTAGATGGACTTGTTAGCACAAAGGAAAAACCTTATTTTGCGTTATTGTATAAAGAGGTAGGAGCGAAAGATTATAATATAGGTTATGCAAGCTATGATTTAGATGTAGTTGTGGAATACAAAAACAAGTATTTTGAAAAGGTGTAGTATGTGGGTGGTATTTATGGTTGCAATGGTATTAGATATTTTATCTTTTATGGTATTATGTGTGTTGGTGTTGGTATGTGCAATAGTAATCGTAATTGCATTAATAGCCTTGAGTGTGTTTGTTCCAACACTAATTAGAACGATAAAAGAAGAATTAAAGAAAAAGTAAAATTAGGGGTTGCATTTGCAACCCTTTTGTGTTATTGTATAAGTGTAAACAAAGTATGCAACAAATGAAGGAGTAAAACAATAAATGGCTAAATATTGTAAAGCGTACAAATTAAGAGTAACATATTTAGACTGTATGGAATGTGAGGAAAAACAATGCAGAGAACAAACAAGAAATGTAAGTGTGGAAGAACATGGGCAAACAAAGATTGCGAGTTATGCACAAAATATGGAAAGTGTGAACTTACAGAAAGGAGACAAAACTATGGTAAAGCGTTATCTGGAACTAGAACCAGAGCAGACAGTATTTGTAGTATTCGCAAGTAAAAGGGAAGGCTACAAAGACAACGTAGTGATACGGTGTAGTGTAAGGGAATGTAGCGTTAGAAAAAATACAACGGTATATTATCTAATAAAAGATAAGATAATGACAGGGCAGAAAAATGTAAAATCATTCATAGATTGTTTTTCGTGTGAAAATGCAAACATTGATACAGGATATAGAGGGATGCAAATGGACAAATACCCAGTATTTACTACAAAGGAGAAGTGCATAGAATGGCTAAAGGGGTAACGTGTGCAGAATGTTGTTATTTAGACAAAACAAGGAAACAGAATAGCGATAATGGAACAAGCTGTTTTTGCTATGGATGCAATGCAAGAACGCATGACAAATTTATTTGTGGGTGGATTAGAAATGACAATGAATTAAAAACAATGGGTTGTAGCGATTGCAATAAAATAAAAGCAGGAACAAGTTTTACGCTTAACAAAGCAATATGTCTTTATTGTGGAAGTATACAAACAGAAAATGGTAGAATGTATTTAGTCTATAATTCCTCAACATATGTTCAAAATGGTTATTATGTTGATATGGTAGAACAGAATTGGTTTTCTGAACATATAAAAGATATTGTTATTGAATATCAAACAAAAGAACAAATTGAAGCAATAAAAAAAATAGCAAAGTATTATAAGAATAGGATTGAAGAACGTGAAGAAGAAAAAAGTCGATATAGATTATAAAAAAAGATTTGAAAAAGGTTTCAAATTATTATGCAGTTCAAAATCAATGTATCAAGTATGGTCAGACTGTATGGCACTGTTTGCGATAACATTGGCAAATACATGTATTTTACCGCTAGTAAAAGAAGAACCATTTAAGAATATGTATGCAAAAAGAGAGAATGAGTATTTGCATATTATTAACAGCTATGAGAAGAAAGAACAAAAACTTTTTCCACAAATGTTCGCATTAATTGTAGAAGAATTAGAAGAAAGACCAAACCAAGATTTATTAGGTGAATTGTACATGACGCTACAAATATCGAATAAAAATGCAGGTCAATTTTTTACACCATACAGTGTATGCGAAGCAATGTCAAATTTAACATTCGACAGAAAAGAACTTGGAAAAACAGTGCATAAAAAAGGTTATGCGAGTGTATATGATTGTGCTTGTGGTGTAGGTGCAACACTTATAAGTGCAAGTGAAAAATGCAAAGAAATATTCAAAAAATATAACTATCAAAATCATGTTTATTTTGTTGGACAAGATATAGATATAGTTTGTGTTCATATGTGTTATATTCAATTAAGCTTACATGGTTTAGCAGGATATGTGATACATGACAATTCATTAATTAAACCAGAGCCTATATTACCAGATGATTTGGAAAAGATATGGTTTACCCCTATGTGGTTTAACGAGGTTTGGACAATGCGTAGATTATTTCATAATCAAGATATTTTAGGAAGGAGATAACATGAGTAAAATAGTAATAGGAATAGACCAATCATATACACGTACAGGAATAACAATTTTGGAAGACAAGAAAATATTAGGAATGCACTCAGTAAATTTTGATGGATGCAAAACAAATACAGAAAAGCGTGAACATTTAAAACACTTCATAGAAAGTCTTTTCGATAATTACAATATTGATAATGTTATGGTAATAACTGAGCGTATAAGGTTACGTTCGCAGGGGTTTCTTTCAGAATCATATATTAAGTCAACAGGTGCATTGATTGCAACTATTATAGATATTTTTGCAACATATGACATTCCAGTGTATAGTGTAGATACCAGAAGTTGGAAGAGTCAAATCGTAGGTAATAGTAAGCCATTAGAAAACTCATATGGAATCAATAAAGAAAAATACAGAACAATCTTATATTTACGTTCTAAAGGCTTACTAAAACATATTGTAGAACCTTATACTGGAAGGGGCAAACAAGGAGTTGTAAACATAAAAATAAATGGAAAGAAAACACCTTGTAAAATAAATGATGACTTAGCAGACAGCTATTGTATAGCAATGTACGGATTCTTACCAGAACACAAACAGAAATTGAAGGAGGAAAAATTTTAATGAAATTAAAAGATATGGTTGGTGTTGTATTTAAAAAGATGAATATGTAAACATATGGGAAGAAATAGTTAGGAACTATAATATGGAACTTGTGTGGAATGGTGAGGCAAGTGAGATACCAGAAAAGTATTTAGACAAAGAATGTACGATTTTCCCTTTTTGGACAGAGGTTTAATTTTGAAATATCAGAATTGTTTGAACATAAAAGTACAAAAGTAATTGGAGGAAAAAAAGAGAATGGCAAATCATTATGACGGTATAGCAGGGAAAGTAAGAGAAGAGTTAGCATTGGATGAAGTGAAGGAAGAGCCAGAAGAATTTAACGATTATATGAGTATAGCAACAATGATTATAGCAAAACATATATTAGAGTGTGCAAAAGAATTAGAGGATATTGGCTTCAATTTAGAGTATACGGAATATTAGGAGGGCGTAAAAACTCTCCTTTTTATTATATTATAGTATATGTCTACAACACGTTTATTTGCTTATTTAAGGCATTGTAATATATTAGGTGTAATCTTCTTAGGGTAAGCATATGAATCGTCTTAAATCGTCTTATATTTGTTATTCTTTCTTTTATATATTTTCTTTCTTGTATTTTATAAAAAGTTTTTAAATAAGTTATTGACATACATAGATAAAAGTG
>ERZ1034865.1167-NODE-1167-length-12482-cov-22.018267_pt1 | contig 12482 bp, 13 predicted proteins | sample MGYA00520632_ERZ1034865 | MGnify/ENA primary metagenome ERZ1034865 (study PRJEB33766, sample SAMN09781738) | gut metagenome | biome: gut microbiome | host: Homo sapiens | place: Madagascar | study: EMG produced TPA metagenomics assembly of the PRJNA485056 data...
ATGGCCGAGCGGCAGCTGGACGCAGATGAGAAATCCTTCGCAGATAGCGTAGATCGTTTCATGGCAGGAAAGATTTCCACAGATACTATCCAAGTCATGAGGACTCCGCTTGTGATGAGGCTTGTAGGAGCTGAAGTTCTGCCGGTTGAAATTTCTGTATCCGACTTGAAAAAAGTTTTAGTAGACAAGCATACGGATATCACTCCGGACATCATGAAACAAATTCCACGTGCACTTACGGATCCGATGATGATCTTTTCTACATACAGTGGGAAAAACGGAGAAGTGCGCAAGGTGATCGTGCTTGAGCTCAAAGATAAGAACGGGGCTACCATCGTGGTTCCTATGGAATTGGAACGCAAGAAAGGCAACTATGAAGTAAATCAGATTACAAGTGCGTATGGGAAAACGGATAAGAAAACAAGGAGAACGTCTTTTGCATGGTTCCAAAAACAATTACAGGAAGGGAAATTAGAATATGCCAATAGAAAAAAGGCTACCGACTGGATTTCTTCAGAGCAGCCCCATTGGCTCATTCCCAAAGAAAAAGTCGATAACCTTTTATCTGCTCCTAATGTAGCAAATGAAGAAGACCTTGTCAAGCTGAAAAGCGAAAATCCCACCTACTACCAGAAGGCTGCAGACAAAGACCTCGTCGTCTATCACAATGTTTCTACTGGCAAATTGAGAGAAGCTATCAAGCTGGGTGGCCTCCCGATGCCTTCCCTCGCCATCACGAAGAGGGATATCCCATTTGGGGACTTTGGGGAGATCACGCTGATCGGGGATAAGGACATGATAGACCCGCGCAAATCCAGGTCGAACGAAGTCTTCTCTCGTGATGCCTACACGGTAAGAAAGCCTGTCGTAAATTACGAAGAGCCTGCAGAAAGAGACCAGAAGGCATTTCATGAGAAATTTCAGAAGGCGAGCAGCGAGTTGAAAAGCAAAGGGATAGAAGTGCGGAAAATCAATTTCTCTGCCTACACCGGCGAAGAAGCTCTCGCCCGTATGGAGAATGACGAGGCGGTCAAATACTATTACGTCAAGAACGTGCTGAAGAAAGACGTACCCGTCAAGTACGGAACGATTGCGCACAATTACCCCAACAAAGAATTCTTCGAAAAGTATCCGGACATTTTGATAGCGTTGAAAGATCCGAAAGTAAAGGAAAAAGATTTTTCGGATTTAGATAAGGCATGCCAGCCGTACATTGAAGACCTGAAAGAAAAAATCAGGAACAAGAAAGGGCTGCTTGCACTCAACAAGCGACGTCTTGCGTGGCTGCAGAAGGACGGACACGTCAGTCCCGAAGCAGCCGTCACGCTTTCAGAATGGGCAGGCGAGTATGAAAAAGGACGGAAGGCAAGTAGTAAAAAGATTGTCGACAAATCATCTTTCGACCAAGACCTGCAGAAAACAATCGAAGAAGACGGCATAGACAAATTCATTTCTTTCGTCCGTTCCGAATTCGATAATCTCTACAAAGAACGATACCTTTGGGACAACGGTAAAAAGTACGCGTTTAACATCGACAATATCGTCAAGCTGATGAAGAAATACCGCGGCACCAACAATGAAGGGGCGGGCGGTATCAACTACGGCTTTAACAGTCTGATTGCTTTTCTCTCGAAGAAGTTCACATCCGTCAGAGACATCAAGAACCACGAGTCGTCACTGGCATCCAACAAGAAAGAGCTTGCCCAGTACAAGAAGGCGGAAGACATGTACAATCGCCTGATAGACGAAGCAGCTGAGCTCCGCGGCAGTTACGGCATGGATTTAGACATGGATCTGGCTGGGCTCATGAAGGACACGAGAGATGGGAAGAAAGATCTGCACGGATTCCCGGAAGATAAGAAATTCCTCCAGCACATCAAAGATTTTCTAAAGGAAGCGGACAAGGTAACGACGGACTACTTCGAAGCCAAGCCAGCTAGGAAGGTGACGTTCGACGAATTCTCCGGCGCTGTCATCCCGAAGGGGACACCGGAAGAAACGGTAAACTTTCTGGAATCACAAGGTATCGTGGTCCGTGAATATGACCAGGACGTAGAAGGCGACCGAGAAGCAAAGGCCAAAGAATTAGGCCAGAAGCTGAACGTATATTTCCAAAACAAATACCAGGGCTCCTACGACAGAAACGCCAACGTCATTGAGCTTTTCGACGGTGCGAATGAATCTACAGTCATCCATGAAGGCGCTCATATGTTCCTTTCTATGCTTGAGAACATGAGTCAGATGAGCGAAGAGAATGTCGCCACCTACTTCAACGGGGATACGGCGAAAGCACGCGCTGCATTGAAGGGCATGCAGGGCGATCTTTCTACCATTCGTTCATGGACCGCCTTTTCCGAAGACCACCTCTCTGAATACAAAGGGACTATTTTAGAGAAGGAATTCACCAAGTATGCCGAAGACATCAGAGCAGGGAAGGCCGGTGCCATGGAACGCTGGATGCAGGAACGCTTTGCTCGAGGCTTCGAGAAATACCTCATGGAAGGCAGCGCACCCACCAAAGAAATGCAGGGCGTATTCCGGCGGTTCAAAAAGTGGTTGACGGATATCTATAAGACCGCGAAGAACCTGGGAAACGTAGAACTCACCCCTGAAATCAAAGACATCTTCGATCGTATGATTTCTACAGAAGCCGAGATCAACGCATGGGCCGCGCAGCGAAAACTGGAAGCGATAGATAAGACCGTCAACGTGAACCAGTCCGAACTGGGTAACCTCAAGGCATGGGCTGAGAGCGTCAAGGACAAAGCTCTGGAGAAAGCCATGAGTTACTACCTTCATATGGTGAGAGAAGAAGCCATCGAAAACTTCAAAGCCTCCATTTCTTCTGAAGAAGAGAGAACCAGCTTCATCGAGTCTCTGGGAGAAGAGAATGAGATCTATCAGATCGAGACCATTTACAACTCCGACACATTCCCTACAAAGAAAGACCGTGACGAATTTCTCCAAATGGCCGGGCTCACAGAAAAAGATCTGAAAGAGAAGCTGAGAGCTGCTGGCGGCACTACGGAAGAACGGTGGAACAAGCACATCGAAGAGATGGTGCAGCACTATCGGGAAGAAGCCTTGACCCCGGAAGCCATCAGGGGCATGGCTGAAGAGATCCTTCGTTCCCCGGAAGGCATGGCCAGGAAGTCCCGCATCGAAGCCATGCTGCTTGAAAAGAAAGTTTCCGCCTATATCCATCTCGTCAATTCTATGCAGATGGAACTCAAACGGTCCAAAGACAAGAAAAAGACCGCGAGAGAAATTCGCAAGCGATTGGGACTTGTTTCCGAAAAAGAAACAACAGAGGTCGACAAGCAGACAGATGTGATTGCCAAGTCGGAAGATAAGATCGCAAAGCTGGAGAAACAGAAGAAGCTGCTAAAAGAGCAGCTTGAAAAAGCGAAAGCAGAAGCTGCAGCAGCCAAGGGCGAGAACAAGTCCAGAAAGGAATCACAGACTATCCTTGAAGGAAACATGCGAGCCCTTGAAGCCGAGCTTGAGAAGGAACGCGCCCAAAGAGCAAAGGCCGACAGCACCACAAAAGACGCAGAACTCACCGCTGCTGATCTTGCTGTGCAGCTCCAGACTATGGTAGACGGCCTCAAAGAGTCCAGAGACGCCATGCGCTTCGACATGAGGGAAATCAAACAGGACGCCAGAAATACATTAGGTGGCGAGAAACTCTCCCACGCAACGAGTTGGCGATGGTGGGAGAACAAGGCGCAGATTGCAGAAGCCCGCGCCATGAAAGCGGCCGCAGGCAATGACTGGGAAGGCGCTGCTTATTGGAAACGCGAGCAGGCGCAGTGCCTCACCATGGCCAAGTTTGCCAGGGCAAACGAAGAAGAAATCCGTCGCACCCTTCACGGAGGCGGCGGGAAAGTCACCACGCCTCTTCTTAACGAAAACGGCATGGAGCGCTACGGCATCTTAGGCATCCTGAACCGCATCTCCCGGACGGATAAACCAGTCATGATGAAGGACGACGCACGCTACTTCGTGCAGCACATGGCATACGTCTTAGGCCTCACGAAGAAAGACGGCATCTTGCCTATTGACGAGAGCGGGCAGGAGAGACCATTCAACTGGCGCTGGCTTGCCGTAGAGATGAATCCCATGCAGGCTATGGACGATGATCGCTACATGGCCGAAGACATCATCCCGGGATGGATGAGAAGCGCCTTCGACGGTTCAAGTCCTATGAAGCTGAAAGACCTCACCATGGATCAGTTCCGAGAAATGGCTAAGGTTATGAAGGCTGTCTACAAATTAGGCCGAAGAGAGTACGAGGGGAATACCTTAGGCACCTCTTTCGATGACGCAGCACAAAAGATCCACGATGAGATTATAGATAACTGGACGCACCGCGTGGCCACTCCGGGACTCAAGAACCAGACTGCCACTAACCTAGACAGGCTGGGGACAAAAATCCACAGCCTCATCAAGGACATCACACTTCCTGAAATTCTGATCGAACGACTGGGAAAGTCTGCGGCCGAGTATTTCTATAAACCCATGGACAAAGCGGCTGCCCATCTGCGAGAGCTAAAGAGTGCAGCACGAGTCACCTTCCGGAAGAACTTTGCGATCTACTCCAGAAAAGAATGGACCGCCATCCGAAGCAAGAAACTTTACACGATCGGCCTTGATGAAAGAGGGAAGCCTGTATCCTATACCAAGGAGCAGCTCCTCGCCATGGCCTTGAACTTCGGAACCAAGTCCAATAGGGAACGTCTCATCGAAACCCTATGGCTGAGTGACACCTTAGAAATCAATGAGGAGACCATCCTTGATATGCTGGATAAGAACCTCACTGACAAGGACTGGGACTTCGTAGAGAAGGTATGGGATCACCTTAATTCTTACTGGGGCGAGAGAAACAAAGTCCAGAATGATCTCTACGGCACGCCTTTAGGGAAAGTTCAGGGCGAAGATTTCACGCTGAAGTCGGGACGTGTCATCCATGGCGCGTACTATAGAATCAAGTACGATCCATTAAGCAGCACGAAGACCAGCAACTTCTCAACAACAGACATCGCCAAGATGGACATGCAGAATATTTCCTCATTCTCCTTAGGCATGGGGAGCACCAAGCAGCGTGCAGGAACATCCGGCGGGCAGAAGCTCCGCCTCGACCTCGACGTATATGTAGAGGCTGTCAACGAAGCCATGCAGCACATCGCCATGCGAGAAGCCACCGTAGACGTCTACAAGCTCCTCAATCGGAAAGAAGTCGTGGCAGCTATCGAAAACACCGCAGGCCCGGAAACCCTTTCTTTGCTGCAGGGATGGGCCAAGGACTGCTGGCACTCCTCGATCAAGGATATGAGCGAATGGGACTCTACCTTAGGCAGAGCCCGGCGGCGTTTCAACTTCACAACGATGGGGTTCCGATTCTCCACAGCTTTACTGAATATCGGGAACATCACCGGCATGATGGAACGGATTGGAGCAGCCAATGCCCTAAAGGCCGTAGGAGATTTCTATTTTCATGGAAACATCATAGAGCAGCGGCGATTTATTCAAACCAAGTCCACTATGATGAGAGACCGAGGTGCCACCATCGATAGGGATATGTACATGCAGGACAGATTGCCGGTAAGGAAGAACGAGTCCGAGTTCCGCTCCAAGATCGAGCACGGCAAGTATGGCGTCGATACCTTAAACTCCAAGGCCTACTGGCTGATCCAGGCGACAGACGAAATGTTTTCCTTGCCTGAGTGGTTATTCACTTACAAGAGAGCCATGGCCGCTATGGAAATCGAAGGCAAGCTCAATAGAGACGAGATGGACGCAGAAGCCGTGAGACTTGCCGACAAAGCAGTGAGAGAGACTTTTGGATCCAATGAGACCAAAGACCAGACCAGCTTTACCAGAAAGAACGGAATTCTTGCACAGATGACCACCTTCTATAGCTACACGAACCTTGTCACAAACCAGTTTATCCGCGCAGGGTATATCTTATACGACAAGGGAGACGTGAAGCCGCTCCTCGCAGCCACGTGGTATTGGTGGCTCCTAGGAGCCTTAGTCGAAACAACCTTACGAGAAATCGGGGACGACTCTGATGATGAAGATAAATGGAAGAAGAAATTCCTCCATGTCATCGCCTCCGGCGGCCCCATTGGCGGCGTCCCTCTTGCAAGAGAAGCCGTCCCGTGGACGGTTGACTTCTTTACTGGGAAATCCTTCGGGTCCGCCGCTCCGGATGCTCCATTCTTCGACACCTTAAAACACATAGAAAACTTTCTCAAAGCGGCCAAGAAAGGCGACCTGATCGAGATGGGGAGAGGAGCCACCAAGGCCATCACAAGGACATCCATACCCGTCCCGGATACCATCACAGATGCCTTCTGGAACTTCATGCGAATGGCCTGCACAGATACTGAATTCACCATGTGGGATTGGTTCAGAAAATCCCTATGGGACAAAACACTCAAGGAGAAGAAAAAATGATCGAACGATTTTATTATCGGCTGATTGATTGCCATCCGTAAGAAGCCTTACTGAAAGGATTAGAAAGGAGGAAGCATATGATCAACACAAACGTCAATCGAGCGTTGTATAAAGGAGACGGGAACAATACCGTATTCCCAATTCCATTTCCTTTTTTGGAAAAGAAAGACATCACCGTCGCCGTCGTTGATACAGAAGGTGAGACCACAGAGCTCGCAAAAGACTACTTCATTGACGATACATCCAGGGTGGTCCATTATCCGGGCTATTCCCCTGGAGAAGACAAGCCGGAAGCCGAGCGACCGCCAGTCCTTCAGTATGGTGAGCGTCTTCTGATTTATCGCAGCATCAAGATTAACCAAGAGTCTTCATTAGGAAATGTATGGCCGTTCGATGTCATCGAAGATGCACTGGACAAAATCACCATGATCATCCAGGACTTGAATGAGAAGCAGAAACGCTCCATTCAGATCCCGGAATCGGCTGATCCGGATGCTTACCGTACGAATTTCCCTTATCCCAAAGAGGGGAATGTCATCGTTTGGAGAGGCGGGAAGCTCGTCAACGAAGACTACCAGAATGCCATAGGGCAGTACATAGATCAGGCAAAGAAATCTGCAAATGCAGCAGCGCAGAGCGCCGATCGTGCAGAAGCCAGCGAGATCAATGCCAAGAAAACTTTGAAAATTTTCGAAGTTAAGAAGAAAGAGTTGCAAGACTTCGTCATGGAACTTGAAGACGGATCCGAAACGGATCTTAAGGACTATACCAGAAAACTACTGGAAAGTCTTGATACCTACGGAACGAATATCAAGGAGGAACTTCTTGCATTGGTAGAGAGTGCAAAACATTATTCGGAAATCGCTAAAGAAGCGGCTGGATTCGATCCTGAGCGCTACTACACCAAAGACGAAACCTCACAGAAAATTCAGGACGCCATTTCCATGATCCTTGAATTTGATGACAAATCATTCTAGGAGGTAGCTATGTACAAAGTCATACAGAACAACCTGTACCTGACAAGGGGAGACACTGCCGTATTCCCTTTAAAAGTCACGTACATGGATGATACAGAGTACAACTTCGAAGAGGGAGACAAAGTCCTTTTTACCGTCAAGAAAAAGACAACAGACGGCGAAGCACTTTTTCAAAAAGAAATTACCAACGGGATGCTGTTTCTCATGCCTGAAGACACGAAGGCCCTTCCATACGGAAGATACTGCTATGACGTGCAGCTTACGAAGCAATACGGGACAGTAAGAACCATTATCCCTCCGCATATTCTGAAGATCTGCGAAGAGGTGACGTTCTGATGGGACCGCTTAAAGGGATCTTCACTGCAGAACCTCAGATTCAAGGAGAGTTTCTCTCGTTTGGTTCCAGAGAAGAAATGTCATACCAGGAAAGAGAAGTCATTCCTTCAGCCAAGGATCAGATCATCACGCCCGAAGGAGTGAGAGGCTGCCTTTCTAAAGTGATTGTCAGAAAAATCCCTCAGAACTACGGGAAAATTTCTTACAACGGAGAAGCACTAATTGTCGAATAAGGAGAAAGAGTATGAGTAAAAATGTAAAAATCAACGGCGCGACCTACGAAAACGTACCGAAAGTATCCATTCCATTAGCCAAGGGCGAAGGGAATGCAGATTTCTACGACACGTCATCAGACACAGCAGGCGCCGGTGACATTCTAGTCGGGAAAACAAGTCACAATGCAGGCGGCCTGGTTACCGGCTCCATGCCAAATAATGGTGCAGTCACCGGATCTGTTGGCACCAAGGATGGAAAGTACATCATTCCGGCGGGCTATCACGATGGCGCTGGTACAGTCATCATCGATGCAGCCGAGCAGGCCAAGCTGATTTCCGGAAATATCAAAGCGGGTGTCACCGTATTAGGAGTGAGCGGCTCCAGCAGCGTAGTAGAAACCAAAGATGGGACAGCGACCGCAGGAGAAATCATTAAAGGGAAGACGGCCTATGTAAACGGTTCAAAAATAACCGGCGCACTCTCATTGATTTCCGTCACACAGGACGCAATCACTAAAGCACTCACCATCAAATAGGAGACGCTATGAAACAAGACGTGAAGATAGCCGGAGCTGCATATTCTGGTGTACCTTCCGTGATTATTCTTACAACAACGGGAGGTATAGCAAGGTACGTCGAGATTTCAGATACCAGTGCCACAGCAGCGGACGTCAAAGCAGGCAAGACATTCTATCAAGCCGACGGGACTTTTGCTACAGGGACAGGCACGGCTGCTGATTACGAAAGTTTCGACGAGAAAGAATTCTAGGTGAAACATGAAAGGGTTAGTATCAGATACCAATCTTAAAGCCATAGGGAACGCAATTCGCAAGAAAACTGGGAAAACAGCAACGATTAAAGTTGCGGACATGGCCGAAGAAATCAAATCAATTAAAACAAGACCGAAGTTTATTATCAAGAAAGCAGATGGGACAAACAAACCAGTTTGGTCCATTGTTTCCTCCAAGGACAAACCGGAGGGCGCCGACGTGTGGACGAAAGGAGTATAACAATGGCATTAAAAGAAACGTGGCAGTCTTACAACGAGACGACAAAGCAATACGAAACATCGCATCCAGAGACGGAAGTTTCCCAGGTGGTAGGACTTGCTGCCGCTATCGAAGCGGGGGCTAAAAGCGCGATCGATAAAAATGAGATTTTAAAAACTTATGCGCCGAAAGAATCCCCCACATTTACAGGGACAGTAACGGCCGCTAATGTTGCGGTATCCAAATCCTTAACCATCCCCGGAGGTAAAGTATGGATAAAATAAAAAACGCCATCATACATTGGTTAGGCGGATGTACTGCTGAAGAAAAGCACACCGTCGAACTTCAGCGCGACCGTCTGTATGCAGATCTGAAGGCGAACGAGCAGGAGCTAGCAAAAGTAAGCGCAGAGTTGGATAAACTGAAAGCGCTTGACCACGATACCGTGTTGGATATTGACGGTAAAAAAGTATGGGTGGACTAGGAGGACACGATGGGGACACTTACAAAAAAACTTCACATTCTCAAAACAGGCGGAACGGAAGAGACCTGTAATATTTATACAACAGCCGAAGAAGTAGGCGGCAGTCCTTACCTCGCTCTTGAGGTTGACGGAGCAAAAGGGTATGTAAAGCTAGGGAGCACCACGGATGCCAATGCAACCCATTTAAGAGTAGAAAAAGACGGTGTGATCTATGCTGCATGGAAAGAAGCCGTCACTTATGTCAATGTAACGATTACACAAAGTGCTAATCAGACGATTCATGTATACACGCCGCAAAAGAGCGGGGGTACAGATCACACATCGTCCTTTACTATCCCAAAGGGTACATCCTATGAAGCAGAAGTCGTCCCTGCTAGTGGTTATACAGCGGGTACACTGAACGTTTCGACGGGGGTAATCAATAGCGATATGACATTTAGTGCTAGTGGAGCGAGCGAGAAAGAAAAAGCCTTTATCGTCACAGCAGAACTCCATGAAAACCATGGTACGAGCTCCGCAACGGAGTACGACTACTTTTCTTGTGGTTTCGGGACTGCGCTTGACCCTGATAACAGTAATATCAAAATTGGGAGTATAACGCCACAGGAGATTGATGGATTCAAAATCATAGACCTGCAGGATCAGGGTTATGATGAAATCAACTTCGAGACCGGAGACCATGTTGGTTATCGGACTTTTGTGGCAATGGCAAACCGTAAATGTATTTTACACATTAAAGGAAAGGACTATAGCCTGACTGTCTCTAGTACTAATGGTACTTTCATAAATACAGGAAATTCTGCCGACATTGGCATTAAGGACAAGGAACAGATAAAAGTTACATACACATTATTATGATCGTAAAGGAAGGAAAGAATAATGAAATCAGGAACATTTACAAATAACACATCGTTTTCAGCAACGGCTGCAAGTGTAGCAGTGCCGAGCGGAAGTACCACTATCACTGTTGATGGTTATAATTCAGCCTCGTTTACCGTGCCCGATGGAGTTAGAGTAGTTAGTGCAGATGGTCGTTACGTTGGTGTAACCCCTAATAAAACTTACAGTCTTAGCGGATGGGTGCCGTATATACACCATACAGGTGATGAGGGCGAATCATTTTTGCAAAGTTCTAGCGGCGTCTACTGGTATGGGAGTGCACCTCAAGATTACCCAGACCAAATGCCTGCCTCGTTTACTATTAGATGGAGTACAGAAATCAATAACAGTACACCAGACGTTACCGATTATTAAGAGCAGCATAGAAAGAAGGGGAAATCATGGATTTGGAGGGAAAACATGGAATTTGATCAGTTTTCAGAAGCCATCAGCAAAGCGGCCAGCCGTCTTGGAAACTACTGGGAGGTAAAAGTCATAGCGAGTGGGATGCTAGCTGCTGCACAATTTCATCTCGAGCTTGTGTCCCTGTTCGTGATACTCATTGTCATAGACTTGGCCACAAAGTGGATAGAATTGGCGCATAACACAATCAAGACTGATGATTATACGCCTAGCCTTGTAGAAAGCATCAAGGCAATTCCGCAGGCCCATCGCATGGGCGTTATATCCAGCAAGGCGATGAAAGTGCAGTTTTGCGGGAAGATCATAGTCTATGTCATCGTAGTCATGGCTGGCTCTATCATGGATACCATGACGGAACAGGTACACCGTTTCGGTTTAGTTATGCCGCTTTGCGTATCTTACTTAGCGGCGTCTGAGTTTTTGAGCATTATCGAAAACTTGGATGAGGCGGGCATTTCTGCGGTACATAATTTGGCGGCTTTAGTGAAAAGAAAGGGGCAGTCATGAAAGTCATAGATATCTCAGACTGGAATGATCACATCAACTGGTCACACATGATTGATGAAGGCGTAGAGGGTGTTATCGTAAAAATCAGTGAAGGGCGTACGCTCTCCGAGCTTCACGGGAAGCACATCTCCGCAGCCGCCGCCCGCGGCCTTTCATGGGGCGTTTACAGCTACACGCACGCCCAGACAACCGAACGAGCAGAAGAAGAGGCGGAGGTCGTCATTGAAGCCCTGGAAGCCTTGGGATACGACGCGCCGCCTTTGGGAATTTGGATCGATGTAGAAGCACCAGAGACCATCGGACAGGATAGGGAAGATGTGACCGCCATCTGTAGTGCCTTTATTTCCACATGCAACGCGGCGGGATACTCTGCGGGCATCTATGCGAGCCTGTCTACCTTGACCGACTGCTTGAACCTGAATGATCTAGCTGATTACGTACCCACCTGGTGCGCCCAGTATAACGATGAATGCAATTTTCATGACTATTTCCCTGGACGCATTCTGCAGGGCTGGCAATTCACGGATGCATTCGAAATTGACGGACGCAATTACGATATGAGCGAATGGTATTAAATGGAGGGACGATGTGCAGAATTACAAAAAGGCTATTGCTCTTTGCCTTCTGCTCCTTGCTTTGGCTGGCGGCTGGTACTTCTTCGCAGGCAGAGGAGATGTATCAGATATCGGAAAGCGAGCTGACGAGACTCGAAGCGAACTCGAATCAGCTCGCGAAGAACAACGAGACCAAGCAGCAGCTCTTGACCGAGCAGCAAATGCAGCTGACAGAAGCCAATCGGCAATTAGAGACAGTGAAGAAAGAGCAGACCGCGTCCAAGAGCTTGAACGAAGCGACGCAGCGGTCATTAGAGAGAGCCAATCAATCCTTGCAGCAGTTAGAGGACGAGGCAAAAAGGAAAATTAGAGTGAAAACTCACCAGCGAAATTTATGGATTGCCATCACGGGATGCACTCTTTATGCTTATATCTCCAAGTAACTGGATTTCAAATTCGTCAAAAATCCGTCAAAAACTTTCAGAAAATAGAGTTGGAATTTGCACGGAATAGGGTTATACGGCGAATGATGAAAAACCAGATTTGCTAGATTTTATCGAAGAAAGAAAAAAGTTGGAAACTTATGTACAAATGGTCCTATTTATGCTAAAATAACATATGTCGATATTGCGGGCCTATAGCTCAGTTGGTTAGAG